>Ga0210057_1010851_pt1 | contig 10208 bp, 8 predicted proteins | sample CryGeyCG2114_010_2_FD_183968 | JGI IMG/M metagenome (GOLD analysis project Ga0210057, IMG submission 183968) | Groundwater microbial communities from aquifer - Crystal Geyser CG10_big_fil_rev_8/21/14_0.10 (SPAdes) (version 2) | ecosystem: Environmental > Aquatic > Deep subsurface > Groundwater ...
CTTGAAATTTGATATCTTTTACTTGCCTCTCTTTAGAGGTTAAAAAGCAATATTCCGCGGTAGCTCAGTTGGTAGAGCAACCCGCTGTTAACGGGTAGGTCACAGGTTCGAGCCCTGTCCGCGGAGCCCAGTTGGACAACTAGCTAGTTCGAGGACCGTATTGAACGGTTTTCGCAAGGTAAACACTAGCTTTTTGTCCTCTACAACAGGGTTCTGAAGTAAGAAGTTGAGAATAGCTCTCTTTTCTTCTATTTCCGAACTCTCAAATATATCTCCAATCCTTCGGGATAGATTTAGCACAGTGCCTACATGGATATGGTACTCGTGGTCTGCTTTTGTATACTCGCTTTGTTCAATCTCAAGTTGGTACTGCTGGTCTTTCAACTCCTGCAACTTTTTGTCATAGTCGTCCTTGGTAATACTCTCGTCTAGTCGCATATCTAATAACGAATTGATACGACCTTGCACTCGCTTGTACTCGGTCTGAATACGGCTTATCTCTCGGTCATGAAATATCTTCTCGCCTTCGTTCATCTTACGAAGCTCTGACACAAGTCGTTCTTGCACTTCCTCGGGGATGCTCGCAAAAGCGTCAAAAACGTCCTGTACGGGCTTCAGAAGCGTCTTTTCGGGTACATATATCCTCTTGCATATACCTTTGGCATTCGTGCAACTGTAGTAAATAAACTTACCTTTCTTTATCTCAGGACTCATCAAACAACCACAGTTCTTGCAGGTCAAAAGTCCTCGGAATATGAAAGGTTTTGTATCCATCTGAGACGGCTTCTTTTTTCGTCCTTCTCGGACCTCTTTACACTTGTCATACAGGTCTTTGGTAATAAGACACTCGTACTTATGCGGGTATCGAAGGTTATATTTCTTTGAGTAAGCAAAGCCATAGTAGAACTCGCTCTTCAGCATGATTTCGATAACGCTTCGAGCAACTATCTTTCCGTTCTTACCTTTGAGTTCAAACTTTTTTGCTTCTTTCCAAAGTGTTGTGAGTGAGTGATTTCCTGTTGCATATAGCTCGAAGAGCTTCTGCACAATATGAGCTGTCTCAGGGTCTGGGACTACATCAGACCGAGTTCGCTTCTTTGCATCCAACGGAACGCTTTTGTAGCCAATCGGAGGTTGTCCTGTTATTTCTCCATTTCTTCGCTTCTGCTCAAACGCACGCTTTGTATTATCACTGATTGAGTTTGAGAAGTTTTGCGAAGCCGCCACAAGCACATTGAACACAAACAATTCTCCTGCGTTGGAGTTTTGATGTATCCGATTTATTCCATCAGAAGCAAAGTGAAGCTCTATTTTTCCTTCTCGTCGCAACCGCTCAAGCTCTACAATTCCAACAAGAAAGTCCCGACTCAATCGGTCTATTTTGTCGCAACATAAAGCTACGGTTTCTTTCTGCTCTTTGAGAAAGTCCACTACTTTCTCAAACTCTTTTCTGACTTCTTTTGAAGCTGACTCGTCAAAAATAAACTCTCGTATCAGTTCGAGGTTAGTGCGGTCTATGTAGTTTCTGAGCCGAGCCTGTTGAGCAGGAAGCGAGTTACCAGCTTCTTTTTGTTCTTCTGTTGATACTCGTGCTAGGACAACTGCTTTCATAGGGCTATTTTTCTAAAAACTTTAGAGCTTCTTTTTCATCCTTTTCAATAAAGATTTCTACCGCTCGCTTTGCCTTTTCAAGCAGTTCTTTCGCTTGCTGTCGCTCTGTTGCTGATACGCTAACAAGCTCGCTGATTTTCTTCTGCACTGCTTTATCAATCAGCGGTATTGGTAGCTTCAATACATCCGCATCAGTGATAACGGGATATGAAGTTCCTGTGTTGTATCGTAGAAGCAACTCTCGGATAGGTTGTGTTTTTAGGTAAACCATTAGCGTTTCAATATTGATGTTTTTTTGCTCGGTCAATACAGTGAACGCACCGCTTCCGATATAGCCCTCGTGGTCATCAAGAATGGCTGTTGCACCTCGGTTTGGTCGGACCTTTGAGGTAATGAGTTGTCGCTTGCCAAACTTGATTTTGGCATTAGCAGGCAACTCTGCACCTATAACTGAGTTGTACTCAACTTCGCCCGTAGATACGTTCACATCACCAATCTCAATGTAGTTGTATTCTTTTTCTTTATCCTTCTTGAAGTTGTTTTTGAGTTGTTTGAACTCATCGCCTATAGTGCTGACACCCTTTTTATATGCTGAGAGCGTATCAAGAATGACATCATAATCGGGTTGCCAATACTCGGCATCAAATCGGTTATCGGAAAGACAGTCGCTGAAGTTGCGGACTGATATAGCTTTATCAGTTCCTTTGTATCCTTCAAGGTTTATTTCCTTGAGAAGCATTTGCTCGGCTTCTTTGTAAATCTGAGCTGACTTGATTACGAAAGATTGATAGTCCTTATATGCCTTCTCTATTGCATCTTGTAGTAGCTTCGTTGGAAGTGCAACCTTTATGAGTTTTACCTGTGTTAGTAGAAGATTTGGTTGAACACTGCTTATCGTCAATCGTCCTGTTTGTGATTTTCCATACTTACAGTTGAGGTAAGTTGAAACATAAAATGGCGACACATTGTCATTGAGTGTGATGTTAGCGATTGCCTGATTTGAGTTTGTGTTCTTAGGCAAGCAGTAGGCAACTGAGGCATTTCCAATCGTTCCTGCAATCGTAAGTAAGACCTGACCATCTAATGCAAGCGATTTCTTCAGGACCGTTGCACTCAACTTTTCATCAATCCTTTTTGCATTATCAACAAGGATGTTGTTTTCTTTGATGTCGCCTACGTTGATATAAGGCACACCTTCTTCAAGAAACTCAATTTGGTTAGTCAAAGAATATGCACCGAAGTTAATTATGGACTTTGAAACATCGCTAAGATAAGCCCATTTTTTGGCTCGGACAACATCGTCATTCTGAAGATAGGACCTACGGAAAAAATTGCTATCTATACGAGTATTTGGATTATCAACAAGCAACTGCTTTGTGTCTATTACAGCTACTTCAAGGTTATTTTCTTTTACTATCGTTTGCCAACTCATATTACTTTAGGAAACTTAGGCCTTGTTCCTTACCCCACGCAACGAAAGCATCAGCAATTTCATCAAGGTCGCTTAGATATTTCGGGTTGCCGTCCTCGTCTTTGACCAGTAAGCTCTCGGCATCCTTTTCAAAGATATAATCGCCACTATTATCTTTGAATGATTGTTTTTGCGTGGCAAAGAATATCGGGTAATCTTTTATTTTCAGATTGCCACTTTTATCAAGGTCCTCTTCGGCCCACTTCTGCAAAAATATGACGGATGTCTTTGTGCCCGTATGTGGCTTAAATGAGTTCCCGTGCAGACCCACAACCGCAAGAATACGAGCTTTAGCCATTATGTATTTGCGGATGTAGTCGGCAGTTGTGTTGTTGAAGATACCTTGAGGCAATACGACCGCCAGACGACCGCCAGGTTTTATAAAATCAAGATTTCGTTCAATGAAGAGCAGATGTCTTTCAACCTTTTTCGGTATTTTACCTTTTGCATTTTTGCCAAGCACATATTGAGCAAGCAAGTGTTTTTCTTTTATCTCGCCAGCGAAAGGCGGATTTGCTAGAAGTAGGTCAAAATCAAGATGTTTGAAAGTTTCTTGGTTTTCTCTATTAGCTTCGTGGTCCTCAAACTCTTTTACGAGTTTAAGTTTTTTTAGCTCGTCCTTGAGTGAAGTGGGCCACTCTTTCGCATCAAGTGAAGTAGTCTTGTAGATATGGCTTTTACCATCACCAGCAATAAGCATTATCGCTCGGCTGATTTTGGTTGATTTCTCATCAAAATCTATTCCGAAAAGATACCTACTAGCATATTCCTTGCGTGCTTCGTCCGTTCCTAAACTTTTCCATACATATTGCATCGTGTGGACCAAGAAGCCAGCACTGCCACAAGCCGTATCTACGACATATTCTTTCTTTTGCGGGTTGAGCATCTGCACGCACATATCAATCACGACACGAGGCGTGAAGTATTGACCTTTCTTTTTCTTTGAGACATCAGGCACAAGATACTCAAATGCTTCGTCAATAATGCGTAAGTTTGAACCATACAAGAGAATATCTTGTAGCTCGCCAACACATACCGAAAGGTGCTCTGGCGACAGTTTTATTTTCTCGGTTCGTTCAAAAATATCGGGCCATTCTTGTTTTGCTTCTTCAAAAAGCTCATCAACGATACGCTTCGTTTCTTCGGGTTTCCCTGTCGGGCTTTTTCTGAAATGAAGCTCTTGGTTTGGCCGAGTGCGTGCTTCTTTTTCATCATAGAGCTTGGCGTATATGAGTTTGAAAATCTCATCAAAGCTATCTGCTCCTGAATTGGCAAGGACCAGTTCTTCAAGTGTCTTTATAACTTCTTTTAGGTCCTCTTCGTGCAGGTCTTTGAGCGTCTTTCTTTTTGCCAAAACATCCTCAATTTCCTCATCTGAGGCAGGTATATCGTCTAGTGTGTCGTCAAACTCTTTCGGGTATGGTCGGTAAAGAATGAGCAAGTTTTTGCCGTTTACAGCAACGCCAACGGGAGCACCCTCGGCATTTAGATATGATTTCAGTTGCTGGACATCGTTCTCTTCGTTTGGAGCTTTTGCCTCAACAATGATTTTTGGAGTGATGCTGTCGGGCCGATAGACAACAATATCCGCTCGTTTGCTGTCATTCTTTTCACGGCCAAAATGAACCGTTTTTTCAAGTTCAATCAGATTTTTAGGGTATTTGTAGTGCTTCGTGAGTTTTATGAGATAAAGCTGACGGACGATTTCTTCAGGAGCAGATTTTCCCGTCTTGGCATTATAGACGAGCTTTTCTTCTTCGTTCTTTGAGATGGCTTTGATATAAAACTTGCCTTCGTCTTTTTCGTAAATATCCAGTTTGCTAAGGTCATCAAATATCAAAAGTTCCTGTTCTGGATTTTTGAAGATTTTATTTAGGATTTGTTGTGTTGTGTTCATAATGTTTATTTTGTTCGTGCCTTGTTCATAAATCTCTTGAACTCGGCTTTATCAATCCTGAACTCCTTGCCGATTTTGTATGCTTTGAGCTTACCCGCATCGATATACCGATAAATGGTCATCACGTTGAGCGATAGCTTTTCAGCTAGCTCTTTTGCGGTGTAATACTCTTTCTGCTCTTTGTTCATAGTATCTTGTGTATTTATCATACTTTACTTTTATTTACATATCAATGTGGAAAGGTTGGTAACTCTTGAATACCTTGTTTATCTGCTCAAACCACTCTCGTGGTCGCAACTTACTCAAAGCAAGTCCTGTTTCTTTGGCATCTCCTGCAATCCTGTACCACGTCCTATCGTTTGCCTGTTTCGAGAGAATGGTCCGAAGTTCTCGCATCCCATTTCCTTCTCGTAGCAACCAGATAAGTCCTGCTCGATAAATGGCTTCTTTTGCCTTTATCTTTCTATTCGTAAGCAGTATTTGCTTGAGCAGGTCTTTCGTAGTTGGCGTGTGTCCAAACAAAACCATACTGTTGGCACTGAGCATTGTGTCCCAGTAGTGCAGAAGTACAGCTTTGCTTTTCTTCGTCCTGAATACCTGCTCAAAGTTTGGGTTTTCTTCAAAACCGAGTTTCTTGAAAAGCGAGTTGAGTTTTCGTTTTTGACTCAACCGTACTTCAAACCGAAGTATTTCTTTAGGCATCGGTCCTTTGCTGAGAGGTTCAAACAAGCTCAACTGTTGAGCGGTTTGTTCTCGGTCTATGGACCGTTTCTTGCCACGAATGAGGTCTGCGACTTTGTCGTAAATGACGAATGAGTGTGCTTGTGTGTAGGCATACAAGCTCTGCCCGTCATTCATAAATCGAGCCCGAGTGAGGTCGAAGCGTTTGTTGAGGTTTATCTTATTTAGCTCTCCGATAACAAATTGCGATGTGTATCCATTTTTTAGTTCAACATTTTTGGAGTAGTGAACTGCTGTTACAGACGCTTCCTTGAGATGTTTCTTCGATACTACAACTCCCATTTTACTCATCCTGTCGTGAAGCTCTTCGACAACTTGTCCAAACTGCTTATCAGTAAGCTCATCGAGGTTGTTCTGGTAAATGAGCTTTGGAGCCGAAAACTCTATACGGATAGTTGAGTCCCATTGTAACTTTCCGTTCTTTCTGCGATAGCCAGTAAGGCGTGGGAAGTATCCCGCCTCTTTATCCCGAGCTGAGGGGTTCTTCGTGAACTTGTCGTATGCTCGAGTACGGGATTGTAAGTCCCATCCAGACACTCCGTATGCCGACATATCAAGCATCGTTGCTTGGTCTTTGGGTACTGAGAGTATAACGGTATCAATCATAGAGATGGGGGTTTACCCGTCGGTCTATTTTCAGAAGCAAATCATAGAACCCGACAATGTTGTTGCGGGACTCAAAGTCATCGAAAATCTCATCGACCTGTTTGTTCGAGACCTTCTCTTCTTTAGTTGTTTCTTGTTCTAAAAACATAAAACCTGAGGGTTGTCCTCAGGTTAGAAAAGTCGGCGTTTGTAAACTTTGACGAAATGTTTATCAACTATCCGTCAACTTTAGGTATTTTGGGTTGATACGGAACTTTGAAGTGTTGTGGTCAATAAAGTCCTCAACTCCTGTTTCCATTTTTACCAAGTCGTTTACTTTGCGAGCTGAAAAATACGCCTTCTTTTTGGAGGTGTCATCAAACTCTTTATAGCCCCAATCCTCAAGCACCTCATCATTGAACCAATAACGCTCGGGCTCCTTTACAAGAGTTTTTATAAGCAATACTGCATCGGTCTCTTTCTTTTTCTTTGAAAGCTCTATTTCTTTGCCCGCAAACTTGAGGACGTTGTGTTTCTCGTCATAACTCTCGAACACGGTCTCGGGGTTTTCCTTGCGGAAACTGGTCTGTATTTCCTCAATAAGTGGGTCAAAAGCCACAATGTTTGCATGATATGTAGGGACCGACATACTATCTCCAGTTGACCAAATACGCATGACTCCGATGTAACCGAGTTTCTGTAGAGCATAGAGTGTATGTATGAACAGAAAGCCGTCTTTTCCCTTTGGTTTTATTGCTATTCCATAGGGTTTGTCCTCATTTGTGATAACAAAGTTCTCTCCGTACTTCTCTAGGGCTGACATACCACGAACCTTCTCAATGAAGGTTTCTTTTTGCTTTTCAAAAACGAGGTAGTTCCTATCAAAAACAAACAGCTCGTTGTTGAGGAACTTATCGATATACTCATCCAAATGAGATTTCATTTTCTTTACGTCCTCTACGCTGAAGTCGGTTTCTATGTATATCCAGCTATGCAGGTCATAACGAAATGGAGTGAGTAAATCAAACTCCTTGAGTTCAAAGTTATCGCCTATGAACTTCTTCGAGGCTGAGATGATTTTCTTTTTTTCTGCTTCACTGTGGTCTTTGAGTTCTTCTGCCCGTATGGGTATATACGTTTCCTCACTTGCTACATCTGAGAACGAACCGATGCTCGGAAACTCAACTCCTGCCATCTCTAGTCGTGCTCGTAAAAAGTCGAAGAGCCCCCTATAGGTAATGCGACTGTTTGGACTTATATCTCGAAGGGTTAGATGCTCATCTTTGGTATGGAACATCGGTGTCGTGAAATACCAAAGAGCAAAGAAGTTCGCATCCTCTATAAAATAGCTTATTTCGTTGTCGTCTTTCTTCTTGACTCCCATACTTTACTTTAGTTTACATGAGAGTATATTATATGTATATGGCTACAAAGAAAAAGGCAAAGCCGAGCACTCCAAAAGAAAAGCGTGTCGCTCTCATAAAAGAGCTTCAGGAGGCACGGGGTAGTAAGGTTGTTTCTTTTATCACGTCAACAAGAGAGGGACTCGATTTTCCTATTGCAATGGATAGTGTTCGAAAAGTTTTTGAACACGTAAATGGCGTACCCTCAAAGAAAGAAAAGCCCAAGATAGACCTTTTCATTCACAGCAATGGAGGCAACAGTATAGTGCCTTGGAAACTGGTTACGCTTATTCGGGACTACTGTTCCGAGTTCCGACTTCTTGTTCCTCATCGTGCTTTTAGTGCCGCTACACTCATTGCGCTTGGTGCAGATGAGATAGTAATGCACCCGATGGGAATGCTCGGTCCAACAGACCCAACCGTTACAAACCCCTTCAACCCTCAGAACCCTCGCAACCCAAGCGAGTTGCTCGGTATTAGCGTTGAGGATGTCTCTGCTTATATCAAGTTGGTCAAAGATGACTTTGGTATCACACACGAAGATGAGCTGATACAAGCGGTCAATGCACTCGCACAACATGTACACCCTCTTGCGCTTGGCAATGTCAAACGCTTTCATTCTCAATCTCGAATGCTGGCAAAGAAACTCCTTGAGCTTCACATGTCTGATACGGATGACGCACACAAAATCGCTGAGTTGGTAGACAATCTAAACTCTAAACTGTTTTTTCATGGACATCCGATACACTATAAAGAGGCGCAGAAGCTCGGCTTGAAGGTAAAACTGGCTAACAAAGAAGAGCAGGAACTGATGTGGAAGTTGTACCTTGCCTACGAAGAGGAAATGCACCTAGATGAAGAGTTTCGCTTCTTGGACTACTTCCTAGCTCAAAAACCTCAAACAACACATGGTCAAGTTGAGATTGTTGACATGCCAAAGGTCAAAGGTGTTTACATCGAAAGTGAGAAGCGAACCGATGTGCGAACTGTTGACTTTCAGGTCTACGGTCAAAATCAGAATGGTGTAGTCAATGCACAGCTGCTCACAAATCGAGTTGGCTGGGAAAAGGAATAAGATATAAAATATAACTATGTCGACCCCCACTCTAAAAAGAGCTCGTGAATACGAGAAAAATAAACTTCCTCAAGAGCAGGTACAACCTGACAGGGATTTCAATACTATCTCAGTGCCTATGAAGGAAATGATTATGCCAAAGGAGTTCAATACGGTCAGCGACCCAGAACCCCATAATCAAGCCCATACTCAAACCACGGATACTGCCATTTTTAGAATAAGTTAGAAGTGTTTCAGTTCTGAAGTGCAAACGCTGGCATCCGTAGCCATTGCATTTCTTGCAATACTTTCTGCCATTCTATCGTTCTGAATGCGTCCAGCGAGCGGAGCCAAGAGACTAGATACGAACTCGGATTTTGAAGACGAGAGGGTTCGCTCGCCCAGCCCCGCCAATGGCGGGGTTGGGCTTCGCTCCGCGAGGGCAACGCCCTCGCTTTGGCGGGAAATGAAGCGGATTTTAATGCTTTCGGGGGAGTAGAAAATGTTTGAAAGAAACCTTTTGGCAAAAAGATTTCTTTCAATTCCTTTGGTGGTTTTGAGTCCGGATAGGAAAAATTTTAGAGTGTCCGAAAGGTTTTCGGTGGAAAATTTAGAGCATCCGTCCGTTAGTTCGTATCCAGCGCGGTGTCCAGCTTGTGAGTCGTTATTCAAACGAAAAACAAGATTTTCAATATAGTTTTTATCAACTGAAATGCGCTCTAAATTTTCAAAACAAAAATCTTCCAATCGTTCGGCGGACACTTGCTTTACCGAGCACGCTTGCCAGTCGTGCTTCATCGTGGCGGTGCAACGATAGTAATAATATCGGTTTAATTTTCCACCGATGTATTTGTTGGTAAAACAAGAAGTCATATTTGAGCCGCACTCCTCGCACTTTATCAGTCCGCCGAACAGGAAATTTTTGTACACTCTAAAATTTTTCCGTTTCTCCTTATGAATTTTTTGAGCAAGGGCAAAAATTTCTTCCGAAATTATCGGCTCGTGAATACCCTGATAAATTTCGCCATTGTGCAAAACCTTGCCTATGTAGATAACATTTCGCAAAATATGGCTGATATTCGTTTTAGAGAAATTTTTGCCTAACTTATTTTTTACTCCTTTATCTTTTAACATTTGATAAGTTTTCGCTGTTGAACCGCTTTCAACATAAGTTTCAAAAATTGATTTTATTTCCCCCGCTTCTTTCGGGTGTGGTAAAAGTTTCTTATCCTGTCGCACATAGCCGTATGGAGTAAGACCGCCGTTTGCCAGTCCCTTTTTCGCGCGCTCCAACATTTTGTCCTTTGTTCTTTCGCTGGTTAGTTCTCTTTCAAACTGCGAAAAAGTGAGCATAATGTTGCGAAGCAACCTTCCGGCGGGCGTGGAAGTGTCAAATCTTTCCGTAATGGAAATAAAATCAATTTTTGCTTGCTCAAAAAATTCAAT
>Ga0210057_1010852_pt1 | contig 10208 bp, 20 predicted proteins | sample CryGeyCG2114_010_2_FD_183968 | JGI IMG/M metagenome (GOLD analysis project Ga0210057, IMG submission 183968) | Groundwater microbial communities from aquifer - Crystal Geyser CG10_big_fil_rev_8/21/14_0.10 (SPAdes) (version 2) | ecosystem: Environmental > Aquatic > Deep subsurface > Groundwater ...
CTCCTCTGATCGCCAAGGCGCGAGCCAAGACGCTGAACGATTCCAGGGACACTGGAAACGAAGACGTGGACGAAACGTCCATCGTTTCCTATATCGCTCGCGAATTGTGATTCCATCGACCAACGTGGTGAGTACAACGTTCGGAGGTCACAACATGACGCGCGAAACGATCAAGGTGCTTTGGCTGGACAAGACCAGCATCATCGACACTGAGTACGCCACCGCTGCCTTCAAGCTGGCAGACCACGTTGCGACGGCAAGGTTGGACGGAACCCCTGAAGCCGTCTATCTTGTGGAGTTTCAGTGTGCTGTCCACAAGAGAAACGCCTTGCTGGGAGTCGTGGCATCGGAGCTTCTGAAGGAAGCTGGTCCCGAGGTTACGACGTCAGAAGTCTACCAGCAGTATGCTGAAGGACTGATCTCTTCGACCGAGTGCTGCAACGCACTCTCAGTGTGAAGTTCCATCGACCAACGTTAGGAATGCAAGTTTTGCCGCAACGGCACGATGCGACGGTGATTGCAGTTGGAGCAACGCTCCTAGCGGAGCGGTAAGACTGGAACGGCAATTATGTTCTGGCTGCGCAACGCAACGTTCCATCGACCAACGTTAGTGATACAGCATTCGGAGGTAGACAATGTTCAAGTGGGCTTTGCTCGCAATGTGCGTTTTCTGCGGTGTCAATTGGTTCTTGCTCCCCACATTCCCAGCGCTTGCACAATACGTGCCACCGCTGTCGATCTGGGCTGCAATCGGACTGTCGGCAATTGTCATGGCTCTTTCCCTTTGCTTCGGCAAGGACTGATTCCATCGACCAACGTGGTGAACGTGATGTTCGGAGGTTACGACAATGGCTAAGACAGAACGTAAGATGGGACCGAGAGGGCTACTTCAGAAGGCTAACTCCGCTAAGATTGGAGCCAAGGCTTTCATCGATGCTCACCGGGAGTATCTCACAACCGGAGAGCTTGCCTACGTCACAGGTCCAATCGTGGCGAAGATTGACGCGGGAGAGCTTTATCCCACGCCCGGAATGCAAGAGTTGAAGATCGCCGTCATGAGCCATATCATGCTCGTGGACGCCATGAAGGCGGAAGAAAAGGAGCAAGAGGCGAAGGCGGGAAAACCTGGAAAGACATCCAAGCCCTTCATGGCATGTGTCCGCGACGGATCTGGGGCGATGCTTTCCATGCCTGACGGAAAGCCCATGAAGGCAACGTTCGACTTGCCCCAACGGGCGAGTGAATGGGTGGACCGTCGCTTGTTCGAGTCGAGCCCTGATTGTTATGGGGAAGTTACCCATCTCAAGGCTCATAACCCAGCAACGGCGACGGACACGATTCTGCGCGATGATTCGATTGCGCGGATTCTCAAGACACCCATGGGTCCGGTTTGCAAGGGAACCAAGTCCAGCGGAACGCTGGGATTCGGAGTCAAGGTCAAGCCCAGCAAGGCGACCTTCAGTCACGGATGACGCAGTGAGTCGCTGGCTTCCATCGACCAACGTTAGGAAGCCAGCGAGTGTGAGTGCAACGATGCAGTTGGAGCAATGCTCCTAGCGGAGCGGTAACGCAGGGGCGAATGAGATGTTCTTTTTCGCTCCTATGGGAACAACGATAGTGTTACAAGGAGAATGAAACATGGAAAAGTGCGAAGGCTTGGCGGGTTGTGCGGTTCGGTTCACGGATGGGACCATCGACATCGATGCGACGATGGAAGGGTTGGAATCCCAATTGCAGGATCTGTCCGAGGCGGAAGCAACGGCGGGTGTCCGTATCGGGGCGGCAGTCAACGCAGTGTTCGATCAGCACAAGGGGAAGGTGTTGACCATGCCTTCGCTGGTCAACGCGGCTCTCGGTCATCTCTCGGTCACCCCCGAAACGTTCGCAGCGGAATCGGCGGCGGTTGCTGAGTACGTGCGTCAGCGCAACGGGGGCGAGTTCAAGATCGCCAAGGGCAAGGGTGGTGGTGTGTCCCGCGTCTGCGACGCGCCGCCTCCCAAGGCGTGAGTTCCATCGACCAACGCTGTGAAGCCTGCCAATGCCGCTTGCATTCGTGAGCGGCTCATGATCTCGACCTGGGCATGTCCCTAAAACTGCCCTTTTTACCCCGTGTCTTGGGACAGTCGTGCGCGAAAGCAAAAGCGCCTGATCAGCGCAAGTAGCTAATAGCGATCCGAGTCTGATCAACAAGGATAAGTCACGATAGATCGGTTCGATTCCGGTACGGGGCACCAAGTTTCTCAGAATCCATCGACCAACGTGAGTAACTCTATACGTGGAGGTTCCAATGTTCGAGTCTCAGATCAGCAATGAGAAGCGTCAGATCCGTGCCCTTCGAAGTGCTATCAATCAGGAGCGTGCCAAGGCGCGTCAATTGCGCAGTCTCAAGGCGAAGCGTGCAAGGTTGGAGCGAGCGTTGGAAACGATGCGAACGCCCAAGTATTCCCCGGAGCGTGACTCTTACTTCGATCCGCGCGAGGAAACAACCTTCTCACGCCCAAAGGGTTGAAAGGGTTGAATCTGCTAGGAACGAGGGGCGTCCGTCCCCGTTCCTTTTCGCTTACAAGGTGGCACCCTCTTTGCAATGTTGCAAGTGTGGTGCCAAGCTCTGCGGTGTGGACGTGGGGGGCTTTCCATCGACCAACGTCAGCAATACAGACCATGAAAGGTGGATGACATGGCAAGTCGTAAAGGTATGCGCGGATTCAACATCGAAGTTCCTCATAAGAGGGAACGCAATATCCTCGTGCTGAAGCAAGCCATGGGCGAGGCTCAGCAGGATCGGCGCATGACACCCAAGATCCATAAGGAACCAAGAAACAAGCGTGCTTGGGAGAATGAGGATTGGGGCGAGGATCTAGATCAGAGCTAGCGTTCGCAACTTCAGAGTCACGGATCATTGAATCCAGAACCATAGGAGTGTAACATGAGTTTCCGTCGATACGTCACTTTCAATACACACGATTGTTCCGTCCAGGTTGGAGAGCGCATCGAGGTCGAATTGGGACTTCCGCGTAGGTGCGGAATCGTTCTTCGCGCCGCTGTGAGACATGGTGGGCAAGGTCTGACCGTGGAGGAAGCCACCGATCACATCAACAAGCGCCTGAATTGCCTCTACTCGGAAGGGGACATCTCCAATGCCTTCAAGAAGCTGGAAAAGCTGGAGTTGGTGGAGCGCGTGGGAAGGCGCACATATCGTGCGTCGCCGGGAGCACTGGACGCATGGGCAGAGGTCGATAAGATTCGTCGATAATCCATCGACCAAGCTTCGCATCCCTGCGGGAAACAGGTGTAACCATGAAGGTGTCAGTAACAATCGAGTTTCCGTGTTCGCAAGAAGATTGGATTCGATTGGAGCAGATCAAGGCACTCGCAGGCATTGAGAATGTTTCCGTGCCTGCGAATGAACCTTCCCCTGAACGTGGGGCAAGGTTTGATGACTTTGATCCCTTGGGTCAAGCCCTTGTCGATCATTGTGTCAAACATAGTGTGGGGAAGTGTAAGCCTACGCAAACGCAATTGTTGCGCGAATGGATTGGGGATAATCCTGGATGTTTGCCACAAGAGGCAATTGAGGGAGTTTCCCAATATGGGTTTGATACAAGCAAGCTCAAGTATTCGCTAAACAGTCTTTTGTATGGGGATCGTCATACCATATCGAAGATTGGCGGGCGTTTGTATCTGGCTTGAATCGAATTGTCGGAATAGCTCCCCGCTTCGGCGGGGAGCGGCGGTTCCGTTGAGGGCATAATTTACACCGCCCGCATTTACCTTTACCTCTTTTCATAAACCAGAGGTATAATAATAACGTTTTTTTGTTCGCATGCCTGGGCACGTCTTTTGCACCCCCTGCAAACGCCATACCATGTAACCTTGCGGCAGGTTTGACAGTCCTAACGTAGTGTCATATAGCGTAACATAGTGTAACATAGTGTGATGTTTATTGTTTGGCACGACTTGTGCTTTACATTGCGAAAGTCGTGCCAGAATTGACACCTTATATTGCGCGACGCGCTAGCGCGCGTTGCAATAACCATGCCTGGCACGCATCTTGCAATATGGGGAATCCATCGACCAACGTTAGTTATAGGTGTGTCACCCCGAACGACGCCGCGTCATAAACTAGCGCGACGCAATGCATTATAGCAAAGTTATTATGGGAACGGAATTCACGTTCCAGTGTGGCTGTAATGCTGTAAGGGATTCCGTTGTCAGTGGAATCGCGAGGTTCCATCGACCAACGGTAGGAATGCGAGGAACGCTGCAACGTTGCAGCGGCAACGGAATACGTTGGGGGCGGAACGAAGCGTTCCATCGACCAACGTACGTAACGTTCTGTTGTGAACAGAACGCAGCGTTACGTTGGAGACGGAACGAAAGGTTCCATCGACCAACGTTAGGAAGCCGGTTGGTGAGTCGAACGCAACATGGGGTTGCGACGTTCCATCGACCAACGGTTGGAATACGACTATTGAGGGCACGCAGCGAATGGTTCGCAAGGTGCTAGGATTCATTCCACTTCTGGAGGTTACGACAATGGCTATCAATACCATCACTCTCAACACGTATCTCGTTCGTGCCGCTGACGGGTCCATCGACCACGCCGCTACCACTCTCAAGTTCCAAGGGGATCTCCTCAATTACGAGGCGGAACGAGAGTTGGAGTCTGCCACGGTTGGAGAAGCTGTGAATGCTGTCTTCGACCAATTCAAAGGGGCGAGGCTCAACATGCCTGCTGTGACCAGCTACGCGCTTTCGCGTCTGAATGTCCAGCCCGAGAACTTCAAGACCTTGACCGAAAAGGTGCAGGGTTACATTCGGGACCATGCTGGCGAGCGCGGTACTGGAGCCTTGTTCAGCATTGCCAAGGGCAAGAGCGGCGGTGTCTGTCGTTGGGCAGACCAGCCCGTCAAGTCCGCAGAGTAAGACCTTGTGGGTTATGGGGCATGATTGAATCGATCATGCCCTTAGCCCTAGGCGGATTCAAGTCTTAGCAGTTTGCGGTTTCTGCCTGTGAGACCGAAAAAGCCGTCTAAGTCAATATAGAATTGACAGCCCGGTTTGATAGTATCCCAGAACTATCAGAAGTAACTGGACCTGAGCACTTGTCCTAAAACGGCTCGTTTTTGAAAGACCGGCACCTGGACAAGTGTCTCTAAAAACTGTCCTTTTCTCAAAACCCATACAAGGAGATTCTCATGCCCCAGAAGCCGAATTGGAACGTGGTTGAGGCGCGGTCGGATTGCGGATACGAGCAGGATCAGCATGTGGTTGAGTCTGACTCCATTTCCGCCAAGGTGTGGGCGGATCGATACGGAACCGTTCACATGACGTTCGACACGGACACAAGTCCCAGCATCGAATGTCATATCAATGGTGTTGGCGAGGAAGGCGTGAAGCTGGGGAAGCTGTTCATTGAGCAGGTTCTCATTCCCACCTACGACAAGAAGAACTACTGAAGATGATACACCTGAGCACTTGTGTCTAAAAGGCTCCATCTCTATCTGCGATGATCTCAATGATAGAGAGCCAATACTCCAATTGAGCCCTTGAATAAGGAGGCTTCCATGCACGAAGAAGATATGTTCCGTGAGGTATTGGATCGTTTCGAATCGTCCGTGGATCAACGTGGACGTTTGCAGGATGAGATTCAACGTCTACAGAGTGATCTGTATCGTCTTCAGGATGAGGTGGCGAAACAAAAGCAGACCGTTTCGCGAGCCTTGGTTGTTGACTTGGTTGATTCGATGTTGGATGTGAACAATCGCATTCGACAGATCAAGGCTGTGCGCGACTTGACGGGAATGGGCTTGAAGGAAGCCAAGGAATTGGTGGAAGAGGTTCGACGCAAGTGGGGTTACACCCAATAATGATTTGGGTGTGGGCATATTAATCGGGACGATAACTCTCAATTTCTTGCGAGGGGATTGATAGGAATCGTTCGCCGCTCGCAACGGAAAGAGAACAAGTAAGTTCTCGTGCCCATGTCCGACTTTTTCCGGGATTAGTCTAATGGTAAAAGGATCTAATGACGTCTATAAAGATCCTAGAACGCCGCTATCAAAGCGGAAATGAAAGTTCGATTCTTTCATCCCGGTCCAGACCCGTCCAAGCTCCGGTATGCTTGGATTATGGTATCCACTTCTAAACGCAATGAGAATCATTGGATAGGATTCTCGCCATTCTGGAGTTCGCTTCACGGGTCTATTCTTTTAGGAAGGCAGGGATACACAATGGGATATCTATACAGGAATTGTGTTGGGCATTAGCTGACGAGAACTTTCCTTCTCTTGAAACTGGACAAGAATTCGTAAGTTGGTGTTCGCATCAAGATGTAGATGTTTTGATGTTGAAGGACCATGAACGAATCATATCCTTATTCAGAGAATTCGTCAGAGAACGAAGGAACAAGATTCTAAAGATAAAGGTAAAAACATGACCAGAGCACGGTTGATGATTACGCCTACGCAATTGAAGGAATCTCTTTTGAGGGATTTGCGTTCGATTGGATATGCACTCAATGAGATTATTGAGATTAAGACATATCCTGATGGGAATGCGGAAGTGGTTTGCGACCTCTTTGATCCCAAACCTAATGAAGAGGATTGACAATGGCATACACGATTCCTAATTATCCTGGATGGCGACCATATTGTCTTGTCTGTTCAACCATGGCAAGAATGAAGAAGACGTCATTCGGATATGAGTGTATCCATTGTGGCAACAAGATAAATCCAGATATGACACATTTGGATAATTCTCAGGAACAGACCATCTCAGTCAAAAGGACAGGATGAATCATGCGTACATTCGTAATTGAGCGCAATGATGAGGGCGATATGGATGAGAATGGGGAGGAATCCCTTCGATTCCAGATTCGTCAAGAGATGATTCAAAAGCTCGCAACCGAATGGAATGATGCTCATTCGAAGATTGAGCAACGTTCATGGATGGACGAAGATAGTCGGGATCAACAGGCTGATTATCTTGCGGAACTTGCAGATGATCATACGTATCAAGCTGCATGTGAGGCTGAGGAAAAGAATCCTGACATTACCAAAGAAGAACTTTCTGCTATTCGCGAGAAAGCAGAAGCAGACTTCTATGCGGAGGTCGATAAGAAAGCTCGAATCGACCATGAGCGACTTGCGGTCATTGAAGAGATGCTTGGGGAATTGGGTGCCAGAATGGCTCGCCCATATGAGCATTGGAATGAGGACGAGAAGTATATGGAATACATGGAAACTCGTTATGACAATGACCCATGAGAAACAGAATGATGCTGGAAAGTATCCAGATGAATATGGTGAGCCGATTGAAACTCGGCGTAAGTGTATTCATTGTGGAAACAACCTAGGGACTCAAAACCCTGGATACGAGTGTGGTACATGTAAGTTCATAAAGGATGCAATTCGAAAGCGATTCTGAACGCAGGGCTTATGCGAAAGCATAGGCGGGGTTTATGGTATACCTCTGGGATTGAATTCCCTGCAAAACCATATTAGCACTAGGGGCTGAGCAACGTACCAGTTCCAATTCCCGAATACGGGTGTGCTAATGGGTTCATAACTCAATGGTAGAGTAGCGGGCTTTTAACCCGAGAGTTGAGGGTTCAAGTCCCTCTGGACCCACTAGGAATGTGATAGGCTTTATTAGCCCTTTGATAGTTGAACAACGCTCCTGCGAAGCTGGTACGTAATGTCATTGGGCGAATGCGCACATACTGCTTCGCAGAAGCTTTGCAAACTTCATGATAATACATGGACGGAACAGGCTAGAGCCGGGTTTGCGGTACATGTATTAGTATGTGTGAAACGGTCCAATCAATAGTGAGCCTGACCGTGTTCCTAACGTTTTTTCTAATTACTAACTAAGAGTAAAACATGAATGAGAAGGAGTACACGCAAGCGATTGGTATGATACGTCCGTTATTGCATACGGAGTCTAGCGATCATTCGGTTGCGAATTCGATAATGTACTTCATGTGTGCTTTCTTCTTGCAAGACAATCCAGACTTTGACATGCAAAAGTTTTTGGATTCCTGCAAAACGTCAGACCAAGGAAGAATCATGTGGAAAGAACCGTGCAAAGAAAACCTAATTGAATGTGAAGGTGGTTCACAGATGTGGGTCATTCTGAATGACAAGTCTGAGAATGTACTTTTGCTATTCAATGGTGAATTCCAGGTGAAACTTTCTGGGGAAGCTCGTCAAAAGCTGATTGATCTTCTCAAACAAGGATAACAGACAATGGAACACATGGGAGCAATCATGGCAACGTGTTCTTATTGTGGTGGATCCGGCATTGAAGTCTATGATGAAGATGATCAGCGAATAGAAGCTGATTGTTATCATTGTTGCGGAACAGGTGCAGTTGATGATGAAACAGCTTTTCATGATTATCTTGCATCTGTTGCTACCATAATGGCACAAACTCACGTCTCTGAATTCAAACGACATGTAAACGAAAACCCAGACGGAGAAGGTTTTGACTTCATGGCTGCGGAAGACATGATGACTCCATGGGACTTTGAAAGAAGTCTTGTGTATTCATATGTAGGGGAGTTCATGGAAAGGTTGAATGGGCTTTCGTTTGAGGAGCAGAGGGAATACGTGCGCAAGATGATAGAGGACGAAGTAATCGAGCCATTGTACTAAAGGAGAAAACAGTCATGTTGGGCATGGGACGTCATGGAAACGTATTCTACACATACTTCATATCTCGTTGGGATGGAGAAGTCTACAAGACAGAAGTAGAATGCGATCCGGCAGACACGCCTATGGATATTGCAAAGAAGCTTTCTGCGAAAGCGGATCTGATGGAACTTCGTCTATTGGGAAACGGACTGCGCGATTTACAGGAGTAAAAAAAACAATGCTACTAATAGCTGTCTGTTTTCAAGAACAAGCGACTTGTTCATGTGTTGCCAAAGGTGTGAATGCCTCTTCTCCAAAGGAGTGTTTGGAGTTCATCTGCAAACAACAAACACTTCCACATGAATCAGTGGATGAAGTGTTGGTGGTTGAAGGTGACGAAGTGACTCACCAATACACACCTGAGCATTGGGGGAAAGTTGCGCCTACAATGGACCCAATTCCCGAATACGGGGATCTAATCGAGATTGATGAATTCGTCGAGATGTGTAATAATGGTGGATTCATCGATTATGATGGACATGGGTATTACTCAAACGGGACAGAGATGAGCAACATCTATGTCTGTCCATCTGACATTACGTCAAGTGGTGTCGTTCCAGGATGGACTCATGTAGTTTGGTTCAATCGCTAAAAGGAAAACGACCATGAGTCAAGTCACAACGATTGAGATGATGTTGGAAACGATTACCTCTCTTGCGACAGAGAATGGTCAATTGAAGCAAAAGCTGGATGACCTTACGTCTAAACATGTTGCATATGAGAATGTGCGCAGTTTGGAGGAGTTGTCGCAAAAGGTGAGAAATCTCATTACCACTTGTATGCGAGAGCCAGAGAATCGGATCAATCAGATCAAGGCAGTGCGAGAGATCACTGGTCATGGATTGAAGGATGCGAAACAGATGGTTGAATCGGCATGGGACATTGCAGGTAAGCCATGGGAGAGACCTGAGCGATGAACAAGCGAATTGAAGAGTTTGTGGAAGCAATCAAGGAGAATGCTTCCAAGGTTTGGAATGAACCTGACGACAAAGAATTCCTCAATTCGATGCTGTTCATTCAGACTCATGCGGATGGTTCAACGACAATCTCTGACAATTACGAACGATTCTTTGATATTATCTATCGGATAACATCTGATGGTGAATGGTCATATCGGAGAATGTGGTCAGAGTCTTCTGAATGGAAGCCATACTCCTTTGCGCAAGCGATGGGAGATGCGTCGATCATGTATACTGGATAAACACAATGGAAAAGATTGCGCTAATAGACATGGATGGGACCATTGCTGATTATGATCGGCGCATGACGGAAGAACTAACCAAACTTCTTGGACCAAACGAATCTCTTGAATTTGGATATGGAGATGATGCTCCGACGCATGTAAAAGAGCGTCAAAAGCTAATCAAACGCCAACCAGGATTCTGGAGGAATCTACCTCGATTAGAGGCGGGTTTTGAGATTGTAGATGAGATTCGTTCACAGGGGTTTGAGCTTCATGTTCTAACCAAAGGACCACAGACTACTGTTTCTGCTTGGACAGAAAAGGTAGAA
>Ga0210057_1010853_pt1 | contig 10208 bp, 11 predicted proteins | sample CryGeyCG2114_010_2_FD_183968 | JGI IMG/M metagenome (GOLD analysis project Ga0210057, IMG submission 183968) | Groundwater microbial communities from aquifer - Crystal Geyser CG10_big_fil_rev_8/21/14_0.10 (SPAdes) (version 2) | ecosystem: Environmental > Aquatic > Deep subsurface > Groundwater ...
GCTTTAACAGTGCGTCAACTAACGTTGTTTTTCCATGGTCCACATGGGCGATAATGGCGATGTTTCTGATCTGCATAGAGCCGTGAAAGGATACGCAAGCAAGTAGATTTTAGCAAAAAGCTCTTCTACATGCTAAAAAATCCATTTGCAGGGATAGTACTGTGCAATGAATCTAAGAATTGGCTCCGTGCGATTGCCATTTCAGGCAGTAAAAAACTGTCCCCACGATCGAGTGATCGTGGGGACATGACAGTTCTTTGGCCGGTCTCAGCTTAGAGCGAGTCTGAGAGCTTGAAGTATTTCGGGCTTGCACGAGTACACGTAGTCGGTAAGTGATTCGCCGAGAGAGTCCAGGGACTTCTCGATGCCTTTCAGATCCAGAACCGGACATTCCGGTCCGATCCATGCGATCCCGAATGTGCCGACTTGCGTCGTGATCATGTAGTACGGGCACGAGGCCTGGTACTTCTTTGGCGCGTCCTTGCCTTCGTCCTCATCGAACTCGTCTGCCAGAAGTGCGAGGAGGTGGTCAGGGATGCCCATTTTCCTGACGATGCTGACTTGCTGGAAGCCAGCTGCCTCGACGCACTCCCGCACGGCTTCATCGAACTCTTGTTCACTTGTGAACACTAAAATGTCCTCCAAAAGAGACTGAAAGACCTAGAAACTTAATATTGATTTTAACAATTTAATTAAATTTAGTCAATTGTTTGTAATGGCTCTCCGTACTGGAGGAACTTAGAACCGAGGAGCCGGTTGCAGTGTGATGCAAATATGTGATTCTTGGCAAGAATTTCGCTGTTTGAGGTAAGATTGTTGCATGTGTTCAGCAAAAACAAAGAGTACTGCACTGGCTTTCTGCATGTACGTGGTGCCGCCACTACTTTTCCAACTCGTTTTCGTCCCATGGAACGTCGGCATGAGACAAATAGTCGATCACAGATGCGGAGGACAATTTTATGCAACGCCTTCTCAGCACTACAGCAATATTGCCTCAGTTCTGCGAGAATACGAAAACGGTCAGGACTGTATCACTGGAAAGTACATTGATACAGACGAACTGCTGTACGGCAATTTTGGTGATGTAATTGGTCCACTGAATGCACTTTTGCAATACGAGGTTTGTTTTTATCAGCAAACCTCCATGGATAACGGAAGAAATGTTGAAGGGGATGTTGAGCAGATTATCCTAGAGGAACATACGAAGGTACCAAGAGAGATCAGAATTGAAGCGGAGTCGAGACGAGGATTTGAAGTTGAAGAAGGGGGATGCGAAGAAATACCCTCTTGGGCTCAAGGGCAGTTGAAACTGATTCGAGATGTATTCCAAGATCGGATTGATATTGAGCTTTTCGAGTATCTCAAACAGAAAAAGTACATCGTCTCATCTGCACAGGACCCATCTGTCTATGAAGCTGAATTGTTTATCGAGGATACAGACATCAGAGTCAGACCGAAATTCATACGTATCTATGTGTTCTTTGGATTGTTGCTGGCTTGGATAGGAGTCGTGCGTCTTCTCAGGTCGCTCATCAAAGAACACTCCTCTCACAAGAGATAAGGCATTCTTCTTCGCAAGGCTGATTCCCTCTGTCCCTCCTTTGATTCTATTGGGGCATGAGAACCGTGGCACAAGTCACGGCATAATCCACAGTATTCCGCAGTTGCATTGTTCTTCGCTATAAATAGACCAATGCGCACCATGTAGACTGGTGAAGAAAAAAGGATTGTTAATCTGCGACCCCGCGCAAATCACCGTGACGCGTTTCTCGGTGTACCCCGGGCGGATCTGATATGGGAGGGTAAAGTGCGTTCGCGGAAAAGGGATTTTCAAAAAAATATTTTGCAGATTTTTCAGATTTCTGTCGCAGCATCAATAATTCTCTTCGACATAAGCTTCACACCCTTCGGTAAATGAACTGGAATTGCTATCACAGTCATACGTATCATCAATGTCATTTTCCTCCGCCCACTCGTAGCCAGCCTCGTGCCCGCTACAGTCCTCAGTACATGGGTATCCATGGAAATATTCTGTACTGTCTGCACCAGAACACCCTGCCAGAAAGACGGTGATGCATATCAAAGCAAGTAATCTCATATATGAAGTATGCCTTCGTTTCTTTAGTTTGTGCAATGTAGAAGAAGAGTTCATTTCCTTAGGATTCCTTAATATATACTCAACTTATGCCCAAGAACAAAGGCGGCCGCCCACCGGCAATCACTCCTACCGTACTCGCAAAACTCACAACGGCATTCGAGCTCGATATGACAGTCGAAGAAGCCTGTACCTATGCGGGAATCTCGAAGGACACCTACTACCGGAAAGCGAAGACGGATCAGAGGTTTTCGGACGAAATGGAGCGTGCACGGCAGTTTGCTACGGCAAAGGCGCGGAGGATTGTTATTGAGAAGATGGAGGACGATGGCAGATTGGCTCTGAGTTACTTGGAACGGAAGCGGAAGGAAGAGTTTTCACCGAGATTCGAGCAGCAGGTGGAGGTCAATTCTATTGTCGAACTCATAAAGCAACAAGAGCAGGAGCCTAGCTTTTCATGGGAAGACTCCGAAGCGCATCTGGCGGTGATTCAGCAACAAGGACAGTAGGGCTATTCGCAGTTGGGATACGTCAGATTTTGGCTAGCACGATGAATCATTACTGCCATTTCTGCACGATTTAGATTATCGCTTGGGTAAACCCATCCAGCAGAATTACCTTGAAGGATGCAGTTATCTGCTGCAATTTGAATTGTTTCTGTGAACCACGCATCGTGTGGCACATCTCTAAAAAGGGGTGCACTCATCTCTTCCCATTCCTTCATTTTATTCGAATTCAGTTTTAAAGCTCTTACAATTAAAGATACTGCTTCAGCACGGTTAATAGGATCATTTGGCTTTGCCAAACAAGGACGTTGTGTCCACACACAATTTCCTTCTCCTTTTACCCAACCACTATATGCAGCAACATTAAAAGTAGATTGGTAATGCTCAGGAACATCATCAAATATAGAAAACCCATTCACTTCAGCGGTTGCAATCTGAGACCCCTGATTCATCGTAACAAGTAAGTGAACAAACTCTCCACGTGTCGCCTTATCTTGTGGCCTAAACTCCTCATCATCCTCTAATGCTTCCTCTGCGAGGAGTGAGTGTAATGCTTCTCCGTACCAAGAATTAGAAGGTACATCACGTGGCAATCTCGTTTCAACCGAGGCCTGTCCTTCTTTTTCGCAATACCCGTCATTGGCTACGTAACCCTCTTTGCAATCACAAAGATCATTGGGTTCTGGAGTAGGAACACAATTCCATTCATCGAATGATGGACTAATCCCCCTGCATTTTTGTTGCATTTTAGGATATTCATCAGGGATAGGATGGTCGGGGCACTCACTGCCTGGAGGCTCATTTGTTCTTACACAAGAAAATGAACCTTCAGCCCCAGTGTTACCAGTAAAACCTAAATTACATATACACCATTCCTCATCATCAGAAATTTGCGAATTCTCGGGGCATGTTGACTGTGATTTTTGTGGCTGGGGTGTGAAATAGGATTTACTAATGCACGGAGTCGGAGAATCAAGTTTGATTTTTCCAATTAAACTGTGAATATAACCTTCATCACATACACAAAAAGTGGAAACTACATGTGAGTTAGATGGGCACTCCACTATTTCTTCTCCTATGAGTATATGTCCCTCATTGTCTGCGTTAAATGCATCTAATCCCATCGCTTTCATTTGAGCTAGTGACTGACTTCTTGCATCTCGGAGTCGTTGAAAAGAGTCATATCCACGCTCCCGTCGCAATTGATCGTTTAAATTGTTTAATTGCCTGCTAACACCATCAATGCTTCTTTGTAACTGGTAAGACTCTCGATCAATACTTCTTTGTAGCTTATAAGAGTCCAGATCAAAATGTGGAGTGTTCGTGTAGCTTCGAAAACTAGGTGATGTCGTATTACTTTTTGGAATTAATATTGCTTTGGCATCGTTGAGAGGGAATATCACCAGCATCAAAGCGAGCGTTCCGATGATAAGGGAGGTAGTACGCATGAGATTATGGAAATAACCAATGGCATTCATACTATACCCCGAAACTTCGGGGTGTAAACATCAATTGTCAAGCGCGACAATTGCTTGGATGGCAAGCAAAGCATCAAAAAAACTATCAGTGACACTCAAGAGGTTACGGCAGGAACGTGGTTGGACACAGCAGGAAGCTGCCTCTCAATGTCGGATAAAGTACAAATATTACCAGGAGCATGAGAGTAGCAAGCCCCGCGACGTTCGCCTAAGCACACTGGAAAAACTGGCAACAGGGTTTGATATACCTCTCGCCGATCTATTCGACGAACGATAGCGAGGGAAACTTCGACAGCAGTGCAGCAATCTGCTAGATTATGTGCATAATAATCATGTTTACTCATAAGCATCAAAAGCATAGGGATGAGAACGTCATACGTCTTTCGGAAGAAGATGCCTGCAGGATCGAACTTCCACATCTGTCATCTTTGTGTGTGCCCCCCGAACAGAATGGCATTTGTTTAGGTGAGGACATGCAGAGGGCACTGCGCTTGGGAAATGTACAGAGCAATCTCATCCACATTGGTGAAGCTCAACTTGAGAGGATAGCAATTACAGTCCCCCAAAACGATCCAACAAGTATCGACCTCACAGTATTTCAAGAGGAAGAAAAAGATCTGAAAATGGAAGCTCTCGAAGAGAATGTACGAACATTAGAAGATCGCACAAAAAGGCAGGAGACAACAATGCGTACAATGCAGATGAGTGTGAACAGATTGTTGCAATGGGGTGAAGAGGAGATGAAAAAAGTTGCGAATGCAGTACAGAACAGAGTTAAGCAAGTAGAGGAAGGGAACGCCGCTTATGCCTTCAATGCGAAGCTGATGGTATTCTCCGATGGACAGACTTGGGTGAAAGACCAACCAGTAACCGATCTCCCCCCTCATGTTGGAAAGGTGCTGTTTGCTTTCGCCCGGAAGAAGGCTGGATACGTGACGTACCTCAATCTCAATGAGGCTGTGAACGGGGAAGCAGCTCGCCTTCCGAGCGAACGTACTAAAACGACTTTGAGACAGTACATTACCAAAGCTCGGCAGTGGCTAAACTGTCACTTTCCAAGGGCAAAAATAGTCGCTCAGGGAAGCGGAAACTGGATGATGCATGAGGAGTAAGTGACAGAGAGGTGACACCCAAACTAACAGTCTGGTGACACACGCAAAGTAACGTGCGGGCATTTCCCCATGTCCGCATGAATGAAAATAGCATTTACCGCACATCATCACTCCACCTCAGCGCAACGCTTGAATGCCTTGGGTACACAATAATCGAATTAGACCGTGCCGATCCCCGTCGAGTTGTATTCTGTTTCGATGGAGCAAGACGTGGTTTGGAAGAGGCTGTGCAGGGATTTTGGGATGGGTCACTACGCCTGCCACCAGCGACATTGTTTTCTCATGAGAAAAATCTTAAATCCCGCATTTACAACGAACAGCCATGAAGCCCTCCGATGCTGGCATCGACAGGTTTCGCTCTGTGTGGAAAAAAGAGTACGGAGAGGATTTACCGCATGACCTTGCCCGAGAATATGCCGAAGACTTGCTGGCACTTGGAAAGATCGTCTACCGGAATCGAATCATCGCACGGGGAAGGGCACCGCCTACCGACTAAGGCAGGCAATTTTTATTTCCCTTTCCCCTAAAGTCACTATGGAAAGATTAGCAAACATCAACGGCAACTACAACGAGTTCCTACACCGGTTTCTTACCGTAGAGAAGGACAAATCACCGCAGGAGATACTTGAGGTTTTCCGCACTACGACCCCGCAACTATCGCCGCAGGACTTTCTTGCAAGGCTCCCCGGTGGCGGTACCGCAATCCAGTTCTTTGATGATTCCCCGGAGAAGGATCAGCGCAAAGCTCTGTGCACATTTGAATTTAGTGATGAATTTGCAAATAAGAAACAAGAAGAAGCCTGTGGCGTGTACTTTTCTGCGAATTGTTTTGAAAAGTATCGCCGAAAAGACAACCTGAAACTAATCCGCTCCCTGTTTCTTGATTGGGATTGCGCAAAACAGGGGGATGCAATCTTGCAGGAGGAGATTGATGCACAAAAAGTAAAAATGCTTCGACGTTTACTGTTGTTGGAAGGTACGTTCCTCCCTCATGTCATCATTGACACGCCACACGGGCTGCACTGCCTGTGGCTCATAAATGAGGATTGTAGGAGTTTTAAGCTCCCAGAGTGGGAAGCGTATCAGAATAACCTTGTGTTGTATTTCGGCGGCGACATAGGCGCGAAGGATGTCACCCGCGTCCTGCGGCTCCCTCCCTATGCGCACCTAAAAGACCCGGAAAAGCCGTATCCCATTCGATTTCTTTACCACGACTTATCATGAAACTACACACGTTAGACACCATCGCCAAATTCAAAGAGGCTCCGGCTGTTGCTGCAAAAGAAGGAGAGAAGAAGAAATCGGAGAAGCTGTGGAAAATAGGAGCCGACGGAGCTGCGAAAGGGAAGCGGCATCCTACCGCAACTTCATTGCTCGGTAAGATGTTTCAGAGCTTACCCAAAGAGATGTGGGGCGTGCCGGTTTGGGGTGCGCTCCAAGCATGGAATCAAAAAAATGAGAAGCCACTGGATGAGAAGGAATTGCAGCGCATTTACGAAAGCATTAAGAAGAAAGCCGAAGAAAATCCGAATGCAGGGCAGCAGACGGAAGATGGTTCGCAAGCAGATACTCTCCTTGAACTGTGTACCGAGGAGAGCTGCATCCTGTTTCATGACCAACTTGGAGAGCCGTATGCATACTTCAAAACACCGAAACAATGGATTGTCCGTCGAATCGGCAGTAACGATTTTCAGAACTGGCTGCGCCGCTTGTTCTATGAAAAAACGGAGAAAGCCATAGCTGATACCACACTGAAAAGCGTTGCGGGGCTTCTGACATGCAAGGCGCTATATGATGGTTCCGAATTCCACCTCTACAATCGTATCGCAGTGCAAAAGGGATCTATTGTGTACAACATCGCCGATGAGAGCGGGCAAACAGTCGTCATAGATAAAAAAGGCTACAACGTCACGAGCCTCAAAGAACCGCTATTCCGTCATTACCGTCATCAAAGACCACAGGTCTCTCCTGCTTCGGAAGGTGCTATCTCTGATCTGCTTCCATTCGTGAATCTTAAAGGAGGCAACAAAGATCAAGAGCTTCTGCTTCTGGTCTATACCATCACCTGTTTCATACCGGACTTTCCGCACGTCATTTTGGTTATCTCCGGCGAAAAGGGTTCTGCGAAGTCCACACTTCTGAAACTAATCCGGCGCATTGTTGATCCTGCGAAACCGCCACTACTAGGGCTTTCGGAGAATGCCGATGACCTGCCGCAACAGCTCGACCACAACTACTTCGCACCGTATGACAACGTAAGCGGATTTTCACGGAAAATATCCGATCGCCTCTGTAGGGCATCTACCGGTGACGGTGATACGAAACGAAAGCTCTACAGCGATGATGATGATTTTGTACGGGAGTATCAACGATGCGTTGCGCTCAATGGTATCAACGTATGTGCAAAGGAACCCGATCTCCTAGAACGCTGTCTGCTCATTGAGCTGGAACGTATCCCGAAGGACAAACGCAAGACGGAGAAGCAGCTTTGGGTAGAGTTCGATACAGCTCTTCCGGGCATTCTCAACGGAATATTCTCCGTACTCTCTAAGGCAATCGGAAAGTATGACACCATCGAAGCGCCGGGTAGGAATCGCATGGCGGATTTCGAGCATTGGGGATGCGCGATTGCGCAAGCTCTTGGGTATTCCGCGCAGAAGTTCATCGAAGCATACGAACGCAATCTTGGTTTACAAAATCAGGAAGCCATTAACGAAAGTGACGTTGCCATCGCCATAGTGGCATTAGTTGAACTAGAGGAAGGATTTTGGGAGGGGACAACGACAGAACTTAGGGAAGTACTGGAAAAGGTCGCTGGAGAAGAAAAGATAGACGTTAAAGATCGTTCATGGCCAAAGCGGGCAAATACACTTGGGAAGAGAATACGAGAGGTACAATCCAATCTGCTGGACGCTGGTATACAAGTGGAGACCAAGCACACGAATGCAGGCAGCGTCATTACGCTTAAAAGAATTGCAAATCATCCGTCATCTGCCGTCACAGAAGCGATCAAGGCTACAGAAAGCGAAAAAAGTGGTGACGGTGACACAAATATGTCCGGTGTTGTACCAAGTCCGCTGTCACACGATTCTTCGCAAGAGCAAGCCGAAAACAAGAATGTGACAGATAGTGACAGTTGATTTCTGTATTTGTGCTATAATGATTTCGCACTCCACATCGTCGCACCAGAGCTATTGTTTGCTGTTACCCGAGAGGGCGGCTTTCCGCCAACAGAAGTCTCTGGACTGATGCTGGAGTGCCGGGTAAGTCGCCCTTTCGGGTTTATACTTCATTTCTCACTACACTTATGAAAGCCGCCATCTACAATCGCAAATCAACGGATACAGAGGATAAACAGGTACTCTCAATGGAAAGCCAGAGCCAATTCAACATTGAGCGCCTCAATGGCAATGATGATGAGCTGGTGGAAACATACCAAGAATCACGCTCAGCGAAAATGCCGGACAAGCGGCCGGAATTTGCGAGACTCATAGCGGACATTCATGACGGCAAGGTAGAAGTGGTCTACTGCTGGAAACTTAACCGCCTCGCACGAAATCCCATAGATGGAGGCGAGATACAGTGGCTCTTGCAGGAAGGAATGCTCAAGAAAATCGTGACATCGGAGCGCACATACCTTCCCTCCGATAATGTCTTGCAGATGATGGTGGAGCTTGGGATGGCCATTCAGTTCAGCCGCGATCTTGGGAAGGATGCGAAGCGCGGCATGACGGAGAAGGCAAAGATGGGATGGTTCCCGGGTGCGGTTCCTATTGGATACCTCAATAGTTACGGTCTCAAGGGCGAGAAGTACGTCCTGAAAGACCCTGAACGCTTCGACACGGTACGGCGCTGCTGGGACTTGCTGCTTACCGGAACAAAGACCGTGAAGGAGATCCACCGCATCGCAACGGAGGAATGGGGACTGAGTAAGCTCGGAGCACACGGCAGGAATGCTCGTGTGTTCAGTCGGTCTGCCATGTACACGATGTTGGCAAATCCGTTCTACTGCGGACAATTCTTGTGGGACGGAAAGCTGTGGCAGGGGAAGCATCCGCCGATTGTCACTGTTGAGGAATACGACAAGGCACAAGAACTTCTTGGGGCACGGGGCAAGCCTCGCCTAAGCAAGAACGAGAATATCTACGCAGGACTTATTCGATGCGGTAGCTGTGGCTCTGCGGTGATTGTCGACGTGAAGCACAAGCTTATCCACTCGACGGGGATAGAGCGCACGTACCGCTACTACCGTTGCTCTCACATGGGCAAGAAAGCGACATGTTGCACCGAGAAAGGGTCAGTGAAGGAGAAAGATATTGAGGAAGAAGTTATGAAGAAAATTGATGAGATCGAAATACCGCAGGCGTTCGAGGAATGGTTGCTCGATGAACTGCAACTCGGGCAGGCGGATAATGCAAAGATGGAAGCGCGTGACCTTGAACGGCTCCAAAAGGACTACAAGGATGCCAACGACAAGGTGAATACGCTGATGAAGCGGCAACTCGATGCTACAACGGCAGTATCAGAGGAGTTCTTCCGGTCGATGCTCAAGGAGTTGGAGCAAGAGCGAGACAGCAAGAAGAAGCTCCTCAATGATTTTCATGCTACAGCCAAGCAGCGAACCAAGGACACGGCGGAAGCAGCGAGCTTTGCAAAAGACCTTCGCAATGAATTTGAGAAAGGAGGGCGCGATACCAAGGTAGCCATTCTCCGGCGCATCGGGCAGGTGATAGAACTGCGTGGGAAAGAGCTGGATTTCCGCTTTCGCAAGTCATTTGCAGCCTTCAAGAAGGCTAACGATGCCATGAAGGTGAAGTTCGGGTCGTTAGAACCGTTGCAACGTCCCTTGGTTACTGTGGAAAGTCGTGTTTTGGTACAGGTCGTTCCAATTTGGCTCCCCCGGCTGGACTCGAACCAGCAACCCTCTCGTTAACAGCGAGATGCTCTACCATTGAGCTACAGGGGACCGCAAGCTGCTCATACATTACTGAATTTTTTGTATTCGACAACTAAAAAA
>Ga0210057_1010854_pt1 | contig 10208 bp, 13 predicted proteins | sample CryGeyCG2114_010_2_FD_183968 | JGI IMG/M metagenome (GOLD analysis project Ga0210057, IMG submission 183968) | Groundwater microbial communities from aquifer - Crystal Geyser CG10_big_fil_rev_8/21/14_0.10 (SPAdes) (version 2) | ecosystem: Environmental > Aquatic > Deep subsurface > Groundwater ...
ACACTCACTCCTTTTACTATCACCTCATCGCGTGAAAATACTTGTGAAAATGCCCGCTGGGTAGCAGTAATTTTAACCGGATTTGTTGAGGCAACCACTACATGCATATCGAAGACATTTTATCACGCACGCGGTATACTTCCACCACGATGAGGCGCGTATCCATCATTATTCCCATATTCAATGAGGAACATTTTATCTCAACGGTTCTGCAAAAAGTGGTTAGGGCCAAAACAGTGGGGCTGTCAAAAGAAATTATTATTATTAATGACGGATCAACCGACAGCACGGCAAAAAAAGTCCGATTGTTTATCAAAAAACATCCGCGCACCGCTATTCGAGTCATTACCCATATCGAAAATCAAGGAAAAGGAGCCAGTCTTAAAAAAGGGTTTTTGCAAAGTACCGGCGATATTGTTATCGTGCAGGACGCAGACCTTGAGTACAGCGTGGATGACTACCCCACTATCCTTGAGCCGTTCTTGCACTATGGAGCTAATGTTGTCTATGGTTCACGGTTTATGGGCAACCGTCCGCATCGAATTCTCTACTTTTGGCATTACCTCGCAAACCAGTTTCTCACATTTTTGTCCAATCTTTACACCAATCTTAATCTCACAGATATGGAAACCGGGTGTAAGGCCTTTGACGGAAAGCTGATACGTACTCTCGCTACTTCACTGGAAAGTACGCGATTTGGCTTTGAACCAGAGATTACGGCGCGCGTCAGCAGAGTTCCGAATCTTAAGCTGTTTGAGGTGGGTATATCGTATTCCGGGCGAACCTATCAAGAGGGTAAAAAAGTGTCGTTTCTCGATGGTATATATGCCACGTATGCCATTCTACGCTACAACCTCTTCTAGGATAACTGCCTTAACGAATGACGCTGCCGTTCTTAACTGGCTGTGCAGGATGCAACAAGACGGGTATCGTGTCAGAAATAGCCGCCAACATCATGCCCTGACTCTCCAACCCACGTAACAGGCGAGGTTGAAGGTTGACGAGTACCGGAATCTGTTTGCCGACCAATGCCGATATATCAGGAAAATATTCAGCGATTCCCGTTAATATTTGACGCTCTTCTCCGTTGCCAATATCCACCATAAGCTTCAGCAACTTATCGGCTCCCTCTACCTTCTCGCAGGTCTTGATGGTACCAATACGTATGTCCAACTTTGAGAAATCATCAATCGTAATCATGAGGTATAGTATATACCATGAAGTACCTGGTGCGATACGTACGGGAAATAATGTACGGAGGAAACGACGGCATTATTACTACGTTTGCCATTGTTGCCGGATTTACCGGAGCACATATTAATGTCGTTGATAAAGCGGGCATCTCCATAATGCCGGTGTTGTTGTTTGGCCTTGCCAACCTGTTTGCCGATGGACTGTCGATGTCGCTGGGAAATTTCTTATCTATACGCACCGAGCGCGAAACAACAACCGATACGCGTCAGGGCGATAAGCACCCTATTATCTCCAGCGCCGTAACTTTTTGCTCGTTCATCGCGTTTGGGTACATTCCCCTTATGCCCTTTTTTCTTGACTATTATTCTCCTCAAATGCTTTTTGTTTCGTCTGCTCTTGCTACACTCTCAGCGCTCGTATTATTAGGTATGGTTCGCTGGAAGGTTACGGATAAAAATGCATTGCGGTCAATTGCGGAAGTGGTGGCGGTGGGAACCATTGCGGCAATCGCAGCGTTTTTGGTAGGAACCCTGTTTGCGACTGCCTAACGTATAGGTACAATAACACTGCCGTTAATATTCGTACGAAATATATACTCTTTTCCGTCTGCTTCAAGAACAATTTGATAGCCAGGAGTAATAACCTGAGTACAGGCTTGTCCCTCTTTTTTAACACCCAAGCATCCGTCTGGCCATTCGCGCTGAACACTCTGCACGAGCTGGATATTATCGGAACTAACCCCCAATTCACGCGCTAAATCACGTTTGGTGTACCCTACAATCAACGTATTCGTACCTTCTGGCAGGGAAAACTTTTTGTCTGGAAACGCGTCCCATATCGCCCACAACACTCCTGCTGTAATAATGATGACCAAAATCCACACAATGGGTTTCATCTATCTTTCAGCATACACTATAGAGCCCCCATGCAGCAACCGTAGGGCTGTCTTTAATCTCGTGGGCGCGGATCCGACTGGCCAACTCATCTCTACTTACCATCATCATCGTCATATCTGCCTCACTAGGCTCACGTTGTGGCTCTTGCACTTTTATGCAATCACGCGCCTCAAATACCCAAAATGTTTGCGTATGGTGCCCGGGAGCAAGCCATAATTGCCCTATTTTTTTCCAATTATTGCTTGCATAACCCGTTTCTTCCAACAACTCACGCTTCGCAGCTTCTCGCGGTTCCTCCTTATGTTCAACCGCCCCCATTGAAAATTCAAGCGATCGTGCTTTCATGGGATATCGGTACGACTCAACTAAAATATAGTTATCCTTCACAAGCGCAATGACTACCACGAACGGATTGGTCCGTTCAACCAGCTCATATTGGCCAGTAGAGCCGTCAGGAAGCACAAACTCGTCTTCACGTACCCGTATTCTTTTACCGGTGTAAGCGTAGTGCTGCTTGGTAGTTTTCCATGCGTTTACCATTACTTGTGTATTATATTGCTTTCTGTACTTTTTCCCAATACTGACTATTGCCCTTGAGAAGTTGTGCATACCAATACTCATAACCCCAATACCACAGTGCGTCCGGCACAAATTGCATGACCCACTGCACATTCTCACTAATATGCTTAGGCAAACAGCTTGTGCGCAATCCCCACGGCTCCGCCTGTAATTCGCTAATCCATACCTGTTTGCCGGCAGCTTTGATGTTCGAAAAAATATATTTAAGCTGTTCGTCGCTATCTGATGGGCCGCGATATCCCAGCGGCCCCGGTACACGGGGGTAAAGATCTACCCCAACAATGTCGGCTATGCGCAACACTTGAGGGTATAGGTTGCGCTTCGTTAACTCATTGCCCCACAAATTGATAACAATGTTTCGCGTTCTGTCAAGACTGCGCACCAACGCCACTTCTTTGGCCAGCGTATCAAATGGAATTGCCCAATGGTGGGGGCCGCTTGGGTCAAGCGGCTCATTTTCAACCTGCCAATACCGGATGTGGTTTTGTTTCTTAAAATGCACAATAGCTTTGTTTATAAAAGCAAACAGCGCCGACTCAATGGAGACATCGTTCGGTTTTTTGTTAAGCCAGCGGGGGATGTAAAACTCGGGCCAACGCGGCGCCTTCATACCAACCGTCATTACTATATTAATGTCTTGGGTTCTACATTGTGCTACCAGCCTATCAAGCTCGTCAAACCTATAATTTCCCGGCGTTGTTTCTATTTCGCTCCAATAGCATCCCAACCGTATCCAGGTAAGTCCCAATTGCGAATAGGCTACGAGCGCTTCATATGGAGAAATGCCTATATGGTTCAGGTGGTGTTGGCTAAACGAAGATCCGACAATAGCGGTAGAATGCATTACTGTGAGCTTACCAAATAGAGAAAACCCCTGCCACCCCGAAGGCCTTACTCCAATACAAAAAAAGTTGGCCGACCTATTAGTTTCAGAAAAAACGATAGCGAAAGTCACAAGAAGGCATGGCAATCCAGGAAACAGGACATTTCAAACCGACGAGCGTGAAATGGGCATTATTGATTTTGCCCAAGAAGGAGAATTTGCTATTAAAGAACATGATTTTAATCCTGAGGCGCCGCTTAGTCCTTTATACATTAATCTACGCAACTTACCCATTGCCATCTCGCACCAAATCGGACTTGCTATGGCGCAGATTCCAGAAGATGGTCTCAAGCCAGAATGGTGTGTGGGAATTCCAGATGCGGGGATTCCTTTGGCTATCTCATACGCAACAGTCACCGGAATTGACTATGGACTTGCCCTACAAAAAGGTATAACCACCGATGGAAAAAGAAAAATCGAGCCCTATACGCGTCACCCTTCTTACTTTAAAGGTAAAGTGCGAATCATTGACGATGTAATGTCACAAGGACATTCTAAAATCGAAGCCGTTAACGCCCTTAGAAGTATTGGGTTTGAACCAACAGACCTTACGATACTCATTGACCGAGAGCAGGGGGGAAAAGCTTATGTTGAACGTGAATTGAATATTCTGGTGCGTTCTGTATTTACACTGACCCAGTTACTTGATTATTATCTTCGTACTGGCCAAGTTACTCAAGAGCAGTATGTGAGCGTTATGCAGTATTTGGATACATAGTATTACTCCTCAAGTATTTCAATACTGGTTACCGCAACCGGCTCTACCGGAGTTGATTGTTCAGTTCCCTGCGCGTTCATCTTCGTTGGAGCGTTCGCAATGGCGTCCAGTGTTTCGAGTCCTGCTGTTAGCTTGCCAAAAATAATATAGTTTTTGGGCAATCCATAGTCCTCATGCATAATAAAAAACTGGCTACCGTTGGTGTTAGGGCCTGCATTTGCCATCGCAAGAGTTCCCCGCGTGTACTCACCCTCAAACGGCTCGTCATCAAATTGATACCCCGGCCCGCCGGTTCCGTCACCCTTAGGGTCGCCACCCTGAATCATAAAACCTTTAATAACCCTATGAAATAGGGTGTTATTATAAAAACCTTTTCGCGCAAGCGTTACAAAATTATTCACCGTAATGGGCGTTGCTTGCACATTGAGTTCCACGGTCATATCACCGGCTCCGGTATGGATAATGGCAGAATATGACTTGCCCGCAACCAGCTCAGTATCGATTGTCGGCACAGGTGCTTGTGTAGGGGATAGTGATTGTGTATTTGTTTGTTTTGGTGTATTAGACATTGTCATCAGTGCAATTAATCCTAACGCAAATACGATAAGAAAACCAACGATAAGACTTTTCATGCACTGGTATAAAAACTTGTAATTGTTCTCCTGTCTTAGTGCTAATGTCGCTGTGGGCGCTAATGACTGTATGCTTTACTATGTCACTCACGATGGTGCCCAGGTGATCGGTCAGCAGCTCATGAAATGTTTTTCGTATGTCTTTTACCAGATTGATTCCTTGTTTGCTTTCAAGTAACTTCTTCTCTATCGGCAAGAGTTTTCCTTTCAAGCGCACAATAACCATATCATGAACAATGTACACGTGTGCTTCCTCAGGACCAACACCCAATACTGTGGGGTAAAATGCTGTCACTTTCTTACACAACATATCATCAATTTGGCCTTTAGTCATAGTGCCTCTCTATATGTAACGGCTATGTATGTTTTGTGTGGGCAAGAATTTCGTTTTTGATCTGCAACGCTTCTTCGGGAAGTACTGACGGAATGACTCCTTCGGTTAACGCCACTCCCGAAATACCGGCGGTTTGAATATAAACATTGGCAACATTGAATGCCCGTGCAATCGGGCCACGCAATATATCAATATTCTGTACCCGCTCATACGGGATAGTTATCTGCTTTTTCCACACAATTCCCTTTTCAATTTCAATACCGCTGTTGGTAAGCTGATATCGATAATTTTTGTATGCATTAGGGCCATACCACAACGGTATGACAATCACCAACAACACATACAACAGCACCAGTGAGGTTACTGCCGGAACCAAACCCACCACTCCTTCCTCAATAATGAACATAATCATGACAAATACCGGCATGGTAAAAATGAAGCCAAGCAAAAAGAAAGTACCAATAAGCGCATTAATGCCAAAAATTACCTGTGCTTCTGGTGCCAATTGTTTCATACTATGCAGTATATCACTAGCCGCCAAATTTATTACCCAATTTAGCTAGTCCTTCAAGTCCATTCTTACCATGAGCGGCGGCAGTAGAAAAATCAGTTTGCCAGTACCATGCCAACACTTCTGATTTTAGATGTGTTAGCCAATCTTGGTGTTTTTCATGTTGTAGATCGATAATAAATCGCCGCCATGCCAAATCATCGAGTACATATCCCTGATCACAAGCTGCTTCTTTTGCTCTTCTTCGCAGCAACATAAGCGTATGGATCTTGTTGGTGACCCTGCCCGTTTCTGTATCAATTTTTGATGCACGGTCTTTACGACGCAAACCTCCTGCCCCTGCAACAGGTAAACGCATAAGATAACGAAGACCGAAGTAAGCCGGGCCAAAACTGGGTAAACGAACAATCTCTTCCCCATTCTCTTCCATGCTATAGATCCAGGGCTGCATTGATTCCGGGTTTATGCATGGAGACGTGGTTGAGCCAAAACAAAACTGCGTTTGCCCGCTGTCATCAATATCAATACCCGACACCATTTGGCGTAGCCTGCTGCGTGGCTGCCAATGAGGATAGCGAACCGCCTCGGTGCTTACGATATGATGTGTATACCCCTCTTGTTTAAGACGCGTTTCAGTTTCTTTCACCACCGCATCAACATATGCTTTATCGGGGTGATTAACTATAATATCCATGTCGTCATAGGTACCGTTACTGCGCAGAGCAGTATAGTGAGGCGCTGTAGTGGGCACGTGAACCGTACGGGTGCCGTAATCAACGCCAACCTGGTCCATCATACCTAAATTAAACGGTTTTGCTAGAGCGCCTCCTACAAACAAAGGATTCAGCCCTGCCACCTCATACGTATCACGCACCGTAGTAAGCGTACCCAAATACTCCTGTTGACGAGGTATTTCCTTTATATATTCCGGATTTCCCATATGATGGCGGATAGTATAACAAGCATTCAATCTAAAATTTGTAGTGCATTGCTTGCTTTTTATGAAGAAAAAAGATAAGTTTTTTCTCTTCTGGTAACATTCGGTAGAGTATTCTCATACCCCCTCTTTTCCTTTTTTTATAGTCAATTTCACTATATTTTTTTTCAAGATGCGGGATAGTTCTTTCAATGTCCTCAGGAGTTGTCACTATCTGGCCAAGGCAATTTACTATACTTGATACTTTTGTCGACATGGACAGCCCGAATTTTCTAATGAGTATTTGTAGTTTATCTACAATTTCATCCAAACTATCACTGTCGATATCCACGAGGTTATCTCCTTCGGGACGATGTATATCCATCGTATATTGAACCCTCCAACCTTTTAAGGGATTGAATACTCTATCTGCAGTAACTACTGTAAGATCATCTGGTATGCTATCAGTTACCTGAGGTTCAGTCTCGGAATATAGATCCTCCTTTTGTTCCAGTCTCCTATATAAAGCTCCTTGTAACCCTTTATAATTCTGTATTAGCCATTGTAAGCTCTGGGTTTTGATAGCTTTGACTGCTCTTGCGGTATTACTATCTCTATCAGAACGATCCAAAATCGCCTGTCTATAACTATGAATTATACTTGCGAGTTCTGTAATTATTTTTTGTGTGCTATCACTTTCCACTTCTTGAGCAAGAATCTCCAATTCTTCAGGAGAAAGATCCATAAGTAGTGAGCCTAATTCATATCTTAAAAATCTCAATAATCTTTTATCCGTTTCTTTCAAAGGATGCCAGAGTTGTTCCATTGCCTGATCACTATTCATTCCCCTGAACACAGCAGCAAGTAGTTCTCTACTCAGTCCTCCAACTTGATCAAATTTGTTTTCCTCAAGAGCTTTCTCCAACCAAAGTGCACTCGTTTCCGCTTTTAAAGGGCTACGTTCAACAAATCGTCTCAAAAGATTAATTACTTTCTGTTCTCCATTTATGACACGATCAGGCTCATTAGGATCGGCCACCATATCCCTATAGGTATCAATATTGAGAAGGAATGAAACTAAACTACCACTGAGCCTTTCTGCTAAACTGCTCGCATTGAGTGATTTGAGCCAATCATCACATTTTTCAATCTTAGTCGTATAATAATCATTAATATTTCTTGCCTGAGTCCTCAGTCCAAGAAGTGATTTTTCCACCGAGGCAATTTGAGATGCATCATTTTGATCTTCAGCTTCAACGAGATCCACTAACTCTTTTCCTTGTATATGAGTAAACTCAGACATCCAATCAGGCATAGCATCCCTCTTAACGCGATGTGAAAAACAAGTAAGCACAACCCCATTGTCAGGACTAGGGTGCATCTTACTAGCGTCATCATTATGTATAAGCCTCGTAGCATTCATATGTTTGACTAACATTTCAAGCCATTCCTCATGAGATCCTGTAAAGCCTTTGGGTTTTCTGAATTTCCCAACCGCAGCTTTAAATTTGACAAGGTACTTATTTGATATAGTCTTTGGGTGCATGAGTAGTTCCGGGGAGTCAAGATAGGCACTGAGACTTGTTCTGAAATGATTGCCAACCTCATCCTCTGTTGCTCCAGCTTCCAAAAGCTCTTTTCTTATGAGTAAATACATTTGATTTACGGTTCTTGAGCTTGATAAATCTGCGTAATCTTCATACGTTTCTCCTGTATGCTCTTTTAGCCTCTGACTCACCACGGCTAAATTTACATGAGCGGCATTCCTCGCATCAACAACGCGTCTGACCGATCTTGCATCCCTATCTGCTTCCATGCGTATTTGTTGCATTTCATTACGTGGTAAGTTGGACATAGAAAGTAGATCGAGTTGTGTCGAAACCGCGGCTGGATAATCGTTTTTTCTTAAATGTTCCAAATGTTTAGAGATAAATTGCTTGGCGGAGGAGGGGGGATTCGAACCCCCGAGTCCTTTCGGACGCACGCTTTCCAAGCGTGTGGAATGAACCGCTATCCGACTCCTCCACTAAAATTAATATGGGTATTATAACCTATGTGTCTCAGGCAACGCGCTCTTTGAGCAGTGTATAGAATTGTTCAAGGTACTGCTGCGCACGACTAAAATCCTGTTTCTGTATTGATTCATTGGCCAAAATAGCTAGATGCGCTGGGTGCGCCGCTTGCAGGCTGGAAATTCTAAACTTTTCCGCCAATAGCTCCCGCATTTTCTCTTCACTGGCTCCCGTTTTCCATAGATCTACTTCAATAGATGCAATGATGTCTGGTTCAAAAGCCAGCCCTATGGTTTTTTTAATAATGGCATACAGACCCGTCAGTGATGTTTTTGCCTCATCCCAATGGTGTTGTTGGCCATACCGTAAGGCCTTCGCAAAATTAGCTCCTGCTGCAAATGCCAGTTTTTTAGAAAGTCCATAATGCTCTTTTAGGTAACGCATAGTTAGGTCTCGTAATCGCTCTCCTTCTTCAAAAGCAAGCGCATGGCGAAAACGAATTTCAAGACTGGCAACTATTTTAGGATTAAAGGCCATGTGAACATCTGCGCCATCTCCACCAAATCGCCTGCAACGACGCGAATAATCAAGTAATGCGCATTCTAATTTTTCTGGTGTGAAGTCGGGGAAATGAGCTTGTTCCCAATACAGCTCTGCGTACGCCGATTGCCATAATAGCATGCCGCTCGTTCGCTGTTCGCCGCTCGTACGAATAAGTAGGTCAACTAATGGATATGGCTGGCCTTTGGTGTCCAGTAATTGAGATAGGTCATATGTCTCTTTCTTTGCACTCCGCATTGCCCTCATAATTTCATCGTGCCCCCCGTAATCAAGACAAATATTTAAGACGTATTTTTTATTGTGCTTTGTTTCCTCCTCTGCCTGTGCTATTTTTTTCACGAGTGTTTTTGGAATTCTGTCTTTCCTTCCCAGGTGAATAATGCGTACACCTTCTTTGCGTGCGTCATCAAGATACTTATCAATCATAGCTTTATATAGGCGCATGAGGTAGGAAATCTCACGGGGACTGCGATCCCAGTTTTCCGTTGAAAAAGCCCAAAAACTCAACGTATGTATGCCCAAATTCCGTGCAGCCTTAGCCAGCTCTACCGCACGATCAAAGCCAGCCCGATGCCCAAACAGCGTATCGCGGTTGCGTGCACGAGCCCAACGGCGGTTTCCATCGGGGATAATCGCAACATGATGAGGAATATTTATCTTTGACGGAAGCATAGGTAAGCCTCTATTATAACACTTGCTATAATAACACCTATTATGACGTCTCAAGAAATTCTTGAAAAATACCTGGCACGGTATAAAAAACATGGGCATAAGGAAATTCCTAATATGAACCTGGTTCCCGAAGGCGATTCAACGTTATTGTTTGTTAACTCCGGCATGTTTCCACTGGTTCCCTATTTAAGCGGTGAGTCGCACCCATTGGGTAAACGACTGGTCAATGTGCAGCGCTCGGTAAGATTCTCAGATATCGATGAGGTGGGAGATAACCGCCACACAACTGCATTTCACATG
>Ga0210057_1010855_pt1 | contig 10208 bp, 8 predicted proteins | sample CryGeyCG2114_010_2_FD_183968 | JGI IMG/M metagenome (GOLD analysis project Ga0210057, IMG submission 183968) | Groundwater microbial communities from aquifer - Crystal Geyser CG10_big_fil_rev_8/21/14_0.10 (SPAdes) (version 2) | ecosystem: Environmental > Aquatic > Deep subsurface > Groundwater ...
TTATCAGGCAAGACGTAAAAAATATTCTTTTCTTTTTGTTTCTCGGGAGTAAATGTGTCGGTAATAAACATTACGGTTTGCGTTGGCATCGGAATGCCGCGCACGTTAACTCCGCCGGCTTCTACTAAAACGTATTTCGGCAATTCTTTTGGCAGGGCGTTTAATCGTTTGCCGATTTGAACATAATCCGCCGCAAAAGCGCCTTGCGCATTCGGATTTTTGCCCCATAAGACAAAGTAAGTAGTGTAGGCCTCAAAGATGAATAAAGAAAGTAGAAAGTAGAAAGTAGAAAGTAGAAGTAATCTTGGTATTTTCGTATATTTTTGTAATTTCTCAACAATCTTTTCGTAAAGCCAGATGCCGCCGAGGCCAGCCAAAATAAATATTGGCGGAGCCATTAAAATCGCGCGCAAAGCATGAGGCAGACCCTCATTAGAAATAATGACTGGTAGGACGGCGATAATAAGCCAAGAAAACAAAATTACAAATCCCAATTCTGAATTCGAAACGTTTTGGCCATTAGAATTTCGGTTATTGGATATTGTTTGTAATTTGGCGCTTGGAATTTGGAATTTTAGTAATTGGCGAATTCCTAAAATGACGCCGATTACAAAAAGTATTCCTACTGGCCAGAATAATTCCGGTCTTCCAGCGTAATTATGCCGCCAATTTCCGTCGCCGACAAAATTGAACATCCCTAAAGTTTTTACGGTATTCATGGCTAAATCTCCAATGGGCGATTGAGAAACGCCAATTGAAACTTGAACCGTGCGGCCGAAAAAATCAGCCGAGTTTTTAAGAAAATAAATCCCAATGGGCAAGGCTATAATGAAAGCGGCAATGACATATATTGAAATCGCGGCCCAAAGTTTTTTCGCGTGTTCCCGGTGTTGATAAAAGTAATAAAAGAAAATAATAGCTATCAACAACGGCATTATGCGGTAAGCGATATAAGAATAAAATCCCAGACCGAAAAATATTCCGCCGGCTATAGCTTGAAACTTAAAACTTGAAGTTTGAAACTCGTCATTCGTCGTTCGTAGCGCTACAAGTAGGAAATAAACAGCCCAAGTTAAAAAGAACGGCGCCATTATGGCGCGAAAGCCGATTCGGGAAAAATTAATATGCCAGAAGCTCGTAGCCAAAAAAAATGATGAAAGTAAAGCTATTTTTTGGCTACGAGAAATTCGAAATTCGAAATTCGAAATTCTAAACTGTTTTGGATTTTGGTCATTTGATTTTTGGATTTGTTTAGGATTTAGGATTTTGGATTTCGGATTTTCACGAAAAAGCTCTTTCGTGAGGAAATATATCCCCAACACCGTTAAAATTCCAAAAATCGCGCTCGGAAAACGCAACATCCACGGTTCGGGGTTGCCCCCTGAAAGCGGCATTAATACTTTCAAAAAAACCGTTTGGATATTCATAAAGAGCCCTTCACGGCCGTTGTTCTCGGGATAGAAAATTTTCCAATTCGCTTCCAGCGCGTTATTCCCGTTCATCGCTTCGTCGGGATAAAGCCCCGGTGGCAATTCAGTTATGTTGTATAGCCGAAAAAAAGCGGCTATAATTAGAATAGCGATAAGAATATAGAATTTAGAATTTAGGATTTTAATCATTTATGTTCAATTATAACACATTGGAAAAAGATATTGAAAGATTAAGCAGAGAAGTCGTGGAGAAAAAAAATCTGCCTGAGCACAAGGAAACTCCGGAAAGGGAATTGATAAAACAAGTAATCACGCCGTTGATTTTTCAGATAAAGCGCCAGGCATCAGGAACAGCCAATAATTTTCAAAGTGTGTCCGACGCCGAAGAAACGGTCTTGCCGGATTATCTTAAAGATTCACCGGCGGAAATCAAGCTTCAGGTGGAAAAGCTGGTTGAATCCGTTTTCAGCGACGGGCTTGAGAAAACAATAAAGAAGGCGGTTTCGTTAAACGCTTTTGTTTTGGACGCGTTTCACGATGCTTTAACGGACAAGCTTTACAGTGAATTGAAATCAAGAAAGTTGATTTAGATTATGGAAATTTATTTCATTATCTTTGCCGTTTTAATAGTTGCTTTTGCCACGGCCGTATTTTTATTTAGCCGCCATTTAAAAAAGAAGAGGCTTTTACAGGCGTTGAATCTTAAAATTCTTTTGGTGCGTTTACCGCAGAAAAAATCCGAGCAAAAAACTAAGGAAGACTTTTTGAAAGAAATGAATTTGTCCTCGCAGCTTTTTGGCGCTTTGGCGGGGTTGAATTCGCCGTTCGCCTTGGAAGCGGCGGTTCACAATATAGGCGAAGAAATTCATTTTTATATCGCCACGTCAAAAGATTCAATTGAATTCGTCAGCAGACAAATAGAAGGTTTATGGAGCGAGGCCAAAATTGAAACAACAAATGATTACAATATTTTTAATCCGAGCGGAGTCAACTCCGGAATTTATTTAAAACAAAAATCTTCTTATATCTTGCCGATAAGAACTTATTTGGAAGCCGATATGGACACGTTTTCTACGATTTTAAGCGGTCTTTCAAAAATTAATGAGATAGGCGAGGGAGCTGGAATTCAAATTTTGGCGAGAGCGGCGCCCGGTTCCGCAAAAAAAACAATTTATTCGGCGATTGAACGCTTGAAAAAAGGGGAAAAAATTGAAAACGTTTTGAAAGGCGGCGCGATTAGCGCGAAAGATATACAAAAAGCCGTTTCCGGCGAAACCAAAAAAGAGGAAAAAATTATAGACAGCGAAGCGATTAAAGCGTTGGAATTAAAAATAAGCAAGCCGCTTTTAGCCGTTAATTTCAGAGTTTTGGTTTCTTCACCGAGCCAATATCAGACCGATGCGATTCTGGAAGGCATTTCCGGAGGCATCGCGCAATTTTCCGCGCCTTCGCGGCAGGAACTGAAAATTATAAAGCCCCGCGATTTGAATAATTTAATTTACCAGTTTTCTTTCAGGGAATTTGACGATTCCCAATCAATGATTTTGAACACCGAGGAATTGACAAGCATGTTCCATTTGCCTTCGTTTTCAACGGAAGTGCCGAAAATTAATTGGCTAAAATCAAAAGAAGCCCCGCCGCCCGCTAATCTTCCAAGCAAAGGGACTCTTATCGGCGAAAGCTTTTTCCGCGGCGAAAGAAAATCGGTTTACGTTTCCGAAGATGACCGCAGGCTCCACGTTTACGCTATCGGTCAAACCGGCACCGGAAAATCCACGCTTATGACGAACATGGCAGTTGAAGACATCCGGCAGGGTAAAGGAATCGCAGTCGTCGACCCTCACGGCGATTTGATTGAAAAAATTTTAGGTTTGATTCCGGAAAAACGTTTTGAAGACGTTATAGTTTTCGACCCTTCGGACCGCTGGCGGCCGCTGGGGCTCAATATGCTTGAATGTGATTTAAACCGGCCGGAAGAAAAAACCTTTATTGCTAATGAGATGCAGGGAATTTTCAATAAACTTTTCTTGGCGGAAACAATGGGGCCAATGTTTGAGCAATATATGAAAAACGCGCTTCTTCTTTTAATGGAAGATTCTTCTCCGCCGGCTGGCGGACCAGCGACCTTAATGGAAGTGGCAAGAGTTTTCACGGACCCGGACTTTAGGGAAAGAAAACTTTCTCGGGCTTCAAATCCGGTGGTTATAGACTTTTGGCGCAAGGAAGCGGTTAAGGCCGGAGGCGAAGCGGCGCTTTCAAATATGACGCCCTACATAACTTCCAAATTTAATAATTTCACGGCAAACGATTATATGAGGCCTATTATCGGCCAGTCGAAATCGGCTTTTAATTTCCGTGATGTAATGGATGAAGGAAAAATTCTTTTAGTCAATCTTTCAAAGGGTAAGATAGGGGATATTAACGCCAATCTTTTGGGAATGGTTATTGTCGGTAAAATTTTGATGTCCGCTTTGTCGCGGGCAGACGTGGTAAAAGAAAAACGCCGCGATTTTAACCTTTATATAGATGAGTTCCAGAATTTTACCACAGATTCAATTTCAACTATTTTGTCCGAGGCCAGAAAATATGGATTAAATTTGACCGTCGCGCATCAATTCATCGCCCAATTAAATGAAAAAATCAGGGATTCTATTTTCGGCAATGTCGGCTCAATAATTTCTTTCAGGGTCGGTCCGCAGGACGCGGAATTTTTGACGAGACAATTCAGTCCGACTTTCAACGAAAATGATTTAATGAATATAGACAATTTTAACGCTTACGCGAGGATTTTGATAAATGGCCAGACTTCAAAGCCGTTTAATATAAGAACGGTTGCTCCAGAGGCGGGAAATTCCGAAGTGGGCGAGCGCTTGAAAGAAATGTCGCGACAAAAATACGGCCGAGACCGCCAAGAAGTGGAAGACGAGATATTGAAAAGATTAAGGGGTTGATTGTATTTTTAGTCCTTTTTTGATAATATGACTGCTGCCGAAGTAGTTCAGTGGCAGAACATTACTTTCGTAAAGTAGAGATGTGGGTTCGATTCCCACCTTCGGCTCGTTGATGGAAAAAGACTTTGAGCAACAATTAAAAGAGCTGAAAGAACAGGTTCGGCAATTGTCGGACCGGCTTAATATTGAAGACAAAAAAAATCGCGTTAAAGAGCTGGAATTTGAATTCTCGGATTCTGATTTTTGGAAGGATAAAGAAAAAGCGGACATAAAAATAAAAGAAATCGGCGAGCTGAACGATTTAATTAAAAAGTTTGATGAAATTGAATCGGAGTTTAAAAATTTGGATAAATTCGCAGATTCGGATGAATTCGCAGTTTTGGATCGCGTTAGAGCTAAAATCCGCCATTTGGAAATGGAAACGATATTTTTCGGAAAATACGACAAAGGCGCGGCAATAATTTCAATTTATGCCGGCGCGGGAGGCGAAGACGCCGGGGATTGGACAAAAATGCTTTTTAATATGTACGTTAAGTTTTGTGAAAGGCGCGGCTGGCAGGCAAAAGTTATTGATGAAAACGTTTTAGAAGTGAAAGGAAATTACGCCTACGGTTATTTAAAAAAAGAGTCGGGGGTACACAGGTTGGTGAGAATATCACCGTTCTCGGCCGAAAAGAAAAGGCACACCTCTTTCGCTTTGGTCGAAATTTTGCCCGAGTTCAAAGAATCGGAAGGCAAAGAAAGTTTTAAGATTCCCGAAGACGATTTGCGGATTGAATTTTCGCGTTCCAGCGGCCCCGGAGGCCAGAATATGAATAAAGTTGAAACCGCCGTCAGAATAGTCCATTTGCCCACAAACCTTTCCGCGGCTTCTCAATCCGAGCGTTCGCAATCGCAAAACCGCGGAAAAGCGATGAATTTATTGAAAGCGAAACTGTTGAAACTGATGGAGGAAAATGAGATAGAAGAAATAAACAATTTAAAAGTGAAAGTGAAGCCGGAATGGGGGAGCCAAATCCGTTCTTATGTTTTAAACCCTTATAAATTGGTTAAAGACCACAGAAGCGGAGTTGAAACCGGCCAGATTGAAAATGTTCTGGCAGGGGACTTGGATTTATTCGTGGAAAGTGATATAATTGGGAAAAGCTTTTAGGTTTCAGCTGTTAGCTTTTAGGGTTTAAATTTTAAAAACTAAAAGCTTTAACCTATAAGCTAAAAGCTAATTTACGATGGTTATTTTCCAAAATGTTTCGAAAATTTACGGCTCTGACGGCCGGCAAATGGCGGCGCTTGAAGACGCCACTTTTTCGATTAGCCAGAAAGAATTCGTTTCGGTAGTGGGAAAATCCGGAGCGGGAAAATCAACTATAATTAAATTGATAATTGGCGAAGAAAAGCCCTCAAAAGGCAGAGTTATTTTCGGTTCTTACGACGTCAATAAGTTAAAATATCATGAATTACCCCAATTGCGCCGCCGAGTAGGAGTCATTTTCCAGGACTTCCGCCTTTTGCCGAATAAAACCGCTTACGAAAATGTGGCTTTCGCTTTGGAAGTCGCCGGCAGGCCGCAATCGGACATAATAAATTTTGTTCCCCAGTCGCTTGAAATGGTAGGGCTTAAAGATAAAATGTTGAATTTTCCCAAGGAGCTTTCGGGCGGAGAAAAACAAAGGGTGGCGATAGCCCGGGCGATGATAAACCATCCCGATATGGTTATTGCAGACGAACCCACAGGCAACCTTGACCCGATAAACATGTGGGAAATTATCAAACTTCTTATGAAAATCAACGAATTGGGCACAACCGTTATGCTCGCGACGCACAATAAAGATATAGTAAACAATATCAGCCAAAGGGTGATTTCCGTTGAAAATGGAAAAATAATAAGGGACGAGGCAAGGGGAAAATACATACTAGTATAAAATCCTAAATCCTAATTTCTAAATCCTAAACAAATTCAAAAATCCAAACTCAAAATTCAAAACGTTTTAGAATTTAGTATTTAGAGTTTAGAATTTCATCATGTTAACAACATTATTTAGAATCATAAAATACGGGTTTTTGGCTTTCAGACGGAACGGCTGGCTTTCAACGGCTACGCTTTCCATTATTGTTTTGGCGCTATTGGTTTTTGAAGGTTTAATGATTTTTAACGTTTTAACCAAGACTGCCATTAATTCGCTTGAAGATAAAATAGACATCAGTATTTATTTTAAAATAGACGCTCCGGAAGACGACATTTTAAATATCCAAAAATCTTTAGGAACCTTAACCGAAGTTAAAAGCGTTGATTATATTTCGCGCGACCGAGCGCTCGAAATTTTCAAAGAAAAACATAAAGACGATGCTGCTATCAGCCAATCGCTTGAAGAGCTTAACAGTAATCCGCTTTTGGCGTCTTTGAATATCAAAGCGAACGACCCGAGTGAATACGCGACTATCGCGGGTTATTTGGATAAAGCCGATTTCAAAACAATGTTTGAAAAAGTCACTTATGCTCAAAACGCGGTGGTGATAGACCGGCTTAACAAAATAATCGGCGTGGCGGAAAGGGGAGGATTCATTCTTATCGTATTTCTTATTTTTATCGCCGTATTGGTTACTTTTAACACTATACGCCTGGCGATTTATTCCAGCAGAGAGGAAATAGGAATAATGCGCTTAGTCGGCGCTTCAAATTCTTTCATCAGAGGTCCCTATATAGTTGAGGGAATAATTTACGGGTTTTTGGCCGCCGTATTAAGCATTGCCCTTACCGCGCCGATTGTTTATTTTGTTTCTCCGTATATGAGTATTTTTATCGCCGAAATGGACCTCTGGAAATATTTCACTTCTAATATTTTCGGCGCATTATTTTATCAATCGCTTTTCGGCATCGGTTTGGGAGCGGTTTCTTCAATAATCGCCGTCAGAAAATATCTTAAAGTATAGCAAAATTAGCCGTTCTTTCTTCTAAATCGTAGTTCGATTGAAAATTGGTCATTGAAAATTGAAGTTTAGCCTAGATTTTCCAAATCCTTTTTCTTTAATTGCTCAAGGATGTTGAGGTTTTTGTCTATGGCGATGCTTTTGCCGAGATATTGTCCTGAAGTAAGGCATGGGAATAAAACGTAATCCGCGCCTTTTTTGTACAAAATTTTGGCGTCTTGCTCTTCTTCGGCGCGCAAAATGACTTTGGGCTTGTTTTTTGATTGACCGGAGGCCTTATTAACAGTTTCTAAAATTCCGAGATTGTCTTTAAGCTCGGGGACGGTGGAAATAATTAGACGGGCCGAACCCAAATTCGCCCGTTCCGTTATTTCCATATCGGCTATGTCTCCGAAAAGCGCGCTGTAGCCGCGTCTTTTTAATTTCGCTACCACATCAGGGTCAAAATCAATCACGAGCAATTCTTCTTTTGGCAAATGATTTACAATATGCCAGCCGACGCGGTGGCCTCCAATTAAGATTATCGGTTTTGAAAAGCTTGAATCGCCGTCAAATTCCTCTTTTTTATTTCGGCGTTCAAAGATAGACAAAATTTTTGAAAAACGCCTGAAAATTTCTTCGCCGTAAATTATTAGATAAGTTGAAAGCGTGATGGTGATAATGCCGACGGCGGTAATTAAGGAAACCGCGCTTCCGCTAAGATGGCCGAGTTTGAATCCCAAAGCCGCCAAGATTAAACTGAATTCTGAAATTTGCGCCATTGTCACGCCGCACAAGAAACTTGTTCTTTTGCGGAAGCCCATCAATCCCATAATGATTAAAACAATCAGGGGATTGCCGATTAAAACAAAAAGTGAAAGAGCGATAATGGGCAAGGTTAAACTGGAAAGGTCTGAAAACATAAGCGATGAACCGAGAATAACAAAAAATATCAAAACAAAAAAGTCTCTTAAAGAGCGTACCCGCGCGGAAATCTGAAAGTGTTCGGCAGAATTCGCTAAAGACAAACCGGCCAAAAACCCGCCAATCTCAATTGAAAATCCGGCTTTTGAGGCTAAAATTGCCACGCCAAAACACCACGCCAGACTGCTTAAAAATAAAAGCTCTTGGGATTTAGCGAATTTGTCAAAAAGCAGGGGAGCGGCTTTTCTGCCGATAAAAAGCATAGCGGCGAATAAAATCGCGCCCTTCAAAAGCGTTATTAAAATTCCAGAAATTGAAAAACTTCCGCTTTCCTGAACACCGGCGAGAAAAACCAAAATTAAAATCGCCACAATGTCTTGGACAAGCAAAAAACCAATGCTGATTTTCCCGTACAAGCTGTTTGTTTGCCGGCTCTCGGAAAGAAGTTTAACTACTATAATCGTGCTTGAAAAAGTCAGGGCAATGGCAATATACGCCGCCTGTAAAAAATTAAATCCGAAAAATTGCGCGATGTAAAATCCGGGAATAAAAGTGAAAATAATTTGTCCCAGTCCCGCCAAAATAGAAACTTTACCCACCATTTTTAAAGAAGAATAGTCAATTTCAAGGCCGATTAAAAATAGCAAAAACATCAGTCCCATTTCGGAAAGAACGGTGAAAAATTCTTTATTGATGACGTGCGAAAGCCCGAAAGCGCCGATGATTATTCCGGCGAAAATATAAGCCAGAATAATCGGCTGTTTCAAAAACCGGGCGAGGATTCCCAGCCCGGCCGCGACCAAGATTACAATTGATAATTCAAAAATTCCCGCGGACATAAATTGTTAATAACTTTTATTTTTGTATCGGCGATACTCCCAAATCTTGGCATATTTTCTTCGCCAAAAAATCATCAATTTCGTTATGGCGCGGAACGGTTGACGATTTTTTAATTAATGGATTAAAAAAGACGCTATGCTTCGCGCCTTCTCTAATAAAAATACAGCCATTCCCCATAATATAACTGATTAAAGCTTTCCGTTTCATTATAAATAATCTATAAAGAAACTGAAATCGGTTCACGGGTTATTCCGCCGGCGCGAGCTTCTCTTTTTGAAAGAATGCGATTAGTTTCAAGAATTAACAAAACCGCCTCTTTAAGGTTTTCTTTAGTTTCTTTAAGAGTTTTTCCCTGCGTATTCACTCCCGGGATTTCTTCAATCCAGCCAAGATACCATTTCCCGCTTTTTTTATAAATTGCCGTAAATTGTTTAGACATATAATTTTATTGTAGCGTGTTAAGAGCTTTTGTCAATTCTCGCCGCTATGGCGAAATCCAAAAAATATTTATCAAGATTTTTAAGGGTATCTTTGTATTCTTTTCCTCCCAAAATTGTATCGCAAAAAACTTCACGCGCTCGGTTAATTTCTTTTAAACGGCCAACCCATCGCGAATCCTGAAGCGTAAGGTCAAAAAGTTCTAAAGCCCTATCAACGGCGCCGTTAAATATTTTTTCGTCTCTGCCTTCCCAATTTCGCGCCCGCGAAACCTCGCTGCCGATATTTCCAAGCTGTTCCATCAAAGAAAGCTTTTGCCATTGTCCGCGAGCCAAATTTTCGTGTATAAAAGCCATAAATAAATTAATCAGCGACTAATTTTTTAACAATTTCTTTAATTTTTTCTTTTATTTCTGGACTTTCAACGCCTCGCGTTCGGTTTCCGTAAGACGGTTTAATGTTAATCATTGAATCAAATTCAATCCAGTCGTCTCCGGTTTTTTCGGAATAAAGATTGATTCCCCAGGTATTTTCTCTTTTAGAACCGCATTGTTCGGTAAGCAACACTTCTTCATCGGCGTGAAGTTCTCCGCCTATCGCCATTATGCCTTGTTCAATGTCAATTACCGCTTTAACCAAATTGCCGAATTTCTCTTTAGAGGTTTCCCAAAGCTCTTTTTTGCTTATGGAATCTTTTATTATTTTTATTTCCATTATG
>Ga0210057_1010859_pt1 | contig 10206 bp, 5 predicted proteins | sample CryGeyCG2114_010_2_FD_183968 | JGI IMG/M metagenome (GOLD analysis project Ga0210057, IMG submission 183968) | Groundwater microbial communities from aquifer - Crystal Geyser CG10_big_fil_rev_8/21/14_0.10 (SPAdes) (version 2) | ecosystem: Environmental > Aquatic > Deep subsurface > Groundwater ...
TTTATCGTTATCGGTTATTTAGGAGAAAAAATAAAAAAATACTTCGGTGCCGGTAAAAAACTTGGGGTAAAAATTACTTATGTTAGGCAAAAGGAAAGGCTGGGGATTGCCCATGCGGTCGGGCAATTAGAACCATACATAAAGGACCCGTTCTTGTTGTTTTTGGGCGATATTTTTTATGTTGCCAAAGACCTTAGAAGAATGATTACCCTCTTTAATAAAAATAAGGCGGGAGCGGTTTTGGCCGTTAAAAAGGAAGAAAATCCGGAGTTAATAAAGAGGAATTTTTCTTTAGTCTTGGGAAAAGATAATAAAGTTAAAAGAGTTATTGAAAAACCAAGATATACCACCAATAATCTTAAGGGTTGTGGAATTTACCTTTTTGATTTAGCTATCTTTGACGCCATCCGCAATACTCCCAGGACAGCGATGAGAGACGAATATGAAATTACCAACGCCATTCAGTTGCTTATCGACTATGGCCATAAGGTTTATCCGGCCGATGTGGTTGAATGGGATATGAATATCACTTTTGCCAAAGACCTGTGGGAATGCAATTTATCCCAGTTAAAATTTTTGAAAGAGAGAAAAATGATTGACTCGACGGCTCGGATAAATGAGAAAGCCAAAATTATCGGCTCGGTTATCGGGCCAGGAGCAGTGATTAAAAATGCGATTAAAATTACTAATTCTATTGTCCTTCCGGAGGTAAATGTTGCTACCAATAAAAATATTGCCGATTCTATTGTAGACAGACAAGGAATTATTAGGATTAAAGGATTAAAAAATGACCAAATTTGTTAAAATCGCCAGGAAATCTTTTTTAAAAACAGAAGTGGTTCTTTTACTTCTTTTGGTGGTTGGTTTTTTTTGCATTTTTCCTCCCAGTCTTAATTATGGAGACCATTCCTCTTGGGGGATAGTTTTTCAAGAAAACTTAATAAACTACATAAAGGTTAAGAAGAATTTTGAAGGAGATTTTTTCGATTATTATAAAAGCCGTTATAAAGTCTTTCATTGGGATAAAATTGGTCTTCCAGACGCCTTCTCTACTTATGGATTAGATCCTTCTGCTGAATGTTCTATGCCTCTAAATCAGACTCATTTTGTAGTTTTTATTCTTTCCGGATTGGCTCAGTTAGGGATTCATTTTTTTTCAGGGGGAATTTTAAACGTTGAGCAATCTTTGATGGTTTTTGGTTTGTTGATATTTATCCTTACTTATTTTTACGCCTATAAACTGGGAAACTTACTGGGGGGGAAATTTTTTGGTCTTGCCTTGGCGTTGGTAATAACGAGTAATGTTTATTTTAATCAGCTGACAAGATCAATGATATTTCCTTTCATAACTTTGTATCCCCTTTTGTTTTTATCCTCTTTTTATTACCTACTTTCAAGTCACCGGGTTAAAAATAATTCAAAATTATTCTCCCTGATAGGGTTGTCTGTCTCTCTAGCCTTTTGTTTTTTGAATGGATATTCCAATACAAACGCGATACTTCTTGGATTACTTGGTGGATTTTTTTTATTTTTAATTTTTTATTTAAAGATACTTAACAGGAAAGACTATCAGTTTCTTGGTTGGAATCATTATGGGTTTATTATTTCTTTTGCTGTTTTTTGGGTATTTTTACTTAGCAGTTTATGGAGCAATTTTTTAGGGCAACATAATTTTTACGGGATTGATGCGATTTTACATGATCGCGTTTGGGGAATAATCATTGGAAGAGCTCGAGTTTCTGCCTTAATGTCCAAATTTGAATTATCTTCCATTTGGAATGCTGTTCAGAATATTATTTATGCTTTATATTTCCCTAATCGTAGGACCGCCGGAGTCGGTGGCATTCACGAAGCTTCATTTTTACAAGAAATAAGCTTTTTAAATCCCATTGAGGGAGTTTTTTTCATATTGGGAGTTTTTTTTGTTTTTAAAAATTTATTTTCTAAAAGTTTAATTAACTGTTTTCTTGCATTTTTAATTCCTTTTTTTCTTTACAGGGCAGTTACTTCTGGGGAAGGTGCAATAGTAATCGGTCGCTATAATTATGATTTTTATTTTGTGACTCTATTTTTTGTCTCATACGGTCTAATTCAAGTTATAAAAACAAAGAAAAAATTAATTCTAATTCTATTATTTATCCTTATTTTTAATATTAAAACTTTCAATTCTAAATTTATTTGGGATTCTAATGAAAGGTTGTTTCAATCTTTCGGGGTTTATCAGCTTCGAAATTTGTACCGAGAGGAAATTTCCAAAGAAAATAATCTAATTATTTATGATTATTCAGTTTTTCCCCACGGTTATCTTTACCATATCGATCTGTGGTCGTTGCTAGAAAAAAAAGTAGATTATGATGTTTTTGGTAAGTTTTTTACTGGAGAGATGGCAAATTCACTTGAGACTTTTGAAAAGTTTATTAAAACTATGCCCCATAAGCACCTCTATCTAATTATCCCTACCGCAACTAAATATAATTTCTCTTTTAATCCTAAATTAGTACAGGCCCCCTCCTATCTTGGAACTTTTTCTCCATATAAGATAATAGTAAACCGTCAGGGTCAACCTACTTTTTGGGTTTATAAGTTTCCTAAAAAACCCTAGATTTTAGGGTGATTTTTGATTTTTACTTGCCCAAAACAAAAAACGAGAATATAATTAAAGAAATGAAAATCTTAATCGCAAATTCTGTTGGAAAAGATAAAGAGGGATTTTATTATATTCATTTTCCTAGTCGTTGGACAGCCAGAATAGGGAAAGTTAAAGATTTTAATTTTTATCCATATGAATTGGCTTATCTGTCTTCGTTACTTAAAAGAGAAACAGATTTTATAGTCAAAATGACTGATGGCAACTTTTTGGGGCTTAATGCTAAGGAATATATCAAATTGTTATCTAAAGAAAAACCCGATTGGTTGATTATGGAAACAGCATCTCCTGTCTATAAGGATGATTTAGAAGTAGCAATAGCAATGAAGGAAAAATTTAAAACAAAATTGATTTTTTGTGGACAGCACCCAACAGCTTTTCCTAAAGAAGTGCTTGAAGATGGTGTGGACTATGTTTGCTTAGGAGAATATGAGTATACAGTTCTGGACATTCTTTCTGGCAAAAGAAGGAAGGATATTTTAGGTCTTTATCCCAATCCGATGAGACCACCCTTAGATGTTAATAGCTTGCCATTTCCGGAAGATGAGGATATTTCCCGAATGGATTATGACCACATTGGTGGTTGCGATTACCGAGAGATAGAGTTTTTTGCATCAAGGGGATGCCCTTTTTCTTGCAATTTCTGTGTTTGCGGAAATCTTTACTACGCTCGCCCCAACTGGCGGTCAAGAAAAATTGAAAGTATCATTGAGGAGATAAAATACTTGCGGAAGAAATATCCACAAATGGAGGGGATATTTTTTGATGAAGAAGACCATGTACTTAATAAAAAATTTATTATGGATCTAACCGAGGCAATCATTGAAAACAAACTTAATAATTTAAAATATGATGCTATGTGTGGCTATATCAACATGGATAAAGAAATGCTCTCGGCAATGAAAAAGGCCGGTTACTATAAACTGCGTATTGGAATTGAAACCGCCAGCGATAAAGTGGCCAAAGTGGCTTTAGGAAAGAGAGTCGATTTTGAGAAGCTAATTGAGGTCTTAACCGAAGCGAAAAAATTGGGAATAAGAATGTACGGCACTTTTACCCTTGGTGCCTTAGGATCAAACAAAAAAGAAGATTTAAAAACTATTAATTTGATCAAAGAGCTTTTGGGGAAAGATCTGCTTTATGATTATCAACGATCAATTTGTACGCCCTTGCCGGGAACATCTTTTTATCAATGGGCAAAAACCCACAATCGCCTTTTAAATACTGATTGGGAGAAGTATGATGGAGGGACAGCGGTGGTTGATTTGCCTGGCTATAGTGAAACTGACCTGCTAAAAATCTACCAACAAGCAGGGGATATCTTTTTGAAACACCAATTGACTAAAAAGGGTTTTAGTTTATTTAAGGAACAGTTAAAAAGACGCGGTTTTCTCAATACGCTGGAAAAGTCTTTATCGGTGGTAAGATATCTCTTTTCCCGCCAGGGGGACTGGTAGCATGAAACCTCATGAACGAAAAGTTTATCGGTTTTTTCCTGCTATTTTAATTGCGGTCTTCGGCACAATTTTTGCTCTTCTCCTTCTTCCGTTTTATAAAGATGGCAAAATGATCTTGGGTGGTGAAGGAAGCTATTATACCGACTTTTCATTAATAACAAAAAACTTCGGATATAGTTGGCTTAATTATGCTGTTGGAATTTTTACTACTTCGCTTAATTATGTTTTTCATCTTTCTTTTTTGCAATGTTTAATTAATGATGAAAGAATTATTAACTTTGTAATGATTTATTCTCTCTATTTTTTACCTTTTTTAGCGGCTTATTTACTCTGTCTGGAACTAAAGCTTAAACCCCTGCCTTCCCTTTTAGTAGCGCTTTTTTATTTAAGCAATCCTTTTATGGTTAATTTTTTAAAGTCAATCAATCAGTGGAACATGTTGGCGGCCTATATTTTACCGGCATTCTTTTTGATAATCCTTAAATTTTATAACCGCCCCCGCCTGCTTTTTTTCTTTTTTGGTCTTCATTCTTTGTTTTTTGCTTTTACTAACGCCAATCCGCCCACAATGGTCCTTTATCAGATTGCCGTGGTCTTTTTTGTGGTTTTTGCCTCTTTATACAAAGAAAAAAAGTTTTGCCTTAAGACAATTGTTGGAAAATACTGTCTTGTACTTTCCTCTTTTTTTCTTTTTAATTTTTGGTGGATTATCAATTGGTTTTATGTTTTACCCGATGCCCAACAAGGATATAGTAAAGAATTTGCCATTTCTTGGCTTCGAGGCTCCCGACAATTTATCCCTGCTCTTTGGCGGACCTTAAATTTAACCGGTCTTTTACAATATCCCATTAATCCTGAGTATGATTATTTTGCTAGGCATTATAGTTATTTTTTTACCCCCATAATCCTTGCCATACCGATATTAATAATTATTTATTTTCTATTTAGAAAAAACCTGGGCAGAAAATACCATTTAGTTTTAGGCTTAATGCTTCTTGTGGTTGGATTTTTATCAAAAGGGGTTAATGGTTCATTTGGCAGTGTTTATGAATTTATGGTGATGAATCTCCCGTTTTTTAGCATTTTTAAATCCGCTGCCGAAAAATGGGGGACCCTGTTTATTTTTCTTCTGACTTTATATTTAATTTTTATCTTTAGAGAATTAAAAAAAGATAGACTTTATTCACTCATCGTAACCCTATTGACAATTTATATTCTCTACAGTGCCGTTCCTTTTGTAACCGGTAATTTCCTTACTGACTATAAATATAACGATGTGGTTATTGGCTCTAAAAGGTTTTTAGATAAACCCGAATATAAAGAACTAAAAAATAAATTAAATAATGACCTTGAGCAGTATCGGGTTTTGAGCCTACCGGGTAGCTGGAATTATCAGGTGGCTTTGCAAATAGAAGGGAAGAAATTTTATACCGGCAACGATCCGATTTTGAGTAATACCAACAAGCCCTTTTTAACTCCCTACAGCGGCAGTTGGACGCAAAGATTTGGTGTTCTTTACGATAAAATTTCCCATCCTGACTATTTAAAACTTTTGGGCTTATATAATCTAAAAAAGATTGTTATTAACAAGGACATGTATCCTTGGTTTGGATTTCGGGAGAAAGAGAGTATCCTGGAGTTGGAAGAAACTTTTAGCCCCCTTTCCTTGTCTTTAAAAAACGAAGCCATTAGTCTTTATGATGTGGGTGATAACTTTTTACCGCGGTTTTATGTGCCTACCCAGATTACTTATAGCCCCCAAAGCACCCAATATGAGCTGCCGGAATTGGTAAGTTTCAATGATATTTCTCAAAGGCCGGGATTTTTTATTTCTCCTTATGAAAAGATCAAGGAGGGGGATAAATTCGAAAATAATTTGGCGAAAGAGAACGCCAATCAAATAATTTTGGCAGGTGAACTCCAAAGTGCTATTGATGAAGAAAGGCTACGTGCGGGAATTAGGGGAATGAATCCCGGCGGAGTTTTATTTCCTTATGCCCGCTGGAAGCCGGGGAGCCTAATTTATCCCTATATTTTGAAAAAAGAAGAAAAAACAAAAAATCAATTTCTCAATCAACCCGAAGAGCTTTTGCGGCAAGATTTGTTTTTTGCCGGTAAAAGAATTTTTGAAATTCAAAGATGGGACAGGGAATTAAACGATAAAGATTTTTTGGATGTTTTGGGAAGATATGAGCAGGAGATGAACGGAACGATTAAAAATCTGGAAAAAATAAGAATAACCGGAAAGGATACCTTTTGGCTTTTGGCCGAGATTGAAGTTTCCTTTGAGGCTTTTAAGGGAAGATTGCTGGACGTGGTCGAAGGAGATTTCGGTAAACAAAGCCAGAGGTTAAAATTGGCGCAAGAAACGACGGAAAGGATTGATAAAAGAATAAAGACAGTTTTAAAGAATTATTCCCAAGCCAGGTACTATTTTGAGGTTCCGGAAGAAGGGGAATATGAAGTTTTGCTGGAAAAAAATGAGGGAATTTCTGATTGGAAGATAGAAAATGTTAGTCCCAAAGAGGAAGAAAAGTTTACCCTGGGGATTACCGACAGTCCTGCCTTGCCGGCAGGCGAGCAAGAAGAAAAAGCCTGGCTTTCTTTTGGCAAACAGAAATTTAATAAGGGAGAATACATCCTGGTTTTAAACCAAACGCCGGCCGACAACTTGTTAACCGAGAACTGGAATGTTTTGAAAAGTAATGTGGAGACAGGAGAAGTAACCAGACTATTTAGTGAGATGAACACGCCAACGGCGTGGCAGGAGATTAAAAACTGGGAACCGGAAACTGTTTATAAGCTTTCGTTTAAATATAAAAGTTCGGCCGGCCGGCTGAAGTTATCCTTAATTGAGGAAAAATCAAGAATTGACACTACCTGGTTTGATAAGGGAGTGTTGGATGAGTTGCCTGATAAGACCAATGTTTTGTTAGAAGAAGAGTTAATAAGTAAAAATCCTTCCGAATGGGAAGAATATAGCATTGTCGTTTCTTCCGGAAGAAATGCCAAGAATGCCAAGCTGTTTATTTCCAGCGAAAGTGAAAAAGAAAAGCTTTCTGAAGTGGAGTTTAAGGAGGCCACCTTAACCAAAATCATTGAACCGAAAATGGTTTTAAGGAAAGATAAAAGTCAGAGCGATTCTAATGTTCCTCAAATTACTTTTCAAAAAATAAATCCGACCAAATATGTTTTGGAGATAACCAATGCTAGCCAACCTTATTTCCTGGTTTTCAGCGAGAGCCTTCATCGGGGATGGCAGGCGTACGTTAGCAAAATTGCGAATTGCGAATTACGAATTACGAATTTGGACGGAATAGTTGGTAGTTATTTTGGAGGAGAGATAAAAGAGGCAAGGCAAGCAGACAATTGGTTCGATAAAAAGTTTTATGAAACTTGGAGGGAGAAGGCCTTACCGGACGACCGGCATTTGCTTATGAACGGCTATGCTAATTCTTGGTACATTACCCCCGAGGATGCCGAAAATCAGGGAAATTATCAAATAATTATTGAATACTGGCCCCAAAGACTCCTTTATCTGGGAATAGGGGTAACCCTGGCAGTAATAATAGGGAGTTTAGTGATTGGCGTACTCAAATATGTTAAAAAGAGCTAAAAACCTGATTTTTAAATATAGAATTTATATTTTGGGAATCTTTTGTTTGGGTTTAATTTGGGATATTTTTTTCAATCCTCAAATCTCTGATTTGGCGGTTTTGATTTTGGGGCTTTTGTGGATTTTGAGTATTTTTAATTTCAAGTTCGAACCGAAAATAAGTTTTGCCCTAGCGGCCGCTTCTTATGGGATTTCTTTTATTTTTCAATTTTTTAATCAGGAAGTGATTATGGAAAAAGGCGCTTCCTGGTTTTTTGTTTTTTTATTAATTGGTTTAGTTCAATCTTTTCGTGAATAAAATTTTTTGGTTGTTTATCGCTCTTTTTGTTTTTTTAATTTTTCGCTCTTGGTTTGCCTTGGGGGAAATTTCTGCCGGTGATGCCGGCTTTTATTTTCCGGAAACCCTGAAAGGTTTTCCCAGCTTTCCTTATCTTTGGGTTGGTGACGGTTTAGGAAGTTATAGCTCTTTGCTTTATTATTTTTCATATTTAGTCTTGCCATTGAAATTATTAGCCGTTTTGGGTTTACCCTGGGTTTTGATTGAAAGAATTGTTTGGTATTGGCCGTTTTTGATTTTGGGCATTTTTTCTTCTTGGTTTTTGGTGAAAACAGTTTTGCCGGAAGGAAAATTTCGGTTTCTCACGCTCTTAATTTATCTTTTTAATACCTATATTTTAATGATTGTTGGCGGAGGGCAAGCCTCGATTTTTTTGCCTTATGCGATCGCACCGTTAGTCTTGGGATTATTTATTCAATTAACTAATTATTCAACTGCGAATTACGAATTGCGAGCTAGAAAGACAGTAATTGCCGGATTGGTTTTAGCAATTCAATTAGCCCTTGAACCAAGAATAGCCGCCATAACCGTCGCCGCTTTAATATTTTATCTCTTTTTTGAATATCGTCTCGCGATATTAAAGTACCTCAAGATTTTTTTGATTCCCTTAAGTATTGTTGTCGGAATTCATTTTTATTGGATTTTGCCGACGATTATTTTAAGAAAAGGATCTTATGATACTATTTTGAGTTCTTTTGGCTGGGTTGGCTTTTTGAGTTTTGCTAATTTTTCCAATAGCCTTTCCCTGCTTCACCCTAATTGGCCGCAAAATATTTTCGGCAAAACTTATTTAATGAGACCGGAGTTTTTGGTTTTACCAATTCTGGCATTTATCGGCTTATTATTTGTTAACGAGTTAAAGAATCCACGAATTAAGAAAATAATATTGGGTTTTAGTTTATTGGGTTTGATTGGCGCTTTTTTGGCTAAGGGAGCTAATCCTCCCCTTGGGGAGATTTATCTTTGGCTGTTTAGCAATCTTCCCGGAATGAATTTATTTCGGGATGCCTCAAAGTTTTATATTTTGGTGGCGTTGAGCTATTCGATTTTAATACCATTCAGCATTTCCGAAATTTATAAGCGGCTGGGGCCGCTCTCAAAAATCTTCCTGTTATTAGTTATTAGTTATTTGTTATTTTTAGTTCGGCCGGCGGTTTTTGGTCAGCTGGGGGGCACTTTTAAGACCAAAACCGTTTCTCTGGATTATTTGCAACTTAAGGATTTTCTTAATTCTCAAGATGAATTTTTTCGCACTTTTTGGATACCCAAACAGCAGCGATTTGGGTTTTATGCCAATAATCACCCGGCGATTTCGGCAGAGAATTTCTTGACCGACACGGTTTGTCTGAAGCCTTTTTGCCCGTTGAAAGTGGCCATGCCGGAAAAGTGGGGGCAAAAATGTTTTCCCAACGACCATTGCTATGTGCGGGAATTAAGTTATTTTTTAAACCCTCAGACGGCAGCGATTTTAGCGCAGATGGCGGTAAAATATATCATCGTTCCTTTTGATTCCGAAAAAGAAATTTTTATTGCCGAGCATCAATATAATCACCAGCAAAGAGAAGAGGTAGAGGAATTTTTAGATACCATTTCTTGGCTTAAAAAGATTGATGTTGCCGAAAAAATAGCCGTTTATGAATTACCGGAATCTAAAGATCATTTTTTTGGGATTGGCGAAGAAATGGCGGAAGTTCAATGGCAAATGATTAACCCGACTAAATATAAAGTTCAGGTTAAAAACATCAGCCGACCATTCAAGCTGGTTTTCTCCGAGACTTATGATAAGCTTTGGCAGACAAAACTTGAGGGAGGAACAATTTCTTCCCAGCCATACATGAGTGTCTTAAATAGTTTTTTGATAAATAAAACCGGGGACTTTGAAGTTATGGTTGAATTGGCAGGGCAGAAATATGTTTATTGGGGAGGCGTTGTTTCTTTGGCCACACTTTTACTGTCTTTGGGAGGATTAATTTATTTTCGACCGCGAAAAACACGGCAGCGGTGAAGAAAACTTAATTGACAATCCGGTAGAGCTTGGCGGCATTGATTTCTTTTTCGAGGGTTATTTTGCCGGCTCTTTCCATGTTTTTGACTGCCTCTTGGAAATTTTCATTGCTTTCCAAAATTTGGGTCAGCCATTGGTCAGGGC
>Ga0210057_1010860_pt1 | contig 10205 bp, 5 predicted proteins | sample CryGeyCG2114_010_2_FD_183968 | JGI IMG/M metagenome (GOLD analysis project Ga0210057, IMG submission 183968) | Groundwater microbial communities from aquifer - Crystal Geyser CG10_big_fil_rev_8/21/14_0.10 (SPAdes) (version 2) | ecosystem: Environmental > Aquatic > Deep subsurface > Groundwater ...
CATACACTTCAATTTTTCTTATTTCAAATAGATCTGAGACTATTGAAATAACTTCTCAAAAATATATTTATCGTAAGATAAAAAATCAAATTCTTTTGAACTCTCAGGGGATTTTAGAAATTGATGGAGTATTTGAGGCTACCCCAGAACGGGCAGTTTTGGATAAAATTTATCTGGATGGAGAAGAGTATTTTGACAATTTAAGTATAATTAATTGGGACCTTGCCACGCGTTTAAATGAAACAGTTTATAGAAGTCGAAAAATAACAGCCTATATAAATAAAATGTATAAACATGCTTGACACACAGAAACACAAAGTTCATCTTTCAAACATTTTGAGTTTACTTTATAAAAATTATTGAGCATAGAACCGGTCTTTCAAGTAATGAATTTTATAAAAATCTCCTTAACTTTATTCAAAATTATAATCCAAAAAGTCCGCTTGATGGTCTTGGTGAGTTACTTGATAAACGTCAAAAAAACTGGATTAGATCAGGGAAGATGAAAGAAGAGTTAGTTGGGTTGATTGAGAGGAGGATTGATATATTTTCTGACGTCTAATATCGTACAAATATGAATCAGTTAATCTCTATTCGAGATCGAAGGCAAGTCACAATTCCAAAAGCATTTCTTCGTGAATTTGGACTTGGTGTAGGGGACAAGTTTATAATTAAACTCGAATCGGATCAGATTTCGTTGGAGCCGCTCAAAGTCAAAACAGTTGATCTACTTTCTAAAATCCAACAAGTTATAAAAGAAACTGGTATTTCAGAAAAAGAACTTGAAAAAACCTCCGTGGGCTTGAAAAATAAACAATCCAAATATATGTCGTCAAGCCAACAGTAGTTAAAGATCCAGAAATTAAGTTAGTTATGCAACAAAATAATCTAGCAGATAAAAAGGATATTCCGACACTCGTTGCGGCTATTGAATATAACTGTAAATTTTTTATCACGGGTAATATCAAGGATTTCAGGGTAGAAGAGATATTTAATAAGCACAAATTAAAGGTCTTACCTCCTGCTGATTTCTTGAAGTTATTGGAAGAGGTAGGTTGAATTTATTGGGTTGATCTAAGGGTGGCGAGTGGGCCGTGATGTTCCTTGTCTTGAATTGGGTTACGGGTGAGCCTTGAGTTTATTTGATAAGTACGTGAATTTATTTTTTAGCAATTGATATTGCTCAATATTCACTCCAGCATTCATTTGCCGATTGCCAAAATTTCTAAAGAAGGCATCGATCATTTTGTTAACGAAAGTAGCTTTTATATATCTTTGAGGATCGGACTGAGTATTTATTTGCTCGCCACCATTGAAACCTTTGGCAGTGATTTCTACCAAAATGATCATTTGTCCAACTAGTGAACGTACCTGTGCTTCAGTTAGTTTGGAATAGACCTTTACATCTAAAAAATCATCGGACCATCTGATGTAGTTGTCGACCACATTTCCGTTAATTTCCTTTGGTGGTTTTAGAATACCAAAAATATTACTGAACATTTTTTCGATCAAACTCTGATGCATAACTATACATTTGTCTCTTTGAAAAGGTTCGCTGCGCATCATTATTAGGGATTTTACAAGATCTACTGGATATTGAATAGGTCTGTCAGGATGATCCTTATCGTGGGTTCTGATATTCTCAGGTATTTTTAAATCAAATAGCGAATCAAAATGATTTGTTATCTCGTCATTATTTATAGCTCGAACTTCAGAATGTAGCTGTGAAAGCTGTTGAATTTTATTTGGGTCATCTAAATAATTAGAGCAATCTTCTTCATTGCCTTTTTGAATATTATTCATCGCTGCACCAACTATGCACATTTGCAGTCTTCTCACCATTGTCAGAGCTTCTGTAGCAACTCGACACCTTTCAAGATGTGGATGATTTTGTAGTTTATCGACAGAGCGAATATAATTTGTATAAAAACTTACCACTGTTTGAAGATCTGCAAGTACTACATTTGCATAATGCGGACCACCTTCCTCAATAGCGCTCACAATATCTGCGCTTTGGATAACTCCGTTTAATTCACCCGGCTCAGGTGACGCTAATTTATTAAAATGTCGAACTAAATTCATTATCATGTAGTGATGAGGTAATCGGACATGATCGTAGCTCTCATCATCCATGCCAATTGACTTCATATCGTTTCGAAGTCGAGCAGTCATGTAATCGCCAACTACTTGAGAATTATTTATTTTTTTAGGCCAAGTTTGACTGGATTGCAACCCATCTACAAATAATGGAGCTATTCCTGATGTAGACAGAAGGTTTCCGTCGTTTCCTTTAGGCGTATTCTTGGATGGAATTAAATTAACTTTTGATCTAGCTACTTCTAAAATTGTTGGGAATAGCATAGCGAGTTCGCTAGGTGGAATTGGCTCATTATCCCCATTTGTGTCTGTCTGAATTTTAAATAAATGTTCTGCAACAGTTTCATTTCTGCCATAATCCCAAACTGAAGCTAGCTCGTCAAATACTGGCGGTAGTTCGTGGGTAAGGTTCGGTTCATTATTATCTCGTTGCAATTTGTCTTGTCTAAATATTTCGGCAATAGTGATTTGTTGAGAAAGTTGTGTTAATGATCCAAATGAAACGCCAAACTGGGAAAAATCGGTCAATTGAGTGGAATGCCTTAAATATCGTCTCAGTGCTCTAGAACTAGTATCCCAATCTGCAATTTCATCAAGCGATATTGCAGGATCATCAGATTCAATAGGAAAGTTATTTCTGATATTTGACAAACATTGAAGATGCTTGACTGTGAAATCAAGAGCGGACAAATGTGGATTCCCTTCTACAAATTCTGCTTCTCTTTCAAATATTTTATTCAATTTTTTATGTTGTAACAATAAGCCAGCTCCTGATCCACCTAATCCTAACAATGCCAAAGCGGTATATACGGGTGCCGACTGTGGGTTTATAGTCTCAAAGTGTCTAACGGGACCAGCCATCTGATCTCCATAAAAAGCAAAAAGCCCTGCTATTGCTCCTCCAAAAGGGGCGCCAATGAGTGCTCGTATTGCTGCGGCTGTTTTAGCTTGTTCAGTAGTACCATAGTCCTTCGTTGCTCTAATTGCTACACCAATTCCTGCACCGACTACTGCGCCTGCAAGAGTAACGGCAGTGTCAAGTCCTGACTCAACGTCTGGCCATGTATAACTTACGTGGATCTTATTAGGCATAATTCGAGTAGCAGCCATGGCGAGTAAGCTCAAGATTACTGGCGTAGAAGGCAGAATTCTATCTGCATTTTTTGCTTCAGACACGTTTGCTTTGACATCCTGATCAGCTTGAAAAATTGCTGGAGTAAATTGGTCAGTCATGAGAGGATTTCCATTAAGAGCACTATCGAGAAGCGATTGAAAAGTCATCCCCAAGACTGATTGTATATGATCTGTACCCAACTCAGGATTGATTGTACCTTTATTTGTAATATTATCAAAAAACCAAACAAATCTTTTTCTAATATCTCTTAGATATCCATTCTCTCCACTGCCTAGATGTGCAGCTAGTCTTGCTAAATATAAGTCAATGCTCAAGACATTTTGCAATCCTCCAACTACTTCTGGCGTCATGCTGGCAAATGGATGTTTTTCAGGATGAAACAAGGCATTATGCACTAACGCTCGATGGCTTGGAGGGAGGATAGTTGCCTGTGCATGTAGCGACATTTCTGCCATGCTTTGTATTAGAGGTTGCTTTTGTTGTGAATTTTCTGCACTCATATATATGTATATATTTATACTATAACTCGATCTTGTATTATACTATAGGACTTAATCTAATTCAATTGCAAATATATTTTGTCTTGTAATGGCGCTGTTGATCCATACTAATTAGACCATTGTACTGCATTTGAAATTGCCTATAGTTTTTGTTATAATGCCCAACATATTTTATTATGATAAAAGAAAGACCACATCCGCAGGAAATAACAGGTCAAGGTGATGATACCACTTACGCAAATGAAGTGACACCTTTCCGTTTCAGCGACCTCCCCAAAGAAATTGCAGAAACTTTTGCAGGTGCAGTTGTAGTTATCGATGAAAATGGTTTGGCGACGATCCGAGTTTTGAATTACACCCAAAAGCCTGGATACGATATTGTAGTTAATTATGTAGCTCCAAATCCGATGCCTGTGAGTTTATTGGGAAAAAGGTACCACGAATTATTGGGTGCTGATGAAATGAGAGCGTGCGATAAACCTCAAAGGAATGAAAATATTCAGACAGTACAATGTAATATTGGCGGAGGAGGAAATGACAATAATGAAGTACCAGTGACTCTTTTTCTTCGCCCAGGCCACGATCAAGATGAAAATCTTTGGTATCATTCGACCGTTAATGTTGTAGGTACCCCAGACTATCCTATTTGGTTACAAAAAGGGGTCGATATTGGAGCAGGAGGTATTTTAGGCTTTACTCTATTAGGATTGGTTGCCTTAGGTGCAAGGTTGGTACAGAGCAAAATAAGTGAAAAAAGGATCTCAAAACAAAGAGCTCAGTTGCTTGCCGATTTGAATAATCCTAATTTTTCATTTACTCAAGAGGGTGGTGGCTCGTTGGCCAGCATGAAGAGAATGTTAGGTACTCAACCTTACAATAGAAGGGATCTGCTTGGCCAAGCAATATTATTCAAAGAAACCTTGGCTGATATTACTCTTGCTCAAGTTGAAGCTCGCCGCAGAGAGGAAGAGTTAAATAAAAAACAAGAATACAACCCTAAATTATTGCAAGATTTTATTGCTACATTTAATGATCAAAATACGGAAGTTTTAACTGCAAATGGACTGGGGGGGCTTGCTCAAGAGCGCGATGCAGTCGGAAGAGCCCTACTAGAAGAATTGGATCACTACATACCCGATTACATTGCCCCTAGTGTAAATGAAAAAACGAGCCAACTCCAAGTCAATAGAAATCTAATCAAAGACCCAGAACTATACAAGCTATTACTCTCACTTTATACGTCTGGTGACGACTCTTGGTTTAGAAAAATGAATCGGTCTAATCAATCTGGTGAAAATAGGGATGTGCGGTGTGCACTTTTGAATTTAAGTGATGAATCGATTGAGAGACTTCTTATAATTCATGCCGAGGCAAATGGAAAACTGCAAGAATCCTGGGATGAAATATATGATGCAATGAAAAAAAGGTGCCCAAAGGATAAGGAGTCTATGGGGTTTGAGAGTGCGCAAGAATTTTTAGATACTATAGAGCTAGTTTAATATTTGCATTTCGCTTCATCTATATATGTATATATTAAATAAATTCAACTACAGAAGCCTTAAATATATCAAAAAAAATACTTGCAAATCCTATAGTCATTTGTTATAATACCAAAATTATGTATAATCCTGAAGCGCACCCAGTTGAAGATAATATAGCCAATAAGTTTGAAAGAAACTTAATAACAAGTGGGATTGCGAGCATCGGTTTGGGAGTGATTGAGTTGAGTGACGCAATACTTGCAAGACCAGAGTATCGCCCTGAAGGTTGGTGGAGAAATGTAGTGGGAGATTTGACTTTAACCGGCACCGGTATAGGAGAATTGCATGATAATTCAAACTCAACATTCAGACGTGTTGGAAAAATATTTAATAAAATTAAGGATGTAGATCCAGATAGAGTAGCCGCGTTTATTCAAGCGGGCCAATCAGTCATTACATCAAGGTATGCCGATCATGCACACAAACCCGATAGAGTTGAAGCGCTTGGTCGAATGTATGGAAAAATTCTCACAGATTCAAATTTAGAAAGAGGGCGGGAACGAGCACATCAACAATACCTAGATGCAATCATAGAATCTCATAATCAGGGTTTCACTTCACCTGTACTTGAATCGTGGTTAGATAGTGTCAAGAACGAATCTTACGGTGTTTCATCATCAACTGCTTTGCGCGTAGGAAGTCTACCTATATCAGATTATGAAATGGATAAGTTTTTAAATAGTAAAGTTGTAAAAACTGCCTCTCCTGAAGTAAAAGAAATATTATATGAGGAAGTCGCAAGACTGACATTGGGAAGCATTAATGGGAGTAATAATCAAGAAGAAAATGATGTTATGGGCAGGGCATACACAAAAACTGTGGAAGTCACAGCCGATGCTTTTGGTGAACGATTTATAGCAAAATTTGCAAAAGAACATGATAAATTAGGCAATGACTCAACTCCGTTAAAGCGTGTTCAAAAATTGCAAGAATCAGCACCAGATTTTGATGCTGCTTTTGAAAATCTTACAAGTCCAGCTACTAGTTTTGGAGGAAAAGTAGATCTATCAGCTGCGGTGATATCAGTAATTAATGCAACGCGTAAAGCTGTAGGGTCAAGAGGTCAACATATGCAGGGAGTTGTAAGCAATATCCTTGTTGAGAAAGCACTAGCACTAGTTGGAAATACTGATAGTCCTAAAGCAAAAGAACTCGCATCAGAAATGATGAACCAATATTTATTATCTGGGCAAGATGCTATTCATAAATTAATGTTGTCTCTTGAGAAAGACGACCAAAACGACGAAAAACAAGTCTATATTGGCAAAGTCGTCTCAGAGGCAATAGCAAATATCATTGACCCAAACTATGGAGCCGGCGAAAGTCATGATTTATCCGGAGCAGTAAAATCAAGATTTAATAGATTTCTTAAGGTTGCGGTTAATTTTCCAGAAACAACTCAAAGTGAAGTATATAAAGAGGCGACTTCTGCTTTATTAACAGCGATCAAATCACAAAGACAACCGAGAAAAAAAGAAGAACTCGTATCATTATATAAAATAGTAGCTAGTAAACTTTCGTCAGGTCATGCAAGTGCTGAGATGCTAAGAATTAGTTCTTTGACTAGTGTCGCCGATGATGATCGAAGATTGACAGCGAATATCGAAAAATATGGGACGCATCAGATGTATAAAGATAATAATCCTGAAGAAATTAAAGCCGATTTGAAAAAAAGACTAATTGAAGCCGAAATGAAGAGATTCATGGGTGATCGTTGGAATGCATATCTTGATGCCCAACTTGATCCAAACCTTTCAGAAGGTTCTGCCAAGGGCTTGCATGAGGCTTTTGAAATAGAAAAAAATGCTTTTGAAGAGGGCCTTAAGACAATGGATAGTGAGTTTACTGTTGCATATTTGAGAGCGGGAGTCGACGGATATTTGAAGCGTATTAAAAATTTGGATATTGCCGATGACCGAAATCTTCGAATGGTGAGAGAAGTTCTTGCCCTTATGACAGGATCCCCAATCGCCCAAAGTTTGGCAGCACGAGAGGAAACTGGAAAAGGTGCAAGAAAGTCGAAAACACTTGAAGAAGGAGTTCAGTTCCATTTCTTCAGAGAAGCCCACAAATTAGGTCTTAGTGGTAAGTTTGCTCAGTTTATTCAAGCAAATTCAGAGAAAGATTCTGCTGATGTTCAACTATGTGTTTATATGTTGAGATTGAGTTCTCTTTCTGACCTACAAAGAAAAAGTGATCCTGAAAAAACCGGTCTGGAAGATGTTGACTATGGCATGGACCCAACTGCAGCTGAGTTTGAAACATATATTGGTTCAATGATTGCTGCTTTTGAGTCAAACAAAAGCGATATGCTAAATGGGAAAGCGCATATTGCGCTTCCTGAAATTGCAGCTATGATACAGATTTTTGCACCTGATACATTTATGAGACTGGCGTCAACTGTGGATGTAGAAAAGGGTGCCAAAGGACGAAGAAAAGCCAAAATGAGTACGCCAGAAAGACAAGCTGTAGCTGACATAATAAAAGCAATGGATATATCAGATGAAGCGAAGGCGAATCTCATTTATCAAGCAACTGGAAAACTAGTTCCTTATGCTGGAGTTGCACAGAGATTTGCAGGATCAGATGTGGGCGAAACACTCAAGTCTGCGTTTGCAATGGGTGGTAAAAGTGCTCTCGTAAGATGGCTGAGACTCAATAAATATGATGGAGAAAATAAGACTGTTCCTGGTAAGTCATCAGTTCTTGCTAAGATGCAAAATGAAGATCCTGTACTTAATCAAAAGAGGGCTGAATTGTTTGGCCTATATATTGATTTGAAGATGAGTAGAATAACAGATGAAGCATTCCAAAAAGGTGGTCAGTTGACTGACCTTGCCGCATCAGAACTTCTTGAAGTAAGCATGATGCTTGAAAATACACCGGGGGAGGATAATGCTGTTAAAGAAAAAGTATACGATCGCTTCAGTGATCTTTTGATTAGAGTTATTACAAATATAAGCAAAGACCCAGATAATCCTGATAATAAACCATTTAATGATAAATTAGTAAAGATGGCGCACACTGTGTTGAAAACCTCTGTGGCTTATTGGCCGGAAGAGAAAGTTGATGATTTTATTGATAAGTTTAAAAACCGTGCTGATAATGTTGATCTTGGAATTTGGATCGAAGGAGATAACTGGATGAAAACAATGCACAATCTAGTTGTGGCCAAGGAAGAAGCGGCCACAAAGGAGGAAGTTACAAATGGATTTATAAGGAGAAGAATTGCAGAAAAAGTATGTGCAGCCACATTGGAATTAGTGCGAGGAGATATTAGAAGGCTTGGCGGAGCAAATCAAAACTCGATTGGAGACGATTTGATTGGTAAGGCGACAGAGGCCTGGAAGGATTCAACAAGAGAAAAACCTTACAAAGGCAGCTTGCCATATCAGGCTGCACTCATGGTTTCGTGGTATGGTTCCAAGACTCAAAAAAATGATTTGCCTATAGCATTTCAGGAGTTGGTGAGAGATGATACTCTTAGATTTGCTAAGGCGACCAATAGTATTCCGGTCTCCGCGCTTCCTTATCTTGAAATGCAAGGCAAGCTCATTGGTTTAATGAGGGAAGATGTTGATCAAATTATTGAAGAATATGCAACAATAATGGCTGGTATTCTTGGAAATATGGAACCACTTGTTAAAGTTGGTGATATGGGACAGATAATAGTTATGGAAAATCCTTCAACGCTTTTGGGAGATCTTGAACAACGCGGTACAGATATCGCAAAGGCAATGTTTGACAGATTCGGAGGAGATAAACATAAAGAAAAAATAACTCAACTAGCAAGTGGTCAAGTAGGTATTGATGATAACGGTGGCATTAGAGTTATTAATGCAGCTATTAGATCAGCTGCTGACGGAAGCTCTGGAATTTCACAAGTTGGCGATGCAATAGCTCAATTAGGTCAAGGAACAACCTTAAATAATAAAGAAAATGGAGGAGGATCATCTGGAGCTAGATTGAATTTTTCGTTAAACTCAGCAGACCAAACTGGTGTAGTTACTACTGCTTTGGCAGCAACTGCTCAAGCAGAAGCGGCTCGAGCTGGAGCAGCTAAAGATGCAATTCAAGCGATACTCGGTGATCGTCAAGCTGCACTAGTACACATAATGGATGTTCTTGATAGAACAGGAGTTCTTGGAGTTGGTGCAAAAGATGCAGAGATAAAGAAAGCGTTGGCGGATGAGATATTGCAAATGTTGACTCACAGAAAATCTGTTGCAGCTGTTGCATACAAAACATTAGAGGAATTAGCTGAAGTTCAAGCGGAAGAGATGAAATTAATAGCTGGAGCAAGAAGACAACAAACCCAAGATACGTTTTTCTTAGAAACAGAAATACAGGCTGCCGAAAAAGCGGATAGAGCAATTGAACTGGCGACAGTACAAAAAGGAAGAGATGCGAAGATAACACAAAGAGCTGCTGCTATGGGACAATTTATAATAGATTTTGGAAAACATATGACTAGTCTTATCGATGTCCAGTCTAGATCTGATGTGGTAAGAAGAAAAAATCGACTCGTGATAATGCAATTGAATGAAGCTTTATTAAATCCATCAGGTAGTGTTGCGGAAAGAGTAGCTGAGGTTGTCAGGAAGCTGGGTCAATATGGAACTTATTTAAATATTAATGAGCTAATAGTACCTATGACTGCTTTTCTAGAAGGATCAGGATCTAAACTTTCAGATTTTGGTTTTTCAAATGATCAAAAAGAACCGAAAGCAGATGATTCAGCACAAATCACAGCCTAGTCTGGTTCAAATGGCTCGCATCAAGACCAAGAAGCAACCGCAGCTTCCAGGTACTGAGCCAGGACATGGTATCCACTCCAAGCTCCTAGTTCTGCAGAGACTTTGTCAAGAAATATTGGAGGGACATATCTAATAGTATCATCAATACCAGTTGTTGTTTTTTTCAAGTATTGGT
>Ga0210057_1010861_pt1 | contig 10204 bp, 9 predicted proteins | sample CryGeyCG2114_010_2_FD_183968 | JGI IMG/M metagenome (GOLD analysis project Ga0210057, IMG submission 183968) | Groundwater microbial communities from aquifer - Crystal Geyser CG10_big_fil_rev_8/21/14_0.10 (SPAdes) (version 2) | ecosystem: Environmental > Aquatic > Deep subsurface > Groundwater ...
CGCGGGTTCGACAGCGATTTCCCCGCCGCAGTTCTGAAGGATGCACAGGAACTGTACAAAAAAGCATGGGATGAAAACGAGATTCGTACTCGTCGCGATTTCCGAACAGTCCCCACGTTTACCATCGACCCGGATACCGCGAAGGATTTCGATGATGCAATATCGCTCGACGAAAAATCAGACGGATCCTTTGAAATCGGCATTCATATTGCCGATGTGACTCATTTTGTAAAAAGAGGATCGCTCCTAGACACCGAGGCGGAGAAACGCGGTACTTCAGTATATTTGGTCGATCGTACGATTCCCATGCTTCCGCCGGAATTATCGGAAGATTTGTGCAGTTTGAAGCCCGACGCCGACCGGCTGACGTTCTCGGCGGTGTTCATCATACGTGGCACGAATATCGTCGACCGCTGGTTTGGAAAGTCGATCATTCGCTCGCAACAACGCCTCACGTATGACGATGCTGATGCATTTCTTGCAAAAACATTCTCAAATTCTCAAGAACATAAGAATAAAGAAAATGACAGCCGCGTGGAAAGAGCCATTTCTATACTGTGGTCATTCGCTTCGCACTTGAGGAAAAAACGCTTCCAGGACGGGGCAATCATGTTCGCACTCGACGAAGTAAAGCCGGTGGTCAATGAAGCGGGCAACGTGACCTCCTTCAGGAGAAACCGCTATACGGAATCCCACCAGCTGATTGAGGAGCTGATGCTTCTTGCGAACCGTGAAATTGCCGGATTGGTTTCGCAAAAACTTGGAAGGAAAAACCGTCTGTTCGTGTACCGGATCCATGACGTTCCGAACGCGGAAAAGTTGGACGAACTCTCTGTTTTTTTGCGCGCAATCGGTTATCAGCTTTCTCTTTCAAAACAAGGAACATCCCCAAAAGATCTGAATCGTATTTTGGGAGAAGCGAAAGGCAAACCGGAAGAACGCCTCATCACCACCATCACCATCCGTTCAATGGCAAAAGCGGTCTATGCAACAAAGAATATCGGTCATTACGGTCTTGCGTTTGACGATTACGCGCATTTCACATCCCCCATCAGAAGATACCCGGATATTATGGTGCATCGCACTCTCTATGATGTACTGCAATCGAAACACATAACGGAGAAGCCGGAAACGCTTGAAGCGCGCGCGGTTCATGCCTCTGAGCGCGAGGTAAGTGCGGCACAAGCGGAGCGCGAGAGCGTTAAATTGAAGCAGGTCGAATACTTTGCGAAAAAGATCGGCGAAGAACGAGACGGAGTTGTGTCCGGTGTCAGCGATTGGGGTATCTATATTGAGGACACGGAAACTTCCAGCGAAGGGATGGTGCGTCTTGCGTCACTCACGGATGATACATATGAACACGACCCGCGAAAATTTGCCGCCATCGGTATGCATTCAAAAAAAATAATCCGCGTCGGCGACCCTGTCCGTTTCCGCGTTGAAAAAGCGAACATAGAAGAACGAACGCTTGATTATTCGTTATTATAAACTTCCTCCGGTTAAGTTTTTTCTTACCTGCCTTTTGGTTCAGACGTTTTTTCGGCGGGTGGTTCTTTGACGGGTGTCTCTCTGGCAGGTTGCGGACCGGTGACGTCATCACCCTCTACTCCTTTTCCATTTTTCTGTCCCCACAAGAGGGGGACCGGTGATCTTTTGTTTTCAATTCCCATAGCAAAAACACTAGTTGTTGGATAAATACGCATAACAAAAATGTAAATGGAGAAGGGCGTGCAACTCACGCCCAATAAAAACCGAACGAGAAAAATGCGGCGCCCGAGGCGTTACGTTTTGACTCAGCAAAAACCGCATATGTCATACGGGAATTGTAGCAAGAGAAGAACAGTATGCAAATGCATCCATGGACTACGGCATAGCACAACGGCCGTGCTCACCGGTGTTTCATTGGAGAACGGACGTCAGAGAAGGCTGAGTCGACATCATCTTACTCTTCATCGCCACGGTCAGAACCGCGTGCGAAACGGCGCGTGCGACGCCTTCGTCGAAAATATCAGGAATGACATTCTCGCGTGAGGGTTCTTGTATGAGGTCAGCGAGCGCTTGGGCGGCCGCGAGTTTCATGTGTTCGGTTATGTGTGGAGCGCGCGCCTCAAGTACCCCCCTAAAAAGTCCCGGGAACACGAGCGCGTTGTTAACCTGGTTCGGAAAATCAGAACGGCCGGTCGCAACGACCGCGGCGCCAGCGGCGTACGCGATGTCGGGCATGACTTCGGGAATCGGGTTCGCTAGGGCGAAGATGATCGGGTCCGGTGCCATTGTTCGTATCATTTTTTCAGTCAATATACCCGCGCCGGAAACTCCGACGAAGACATCGCGTTCAACAACGGCATCTTCCAGGGTTCCCCGCTCATTGCCAAGATTCGTGTACGCGGCAATCGACCGACGCCAATGGTCAAGTTCCGGACGTTCCTGGTGCACAATCCCCTTCCTATCGGCAATGATGATGTCCGTGGCGCCCAACACCAGAAGCATATTCATAACTGCAGTACCTGCCGCGCCGAATCCTGAAATCACGAAACGCGCGGTTTCAAAAGACCGTCCGGTGAGTTTGAGCGCGTTTATGAGCCCTGCGATCGTCACGATCGCGGTTGCATGCTGGTCATCATGCATGACCGGAATATCCAGTTCTGCTTTCAGACGGCGTTCAATTTCAAAACAACGCGGTGCCGATATGTCTTCCAGGTTCACTGCGCCGAACGAAAGCGAGATGAGCTTCACTGCTTCGACAAACTCGTTGATGTCCTGTGTCTTCAAACCTATCGGAAACGCGTTCAATCCTCCGAATTCTTTGAAAATCAAACACTTGCCTTCCATGACCGGCATGCCGGCCGCGGGTCCTATATCTCCCAAACCCAACACCGATGAACCGTCAGTGATGACCGCGACCCAGTCCCGGCGAGAAGTGAGATCCCAAATCGACTCGAGATTCGCAGCGATTTCTTTGCATGGTCCGGCGACGCCGGGCGTGTACAGGTGCGCAAGATCTGTGCGCGACTTGAGCGGCATCTTCCCGGAAATGTTGAGTTTCCCTTTAAACTTCCGATGAAGTTCCGTTGATGCTTGGTAGATGTCGTCCATAATGCCAACTATTTTTTCTTGGCGTTTTTTGCATCAATCACCCGGTTGACGCCGAGAGCAAACGCCGCTTTCCGGTACGGGATCTTGTACTCGCGGGCAAAGTGCGACACCTCTTTCCACGCTTTCGTCATCACTTCTTTAAGCCGGTGGTTCACTTCCTTTCTCGTCATTGCAACACCGGTCATGTTTTGTTCCCACTCAAAGTACGAAACTGTAACACCGCCTGCGTTTGCAAGAACATCCGGAATGGCATCGATATCCCTTCTTTCAAGGACAGCGTCGGCCTCCGCCACCACCGGGCCATTCGCAAGTTCAAGAATCGCTTTGGCTTTCATTGTCTCGGCAACTTCCTTGGTAATGACTCCGTCCAGTGCGGCGGGAATCAAAATATCAGTATCCATTACCAATACATCATCGGGTTTGCCTAGCGCCACAGCACCTTTCTGCAGAAGTTCCAAGTCGCACACCGAACCGGAACAATACATCGCGGACAGCGAGTTTTTCTTATTTTTAATGTGAATGAATTCGGCGGGGTTCAGCCCCTTCGCGCTCATGACTGAACCCTTCGAATCGGCCAGACCGACAATTTTGTACCCGCGGTCATAGAGAATGGACGCCGCGGTCGACCCGGCATTGCCAAATCCGTGAATTGCAACCCGCAAGTCAGACGGTACGGCTCCTTTTTCAGCCACATACGCCTCCAATACGTTGATGCCACCCATCGCGGTTGCAGTATCTCTGCCGGGGATGCCCCCGAGCTCGATCGGTTTTCCGGTAAACGTGCCGGGAGCTTTTGTGTGTGTCACTTTTTCGTACTCGTCGAGCATGAAGCCCATGATTTCAGCGTTCGTATATACGTCCGGCGCAGGAATATCTTTTTCCGGACCGATGTCGGATGCAAACGCGCGCGCGAATGCGCGCGCTACTATTTCAATATCATCCTTTGAATATTTTTTCGGATCAAACGTAACGCCACCCTTGCTTCCGCCCATCGGAATATTCACTACGGCGCACTTGATTGCCATCATTGCCGCCAATGCTTTCACCTCATCAAGATCGGCAGCCGAGTGAAAACGAATTCCTCCCTTGTAAGGACCGCGCGCGTTTGAAAATTGAACCCGGTATGCGAGGAGTTTCTGCGCGGTACCTCCGATCGTTACGTCAAGATTTTTTTCGAGAATACGGTCCGGCGTCTCCATCTCCTTCACATCCTCACTCGGCAATTCCAACAGTTCCGCGGCCTCTTTAACCCGGGCAGTGTATTGGTCAAATGCGTGCATACGTTATTTCGCGACTTTTACCGCTTCTTCTAATTTTACCGATAAGACCTTTGAAACGCCATCGCCCCCCATAGTAACACCATACAGAATATGCGCCCTGCTCATCGTCTCCCGGTTATGAGTGATTAAAATGAGCTGTGATTTTTGAGCCAGAGCCGCAATCATGTCGCCATATCGACGACTATTGGACTCGTCAAGCGCCGCATCCGTCTCATCAAGTACAAGAAACGGCGGCGGATTGACCGATGACATGGCGAAAATAAGGGCTATGGAGGTAAGCGCCCGCTCTCCCCCTGAAAGCATAACCAAAGATTTTACCCGTTTCCGCGGAATCGAAAGTGAAATATCGATGCCTTCAATAACTTCTTCCGAAGGTGGTGGTGTATCGTGCCCGGAGAACGTTTCGTCGTCTTCATCACTTTCTGAAAGACTAGATGCCTTGCGAGCTTGTTCCTTGACACGGATAAGCGAAGCCGAACCGCCGTTAAACATGAGTGCAAATAGCTTGGTGAATTCAATATTTATGGCATCGAGACCGTCGTTGAATTTTCCGCGTAATTCATGATTTAAATCTTCTATCAGATTCTTGAGGGACGTTGCGGCATGTTCGAGATCGGCAAGTTCTCGTTCTAGAAAACTCTCCCTCTCGGAAACTTCTTTATATTCCTTCATCACTTCTTCCCCTCCCGCGGCGCCCATTTCCTCAAGGCGTATTTTTGTTTTTTCAAGTTCGCGTTTCTCCATTTCCTGTTCAGGACGCGACAGGGTATCAGCGCCCTCCAACACCTCATCGGTATACGAAAGTACCATCCTTCCAAACAGAACCCCCGCCTCGGCACGTTCGCGCTTAAACTCATCCTCAAGAAGACCTATCCTCTCGAGTTCGGTTTCTGTCATGGCTGTTGTGTGGCGTACTTCACGCTCCCGCGCCGCAAGCTCAAAAAGCGAGCGCTCTTTCTCTCGTTCTTCCACTCTGAGCGCATCGAGTTCCGCGCGGATTTTTTCAAGGGCGGTGGTCAGCTCGGTTTCTTTTTTCTCTTCTTCTTTTTCGGTTGCGAGCAGCCCCGCACGCTCGTTCTTGAGCGAACCCAAATCCCCCGCGTCATTCTCGGCGGAGCGCACCATTGCCCTCAGCGTTCCGAAAAATTCCCATACGAAGGACAGAAGAGCATCCGTGCCTTTTTCAGCGATACCCTGCAACACACTTTCATTTTCATCGATAACTGAAGTAATCTGCGAAGCACTGATGTGTACTTTCGAAGCTGTTTTTTCCAACACTTCGATTTGCCCGTCCAAGCGGGCTGCCTTCTTTGCCGCAAGAGCCCGGCGTGCGCGGGCATCATCCAGAGATTTTGAAAGCTCCAAGATTGCATGCGCTCGTTTATCTTCAGCCGCGCTTTGCAACGCTTTCTTCGCAAGAGAAACTTCTTTGGTGATACCGTCCAACTCCGTCTTTTTTTGAGAAAGGCGTTCGGATAATTCCTTTTTTGTTTTCGTAATATACTCATCTTCGCGCTTGAAATACGCACGGAAACGAGTGACTGCAAGCTTTTTCAATTCCTCCGCTTTTTCGACTTTGTCGACTTGTTTTTTCAAAAATCTGAGATGAGGAGCAATCTCCTTCCTGAGCGCCTGGACCTGGCGGACATTTTCCTCGGTTTTTTCGAGCTTTCTCGATGATTCTTCAATTTTATACTGGTACACCTTGAGACCAAGCGCGTCCTCCAGCATCTCTCTGCGCTCGCGAACTGAGGCGGAAAGGATCTTGTCAGCCTCCCCTTGAGAAATGATGTGGTGTCCGGATTGGCCGATGTTTGCTACCGCAAGCACCTCAAAAATGTCTTTGAGACGCACTTGGCTGCCGTTCATACGATATTCATTGACGCCGTCCCGGTGAACAATCCTTTCAATAATTACCTCATCAAAATCAACGTTCAAGAAGCGCGACTGGTTGTTAAAAATCAATGAAACCGAGCCGCGGTTTGCCCGCGATACTGAGGAAGATCCATTCCAGATCAAGTCTTCACCGCGCTTGCCACGCATTGATTTCATGGACTGCTCGCCCAAGACGAAGCGGATTGATTCGGCAACATTTGACTTCCCGCTCCCATTCGGGCCGACGATAGAAACAACCGGTGCATTAAAATCAAAAACCGTTTTCTTGGCAAAAGACTTGAAACCCGAAATTTCGAGACGGGAAAGGTTCATGGGAGCATTTTAACGCACCTCATCCGAGGGACCGAGGATAACGGTGTACGATTCAACTCCCCCGCCTCTGCCCTCGTCATCAATAAAACCTCGACAGACTCCTGAAACGATACCCTGATAATTAGAATCTTGAGGCCTGTCCATCTGGCGGGCAAAAATGACAGCAGTCAGATTGTCTCCGCAACGATGCGCTCCGTCGTAGTAATAAAAAAAAGTCTGGTTATCGCTTCCGGCAGGATCAACCGGAATTGATGCGATGTAAGGCTCTAATAATTCGCGCAGTGCGGGATTCGCGGCAATGTTGCCATTCACTTCTGTCCCTGTCGGGAAACCGCCGTGGTCATTCCGATACAACTCAAACGCAACCTTAAGCGAGGCAAGGTCTTCAACGCGTTTTTGGTCCCGTGCGTCACGCCAAGAATCTGAAAGGAACGCATAGACAAGTGATAAGAAAAAAATGAATACGGCAATCGCGAGCACGAGTTCCATCGCACTAAACCCTTTTTCTTGGTTACCTTTCATGGGGTGATATGCGATGGAACGGGGTCAAGCATCGGCTGGGGCGGAACTGACGAAGCTAACAAGTATATCCCTGCCCCGATCAAAACAGCAGAGACGATTGCCAGTACGAGCATTGCATCACCCGGACTGTCTACGATATGAAATTGCAGAAGCGTATCCCCGATCGTTACCGGTTTCGGGGGGCGTATGGCGAGATCATCGAGTGCTCTCTCTTCATCAAAACGTACCGCGCTGACCATTCTTTAAAGTATAGCGCGGATATGCGATGGGATCCGCAAAAGACTGAATTATTTTTTCTCTGACTCATCGAGAGCCTTCCGCGCCGCATCCTGTTCGGCGTCCTGTTTGGATTTCCCTTCCCCGCGCGCTATATCCGCATCGCCAACCGACAGCCCAACAGTGAAATGTCGGTCATGGTCGGGTCCTTCGGCGTGGAGCACTTTATACGTCGGAGTAATGCCATAATGCGCTTGGGCAAATTCCTGAAAAAGACTTTTTGAATCCCTCCAAGTTCCATGCTCCAACACTTCCTGCATGTGCGGAATGACATGTGTGGCAACAAAACGAAAGATTTCTTCAATACCTTGATCAAGATACAGAGCACCGACAACCGCTTCAAAGGTATTGGCAAGAATGGTGGCGCGGGCCCTGCCCGTGTCTTTTGCTTCACCTCTGGACAAAAGCAGGCATTCGTTCATGCCGAGGGATTCGGCGATTCCGCCGAGCATGACGGCATTCACCAATGCCGCGCGGTATGACGTCAGATCTCCCTCCGAGGCGGATGGGTATTGCTTGAAAAGCAGATCGGTAACGACAAGTTCCAACACCGCATCTCCTAAAAATTCAAGCCGTTCATTGTGTTCCCGTCCGTTCTTTTTTGCGGCGAGAGAACGCGTTTCATTCAGATACGAACGATGTGTAAATGCGGTTTCGAGGAGTGTTTTATCTTTGAAAGAAATACCGAGGCGTTTTTGAAACGTATCGAGCGCAACACCATGTTCTTGATCGCCTTTCATATCCTGTTGTAGATTGTGGCAACGCTCGCCATGCAAGCAGAGTACGGGGAAAAACGATTATTGGTGTGTGTGCTGACAATGATACATTTCATAAGATATTTTTTTATTGTGCCAAAATTCACAACGAAGTCATAGTTCTTTTGCCTTGGCGATACCGAGGTCAAAAATCGGTGCGAGGTCGCCGTAGGTGTCGAGTGAAGGAAGGGATTCTTCAGAAAACCACTGCGCTTCGGTAATCCCCTCGCATACCTTACACTTCAACGGTTGCATTTTTTCTATATGCGCGAGGAAGTAGCCGACCGTACGCAGTACTGTTCCGGCGAGAGGTTCATGGGCCATATACTCATGTTCACTCAAAGGCGCGATAATCGTTCCGGAAACTCCGAGCTCGTCCTGCATCGCGCGCGATGCAGCGGAATCAGAAAGTTCGTTTTTTTTGCATCTTGCTTTCGGTAGAGTCCATTTTCCAAACACGTCATGCACCAGTGCGATGTGCACCGCGCCGCTAACGCGAGCAACCAAAAAAACACCGCCCAAATTTTCATGAGGAATCGGTTCCGTTGACTTAGGTGCGTCTTTTTTGCCCGGCTCTCCCATATCACGGTACACCGTGCCTAACACCCCGTTGATGAATTTTCCGCTGGTGTCGCCTCCAAACGCTTTTGCAAGTTCGATTGCTTCATTCAAGGCGACTTTTGGCGGGACGGCGGTCCTCTCTCCGAAAAGCAGTTCGAAAAGGCCTATGCGCAACACGTTGCGATCGACAGGGGCTATTTTTGAAAGCGGCCACTGCGGAGCGGCTTTGACGATGATCGCGTCAAGTTCTTCTTTTTTTTCAAGAACTCCGCGGAGCAATGACTCGGCAAACACCCGGTCGGTATCCGCATTCCTTGTGTTTTCGATATTGCGTTTTAATATACGCTCGGCGTTTTCCAAAGAAAGCGTCTCTTTAATTTCGCACTCGAAAAGAGATTGTAAGACCGCCGAACGTGAAAGGTGCCGTGATGCCATTGTGAACAGTGTACAGTTTACTACAGTGAATAGGGGGAAGAAAAAACCCGCTCAGTGGAGCGGGTTATGCTTTAACTTCTTCGTTTTTTGAATCTTCTTTTTCTCCGGTTCCGGATTCTTGCTGATCGCGCTTATTCTTTACCTGCAGGCGCGTTTTACGCTTGGTTGCCGTATCCAAAACAGAACGCCCGCGATACAGCGAACCGTCCAAAAGCGCACGGTGGCGCGGATGCACGACCCCTTCCTTGGAAGCGGAGACACGCGTACCTTTGAGGGCATGGTGAGATCGGCGGTTTCTCGTGTGAGACCGCGTATGTCGCATTCTGACTACCATAGAGGTGAGAGTATAGCAGAGAAGGCGTCAAAATCAAACTGGATAGTCGTATTGTTTCTATGCTTCTTCAAGGGGCGGAATGTCTGAATCGGCTCGCTGGTACATTTCATTGTATATTTTTCTAAGAACTCTATGTTCCTTATCGAGTCGCGCTTCAGAAGGATCCACAATGCGGGCGAGTCTGCCATCTCTTGATTCTTGGAATCCGTTTATAAATCCTTTAAGAAATCCTATAGCACCGCCAAGTTGCGCGCCCAATACCGGAGCGACAAGCAATCCTCCTCCGTACGCAATCGGCGTGAAAATAAGGCCAGCTAAGGAAGCGACGACACCTCCTATCATCTTTTTTAGACCCCCCCTAAAATCATAACCATTTCCAGTGATGAGTCCTTTGATTGACTGAATGGCGCCGACCACAAAAGCAATGGCCCCGGCACCAACAAGTAAAGGAGGGGCGAGGGAAACGAAGGCCGCACCAATAAGTAATCCCTTAACGGTATCGGAAGCCGTTTCAATAACACGGCCCTTCGTTGCAAACGCACCGACCGAATGCTTCAACCACCCAAAATCAGCAAAGGTGTTGTATGCTTTTTTGTATTCCTTGCGCGCAACTTTGATGCGCGCTTTCGCCTCGGCAATGCGCGGGGCAAACTCCGGAGTTTTGGAAAGCTCAGAGATACGTTTCCTTATCTGTCTGCGCCGTTCATCTTCTGCGCGCCACCTTCGTCTACGCTCAC
>Ga0210057_1010862_pt1 | contig 10203 bp, 11 predicted proteins | sample CryGeyCG2114_010_2_FD_183968 | JGI IMG/M metagenome (GOLD analysis project Ga0210057, IMG submission 183968) | Groundwater microbial communities from aquifer - Crystal Geyser CG10_big_fil_rev_8/21/14_0.10 (SPAdes) (version 2) | ecosystem: Environmental > Aquatic > Deep subsurface > Groundwater ...
ATTTTAGAAAGACTACCCTCTCTGGTTGGCTCAATCATCAGATGAATATGGTTGGGCATTAAGCATAAATGATAAAGCTTAAATGCCAACTCTTTTTTGTATCTTTCTAATAATTTCAAAAAATAAAGAAAGTCCTTATTTTCTTTAAAAATAACTTGCTTGTTATTGCCTCTATCAATAATATGCAATGGCAAATTTGGAATTGTAATTCTTAGCGATCTTGGCATTAAGACATTATAGCAGAGATGGAAAAATAAAAAAATAGAGTTGACCCCTATTTCTGACCCCTATTTCGTATTTGTTTGTCTAATTGTAAGTTGTTATTCAGCATAAAGCATTTACTTTTATCTTAACATAAAAAAATCAATAAAAAGGGGGCATTGATTGCTCAACTACCCCCGCTGTTATGATTCAACAAACTCGATAGAAAATTACTACCGTGCAATTCAGAAAAGTTTTTTTCTCTATATTAACCCCGGTGGTAACGCTCGCCTGACGAGCAACAATCTCATTGCATTTGTTTTCTCTTAACCAGTTGTTAATTGCCGATTCCAAATCTGGAAAAGAATTGTCCTCATCTCTGCCTTGGTCGCAACCAGTGAATATTTTTACTTGCTCCATTTTTATCTCCCTTCTCTTTCTATAACGAATCAGGCACCAACTATGAAACGCAAAGGGCGTTTCTAATGTGATAGCAATGTAGCCATCTTTGGCTTCTACTTTATGACCACAAAAACCGCAACAGTATGAAATGTTTTCTGCGACCTCATTAATTCTTTTTATCGCCTCATCAATATCCATAGTTTGCCCGCTTAACAAATCAGCCGCTTCTTTAAGACCAGAAGGAAGCGGTATCGCGGCTCCACCTTCGCCCGGATGCGGATAGAAAAACTCAACGATTTTTTCCGACATAACTTTTCAACCTCCTAATAAATTACAAAAAGAACAGAAAGAATAGCAACCCTATCCTATTACGTTGTCAGTCTAACACAAAAGCAGTACGGATTCAATAGATGAAATAAAAAAACCCAATGCATGATGCAAAAAGGGTTTGCCAAATAAAAATCATCCAATTATTTATAAATGCTGTGTGGACCAATCGCCAAAAACAAAACTTCTTGGGAAGAAATAAAAATAAATTTAATGCGGTATGACCTTGTTATCCAAAAAGCCCAACATGCCTTGTCTTTTCCGTGAAGCTTATGGGTTTTTAACTGCGTAGAAAATTGATCTTGGCGAAAAATACTTTCTTTTTGTTTCGCTTGCTCTTTCACACACAAGGGCAATTTCTTGTATTGTTTTTCAAATTGAGGAGTAATTTTAATCAGCATACTAGTCCAAATCAGCCAATGATTGAATTGTTTTACATCTCCCTGCTTTATATTCTGTTTCACCGTCTCTCACCAATAAATCAAGCTCCTGCGCCCGCTTGCCTTTCAAAGAAAAAACCTCTGCCGCTTTTTGACGCAGTTTTTCGTATTCTTTTAATGGCAGGATAACCATGCCACCAATCTTTTGAACAAGATCGGGCGAGATTGTTAAAATTTGTCCGTTCATAGTTTTTATTTAGTTTATGATAGCAAAAAATATCCATTTAATCAAACGAAAATCACTTTTTCAAAGTTTTTCTAAAATCGCCAAGTATTTTTTAGTAGTACCCATTTTTTCATAGATTGGTTGCTTCTTAACTTCATCATATTGCCCCCAACCATTAAAAGTCAACCTTCCTCTATCTTTCGCATATGCTGATTTCGCGGACAGGTTTGAGAAACAAAAAAGTGTGTCTGATTTTGTGCCAAGATTACATAGCAAAATCAATTACTAATTTTCTACCAAAAGCTAACGCGATTTTTTGCAATAAAGCAGTGGTAAGATTTTGCTGGCCAGATTCTATCCTCGCCACATTACTTTGATGAGTACCTATTTTTTCAGCTAATTCTTTTTGCGACACGCCTTCCTGCTTGTGCAATTGCAAAACTTTATAAGAAATTTCAAGCTGTTTACCATAGTTTTCAAAATCATTTCTAAACTTTTTATTTTTAATCCTTAAAGCAAGGTATTCATCAAAATCCACTGCTTTTTTAATTTGGTCATTATTTTTTTTGGACATATACTTTAATTAAAGTATATCATAAAAGATATGCTGTCAATAGCCACCCTACTTTTTGGGGGAAGAGATGTGGGCTATGGAATTAAATTGCTGGGAGAGTTGCTGGGTTTTTTCTTCATCTCCTGAAAGCTCGGCTGCAAAAAATAGGGGTCAACTCTAATTTATTTCTATACCCCCTCCTTTCGAAAAATCCTTGAGCGGGACTCTTTAAAAATAACTTGCTTGTTATTGCCTCGATCAATAATATGCAATGGCAAATTTGGAGTTGTAATTCTTAGCGATCTTGGCATTAAGACATTATAGCAGAGATGGAAAAATAAAAAAATAGAGTTGACCCCTATTTCCCCGACCAAAATAGAGTTGACCCCTATTTCCCCGACTAATCGTTTACTTTAATGACATACAATGTCACGAAAATGTCATTAAAACTAAATGTTTTTCAGGAGATAATCGTTTACCTAATCGTTTACCTAATCGTTTACTTTTTGGATAGGTATTTTACACCTCTTCCTTTTCCTTCAACAATTAAGAATCCCTTTTCTACAAGGTCTTTAAGTTCCAGATATGCTGTTCTGACCGATACCCTATTTATCTCAATATATTCCTTTCTGGTAATAAACCCTTTTCTTGTTGCTGAAAACAGGGCTTTCTTCTGCCTGTCATTCAACTTTTCGGAAATATCAGTAATTTCAGTGTAGGTCGTTTCTTGGACAGGAGAATCGAAAATAACCTTTGTCTCAAGCGGATGAAGCTTATAATACGGCATCTTATTGCCCCATTCCCTGCACAACCTTTTCATCATCTTTATACCTGAGCCGTATTTCTCAATAAAGCCAGCGTCATACATACATTGGCAAAGGATCGGATTTACAGGCTTATGTATTGGCTCTTCCGGGCTAACACCAGCAGGAAAGCCCCCTGGGTTTATGATCTCAGTTCTGTTATCAAAGATGAAAACCCTCACATCCGCTGTTTCCAGATAGTCCCTGTGAATCAAAGCATTGATCATAGCCTCCCGCAAGGCATCAAGGGGGTACTCAAACTTATCCTCCCTCTGAAAACTGGTTGAAGTCCTATAGCTCAACAATCTAATGTTCCTCCTGATAAACTCTTCTGCCAGTTCAACTATTTCCCACAATGTTCCACGGCAGTCCAGTCTATCTATCACAGGATGAGTCACATCAGTGCCTTTGAATCTTACCACCCGCAATTGTGAGTTAAGGAAAAACCTCTGGGGATATTTCCCAAAAAACAAAATGCCAGCGTTTGTCGGTTTCTCCACATTTACATCAACAGCCCCTATGTTTACTAAAAGCTCATCCCAACTCATATCTACGGGCTTCTTAACATTCCGCACCCGCTCCCGTTCTTCCAGAAACCATCTAACTTTCTGTTTATCAATATCCTTTAGGGTGGCGTCTTCGCAAATTCTTTCGTCCCAGGAGAGCTTTGTTCTTTCTTGTCTTGCCATCTCCCTTATCTTGGCCACAGAAACTCTCGGGCTGGTCCTCCCTGCCCTTTGAAAAGCATGCCCATCATAGAACACCGGCTTTTCTTCAGCTTCTTTCACCAATATTTCAATTATCTCCTTGCCATCTATCTTATGGATATATAACTGAGGGTATATCGGCGGATCGGTATTCCTCTTGATCCAGTTAGCCAAATCCTCAACGGTTTCTTTGCCGATATTTACGCCCAAAACCTCGCCCCTGGGAGACACCCCAACCAAAATAGTCCCGCCAGCGGTATTAGAAAAAGCAGAGACCGCTTGGCATATCTCTTTCTTCAAGCCTGTCGAGGTTTTAAATTCAAGGGTTTGGCCCTCGCCCTGCTTAATAAGTTGTTTGAGTTGTTCTTCGGTCATATTTAATTAAAACTTCCTCATTTGGTATATTTCCCGGTTATGGATATAAACTACTTTGCATTTTAGTTTACATCTAATCAACCGATGTATACTAATTTTAGGGAACCATTTTCTATTGTAGCAAAATAATCTCTCCTAAATCCAACCTTTCGTATATTTTGAATAATTATACTCATCAATCAACTTCACTATCGTTTTATGTGGCTGGCTAATATTCTCTCTTATCTCGTTTGCCAAAGCCTTCGTCAACTCACAAAATCGAACGTACTTCTCATCGGGATTATGGCTATAGTAACATTTATAAGCTCTGGCAATCTTATCATCCCAAAGTGGAAAAAAATTTGGAGCTAAAAGATGAAGGGCTTTTGCTACCGAAACAGGGCTCTTTCTACCACTTACCTTACCTACGGTAATTTGCAATGCCTCAAGAAATTCCAAAAAAAGAGCTTTTATATCGCTTTTATCAGCATCTGAAAAGCTAGAAATATCTCTTTTCCTAAAAGACTCAATTTGAGAGAAGTTATCTGCTATACACTTTTCTAGTTTATCAAAATCAAGCGTTCCATATCTATAAAAGGCCTGATTCCATGTTAAAAGCAATACCCCTAACCCATCTGCCATTTCCGAATGTTTGCCCCAAAAATGAGATAAAATAAAAGTTGCCATTTTATACATAGCATCACGTTTTTCGTGCTTTTCAAATTCATGGCAACCCCTTATAAACTCTTTGATATCCATAAATTTATTTTTCTTTTGACACAATATCCCAATCCTTTGATCGTTTTAATTTGCTACTACGAATCCTATTTTTATTACCCGCCATCATTTGAATTAACCTTGCTCAACTCACCAATAATGTAATCTATCCAATTTTGATACCAACACCATGTTTTTACCACCATAGTGCCAAACCCCTTCTTTGGATTTTTGCCATCATGCTTTTGCCAAAACGATGTGTGCTGATACATACCGAAATTCCCGAACCCGGCTTCTCTAACTTTTTGGACTACTTGTGTCGCTGAGAATTTCGGTTTTTCTATTTCTTTTTTAACCCAGTACTCTTTTGAGATGTTTTTCGCCAAATCGGACTTCGGATCAATAAACTCAATAACACGATCAGCTTGTCCTTGTCGATTAGCCAGAACTTTAGTGAACAGCAGGCGATATGCAAATCGATCGCTAATTATCTCCGTCTCGGAAAGCTTGCTATCAAAATCAGCAATATAAGAAATTACGTTCTGAGGAATAAAGTTTTCTTTGTCCTTGATAATCTTTGACTGTACATAATCTAACTCGGCAAATTGCAAACTCAATGCCAAACTACTATCAAGCCCATACTTATCGCCATGAAGTTTTTTGAGGTAGAGGTTAAAATTTAAGGCACATGCTTGATAGCGGGCTGATAAATACGAGTCTAACCCACTTGCCTTCCGGTGTTCAATTTGATTCCTTAAGCCAATTAAGAAATTAAGGTTATTAACAGTATCTTTATCAAGTGGACAGTTCCCTTTCGATATACATTCTTTCAAATCCCAATACTTAATACTTCCATCGGGATTCCTAAAATACTTTTTACGTTTTTTGCCCCTTGTGAAGTATTTATAATCTATTCCTTCTGCCCGGTAATGAGCATGCATAAGGTAAGTCCATGCAATCGTCGAAAGTACGATGAAAGACTCTGTTTTGAATGAAACAAGAGGGTTATTGTAAATTTGAACAGCCGAAAGCATCACCTCTCTGGCTTTCATTATTAAGTCAACCTTTTCAGAATAAATAGTTCTCATCATATTATGCGGAGAATTATACGTTGTTATTTCCAAAGCTCGTGGATTGATTTGGCTTTTAACAGCTTCTCCATCGTTGTGTAGCGCGGGCTTTGGGGAGCTTCACCCTTTTTACCTGTGCCAAGTGGGATCGGCTTAATAGTTTTCTTATTCTTCAGATACACAATAAATTTGCCGGTATCTTTATAGGGTTCAATTTTATCTATTTCAGCTACATGCTTAATATGAGCAAGGGGGAGCTTTTCATAAATGGCAAGATATTTTAACTTTTCTCTAGCTTCCTGGGACAGACGGATCTCCCACCAAGCGTTATTCTGGACATAGGCATGTTTGAATCCGTCCTCAAATGCCGCACATACAACCGTATCAAAATCCACAGATTTTTTGGTTTTGCTTTTCCCGGTCCCAATATCCTCAATTTCTTCACGCATTGGTTCATAGTAATACAAAATATCATTATCGCATTGGTATCTCTGTAAAAGCACTATGTCCGGTGGGTCTCTGAAAATCTTGAATGCTAAGTTTAAATCAGAGGTAATCTCATTAATCGCAACAACGATTTTAACATCTTTCTCAACCAGATAAATTATCAGGTCAGTTATATTCTTGAAAACCGTGGCCTTTAAGCGATTTTCCATCTCTTTCTCTATTTCTGAATCTTCATTTATTGCTTTTAGAAGAATATCCCTGATTTGGTTCTGGGAAGAAATTATACTGGCACTGAATCTGGCTATCTGCTCTGTAATATTTGAATAGACATCATGGGATGCTATCTCATTTTCAACAATATAGAGCTGAGGATCTTTGCTGTCATAGAAATCTATAAGAAAGGCATCTGGAATTCCCCGGTAACCGCGCTTTCCGATCCGCTTTTTAATATCAATGTATATAGAATCTTTACCGAAGAGACTTTTTTGGTTTTCAATAACGGCCTTTTCAAACTCAGCTTCGTTATCGAAGTCAAAAAGCAAGTAATCATTGTTGTTTATAATAATTTTTGCCATGTTTTTTAATAGGATTTAAAAATTCCAGTCATCCGCTAACATCTCCGCCTGCTTCAACACATTCTCGGTGGCCAGTAATTGCTGGTCCGCAAAAAATAGGGGTCAACTCTAATTTATTTCTATACCCCCTCCTTTCGAAAAATCCTTGAGCGGGACTCTTTAAAAATAACTTGCTTGTTATTGCCTCTATCAATAATATGCAATGGCAAATTTGGAGTTGTAATTCTTAGCGATCTTGGCATTAAGACATTATAGCAGAGATGGAAAAATAAAAAAATAGAGTTGACCCCTATTTCCTTGAACGGGCTAAAGCAAGAATACGATTTAATGCAAAAAAGAATTGATAATCTTTTTAATTTACGACTTGACGACCCACAGAGTATTACTAATGAGAATTACTAATGAGATGTTTAACTATAAACTCAAAGAATTAAAAGAAAAGCAAGCTGAAATAACAGATAAAATACAGCAATACACGCAAGCAGACGAAAACTACTATATTACAGCCAGCACTATCTTAAACCTTGCTCAAAGGGCTTTAGAGGTATTCAAAAATTCTGAAGTGTTAGAAAAACGGCAATTACTCAATTTTCTACTTCAGAACCCTGCCTTACACGGCAAAAACCTTGTCTTTACGCTCAAAGCACCCTTTGACAGGGTGCTTTTAACCAACAGATGTGTTGAAATGCTCCGGTGGTAGGATTCGAACCTACGGCCCACTCGTTACACTAATCCTTAAGTTTCCTTAAAGCGTGGACTATATCATCCCCCCACCACTTTTGTTTCTAAAAACAAAAGTGGTGGGGGGCGAGGCGCTGTGAGTCTCTGAACCTGCCCGCCAAACACTGGCGGGATTGGCTGCGGATTGCCATACCCTAAAAAGGGGTTAGGTTTCCCGCAATTCACCTCGTTTTTCAACCAGCATTGCTGCTGAAAGCTGCGTTATGCCTGCCTCAATTGCCCTATGACAGTTGGCGCAAACTAAAATACACTTTTCTAGTTCTTTTTTAACTCTCTCCCATGAACATGCATAACCTTTGTGCCAAATAGCAAATTTTTTTTCACCTCTTACGTGGTGCAAATCTAATGCTTCGGGACATTTGTTATACCCACAAACCTGGCAACAACCTCCCTTAACATGGATTGCCATCAATTTTATTTTGCGCCTTCTTTCTGCAACTGCCCTTATCAAATACTCTCTTCTATCGGCATATTTTCTTTTTTCTACCATATTATTTTATTACATAATAACAATAATAGACGAAAATAAAGTTTCACAGCGAGTCGCTCTACCGCTGAGCTACACCGGAATACATATTATTATTTAAAAGGACTCGGACATTTTAAATATAAGCTATTTCTTGTTATTTTTCAAGGTAAAATGTTAATAATCCTTTAACTTCTTCAATCCCTGTAGCCTTCTAATTCGTTCAAGGGCTTTGGCTTGAATTTGGCGGATTCGTTCACGGGTAACGCCAAACTCTTGCCCGACCTCTTCTAAGGTGTGGGTGATGCCATCGCCCATACCAAACCTCATTTCTAAAATTCTTTTTTCTCTGGGGGTTAGCTCGCTTGAAATCTCAGCTAAACGTTCTTTAAGTAAATTACGAGCCGCGTCAACTGAAGGCAAGGGGGTGTGGTCATCTCGAATAAACTCAGCTAAAACGCTATCTTTGTCGTCATCACCCACGGGCGTATCTAGCGAGACCGCTTTTTGTTTTATTTTTCTTAAATTGTAAACTTTTTTAACTTCAAGGCCCATTTCAGCGGCAATTTCTTCAGCTAAAGCTGGCCGACCTAAACTTTGTAAAAGGCGCTTTCTAACTTTTTCGTACTTGCTTAAGGTCTCAACCATATGAACCGGTATCCGAATAGTTCTTGATTGGTCAGCTAAGGCCCTCGTGATGGCTTGCCTAATCCACCAAGTCGCATAAGTTGAAAACTTATAGCCCTTGCGCCAATTAAACTTTTCAACCGCTCTAAATAAGCCCAAATTGCCTTCTTGGATTAAATCAAGCAAAGTTAAATTAGGGCTGCGGCCAACATACTTTTTAGCAATTGAAACAACTAAACGTAAATTGGCTTGGGCTAAGTGGCTTTTGGCTTCTTCGTCGCCATGCTCAATTTTTTTGGCTAATTCTTTCTCTTCCCTAGCTGAAATCATACTCATATTGCCTATTTCTTTCAAATACATTTGAACCGAATCAATCTTTGATTGTAAGGCATTCAATTTTTTGCCAACTTTTTGGTCTTCTAATAACTTCCGATCTAAAATATCAATGCCTTGTTTTAATAAAAAGTCGATAAAATTTTCTAAACCAAAAATATCTTTTTCTAAATCAGGAAATTTTAAAGCAATTTCGCTTAAAGTTAAAAAACCTCTTAATTTAGCTTTTTTTATAAGGTAATCTATTTTTTCTTGAGTAAAAACCTTACTTGGCTTACTTGGCTTGATTTTCTTGTGTTTTTTTCTAAAAGCCCCTTCTGCCCTTTTCTTAGCAATATTTTTGAAGGGCTTTTTATTTGCCTTTGGTTTGTCTTTGGCCTTCGTTTTTAGCTTAACTGGAAGGTTTACCTTTGGCTTTGTTTTAACTTTAAAGGTCGCTTTAGATTTTGTTGTAACTTTAACCTTTGGCTTTAATTTTATTTTCTTAGTTTTTTTAGGCATAAAAAGTTTAGAGGTTTATTTGAATAATCATAGCACTAAAAAACCCTTAAAACAAGAGTTTGTCTTAAGGGATTTTTTAAATAAGAAATTGCAAAATTATAAATCATCAGCCCCAGCTATTAAAGATACCACGCTCTCGCCAGAGGAATAACGATGCAAAAGCGAACCAATTAAAATTTGGCAGGGCAAGCCCTTTTCAACCGCTTTGGCTTTGATTTTATATAAATCAGCAGCGGTATAAACCCCATTTTGCCAATCTTCTATATTTGTAGCAATAATAGCCCTACAATTTTATGGTCCCTGTGATAAAACCCAACTTGCGGGGATTAAAATCAGAAACAAGACGAAATGAAAGATTAGAGGAGTTTGAAAAAATGAAAGAAATCTACAAACAAAGATTTAATGTAGAAAAATTCTTTGCTTGGGAAGATAGCTATCGCAAATTGGTTGTTCGGTATGAAAAATTGCAATGCACATTTAACGGCTTCCGTTATTTAGCGTTTTCAATGATGAATTTTCGCAATATTTTCAATTAAAACTTATGACTACTCGCTACCAGTTCACTTTCTTATATTATAACAAAAAAACAGCTCTTTTTCAAGCAGCTATTTTTTATGTTAAATTACCTCACAATTTCTAAGCCCAGATACCACCCTTGGGGCTTTTTACATAAGGGGCAGGTTTCGGGTGCGGATAGGCCTTTATGGACATAACCGCAATTAAGGCACTTCCACTCAATTTCTGTCTCGCTTTGGTACAACTTGTCGTTTTCC
>Ga0210057_1010863_pt1 | contig 10203 bp, 9 predicted proteins | sample CryGeyCG2114_010_2_FD_183968 | JGI IMG/M metagenome (GOLD analysis project Ga0210057, IMG submission 183968) | Groundwater microbial communities from aquifer - Crystal Geyser CG10_big_fil_rev_8/21/14_0.10 (SPAdes) (version 2) | ecosystem: Environmental > Aquatic > Deep subsurface > Groundwater ...
CGCCGCCGCCGCAAAAAGGGTTTCCAGTGAATCCATTGGCTCCGCAAGCAGAATCGGAAGCGCAAGTAATAGTTTGATCTACACATTGTCCGCTCTGGCAGATTTGATTTGAGGAACAGGTTTGTTTTAATTGAAGCGCCGTACTATCAGAGCAGGCTGAGTTTGCGGTTCCGGGGTTTGAACAAGTGTATGTTTTAAAGTCTTGATAAACATTGCCAGACTGGCATAACGGAGAACCTACATATGCGTTGGTTCCGCATTGGGCGTTAGTTGAACAGACAATGGGAGGAGGAGGCGCCGTTGATTCACAGGTAACCGAATTAAGCATTGAGCCAATTTTGCAGGCTCCTTCGGTAACCCATGCGCAATTTTTCCATACATGATTATGGTCGTTCCAGCAAGAAGCATAGGTGCCAGATGTTTTTTTAACATAAATAGGATATGGCTTGTCTAGGCCAAGTATTTGATAATATTGTCCAGTTAACGCGCAAAGTTTTGTGGCCGTGTCAACTGTATTTCCAAAATGGTTATAAATGCCTAAACCAAGGCCCTCGCCGGCTGCTATTGTTCTAAAACTAGTAGGGGCGCTGAGAGCGGTTCCGGTAAGAGTAATTTGCGTGGCGCCAAAAACTAGCTTTGGAACCAAAACCGCAAAAATAATTAAGAGAATTAATTTATTTACTGCTTGCATAATAATTATAAAGTAAATTATATAATAAATAACCCTAACATATTATATGTGTTGTTGTCAATCAATCTCTGCCTGCACAGTTATTCTTTGCAAATCCTTGCCCGGAGGCCAACAGCTCACTAAAGCCAGATAATTTCCGTTCTGCGTTAAATTTAAGGGGGTTATATCCTGGCCCTTTTTTAAAATATTTTTCTGCCTTACAGTATAAGTATATTTTTTATAATCTGCATAAACTATAATTTGGTCTCCGGGGCTTAAATTGTCTAATTCAGAAAAAACCCAGTCATGTTTTATTTTTGGCCAGTTTGGAGGAGCGGAATGCCCTAAAATTACAATCTGTCCGCTTTGGCCGGGCAAAACAGATCCAGGATAATATATCACTCCTTTGTCTAAATCTTTCAGCAATGAATTTTGGTCCGCGCTCTGGCTAAAAATAATTGGAACTGAAATCCCTATTTTGGGAATTTCTAAAATATTATTTTTATCAGAATAAGTAAATTTAACTTGCGGCTGGACAATTTTGCTGGCATTAACCGTTGAAAAGGCCTGCGTGCTTTCATATGGCGTAAAAAAATCGTCAATTAACCCCCCGACTGCTTTATAATTAAAAATCCAAGAAACGTCATTCCAATTTATAACAAAAAAACCTATTAGATAAAAAGCTATAAATATGATCGCAAATTTTTTTACTTTTTTCTTTTTTTCTTCGTTAGTCATTATATGGTTATAGTGTGAGGAATAATTTGAACTATAATATCCTTATTTATCACGGCTGCCGAAAAAAGCAATGCCATTATTATTACAACCCTTAATATCAAACCTTTTCTCTGAACACTAAAATTAATAAATATATTTAGTAAAAGCGTAGATCCAATTACAACCATAAAACCATAAATTATATTTTGCAAAATCCATTCGTAATTATACATCGCTTGGGTTGATTGCGACAAAATGAGCTGGCTGTTTTCTGGTTGGGCATTTTCTGCAACATTTTGCTCTATTTGTTCTGTTGTTTTTGCCGGGTTCGCCGGCGCTTTTGCGCTTTCAACGCTTCCAAAAAGCTGGACAACAATAACGGCTTTGTTTTCGCCAAATCCGCTTAAAATTGCTGTTCCAATTTCTTTATAATTAGGATTTAAAATATTTTCTCTATGTGAAGCTGAATTGTACCACGCATTGTAAACCTCTTTTGAGTCAATAAATCCAATCGCTAAATTTTCTCCTGCGTATTTATAATTATATCCCGCTGTTTTGAACCAAAACCATGGAGTTGTTCCTTCCGGGCTTTGGTGTGAAAAATATCCTTTTTGTATCATATCTTGGGCTTTAAGTTCAGCCGCCTTGTCCAATGTTTGGTTTTCAGCTAATGGCCGAAGGCCAGAATCCGCTCTTCCCTGATTTATAAAATTTGTCAGGGCGCTTTTTGTTATGTCAGCAAAAAATATATTTTTGGGAAAATTAACTGAAACTCCAATAACCGCAATTTTTACAATCAATAACAAAACAACGCAGTAAAGCAAAAAATTGCTCTTTAAAAATTTCTGGTCCAGCTCTTGAAATGTATAATCCATATATTTTATTATATAATACTTATTATCCTTTGTCAAACAAAAACCCGCCTAGCGGGTTTAAAAATTTAAAATTTAAAATTTAAAATTATTTATAGTATGCCCTGTCTCCAAACCGCAGGTCTATATATTGAAGGCTTGCCCTGCTAGTTTTTGAAATTTCATCTTTCAAAAGAGAATTTAATTTTATAATCTGCAAGTCTGTATTTGAATTTAAGTTAAAATAAATTTGCCAATTCTCGCTTGTTTTAACGTCCAGCCTGATAGGATCAGCCACAAGCGCCTCTGTAATATTAATCTGAAAATTATCCCGCAGGACTGCCTCAATTTTAGAAATTAGGTCCATAATGTTTTTTCCTATAATATTTTCTCCCGTGAATACCTCGTTATTATTCAGAAGCTGTTTGATAATAGCTATGTTTTGAGGAATATTCTGCAATTCCTCAAAAATAACTCCGTTTTTATCAATAAAAAAACATTTGCCATTCTGGTCGGGCTGGCAAAAAACCGCAACTGGCTTTCTTTCTGAAATTTTTAAGTTTATGCTTTGTGGAAATTTTTTTTCAATAGTTACAGATTCTATTATTGGAAAAGTGTTTAAAATCATCTTTTGCAATTCAGGAGGGTTAGTCAAAAAAATACTTTTTGATTCTATGTTTAATATTCCAATGCTTATAATTTTTTTGGCAATGTTTTTAGAAACTAAATTTTTAATATCTGTCGTCTTAATTTTCTCGTTCCCAAAAATTATTATATTCTCCACCTGGCATCCGGAAAAAAATAACAAAAAATATAAGCTGGCAAAAACCAAAATTACAAGCAAAACAGAAATCCAAAAAATCGAATTTTTAAAGGTTGGCTTTTTGCGCGTTATTTTATGAATTTTATTTTTTATATGCTTTTTTCTGTATGACATTTTATAACCCGCGCATAAATTTCCTTATTTTTTCTATTATATAATTTATCCAATATTTTTGCGAAATTATGTAATCTTGGGTTTTAATATATTCTTTTTTATACCCGCCAAATCCCATTTTAAATAAGGTTGGCCCAGCCCACGGATGATGCGGAAATTTTTCCGGGTCTGTAAACCCCCAAAAATCGTAAACAGCGCATCCCCTGTTTTTTGCTTCTTTTATGGCTTCCCATTGCAAAAGATAAGGAACAGAAAATTTCGCAAATTTTCCTAATGAGGCAGCCTGATGGTAAAACGCTGTCCCAGACCAAAAAATAACCATGGCGCCGGCGGCAATTTCTCCCTTGTATTTTCCAAATAAAAAAAGCGCCTGGTTTTCTTTTGCAAAAATTTCAAACTCATTTTTAACAAATTTATCTGAAAACGGCGCAAATTTTTGCCTCTGAGATACTTTTTTATTAAGCATTTGGTAAATTCCAATATTTTTAGGGTCAGCGCTTTTTTCAATTAAAATATCGGAGTTTTCACTGGTTTTTTTTATTAAATAGCGCGTTGTTTTGCGCATATTTTTTAAAAGCTCTTCCTCTGCAGGATAGATATCTAATTTCCACGTGGCTTCATATGCTGAGGCGTGAATTGGCGAGGGCCTAAAACCTAATTCTGCAAATATTTTTTTATTTATTTCATTTTCCTCCAGCAATGGCGACACGCGAACAAAACTGGCGCCTTCTTCTTTTGCGTATTCCTTTAGTTCTGAAAGCAAAATTTCTAAAATTTCTTTTTTGTCTTTTATTTCCAGTCCTTCAATAATAACCGGCCCGTGAGGAACAAAAATAAAAGTCCCGCGGCGGGCAACAATTTTTACAACCAAAGATGCGGCAATTAATTTATCGCCGGAATAAATGCCAAACCGCCAGATCTTGCTTCCCATTGCTATATTAAAATCGCCCCAGCTCCAAGACTGTAAAAATGTTTTTTCAGCGCAACTCTGCAAAAACCCTTCCCACTCCTCTTTATTTGTTATTTCCCTTAATTCCATTTAATGTTTATATAATACCACAAATACTACATTTGTAGTGTTTGTAGTATTATTTAATCTCCTCAATTAAAAAGATTCTGACAAAATTATCCATATTATGAGACTGTACAAAAATTTCAATTTTTTCCGAAACATCGTAAGGCGAAATCCAAACACTTTTTTGAAATATTTTAAATCCTAAATTTTGCAAAGCACTCCGTAAAATAAGCCTCTTTTCTTTGTGTTTATCAGGGATGTCAAAAATTAGCATAACCCATTTTCCATCAGGCCTTCTTTTTCTATCCAGCTTAAAACTTGCTTTGATGGCCCTATCTATACCTCCCTTAGTCAATATTAAAGCTTTTTTTCCTTCAAGGTTCTTTATTTTAATATATCCCTTTGTTTTCAAATAATAAATCAACTTGTTGAAATTTTGTAATCCTTTTTCTTTTCTGTATTTTTCAAAAATTGGATTTTTGGACCCCGGCAGAGAATTTCTCATTGTCGGATACTTAAAAAATGAGCTTAAAATACCACTTGTATCCTGAAAAGAAACGTACAAATCGCGTAAAAATTCATCCGTAGCAAATATTCTCATATTTTAATAATACCACAAACGCGACATTTGTTAAATTTATAGTATTATTATTTAAATACTATTTTGATATTTTTTAAGAAAAATTACTATACATTCGGCGGATTTTTGGGATATGTTTATGTGGGTGGGCAAATTCAAGGTTATTTTTGCTAATTCTTCGGCGTTTTTGCAACTACCAAAAACGTATTTCATTTTGTCTAATTTTGTGTCAAAAGGGGCAATTGGAGTTGTGTACCAGTCGCCCAACAAAATGTTTTGCTTATGCCAAGCATCATAAATTATTTCGTGAGCTTTTTTATGTTTTACGGTAAAACGCAAAAAACTAGGTTTTGTTTGCGGATTTTCAACCGGCAGAACAAACTGAGTATTTTTTAAATTTTCACGGTAATATTCAAATATTTTTTTTCTGTGGTTATAAAATTTGTCCAGTTTATTAAATTGGTTTTGAGCCATTATTGCCATGGCATTTGGCAAAGCCTTTGGAAAATAATCGGGCCGCAATCCCCTCTTTTCCTTCCAATGGACGGCTTTAGATAAAATATGCAGCCATTGAGATAAAACCAAAAATACTTTTCCCAGATCTAAAAAATTATAAATCGGCAAAATAAAATAATTTAAAAAAATTGGATGAAAAATTTGCTGGAAAATCCAAAAACGCGGCGGCATGCCAAATTCTTTTTGCAACTTTTTTAATTTTTTTCCAATTTCATCATCGTTTGTGGCTGCCATTCCTCCATAAACTGAAGAAATAACTTTATCGCGCGAAAAACTGAAAAAAGCGGCTTTGCCGAAAGTTCCAATTTTTTGCCCGTTAAATTCAGCCCCCAATGAATGGGCGCAATCCTCAATTAGTGTTAAGCCGGACTGTCGCACAATAGAATTTATCTCATCTATATTTGCTGGTAATCCAAATGTATGCTGGATAATTAAAGTTTTTGCATCAGGATATTTTGAAATTTTATTTTTTAAATCAGCAATATCAATATTAAAATCGTCTTTGTCACAATCAACATAAACGGGCGTAAAATCGGCCCACAAAACAGGGTTTGGCACAGCATTGCACGTAAAGGCCTGAAGCAATATTTCACTTCCCTTTTCTATTTCTAAAGATTTTAAAATTGCAAAAAAAGAACTTCTTCCAGAATTAAAAGCCACGGCGTATTTCACGCCCAAATATTTTTTAAATTCATTTTCTAAATCCCCAATTCCCTTTCCCTGTTTCCAAAGCCACGGCCGAATAATTAAATTCAGCGCCAGATGCAAATCATCTTTCTCCACATTCGGCGACAAGGAAATAGAAATTGGCTTAAAATAATTCATTCGGATAATAGTTTTACTAACCTATTAGGAACTCGACCCTCGAGCAAAACAGCGTCGCCCGCTTTGCAGAATAGCGATATTATCGTTGAAATTTCTTCGGGATTGTCGCACAATAAAATATTTCCGGGTTCCATTCCGGCTTCGCCCGCCCCTTTTTTTAAATATTCAAATTTATCTTTACTGGTAATTATTGCCAAACTGCAAACTTCACCAATTTTTCCTCCAATTTTTTGGTGAATTTCTGCAGATTTTGGACCCAGTTCAATCAAACACGGCATTATAATTGCTTTTTTGTTTGGAAAAATGCTTAAATAATCTAAATCTGCAAAAACTCCGTCCGGGTTTGCGGAATAAGAAGAATCTATTAGATCAACTCCGTGCTTGCCTTGCTTTAAAATCATTCCGGCTTGTTCCTGTTTTATGTTTTTACAGGCGTTTGATATTTCATCAAAACTCATGCCAAGTTCCCGCGCAACAAGTATGACACCCAAAAGATTATAAATATTTTGTTTTCCTAAAACGTTTATTTTAAAATGCCCCATTTCTTTGTTCTTATTCATCGCCACAAAAGAAATTGAATCTTTTTCTACTGTAATATCTTCTGTCCAGATATCTGCGTCTATTATTTTGTTGCTTAGCGCATATTTCTTTTCACGATTAGGAAGCAAATTATTGCTTCTTTCTAAAAGATCAAGGCAATATTTATTGTCGCCGTTCACCGCCAAAATTCCGTTTTTTGGCAATGCTTCGGCTAACTCGCCCCCTCCTTCAGCCGAAAGCAAATTATCCAGCGAACCGAATAATGCCAAGTGTTGTTCATTGACTCCGGTTACAATGCCTATTCTGGGCTTTGCCATATCGCAAAGCATTTTTATTCCGCCTTTTTTATAAGCACCCATTTCAACTATAAAAATTTGGTGTTCAGCGCCTAAATCGTTTAAAATGCACCTTGCAATTCCAACTTCTGAATTTTGGTGCTCGCGCGTTGAAACAACTTTAAATTTTCCAGATAAAATTGTTGCCAAAAATTCTTTTGTTGAGGTTTTTCCATAAGACCCCGTAATGCCTATTACAGTTAAATTTTGAAAACTGTTTATTTTCTGTTTTGCTTTTTTTAAAATATTATTTCTGGCAAAAACAAAAAATGGCTGAAAAAATAAAACAGCCGCAGAAATAATTAAAGGAGTTAAAATATCAAAAGCTAAAAGCCACTGTATTGATGCCCCCGCAAAAGCGATTGCCAGAGCAAAAGATACAAAAATTAAAAATAAGGTTTTACTTGTTATTACCGGTTTCTTTGCCTGTTTGGCTAAAATTGACTTTAAAAAAACGGCTGACTCAAAAAGGTATATTAAAAATAAAATTAAAAAAATAAAAGAAAATAAAGAGCTATTCGCCAAAAACAGCGCAAGAAGAATAACTTTAGCAAACAAAATCGGGCTCAAAATTAATTTCCTGCCCTTATCGGTTCTAAAATGATCTAAAAGCCGGCCGATATGGTATTCTTTCAACTGCCATAAATAAAGCCAAAATAAAATATATTTTGACTCCCTAAAAAACCACAGAATGTTTAGCAATAAAAACATTTTATAAATTTTCTATTATTTTTTCTGCCAATGTCTCGGGCAATTTTTTGTGCATTAAGTGGTCGGCTCCGGGAATGATTACTAATTTTGAATTTTTAATACGCTGGTTTATCAAGCGGGCATCTTCAATGGGCACTGACTGGTCTTTGTCGCCCCAAATAATCACAGTTGGCACTTTAATAAACGGCAAATGAAACGAAATATCATCTGAAATCACATTTAAATAAGTTTCTTTCATTATGCCTTCGGTATAAACATAATCGCTTTTTCTGATTATAAATTTATAAACCGCCTTCCTGAAAAAACTATAATAAGGCAAAAAATTAAAAATCTTTATCAGTTTTGAAATCCTTGCTGAAAAACTTTTTTGCGTTGTTTTTTTTCTTATAATTGCCGAGGCCGCCAAAAACAATTTTTGCACTCTTTGCGGATGTTTAACCGTTATTTTGGCCGCCAAAGCGCCCCCAAAAGAATATCCCAGCAAATAAAAATCCGCTATGCCAAGCTCATTTGTAAAATCCTCAAACCATTTTACATAGTCATTTATCGTCCACGGCCTCGCCAATTTGTCGCTTACCCCAAAACCCGGCAAATCAGGAATAATTACCATAAAACCTTTTTTTGAAATAATTTCTGCTTCTTTTATCCAACGGTCGGAAGCCGACCCCCAGCCATGCAAAATTAAAAAAGCCGAAGGTCCTTTTCCAAAAACTTTATAATTTATTTTAAGCCCGCCAATTTTTATTATCATTTAATAACCTTGAATCCGCTGTACTTTTGCAACGCTTTTGGCACCTTTATACTACCGTCTTTTTGCTGATAATTTTCCATTATCATTATTAAAATTCTGCCAATTGCAAAAGCCGTGCCATTTAGCGTGTGCACAAACTGCATTTTATTGTTTTTGTCTTTATAACGAATATTCAGCCTTCGCGTCTGAAAGTCTGTGCAATTTGAAGTTGAATGAGTTTCTCTATATTTATTTTCAGAAGGTAGCCAGGTTTCAATGTCATATTTTTTTGCCGCCGGCCTCCCCAAATCTCCTGTGCAGATATTTATTACCTGATATGGCAAACCTAAAGCCCTCATCAATTTTTCTTCAATTTGCAAAAGCAATTCGTGTTCTTTTTTTGAATCTTCTGGTTTTGAAAATATAACCATTTCCAATTTATCAAACTGGTGAACGCGCAAAATTCCTTTTGTATCTTTTCCATAACTTCCTGCTTCCCTTCTAAAACAAGTTGAGAATCCAACATACCTCAATGGTAATTTTTTTTCGTCTAAAATTTCATTTGCATGCATTGCAATTAAAGACTGTTCTGAAGTTCCAACTAAAAACATATTATCTTGTTGCAAAAAATATGCCTCGTCTTTATCCCCTGCTTCAAAATATCCTGTTCCCCGCGCCATTTCTTCTTTTAACATTACAGGCGGAATTACAGGAACAAACCCCTTTTTTACAACTATATCCATTACTAATTTCACAAGGGCAAATTTCAGCAATACTAATTCATTTTTTAAATATCCGAATCGCGACCCTGCAACTTTTGCAGCTCTTTCTGTGTCTATTAAATCCAATTTTTCACCAAGTTCCATATAATCTTTTGCCTCGCCAGGCCGTAGCTTTAGCGAAGGCTGGCCCACCTTTTTTAAAACCACATTTTCAGAATCATCTTTTCCAACCGGAACATCGTCAAAAGGAATATTTGGCAATTGTAAGAGCAAAATCTTTAATTCTCCATTAATTTCTTCAAGCTCGGGCTCCATTTCTTTTATTTTTTGCTTTATTTCTTTTGCCTGTACAAAAATTGCCTGGTTTTCTGTTCCACCTCTACTAATTTTATTTTGCTCAGCTTTCAATGTTTCCATTTCTGTCATTAATTCCCTTTTCTTTTTGTCCAATTCTAAAACCCTGTCAACATTTACATTGACATTCTTATTTTTACACGCATTTTTTACGACCTCCGAATTTTCCCTAATAAAATTTAAATCCAACATATTTTTATGCTTTTTTTATACCCTAATTTATTTATAATACCAAAACTGTCAAACCCCGTAAACCCCTTGACACAAATATGATAAAATGATAAAGTTTATTCAGAGTTGGAAAACCAATTTTGAAATTCGAAAAGGATTACGACATGAAAAATAGTCGACAACGAAAGCTAAAGGTGAAACAGCGGGATCTGCAGGCATCCTTGGAAAGATGGGCTACGAAGAACGGCTTGCTCTGCAAAGGCGAGCATCTCAGAGTCAAACTGCGTATCATCAAGGATAAGCCTCATGTTACAAAACCGCGTGTTGTCTTTTACGAGAAAGCACCGCAAGGCGTTCAGTTACCATCAGATGATATTTTGAGAAGTGATGTTACTGTTAGTGGTAGTGGCACGGATTTGTGTTCGATCTGGCATCTCACTGACGAGGATTGGGAAACCCTAGATAAACTTAACTGGAATGAACAACAACAAACCGTATTTGCGATGCTTCGCGCTCACAACAACGGGCC
>Ga0210057_1010864_pt1 | contig 10201 bp, 9 predicted proteins | sample CryGeyCG2114_010_2_FD_183968 | JGI IMG/M metagenome (GOLD analysis project Ga0210057, IMG submission 183968) | Groundwater microbial communities from aquifer - Crystal Geyser CG10_big_fil_rev_8/21/14_0.10 (SPAdes) (version 2) | ecosystem: Environmental > Aquatic > Deep subsurface > Groundwater ...
CGATTGTTACTCCTCCAAAGGCGGCTAAATTAAATCTTCCCAGCGCAAAAGCAACAACGGTTAGAGATAGAAAAGTAAAAAGCATCGCTCCTCCTGCTAAGCCGTCCAATCCATCAGCTTCATTTGCGGAGAACGCGCTTGAAACAATGACAAAAATAAAAAGAGGGACATACCACCAACCAATACTTACTTGACCGACCAAAGGAATCAGCAAAACATCCCAATCAAGCCTGAAATAAAACCAAAGCGCCCCTAGAAGAGCTATAAAAAAATAGACAATCAGTTTTTGGCTTACACGAAGACCGCCATTATTAGGTCCAATTCTTAGAACTCCGAAAATATCGTCAGTCAATCCCAATATTCCTGCGGCGAGCATTGCCACCAAAGGCAAATACGTTTCAGCGCGGTCAACAAAATTTAAATAACCGAAAAATCCGTCAAAAATCGCGCTCATCATCCAAATAACGAGCGCCATTCCGATAACGGTTCCCCAAATAATTAAGCCGCCCATTGTTGGCGTTCCGGATTTCTTTCTATGCATCTTTGAAAAAATCGGAGTTTGTCCTGTATCTCGTATTTGTTTTGCGGCGTTGAATTTTTGCAGTTTTCTGCTGATAAACGGTGTTAATGATAAAGCTGCAAAGAATGCCGCAAGCGTTAAAGTTAAGATTTTTACTACTTGTAAAATAATCATTTTAAGTATTTTGACTTAATGTTTGACAAATCTAAGCCGAAAAATGTTTTAAATATTTCTTTTTAGCCAATCGTATAATTTTTCGGTTTCATCAAATCTGTTTTCGGTTCCGAACACGATAATCAAAAACCTTTTTCCGTTGAATTTGAAAATTGAAACAAGGTTACCTCTTGCTTCATCTGTGTAGCCCGTCTTTCCTCCATTAAAATCATGCCTGCCCGCAAATCGGTTATTCGCCGGAATAAACCTTTCTTCTCCGGATTTTAATTCTAAAATATTAGCGCCTCGTTCACTTAAGATTTCAAATACTGAAGGGTGGTTTTGTGAAATATAATTTACCAATCTTTCCAAATCCGGAATTGTCGTTTGATTTAAAATTGAAAGCCCCGCAGGGTCAAAAAATACTGAGTTAAACATTCCGATGTTTAAAGCTTTGTTTCTCATCAGATTGATAAATTCTTCATATCCATAAAAATCAGCCAAAGCAACCGCCGCGTCATTGCTTGAAATTATAAGCATAGCTTTTATTAAATCAGACGTGCTAAAAGTTTCGCCTATTTGAAAATTCCCGGAATACCCGACCGTTGAGACGGCATTTTCGTTTATTACAATTTTTTGCTCCGGCTTTATATTTTCACCGGCAATAACAGCAGTCATTAATTTTGTGATAGACGCCAAAGGCCACCGTTTATCAATATTTTTTTCAAATAAAGCCCGGTCAGCTCCTAATTCTTTAACATACGCTGAAGAAGCGTTGATTTCTGGCGGCGGCTCGGTTCGTCTTATCGGTTCCGGTTCTAACGAAAGTATCAATCTTTCTCCTAAGCCTGTCTGTGTTCGCCGCGGTTCGCTGTTGACAAATTGAGGCGTTCTTATATTGTCTTCTTTAACTTTTAAAGTATTGGCTATAAGACTGGTTTCTTTTACATCGTCCGGCGCCGTTATCCTCTGACCGACGGTGCTCTCTGTTTGTCCCATCAACACTAAAATCAATACTATGAGCGCAAAAGAAACGCTTTGTAAATTATATTTGGACATATCTAATCTGATTTTAATTTTTCAATTACATTTCTATATTTTTCATATTCCGGCAAGTTTTGATTGCGTTCTAAGCCGGTATGTTTTAAAAAATCAAAACTTACGCTGTAAATATATGCGTTTTGCCTTTTAGGGTCGGATTTCCTTTCAATTAAGCCGCGAATCAGCAATGCCCGCAAGATGAAAGTTGAATTTACTCCGCGAACATAATCAATGACATTTCTTGAAATCGGCCCGCCGTATGCAATAATAGCCAAAGTTTCCAAAGCCGCAGGCGTTAATTCTTCTTTGAGTTCGTCTTTTATGAAACTTTCAAAAATGCCGCCAAATTCCGGTTTTGTAGTGAGTTGAATTTTTGTATCTGAAAAAATTAAAGAAAACCCTCTATTTTCAGCTTTTAAATTTTCGCTGAGAATATCCAAAGAAGTTTTAATCTCGCCCTCTTCCAATTGCGCATAATTTTCTTGTTTTTTTAAGGTGCTTAGAATCTTTTTGATATCAATTGGCTCTCCATGTATAAAGAGAAGAGCTTCCAGAACTGCTTCTAGGTTTTGATTTTTAATTTTTTTATCCATTATCAAAAGTTTAATTTAAAATTTCAGATTAGTAAGAAGCTATCGTTTCTTAATAAGTATATCACCAAACTGCTCATCTTGCTCCAGATTTACAGATCGCTTTCTAAACAGATGAAGGATTGCTAAAAATGTAACAACAATTTCCTCTCGGGATTTGGCTTCTGCCAAGCCTGAAAAACTATGCTCGGCCGCTTCTTTTAACCTTGTAATCAATTCCTTAACTTTATTTTCTAAACTGATAATCACCGACCTGATTTTTTGAGTTTTTGGCATAAGCGCTTCAAAAGAACTCGCGAGGTTGTTCAGAGATGACAGAAGATTTTCCAGAGTTAAATTCGGAGCAGGATAAAAAAATGAAACATCTTTCAAAGAATTGAATAATTGTCTTGAGATAACATTCATTTCATTATTCCATAGTTCTCTAATATGGAAACTTGCCGTTTTTCTTTCGTCTTTCGTCTGAACCGCAAATTCTTTATAAATCTGCAGCCGGACTTCTAAGTCTTCAATGCTATCTTCTTCTTCTTCGGTTAAAGTTAAATCAGGCAGCAGTATTTTTGATTTTATCAAAACGAGCTTTGAAGCGACAACTAAAAAATCTGACAAAATCCCCGGTTCAATTTCGGGCTCAATCTTCCTTAAATAATCCAAAAAATCTTCGGTAACCGAAGCTAAAGCAATTTCAGTGATTTCCAGGTCCCGATTTTGGATGAGTTCTAATAATTTATTCAAGGGTCCGGAGAATTGTTGCAGTTTGACTTCAAACATAATTTTATATCACGCGTAAATCTCAAACATAAATTTTTAAATCTAGATTCCGCGCAGTAGATTTAATATTGTATTTAAATCATACTTAATTTCGAATAACTATCTATGACATTTTAATGCTATATTTCGGGTAATACAAGCGTTTGTTTTAATCGGTTGAAAATACGATTTGCATAACGATGAACTGCGCTAATTGCGATTGATAATTAGCGCAGCGATTAGTGAATCAATAGAAAAATCCGTAAATTTCCCTTTCGTTTTCAATCTCTGAATCTGATGCCGAATGCGCGATTTTGAATACCGGATACGCGATTCTTTAGCTTGTCATTCAAGCGCCTCTTGCGTATAAATATTGCTCGCGTTCCATAGCATCCATCCAGAATAATCGTTAGGTGCCGTATTTGTTGCGGAATCGTAAACGGCTTGCATTTGCTTACGAACCATTGGCGCGTCATAAACGGCGCCTAAGTCAAAATCCTGCAACCACGGCCGAAGTTTCGCTAATTTATTCGGATTAAACCTTGAAGGAGGCGTAGTCGTTGACGCGTTCTGAAGAATTATTTTACGCTTGAACTCCTTAATCCTATCCAATGCCGTGTCAATTGAATAACGAATAACCTCATACGGGTATTCTGCCGGTTTCCTGTAGCCTAGAAATCCGGTGAAATAATGCGACGGATAAACCATAGGCGCAATATAATCAAAAAAAGGCAAGGCATCCTCTAAATACTGTCCTATTCCTAAATCGTCCGGATTTACGGTAACAAGGCCAAACAAATCCGCGGAAATTTTTTTATCCGGCAATTGATTTCTTACATATTCAAAAAAACTCGCGATAATTTTTTGCTTGTGAATTTTTTTATCCCAAAAAGGATAGATAATATCTCTTAAATTGCCATCTGAAGCAAAACGGATGTAATCAAAATTTATTTCGTCAAACCCCCGAGCAAAAGCGTCTTTCGCGATTTCAATATTATAATTCCAGGCTTCAGTTGCTGCAGGGTCAATCCACGACAACCCTTGCCTGTCTTTCCATATTTTTCCAGTTGAAGAGCTTTGCATTGCTAAATCCGGCCGAGCCAGAGCTAATCTTGGGTCTTGAAAAACAGACAATCTTCCAATCACATAGATTCCCTCGCCGTGAAGTCTTTTAATTAATGTGTTTAATTGCGGGATTCTGACTTCCACCGCTTGATAATTGTTAGGCAATTCAAGATTCGTGTCGTAAAGTATGTAGCCGGAATAATCTTTGATGTCAATAACAATAGCATTCAATTCGCTATTTCGTATTAGATTCAGAAAATAATCTACTTTTTTCTCATTTCCGGATGACCAGCCGGTCGCATAAATCGCTTTTATGATTTGAGGAGGATTTTCAAGCGGTTTCTGCGGTTCAATATCGTTGTAAGAAGCGCGTTTAGATTTTTCTTCGACTTTGGATTTATTTTCTAATCCTTCAACTTTAGGCAAGACGTCAGCTAGAGAATTAAAAGAAGTAATACTTATTAAATTGGATTTTTTGAAAATTCCGGTTCCCCGCACAAAGATGCCTGCCGAAATTATGAGGATTATTAGCAATATGGACTTCTTGAACATAGGTTTAATTTTACTTTAAAACTTGATAAAAATGAATAACCTTGAAAGCCCGGAGAAAATTCAATAAAACGCGCGGAGTATCTCATCTCCAACCATCACCCAATCCAACCATCACCCAACTCTTTACCTTATACAGGATTAATCTGGAATAAGGTAAAGAGTTTAGTTGGAGTTTAAGAATTAAGTTTGGAGGAAATTGAAAAGAGTTTAGTTTTAGGGAAACTTAAAATGTTTGAATTCTTCTAAGATAGAACAGAAATTACGAAAAAGAGACATTACAAACCTTGAATTACGAAACTCCATTTCAAGCCTTTTTCCCGTCTTTAGGCTTTGGCTTTGCAAAAATTTCTGTGTCATACCGGAGGTAGATCCGCCTCTCACGGAAAATATACTCGGTATCCTCGCGAAATTTTTACTTTGCTCGCCTGAAATTCCGAAAAAATCCAACGAAAGGAGTTTCGTAATTCAAAGTTACAAAATTGCGACAATTGAATTATAATATATAATGAATTCAAATGAGTTTAGCTATTTATCGGAAATACAGACCGAAAATTTTAAGTGAACTGCTTGGTCAGGAACATATTGTTGAGATTTTAAAAAATGCCGCAAAACGAAATCGTCTTGGGCACGCGTATCTTTTTTACGGTTCGCGCGGCTCGGGAAAAACAACTGCCGCGCGTCTTCTTGCAAAAATCGCAAACTGCGAAACACGTGAAAAAGATGAAAATTTCAGAGATAAAGGCGAACCGTGCAATAAATGCCGGCCATGCTCTGAGATTGATTCAGCTCATGCTTTGGACGTTCAAGAGATTGACGCCGCTTCAAATCGCGGAATCGACGAAATTCGCGACTTAAAGGAAAGCATAAAGCTATCCCCTTCTTCATACAAATACAAAGTTTTCATTATTGATGAAGTTCATCAATTAACAAAAGACGCTTTTAACGCGTTATTGAAAACTTTAGAAGAGCCGCCGGAACATGCAATTTTTATTTTAGCCACAACTGAATACGAAAAAGTTCCCGCCACAATCATTTCTCGCGCGCAGAGATTTCATTTTAAAAAATTGGCAGTAAGTTCAATTATTGGAAAATTGAGACAAATCGCAAAAAACGAAAAAATTTCCGTGACCGATGAAGCTTTAGAACTAATCGCGGCAAGCGCAGAAGGAAGCCTAAGAGACGCGGAATCATTGCTTGACCAATTGTATTCTCTGGAAAATGAGATAACTTTAACTTCTGCGGAAAAAATTATCGGGAAAGCGGGTTTTAGCCGAACCTCACAACTCGCAGACGCATTATTAAAAAACGATTTGAAAAAAAGCCTGGAATTTGTCTCCGCAATAACAGAAGAAGGTTACAATATTACGGACTTAAACAAAGAATTAATTCACTATTTTAGAAAAGCAATAAGCCTAAAATTTGATTCAGAATTGGAAAATATTTTTAAAAATCAATTAACCGGAAACGAATTAGAGCAAATTAAATCGCATAGCAGAATAATTGACGAAAAAAAACACATTAATCTTATTAAGTCATTGATTCGCGCGCACGCTGAAATGAGGTATTCGCCTTTTCCGCATATTCCGCTTGAAATCGCGATTATAGAGAATTTGAGAAATCAGTGAGTCAAGATGTCAATCAGAGAGTAAATCACGCTAGAAATTCACGTTCGTCATTAAGCCAGTCGTTTTTTTCAAAACCGGTTTTTATTTATTTTCGCGGTAAATCGCGTAATATTTTATTTCTCTATTGGGATAAATCAGTGGATAATTTAAATTGACTGAATCGAAAATAAGATTATACTGAGTTTGGAGGGTAGCGTAAAGTTGGCTAAGTGGGACACAGCGAGTAACTTCGGTTGTCAGCTGTGTCGCGAAACAAGGCGAGAATAGCCGTAAGCATGTTTCATTCCTCTCGGGCGAGGTGAAACTCACTTTGCGTAAACCCGACACTGGCCGCTGGCGAAACAAATTGCACAAACTTCAAAATTTCGCTAGCGGCCCTTTTATTTTTTTTGTAAACAAAATCCGCTACTACACTAATTACCGATCGGTAATTAGTGTAGTATATGCGTATATTCAAACGATTAAAATAGGTATTTTCTTAACGCGCGATGATTTTTTAAGCTGAAAATTAACTATTTTAATCTTAGAAAAAATTTGCAAGTCTAAGTAAAAATGTTATTATTCAAAAATATTGCCGGATCGTCTAAAGGTAGGACGTCAGGTTTTGGTCCTGAAAATTGGGGTTCGAGTCCCTATCCGGCAGCAGAATTGAACGGAGCAAACTTTGAGTCTTGAGATTATTGTATCCAGGCTGATACACAAATCCAAAAAGAGAAATTTACCCCTAGGAAGCCGTAGGCTTTTCTTCGGGTTCTGCGCTGACTGCCTCGCCGAAAAATTGCTAAATATGTTAAAATTTATCTATAAAAAATAGAGTGGCATTTCCGGTATTGTTTTTTTTCAAGTCGCTATCTTATTACAAAATAACGATAATTTATGGAAAAACCGAGAATAGAAGACCCGTCTATGCTAATACCGATTGAGATGTATCAGATTTCCGGGCATGACGAGGTTGATCCAGAGAAATATCTTAGAAACAAGGATCAGGACAATTTAATAGAATTGGCTGTCGAGAAAGGTAAAATTTTGGATAAAACTTTAGACGCCCCGAAACAAGAACTAACTACACTTATTAAACAGGCCCTGTTAGAGGGAAATCCCGAGGTTAAAAGAAAAGCGACAACGATGATTTGTCACGCTCCGAGACAAGAAAGGGCTTCACTTATAAAACAAGCTCTGTTAGAGGAAAATTTCGAGATTAAAAAAGAGGCGGTGAAGATGATTTTGTATGCCCCAGAACAAGAACGGACTGCGCTCATCAAACAAGCTTTGTCAGACGGAAATCTAGAAATTAAAAGAGAAGCGGCGGGAGCAATAGAGTGCGCCCCAAAACAAGAACAAGATTCGCTTCGGTTATTGGTTCTAGAAAAAATTAAACAAGCTTTGTCAGAGAAGGACCCAGAGGTTTGGAGAAGAGCGGCAACAATGATTTGGCATGCTCCGAAACAAGAACAAGATTCGCTCCGTTTATTTGTTCTAGAAAAAAATAAACAAGCTTTGTCAGAGAAGGACCCAGAGGTTTGGAGAAGAGCGGCAACAATGATTTGGCATGCTTCGGGACAAGAACAAGATTCGCTTCGGTTATTGGTTCTAGAAAAAATTAAACAAGCTTTGTCAGAGAAGGACCCAGAGGTTCAGATAAAAGCGGCAGCGATTATTTGGTGCGCCGTGGAACAAGAACAAACTTCGCTTATCAAGCAAGCCTTATCTAAGAAAGATATAAAAGTTCAAGGAGAAGCGGCGAAGATGATTGAATATGCGCCAAAACACGAACAAGATTCGCTTCGGTTATTGGTTCTAGGAAAAATCAAACAAGCTTTGTCAGGGGGAGATCCCGAAGTTAAAAGAAAAGCGACAACGATGATTTGTCACGCTCCGAGACAAGAAAGGGCTTCACTTATAAAACAAGCTTTTGACGCAGGGTTGGGCGGCGAGATAGTTAAACCACCGTTATACGAAGATAGTAATCTCAATAAAGAAAGATTTAAAAGAGCAGAGTTTGAAAAAACGGGTTCAGAAACTACACTGATCGGAGGCATATTAAAAGACAAGTTAATTATCAGGCACATAGAGCCAAAAGCGTTTCTTGCCTGGCAAAAAATTTACGAGAATCATCAAGTATGGAAGAATAATGGTTTTGATTATGTGCCGATTGAGCCAATCCAATCATACAGACTTAATAAAAAAGGGTTGGTTGATGTGTTTTCCGGTGTTTTAGATTTAAGCCTTGCAAAGTGGAAAGAAGTTTCAGGAGAAATGTTTATGAGCGAACTTCAAGAACAAAGAGATAAAATTATATCGGTCTTAGAGAGTCAGGGCGTAAGCCACGGACATACGCACAATAATAATTTTGTTCTTCGTTTTTTCAGAGACAAAAACGGTAATCCTAATATAACCAAAATCCCCAGATTATATGCTATTGATTTTGACGAGGCAGTTTCCCCTTCTAAGCTTTAAATTACTAAACTCCATTTCAAGCCTTTTTCCGGTTTTTCGGCTACGGCTTTGCAAAAATTTCTTGAAATATACTCTGTATATTCCTGCAAAATTTTTGCTTTGCCTCGCCTGAAATTCCGAAAAAATCCAATGAAAGGAGTTTCGTAATTCAAAGCTCTAAGCTTTAACCACTTGTTTAGATTCTATTATGATATAATTTAAGAATGTATAATCCACAGCATGTAAATGAATGTGAAAAAGAAAAAATTAAATCCCCGCGCGGGATTATTGATGTTTTAATGACAATAATCGGAGTTATCGCGTCGCTTTCCAGTATTCCGCAAGTTGTAAAAATTTGGCAAACAGGAGATACATCGGGAATTTCTTTAACGACTTATCTGATAGCTTTAAGCGCAGTAGTCGCATGGTTTCTTTATGCGATGTATATCAAAAATCGGCCTCTTTTAATTACTAGCCTGCTTTCAACACTAGTTATAGGAACTGTTGTTATACAGCTTTTTATTTATTAAATAAATATCCATTGAATAAGGTTGTTAATATCTTTATTGGTTTTTAGTTATGGATTTTTTATAATTAAATTAATTTCAAAATTGCGAAACTATGAAAGTTATATCCCCTTTTCCAAAAGCAACATATCATAAGAATGCAGAAGTGTATAAAATCTTAGCGAATCCAATTCGTCTTGAAATTTTAAATATCTTAAAATATGGAGAATTTCCAGTAAAGCAACTGACAAATTATTTTAGATTGAGAAAACCCAATATCTCGCAACATTTGGCTCTTTTAAGGCATTCACAAATAGTTAATGTTAGAAGAAGCGGTCTGACGGCATATTATAGTATTGTAAATCCGACAATTATTGAACCGTGCAAAATACTTCATAATATCAGGAAAAAGAATAATGCAAAAAAATAAGAGCAAAAGTTCACAAATAATATTAATAATCTTATCAATAGCAGGAATCGCGATAATGGGATATCTTGTATCGCTCCATTATTCGGGCGATAGCGATTCGTTTTGCAATCTTGGCGAAGGGTTGTCGTGCGATATTGTCAACAAAAGCCTATACGCAAAAGCTTTCGGGATTCCATTTTCAATTTTCGGCATTTTATATTTTATCGGAATATTCCTTGTTTCAATTTTCAAATTCAATGAAGCTTGGCTTAAAGCGTCAGCCTTTTTTTCAATCGTTTTTTTGGGTCCTTCACTTTATCTTTCCGGAATAGAATTTTTTGTTCTAGAAAATATATGTATTTTTTGCGAATTATCCAAAATTTTAATGCTCGCGATTATCACGGTTGCAATCATCGCTTTAAAGCCGGAAAAATTAAAATTAAAAACTATTGGCGTCGCGGTTTTAATCTCAATTTTATCGGGATTTTTAATTTATGTGAATCATTCAAGACAGGTTGAACCCGGGAAATATACTGTTTTCGCAAAATGTTTAT
>Ga0210057_1010865_pt1 | contig 10201 bp, 11 predicted proteins | sample CryGeyCG2114_010_2_FD_183968 | JGI IMG/M metagenome (GOLD analysis project Ga0210057, IMG submission 183968) | Groundwater microbial communities from aquifer - Crystal Geyser CG10_big_fil_rev_8/21/14_0.10 (SPAdes) (version 2) | ecosystem: Environmental > Aquatic > Deep subsurface > Groundwater ...
GAGCTTTCCTTTAATTAAGAATTGAGAATCTCTTGTGGCGGTTCAATTGGGTATCCTTCTGGGCCGATAAAACAACCTAAGCAAAGATTTTCTCGTGGCAAGCCGGAAGCCTTAATCATCCCTTTGAGACTAAGATAGCCCAAAGAGTCAGCTCGGACAACCTTATTTCCCACCTCTTCTTCACTCAAACCAGCAGCGGCAAGTTCTACCTTGGTGGGAATATCAATTCCCAAAAAACAGGGCCAACGGAGAGGTGAAGAACCAATCCTCAGATGAACCTCGGTTGCTCCCGCTTCTCTCACCATAGCCACTACTTCTGGTGAAGTATCGGCTCGAACGATGGAGTCGTCGGTGAGAACTATTCTTTTGCCATGAACAACTTCTCTCAGAATGTAAAATTTCTTTCTCACCAAGCCTCGTCGGTCGGTATCTCGAGGCGCCATAAATGCCCTTGTTGTAAAGTAGCGACTTCGAAGGATGCCTTTTCGCACCGGAATCCCCAAAACCTGAGAAACACTATAATTATAAATATCTCCAGATTCGGGTATTGAGCAAATCATATCTGCCTTGACTGGATGCTCGCGAGCTACCTCTAAACCGCCATTTTCTCGATAGGAATTAACCCTTTGACCAGCAAGCCTGCTATCTGGTCTGGCAAAGTAAATATATTCGAATATACAAATTCGAAGTCGAGGATTCTCCGCCCAAAGAAACGAGTTCTCTATTCCGTTTTTGCCTAAAACTATTAATTCTCCAGGTTGGATTTCTCTAATGAATTTTGCGCTCATTGTGTTAAGGGCAGATTCTTCTGAAGCTAAAATGAAACTCGTTTCATCTCGACCGAGGCAAAGCGGCCTAATACCGTATCTATCTCGAATACCAATGACTTTATCTCGAAACAAAATAGTTAGAGCAAAGGCTCCTTCTAACCTTGGCAAGGCTTTCAAGAGAGCTTCTGAAAAATCTTTTTCTTGGGAAACCGAAAGTAAAGCGACAATCACTTCCGTATCAGAAACCGCTGACTGAAATGGATATCCTTTTTCTTCGGCTTCTCGCCTTAATCCATCGAGTTTAATCAAGTTCCCATTGTGACTGAGAGCAAAAGGTTGGCCACAAAACTTTCCAACGAGGGGCTGGAAGGTTCTCGGTTGTTTCTCCTCTTTTCCTTTTCCAATAGTGGAATAAAGAGTATGGCCAATTCCGAACCTGCCTGAAAGTTTCTTAAAAAGCTCTTCCCTGTTTCTCTCACTGAACACTTCGGTAACTAAACCTATGTCTCTGTGCGCACGAAGTTCAGAGCCATCGGAAACAGCTACTCCAGCACCTTGTTCTCCTCGATGTTGAAGACCATGAAGACCAATGGGAATTTTCGGAGCTACATTTTCGTTACTGACTATTCCAAATATCCCGCACATCTCCCTTTTTCCTTTCTCGATTGATTTTCTTTATCGTTTATTTCTAGTGGGTTGTTAAAGAACAATCCTCCAGCTTCTAATTACCACGTCCTATTTTAAAAATCAAATGGGCCGAATGTCGGCTTCTTTTTGAAGTTCTTTAATATTTTTAAAACCTTGTTTTTGCAAGCTTTGTTTTACGCCGGCAATAAGTTGGGGAATAAAATCATAGCCCGAGCCACGATAAGGAACTTTAGTAACTATGCCTTCGGCAATCTTTATCTTTACTTTATCTGCGGCATATCTGACAGCTGAAGTACTTTCCATTGCCTCTAAGGATCCCATCCCTCGATATTTTTTAACCATTTTGTTTTCTTCATAATCAAACTCGGGAGAACCGGGAGATTCATCTAAACCAGCTAAAAGAGAGCCCATCATCACTGTTTGAGCTCTTAATGCTAAGGCTTTAGTGATGTCGCCGGGCTTCTCAATTCCCTCGCCAGCTTCATCAACCACTTTTATTCCGCCATCAGCAATTAATGGCATAAATCCATATTTTGGTTCCAATCGTCTTGCCTCTTGGCTACAACTCCAAACCGCACTAGCTTGGGCCCGGCCAGTACCTAATTCTTGTTGAGTAATGCAGGCAGCTCCCGGCCCCATACCAATTTTAATAGCATCACAATAATCGGACCCTTGTTCGATTATTTTTCTGACCACTTCAGCTGAAGCAACATTACCCATTACCACGTCTAGAGTTGGAAAGTTTTCTTTGCAATACTTGGCGATTTCAAATTGTTCTTTAAAAACGACGCTTGCCTCAATATTAATTCCGTCGACGCCAGCATCAAAAGCCTTTCCAATTCTCTCTTTAGCTAACTTTAATCTTCCTTCAACAGCAATAAAAACTCTCAATTGATTATTTTCATTTTTCGTTGCCAGGGGATATTTTTCAGTTTTCCTGATATCAGAGTCAGTAACTAAAGCAACAACTTTATCTTCTTCATCGACAATTAATAAAGTATCTAAATTATGTTCTCTCAAAATTCTTTCAGCTGTTAATAGATCGTTTTTATCAACTGTCTCTGATTTTTTGACCACTATTAATTTTTCTCTCGGAGTCATTACATCTTTTAATTTTGTCACCATATCTCTTCGGTATCTCACATCTCGATGAGTTACAATTCCCATTAATTTTGAATTTGAAGTACCGTCCTCGGTAATCGGTACGCTAAAAAAACCATATCTATCATTAATATCATAAACATCTTTAATGGTATTTTCTGGAGATAAAATGACCGGGTTAAAAACAAATCCGGCTTGAAATTTTTTAACCTTTTCTACCTCTTTAATTTGTTCATCGATAGTTGAGAAATTGTAATGAATCACTCCGATTCCTCCATGCAAAGCCATTAAAATTGCCATTTCTGCTTTAGTAACCGTATCCATAGGTGCCGAAACAAAGGGAGTTTTTAAAATAATATTTTTGGTAAAGTTCATTGTCAAATCAACCTCATCTCTTTCAAAATCAGGCAGGCGATTAGGAATCAAAGTAATGTCTTTGTACCAAAATTCCTTATTTTTTAAATCTGGGTGCAATTTTGCCATTTTTAATTATTATGTCTTCTTTCTAGAGCACCGAGCACATAAAGCGTTATGTGCTTCGGTGCTCGGTCGAGCACATAATTTTATGTGCTCTGATTTTAATAAATAAATTTTCTTTTTCGTTCCACCTTTATAGTCACCGATTTCTCCATTAGATTTAATTACTCGGTGGCAAGGAATTTTAGAATTTCGATTTTGATTTAAGATATTTCCCACTGCCCGCCAGGCTCGTGGATGGCCAGCTAATTCTGCTACCTTTTTATAACTCAGTACTTTTCCTTTTTGAACTTTTTTAACAATACTATAGACTTTCTTTTGAAAATTTGTTTCATGTTTCATGTTACCTGTTTTATGAACTCATACCAATTCTCTAAAAAGTCTTAGATAATTTCTTAAAAGTTTTGGCATCAAAAAATTTTCTCGGACAGTTTCTCTGGCAGCTTCTCCTAATTTTTTAACTAATTGAGGATTTTTAATAAGTTGAATAATTTTCTTTGCCAGTTCTTGAGGGTTAGAAACTAAAAATCCATTTTTTCCATCTTGAATTTGAAGTTTTATCCCCCCCACTCTTCCTCCAATTACAGCTTTCCCCTTCCACATTGCTTCAGTGACCGATAAACCAAATCCTTCGCGACTTGAGTTTTGCAAGACCACATTAGATGCCATCTGCAAAGTATTAACAAATTCATCAATCCCAAATGATCCTAACCTCTGAGGATCAGAAAAGAGAAAAATATTAGGATCTGTGTTGGTTTTTTTTCTAATAAATTTGTAAACATTCATTGCCTCTGGGTCGTCTCTAGCTAAGAAAAAGCCAACTAAAGCCAATTGTAAATCAGGAATCTTCTTTTTTGCCAAATAATAAGCTTCAATTATTTCCGGAAATCCCTTCCAATGGTCAAATCGAGAAATCTGAGAAATTAATGGCCTTGAAGAATCTATCCCGTAGCTTTTTAAAATTTCTTTTGAAAAATTATTTTTTGAGAAGCGGTTTTTAGAAGTTAAAGGGTCAATGGCTGGAGGGAAAACTACTGTTTTTTCTTTTATTTCTTTTTTAATAAATTCTTTTGAAGTTAGGATAATTTTATCATACATTCTTAAAAATCCAGCAAAAAAATTCCAGGTTTCTTGATTAGGAGAGGTTAAATCAATGTGCAAGCGACAAATTGAAGGATGAAAACGAGGTAAATATAAAATTACACCGGCTGGCTGAGGGTCGTGAATCACCCAAATATCAGCTTTCATATCTCTCATCAAAGAGGCGCTTGTCTCTATGTGTTGTAAATATCTTACTCGGTGCCAAAAAGGAAGAATATATTCTTTTCCTTGAAGGGCGTTATGAATTTCTTTGGTGATTTTAAAGAAATCCTCTCTCGGCGGAATAGTATACCATTCAGCTTTAATGCCCACACCTTTTATTAGAGGAATCAAACTTTTTAAAACCTCGGCCACCCCTCCACCTCTGGGAGTAGAATTAACCATTATTACTTTTAGATTTTTTAAAGGTTTGGCTAAACTTTCAATCTCCTCAAAAAGCTCTTTTAAAATTAGTCCTTTATATTCTTCTAATTTTTGGATTGGGGTTTCAATTTTTGGTAACATATTTTTCTTTTAAAAATTGATTTGCTTTTTTGAGAATTTCTTTGGCATTTTTAAATGTCAATTGCTCAAGAGTTTCTTCATACGGTAGCCATTTATATCCAATGTGTTCCCAAGAAATTTTTACATCTTTTGTTTTTGTTTCACCCAAATAAAAAGTGACGAATTTAAGAACATTTTTTCCTTTAAATTTAAAAAAATATTTAATGGTTTCTTTAAATCCGTCAATAAACTCAACATCTTTTAATCCAGTTTCCTCTTCTACTTCTCGTTTTACTGTCTCAATTTCATCTTCTCCTTTTTCAATATGGCCCTTCGGTAAATCCCAGTAATCTTTTGAAGTTCTAAAACCAGTAGGATAATGTAAAAGAAGGTAATAAGTTTTGCTCTCTGATTTTCTGAAAATTATTGCTCCGGCTGATTTTTCAATAGGCATGTTCCCTCGCTCCGCTCGGTCAAGTTCAAAATTCAAATCTCAAAAGTCAAAATTGACGAAGCGGAATTATTTTAATGAAAATATTTCAGTAATTTTTCTAAGGGTTGAGTATTGATAATGTCTTCTGCGGTTGCCCAGCCGCGGCGGGCTTGGGCAATTCCGAATTCAATAAAACGCAATTGGTCTTTATGATGAGAATCGGTATTGATGACCATTTTCACACCGGCTTCTTTTGCCCTTCTGATATTTTGGTCATTTAAATCTAATCTTTCAGGAAAAGAATTTATTTCTAAAATTGTTTTTGTTTCTTTTGCCGCCCTCAAAATTTTATCAAAATCAATTTGATATTCATCCCTTCTTTTTAAAATTCTGCCAGTCGGATGAGAGATAATATCAACATTGGGATTTTTCATTGCTCGAATTATTCTCTCTGTCATTTTTTCTTTTGGCATCTTGAAATTGGAATGAACTCCAGCAATTACATAATCCAATTTTTTCAACGCCTCGTCTTTAATATCAATGGAGCCGTCATTTAAGATATTTGTTTCTGCTCCTTGTAAAATTCTAAATTTTATATTTTCTTTTTTAAATTTTTCATTTAGTTTATCGATTTCCTTTCTTTGTTGGGCTAATTGTTTTTCATTTAATCCGTGTTCAATTCTTAAAAATTTAGTATGGTCAGTAATTCCTAAATATTGATAACCCATTTCTTTTGCTCTTTCTGCCATTTCCAAAATTGTATTTTTTCCGCCATCCCATTTTGAGTGACAATGTAAATCCCCTTTAATATCTTTGTAATCAATTAATCTTGGCAATTTTTTTTCTAAAGCCGCGTCAATTTCTCCCTGATTTTCTCTCATTTCTGGCGGTATCCAATCCATCCCGAGGGCTTTATAAATTTCCTCTTCGCTCTCGCCGGCAATCATTTTAGGTCCTCGAAAAAGTCCGTATTCTGAAAGTTTTAACCCTTTATCAATAGCAATTTTTCTTAAAGCAATGTTATGTTCTTTTGAACCGGTAAAATATTGAAGAGCAGAACCATAACTTTTAGCTGGTACTACTCTAATATCCATATCGAAACCTTCTCTCAGCCGAACTGATGATTTAGTTGAACCCTTTCCCCAGATTTTTATCACTCCAGGTAAAGAAACAAAAAAATCCATTATTTTACCCGCCCCGTTAGAAGATTTCTTTCTAACGGGGTGAAGATTTTTTGTGGTTACTAAAAAGTCAACATCGCCAATGGTTTCCTTCATTCTTCTAATTGAGCCACAAGCAGAAATAACTTCCACCTCTTTTAGATTCTTTAATTTTTCATGAACTTCTTTAACTTTCGGTAAAATCTCTCCTAATAAAAATCTCCCCTTGCTTCTTTTCAAAAATTCAATTCCTTCCAAGATATTTTTTTCGGTTTTTTCTCCAAAACCAAATAAAGGAACAATTTTATGGGTTTTAGCTGCTTTTTCTAAATCCTTTAAATTTCTAATTCCCAATTTTTGATAAAGAACTTTTACTTTTTTTGGTCCCAATCCCTCAACAGCTGTTAATTCTTCAATATTAACTGGTGTTTTGTGTTTTAATTCTTCATAATATTTAATTTTCCCAGCTTTTAAATACTCCTCAATTTTCTCTGCAATGCTTTCTCCTACTCCCGGAATCTCTTTTAGGGCTTTAAAACCTCCTCTTTTATAAATCTCCTCAACATCTTCCCCTAATGTTTCCAAAGTAATAGCCGCCTTTTCATAAGCATAAGGTTTAAAAACAATTCCCTCCATTTCAAGGAAGTCGGCAATCTCGTAAAATATATTAGCTATTTCTTGGTTCTTCATTTTTTCTCTTTTTGAAAAATTTCTTTTAAGCTAAAACGGAAGCCGTGGTCGAAAATTCCTTTGATTTCGTTTTTCAAAAAGAAAAGCAAGAAAGCTCCAATTAAACCAATAATTCCAACAGCGACAAAAACGGGAACAAAACCAAATTGAGTTACTGCCCAACCGCCGATGGCTCCTGAAATCCCCATTCCCAAACCAATTGAAGTAGCGTCTAATCCCCATTCAGTTGATTCCTTGTTTTTATCAATATGTCTAGTGAAAATTGCTGGCCAGGCTGAAAGGGACATTGCCATGCCTATAGCATAAATTGCCTGGAGAAAATAGATATGACAAGGAAATTTAGAAAAGATAAATCCAAAAGGTACTAAGGCAGCAATAAATAATCCAATGGTTAAAAATAAGTAGTCATCTCTTTCACTGGGTCGAGAGTCCAAAAACATCCCAATCGGAACTCTTAATAAAGCCGTTAAGATTAAATAAATAGCTGAGGATAATCCGGCAACAAAGGTATTCCCTCCTTGAATCTTTTCAACAATAAAAATAGCGAAAACCGGAGTAATCAAACCCCAACCGGTATAAAAAACCAAATCGCTCAAAATTAAATATTTGACAATACGATTAATTTGAAACTTCATTTTGACCTTTTATTATTTTCACTATTATTTCTCTTTCTCTTGGCCGATTATCAAAGTCAACGAGGACAAGCTGTTGCCATTGACCTAAAACCAATTTTCCATCTTCAATTGGCACAGTTAAAAATGGTTTAATTAAAGAAGATCTAATATGAGAAAATCCATTCTTTTCTCCCCAGACGCTGTCATGATGATATTCTCTATCAGAAGGAATAATCTTTTCTAAAAATTCTTTAAAATCTTCCAAGAGTTCTGGCTCATATTCGATAGTAGTAATACCAGCAGTTGAACCAGGGCAAGATATCAAACAAATTCCATCTTTTACTTTTGATTTTTCAACCTCTTTCTCAACCTGAGGAGTAATATCAATAATATCAGTAAATCCTTTTGTAGAAATTTTAAACCTCATACATTTAGTATATTTCATTTTAGCCTAAAATAAAAAGTCTATCGCTGGCCCCCACACCAAATTTGGTGTGGGGGCTGGGCAATTTTTATTTCCTTGAATTTTTCAAAAAAATGGGCTATCTTGAAAGTAGGGATATCGAGCGAAGCTCGTTATAAAATGTACCTTAAGTTTTAAATAGAAATTAGAGAGGAGGATGAAGGATGAAAAGACAAGCTAAAATCGGGTTGGGAGAAAAAATAAATATCCTGGGTCTGGGAATTCCTCTGGGTGATGTTTCTAGTAGGTCTATAGTTTGCCCAAAGTGTGGTAGAGGGCATTCCGGCCCTTGTGGTATCCCAGGAACAGTGACTGGAGCTACCTCTTCAGCCAGACCCAGAGTTACCCCTCGACTAAAAAGAAGGCCCTCAACTCCAATCTATCCATCAAAAACAGAACCTCTCTTTGATGTCTTTGAGGAAGATTCTTGTCTTAAGGTAATTTTGGAAATGCCGGGAGTAGAAGGAAAAATTAGGGTTTCTTTAAAGAATCAAACTTTAAGGGTCTTTGCCGAAGGGAAAAACAGATTTTATGAAGCTGAAATAAAGTTACCAAGAAAAGTGAAAACAGAATTTTCTAAGAAATACCACAATGGGATTCTGACCATAATCTTAGAAGTTTTAGAGAAGAAAGAATAGAAGTTCTCTCCACCCTATTTGTTTAAAGGCGCCCCATCGGGTAGAGGCGCTTTTCTTTTCTCAAATTCCTTGGTGGAAATGTTAAGTTTCATTTTTGTTAGCAAACCAGCCTAAAATTTAAATTCTAAAAACTTTGTCGGATAAAATTATTTAATTTTTTTAAATAATATACCCTTTAATAAAAATATTCCTGCTCGAAATAAAATTATCACTCCAGCTAAAGCTATTAGAAGTTCTGCTCCGCGAATAATCATAGCAAAAGCAGTTGCAGAGGAAGCCCCTAATCCAAGAGATTTAAAAGCAAACATCTGAATTGTCTCGTGGCTTCCTAAGGCGGTTGGAATTGGAATCATTACTGCTAAATAAGTAAAACCTAAAATAGATAAAGCAGATAATCCTTCTATACTTTTCCCTAAAAAAAATATTAAAAGCCAAACCCTAAAATACATCACAGCCGCCCTTAAAAAGGAAATCCCAACCACTTTCCACGTTGCTAATTTTTTTGGCCTAAAGAAATTGAAAATTTCTTTTTCAATTTCCAGAGGCTGACCATCGGATTGATTATTAAAAATCTTAACAAAAGTTTTGGCCACACTTTCTTTTTTAAAAGCTTTAAAATAAAAAAAAGAGATTCCCACAACAAAAATAAAAAATACTCCACCAAAGATTATTCCTATATTTTTTGGGGGAAGACCAATTTTGTAAAGAAAAAAAAGAGTTCCAAAAAAAATGACTACCAAATTAGTAGTCCATTCTAAGATCCTATCTATTATTATCGAAGCCATTCCTTTTAACCAGGGAACTGAACTTCTTTCTTTTAAATAGTATCCGCGAAAAATCTCTCCCGCCCAAAGCAAAACCGGGGCTAAAAACATTATTGAAAAGCCAGTTAAATATGGTTTGAAAAGTTCTAAAAAAGAAATTTTTACTCCCTCACCTCTTAAAATTTCCTTCCATTTCCAATTACCAATTAGAGCGATTAATACGGTTAATCCTAAAATCACCATTCCCTGCCAACCAGTAAAAACTAAAAAGGCTTTTTTTATCTCCTGCCAGCCCACGACTTTTCCAATCCAGACAAAAAGCCCTATTCCAATTAAAAGAGAAAATAAAAAGATTGCAACTCTTCCATTATCTTCCCAAAGGGTCCCTTGGAGAAATTTTCTCATAATAAGAATTAAGTTTTTTTAGCTACTTTATTTAAATCGGTTAAAAATTTCTTCAAATCAATTCGGTGAAGTTTAGCTGCTTCTTCGATTGTCTCGGGCACAGCCATTGGACAGCCGATGCAGTGAAGTCCATAATCAATAAAAATAAAGGCGATTTTGGGATACTTTTGAATCACTTCCCCAATCGTCATTTCTTTAGTAATCTTTAAGGGTTTTTTCATAATAGCTAACTTATTATAGCAAATCTCTCCTAAAATTGCCAAAACCCGCCGAATGGCGGGTTTTGAGTGTTTTTTTACCTTTTTCCAAAACCTACAAAAGCAAATCGTTCTCAAATTTATCGCTGATAACAGGTTTCTGTCTCTGCTTTAAATAGGGCGGGATATTTGCTTTAGCATAATCAAAAGCTTCTTCTACAACTACTTGACCATTATGATTACCGTTCTCAAAATAT
>Ga0210057_1010866_pt1 | contig 10201 bp, 9 predicted proteins | sample CryGeyCG2114_010_2_FD_183968 | JGI IMG/M metagenome (GOLD analysis project Ga0210057, IMG submission 183968) | Groundwater microbial communities from aquifer - Crystal Geyser CG10_big_fil_rev_8/21/14_0.10 (SPAdes) (version 2) | ecosystem: Environmental > Aquatic > Deep subsurface > Groundwater ...
AAAAATACCATCTCTATATTTATTAGACGGATTCCATATCATATAGCCATTGCCTCCCCCGGCCTCTTCCATGGCTCTTATTTGGTCCCTGACCATTTCCACTGTGTAATTTGCGCCTAAATCAAAATCCTGTATCCATGGGCGTATTTTTAAACTCACTCTGGCTTTTTGCTCTAAAGTTAAATCAGGTGTGGTGGTAGCCGTTCCCTGCATTAAAACTCTTTCGTGCAGTTCTAATCTTTTTACCGCCTCCTCTACTGAATATTTAACCACCTCATAAGGATGAGCCCCCGGATTTTCAAAACCAATAAATCCGTTAATAAAATGAGATGGGTATATCATAGGTGATATGTAATCAAAAGAATCATAGGCGTCCTCTATGACCTGCCCTATACCCATATCGTCGGGGCTAACCACGGTTTGCCCAAATATATCGGCTGATATTGTTACATTTGGCAAATTCTCTCTTAAATAAATAAAGAATTCTTTTATAACCTCTCTTTTAGATGAATTTTCTTTAAAATCTTTGTAAACTAAATTATTTACATTAACTCCATCGGTTGGAAATCTAACATAATCAAAATTAATTTCATCCACTCCTCTGGCATCAAGTTCTTTAGCAATACTTATTGTATAGTCCCATACCTCTAAACTAGCTGGGCTTACCCAAGCTAGTTTATGCCTATCTTGCCAAACATTACCTTTAGAATCTAGTACCGCTAGATCGGGGCGAGCAAGCGCTAGTCTTGGGTCTTGAAATACTGTTATTCTCGAAATTACATATAAACCTCGTTCATGAAGTTCGGCTATCATTTTATTTAAATGTTTTATACGTCTTTCATTCGCCTTATATTTTTTTACTAATTCGTTATCGGTGTTATAACCTACAAAGCCGGAATAATCTTTAACATCAATTATTAAAGCGTTAATATCTGTATCCTCTATTTTTTCTAATATTTTATTAAATAAAGAAGGAGTGGCCGCTACCCAGTTAGTTATATAGACGGCTCTAATTTCTTGAGGCGGATTGGTTATTTTTTTTTGGTCAGGCATATCCCCATCCTCTCTCGGTAAATAAGTAATATTTTGCTCTATCTCTAAAATTTCTGTGTCTAAATTAGAAACCTCAATTGTATTATTTTTTAATATAAAAAAAGCACTTAAGGCTAAAATTAATATTCCAATCAATCCCCAAAATATTTTCATTATTACATTTATTATCGCAGTTGAATTAAATCCTGCCAAGTTTTACAATATAAACCACACTATGACCGCTATCTATAGAACATACCGACCAAAACTTTTTAAGGATCTTTTGGGTCATGAACATATTGTTACTATTTTACAAAATGCTATCCGTGAGGACAGGCTTTCCCACGCCTACCTTTTTCACGGCTCTCGGGGCACGGGTAAAACTACGACCGCCAGACTTTTAGCTAAACTGGCTAATTGCCATAAAATAATTGAGGATGTTAAAAACAAAAACAAGGGCGAGCCTTGCGATCAATGTTTGGCTTGTCAGTCTATTAACAACGGCCAGGCTCTTGATGTTATTGAGATAGACGCGGCTAGTAATCGCGGTATAGACGAAATTAGAGATTTACAAGAAAAAGCCAGGCTCTCCCCCTCGTCTTTAAAATACAAAATATTTATTATAGATGAAGTTCATATGCTAACCTCGGCTGCTTTTAATGCGCTTTTAAAAACTCTAGAGGAACCACCTAAGCATGTGATTTTTATTTTAGCCACTACCGAAATAGAAAAGGTGCCAATTACTATTACCTCTAGAACTCAAAAACTAACCTTTAAAAAACTGACTAAAGATATTATAATGCAAAAACTTAAAACCATAGCTCTTAAAGAAAATATAGATATAGATAATGAAAGTTTAGAAATTATCTCTCAACTAGCCGAGGGTTCTTTAAGGGATGCGGAATCAATTTTTGATCAGGTGACTACCAATAATGGACAAAAAATAACTATTAAAGATATAGAAAAAACTTTAGGTATATCGGTTAATAATAATATAACCATACTCCTGCAAAAATTATTTGAAAATAATTTAGATGAGGTTTTAAATATAATTAACACCATAGTAGATAACGGTTATGATATTATCCATTTCAATAAAAACCTGATAGATTATTTATCCAAAGTTATTGCCTTAAAATCTAATCCTAAGGCTATCAATATATTTAAATTAAATCTAACTGAAAATGAATTAAAAAAACTTGAGGAGCTGGCTAATTTATCAGATTTAAATAGGTCTATTGAGTTAATTAAGTCTCTAATAGAGGCTCACAGAAATATGCGTTACTCCCCTTTTTCTTATATACCTCTGCAAGTTACGCTTATAGAATATCTAAACAAAAAAGCAAATTTTATCTAATTTTCCCTGGCCATTTGTTATACAAAATCGGAATCAAAATTAAAGTTAAAATCAATGAATAAGACAGACCAAACATAACGGCGTAGGCTAGTGGCCCCCATATAGCCGAAGCAAAGACTAACGGAAATATTCCAACCACTGTCGTTAAGGTAGTTAAAAGTATGGGGCGTAGTCTTGAGGTTGAGGCGTTAATAATCGCCTCTTTTATATCCATGCCGTCCTCTCTATTTCTGTTAGCGGCGTCAATTAAAATAATGGCGTTATTAACCACAATGCCGGCTAAAGTAATAAAACCCATCAGTGATGGAAAACTTAAAGTCTGAAAAGTAATAGTTAAGCCAATCAATAATCCGGCTAGTGATAAAGGCGGTACCGACACAATAAATATAGGGTATCTAAAGGAGTTAAATTGTAAGACAAGTATTAAGGCTATCAAAAAGATTCCGGCGATTAAAGCATAAAACATTTCTTTAAAAGATTGATCTATATCCTCGCTTTCGCCCCCAATACTCCAGATAATAGAGTTTGTATTAGGTATTTCTATCTCTAATTGCTTTTGTAATTCCGGCACCACATCCTGCGCCACAAAGCCATCCTCTAAATATCCACTTACGCTAATAATAGTCTTCTGATTTTCATGTGTAATAGAGGCGTTACTTCTTTTTATACTTATATCTGTTATTGAATCAATTAAAACCGAACCACTAGGTGTGTTTATACTTAAATTTCTAATTGAATCCACCGTTGTTTTTATAGTGTCTTCCGTTGTTATGTAATTAGAATTTAAATTTAAACTGGTTATCACATTAATATCATTTTCGGTGTTACGTATGGTTGTCGCTTCAACTCCAGATATGGCAATGCGTAGTGTTTGCGCAATTAAGCTGGGTGATATACCAAGCTCTGAGGCCTTGGCTCGATCAATCGTAAAGACAAATTCTAAACCACTATCATTGACCGAGCTAGATGTTTCACTTACTCCTTGAATTTTCTTTAAAATTTGTTCAGCTCGACCAGCTGTCACTTCCAGCTCCTCTAAATTTTCTCCATTAAAACGAATTAATATTGGCGCTCCGGTTGGTGGTCCACTACTTGGCTCAAACACCCGCACCTCAAAAGTATTAATAACTGATAAATCATCTCTTAAGCCTTCCATTATCTCTGTGCTTGTTTTATCTCGATCTTTTCTTAAATTTAAAGTCATGTTTCCTAAATGACTTCCAGACAATCCACTACCACTAAACTGACTGGTTGAACCTATAGTAGTGGTAAAAGATTCTATATATTTATTTTCATATAATATTTCCTCAACCGCCCGAACGGCTAAATCGGTTTCTGCTAAACTTGTACCATGTGGTTTTTCTATATCAACAAATATAAATGGTAAATCTTCCTGAGGAAAAAACGTGACACGCAGCAACCCGGTTATAGGCATTAAAATTCCAATTACCAAAAGTAAAATTACCCCCCCTATAAATTTCCTCTCAAATTTTTTATTACCCAATCTTTCAAGTAACCATTTGCTATAAAATTTTTGTAGTTTACCTAAAGTTTTATCCTGTAATTCTCCAAGCCTACCCCCCTCGCGGGCTACTAAATATTTTTCTCCAAAAAGAGGAATAAAAGCTAGGGATACAAATAATGACGCCAATAACACTGATATAACTGTAAATGGAATACTAGAGATAAATTCACCGGTTATACCTGATATAAAAAATAATGGTGCAAAAGCCGCTACGGTTGTCATAGTGCCTGAAATTAAAGGCCAACCATATTCTTTTAAAGTTTTAGAGGCCGCTAGCATTCTTGTTTCGCCATCTTTGATATGTGTATGGATAGCCTCAATAACCACAATAGCTGAATCAACTAAAATACCAATGGCTAAAATTAAAGAAAATAAACTAACAAAATTTATAGTATTACCCGAATAAAGAAGTAATATAAAAGAAATTAAAAAAGATAATGGAATAGAGAGTCCTGCAATTAATGATTCTCTCCACCCAACCGCCACGAGTAGCACTAACATTACAAGTATGACGGTTTGTAGGCCGCTTCTGGTTAAATTACCTAAATCGTCTTTAACCGATTCGGCCACGTCAAAAGATTTAATAACATCCATACCCTCTAAAATCCCTCCATTAGATTGCATCTCATCTATTTTTTTATAGATTGAGTCAGCTATTTCTAAAATATTTCCGCCGGATCTTTTAAGAACCGACAAAGCCACCCCTTGTTTTGAGGGCTCCCCGTTAACACTGACTCTTGAGATGCTGGTTTTTTTCTCAACCCCATCGGATACAAAGGCAATATCGCGAATATAAACTGGTCTGCCAGCCACGTTTAAAGCGATATCCTCTATATCGGAGGCTTTTTCTATATCTCCCTCAAATCTAACTGCATAATTAATACCATTAACCTCAATGCCTCCAATTGGTAGTGATGAGTTGCTTTCTCTGATGGCATTAACCACATCTGTTAAACGTATATTAAAGGCTTCTAACTGTTCTTTATTAACAATAACGGCTACTTCTTTATTTAATTTACCTTGGATGTTAACCGAGGAAACTCCAGCTATGCTTTCAAGCTGGTCCTCCACTTGATTAATAACAGATCCAAATTCAGTCACCGGCAAGTCGCTGGAAATTGAGATAATTAATATTGGATCGTTAGCAAAATCAACTTTAGTTACCATCGGATCCTCGGCCTCGTTTGGTAATTTTGTTTTAACTATATCAATCTCATCCTTTAAAAAATCAATAGACTCATCTATATCAGCGCTAGCCTCAAACTCAACTACCACACTAGATAAACCCTCGCGTGAAGTTGAGGTAACTTTTTTAACATCCTTTAAAGTCGCTACTCTATTCTCTACCTCGTTAGTCACTAATTGCTCCATATCAACTGCCGAGGCTCCCGGCATAATAGTAGTGACTACTCCAATTGGAATCTTTACCTCGGGGGTAGATTCTTTGGGAATAGTGAACATGGCAATAATACCCATTGATGCGAGCATTAAAACCAGTAGGTATGTAAACCTATCTTTTTTTAAAAAGAAAAGCCAAAATTTAAACATTATAATTCAGTAATTACAGTATCGCCTTCTCTTAATCCTCTAGCGTCAACCACTATATTCATATCAGGATCAAGACCGCTTGCAATAATAATTTTATCGCCTAGTAGGGCTCCAAGAGTTACCTCGTGGGCTACTAATATATTTTCCTCGTTAACAGTAAACACAAAGTTTTTTAAGGCCCCAACCTTTAAAGCTGATAAAGGAATAGAAAGTGGTTGATTAGTATCTATTTTTCTTTCAATAGCTACTGATACATTTTGTCCGTTGATAAGATTGTGATCTCCATTAATACCTATAGTTACCTCAATTTTTCTTGTTATGGGATCTAAGGCTGGTGAAATTTGCGTTACAGTTCCCAAAAATAAATCCGAAATTGTAGCTTTTGAACCAATTTGTATCTGATTAACATCTTTTTCGGATATAAATGTAGTCACCTTAAGACCCGACTCATTAGCCACTTTTCCAATTTTGGTAAATGTATTTACAAAATCCCCATTATTAATTAATAAATCAATTACTGTTCCGGCAATTGGAGTTCTTAATAATGTTTTTTCTAAATTAGATTTGGCTTCCTGTAGGGCTCCTTGAGCTTGTTTTAAATTAGCCTCAACGACTAATATATCCTCTACTCTTTCTCCGGTAGTTGCGATTTCTAAATTTTTTTGGGCTGATATATAAGCCGATTCTCGACTACTCAATCTATCTCTGGCGCTTGTTATAGTAGATAGGGCCCCACTCATATTAGTTCTAGCCAACGTTAAAGAAGTTTTCCAAGTACTAATATCAGAGGCTGAAAAAACTGAGTTGGCGGTTAAACTATTGATAGTTATGGCAGTTTGATCTAGATAAGAGGCAATAGAACTAGTATTTTTATAGGCTGTATCAGAGGCTTTATTTAAATCAGAGCTTTTAGCCTCAAGCTCTATTATCTCATTACGCCACGAGTTTAATAGTTTCTCAATTTGCAATCTCCCAAGCTCAATATTTATTTCTGCTTGAGTATCAGAGGTATTAAAAGCTAATTGTGGACTCGGACTTTGAGGGTCAATAATAAATTGATCCACTTTATTGCGAATGGCGTCGTCTGATAATATAAAAGCGCTATTTAAACTATCAATTAAAGATTTTCTAGCTTCATAAAGCCTATCCTCCTCGGAACTTAAAGTATTTTGCAAGACCACCATTTGTTCGTCTCTTAGGCCTTTTTTAATTTTTGCCAGATTAGCCTCGGCTGTTTCAACTACTGCCTCTGATTGTAATAGTCTCCCTCTTTGAGCCGAGTTTTCTATTTGAGCTAAAACAAAACCGGCCGGCACATATGAACCAAGTTTGGCATTAACGGAAGTAATCACTCCAGCTGATTGACTTATAATATCAACCTCGTTTTGACTAGAAACTTCCCCCACTAGAGAGAGATTTGATTTTGTTCCATTTAATTCCGCTATACTTTTAATTATTACCGCTCTATCTTTATTTTCGCTTTCCTTTAATTTTTCACTGCTAAAAAAAGACGACGCTATAATCGCTATAATAATAATCCCTAAAATTGAAAGCCCTAAGACTTTTTTTCTTTTTAAAATAAATTTATACATGCTTAGTTAGATAAAATATTGTCTTGATCCAGTGTAAAACTTTTTACCACTCCATTTATATCTACAAAATATTCTCCGGCTTTAAAGTTGTAAACGTTAAGGGCTATATTTTTTTCATAAGGAGTTATAACTTGAATACACATATCCTCAGGATTTCTACTGTTATCTAACACAACATAAAATGTTTTATCTATAAAGGTAATTTCTTTTTCAAATACTGTGGTGCAACCGTCGGGTACATTGCCCGATACTACGGCATTAATTTGTAGAGGAAACGATTCAAGTACTAATATATCAATATCATCTACTATAGTGGTACCAGGTTCTGGTTTTGTTAAAATATCCGCATCATTAAGAGTTTTTTTATAGGAAAAGCCATAATAAACACCTTGAATTAATATTGCCAAAATAATTAAAATTAAAATAATATATCTTTTTTGCATGCCATCAATATATAATATATAGCCTAAAAAGGCAATAAAAAAGGGCTTAGTCTTTTATTTTGCTAAACCGTTTTTTATGTATTTATTAAAATCTTACACACCCTCATTATTTACAGATATTAAATAATTGGGCTTATTTATATTTTAAGATGTTTTTGATGTACAGGCTTTACAGGTATTTTTATGAGTAACCACCTCATAAATTGCAGCCAATCCAACGAGTATATATATGACGGTAGCCGCCGTTCCATCCATACCGCCCACATATTTTCCAATCTCTACTCCGGTTATTCCAAATACTAGCCAGTTTAATCCTCCAATAATAAGCAGAATAAACGAAACCATATGTAATGCTTTCATATTTTTAATTTATTTTATTTACAAAAATCGACCATTTATATCTATTTTTATTATAACATATACCAAAACTAAAATTTTATAATTTCTTTTACAAATGACCCGCTAATAAGTCTAAAGGCTAATCTATTTTCTTTTTTATAAATTATTTTTACTCCTATAATATGGCCATTACCACAAGATAAGTCTTTTTTATCTAAAGAAATAAGAGGTTTTATTATTCTATCTAAATACATTCTTCTTAAATTTCCGGCTCCATCTTTTTGATATTCACATAAAAAAAATCTACATTTGCCACAATATATTTTTAACATTTTAGAGCTCCCGCCTCTAACAGTTTTATATTTATCAGTTTTTATTTTTTTTATCACTAATATTATTAAATCAATATTTATAAAAATAAGCCAGCAACATTATTCTGTTACTGACTTATATTATTTAATTTATTTTTGTAAAATATTCCTCTATATCACCATCTATAATTATGGGTTTCATCCCTCTAATTTCATGGATATAAGAAATTTCATTTGATATAGAATTTAAAACATATATGGGTTTATTTATCATAAAAGCATAACCCATTTCAATTAAAGTATTTCCTCCTACATATCCTTCCAAATTATTTTTTTGAGGATTAACTACTAAAATAACATCAGACCAACTAATTTTTTCCAAATGACCTCTTATAGCTTCCTCCTTTAAATCCCATATCTCATGACCTATTGGAAAAGAGTTAATTCCCCCATTTTTTTCAATAACCCCACCAAAATATACATTATTACCTCCACCATATTCTGGCGGGGCTTCAAGCGATAGTTGGGGTATTTTAACCTTATATCCAAGAGTTTCAAGTTTTATTTTTATCTCTTCCATTTCTTTAAAAAACTTTATACTCCCACAAATTGTCACTTTTTTAAATTTATAAGGAATAATTTTTAGTTTACCAAAAATATATTCCCAAACAGGCTCAAGTTTTAATAGAGCCATTTTTTCAGGTGAATACCACCCAATAGATTTAGTTTCTTCAAGTGAGCGTTCAATATCTCCCTCCACTTTACATTCATACACAAAAACATCATGTCCTTTTATACCTCTTCTACACTCATTCCATAATATTTCTTCTCTAAAAATTAATTTATACTCAACTACAGTTAAACCAGTTTCCTCTTTTACCTCGCGAATCAAAGCTTCTTCGGGCAATTCACCTTCATCAATATGACCAGCCGAACAAGCCATACCAAATGGAATCTTTTTTCTATCTAGTAATAAATACATATTCTCTTTCTCTTGCTTAATAATTGCCCCCACAGAGTAATGTATGGGCTTGCCTTCTGACGAAAGACCTGTCATGGGTTTTGGGTTGTTATTCATTTATTTTTCCTTATTTCTATATTTTTAAGAACCGTCAATATAATACATCTATAATAAAATTTATTCAATATTTATAAACCATACTCCCCTATTTTATAAATTAACTAACTTTTATCTGAAAGCTATACATACCCATCCCACACACTCCCTGTATTTTTTCACCAGATTTTGGAATACCTAAATCAATTATTTCTTCACCTGTCGGTTGTAATATTTTTTGGAAACCAATAGAGCGAACTACGAGTGACGCCGAACAATCATAGGTGTTATTTGTCTTCATAATAAGTTTAGTCGGTAGTCCTTCTTTAATTTCCGTGATATATGGAAAATAACCACCTTTTGCGTTTATAGTCACATACTGTACTCCATCTCTAATTTCAATATTTTGCGATTGTATAATTTCACTACCCGAAGGTGTTGACCCACCATAAACAAAGTAAATAGTCCCTAAAATAAGAACCACGCTAATAATAATAGAAACGATTGTGTTTTTTTGCATAGATTAATTAATAAAATTATATATTAAATAAAGGATTAATAACACCTAATCCGGCCAGTCCCGCCAGTAGTGCAAAAAGTCCAAGACCAATCACTAAAACTCCCGCCACTTTAAAAAAGAGTGGAGCGTATTTTGATTCTGCAAAAGATATAGAACCAAATGACAACAGTGCGAGCATTGGTAATGTGCCTAGAGCAAACGCTAACATAATTAAAAATCCCGATAAAAATGAACCGCTTGAAAGTGCAACAACCTGCATTGCTTGTGTAAATCCGCAAGGCAGAAAAAATGTACCAACACCAACTAATAATGGCGCCATCGTTTTATGCTCCACTTTACGAAAGAAACTAAAAACTCCCGCCGGTAGAGATATTATATTTTTTTCAAACATTCCTACCAAATTAAGCCCAAGTATAACCATCACAACTGAGGTCATTATTCCAAGTATTGCGGTGACTGTAAAACTTTATACTGATT
>Ga0210057_1010868_pt1 | contig 10199 bp, 10 predicted proteins | sample CryGeyCG2114_010_2_FD_183968 | JGI IMG/M metagenome (GOLD analysis project Ga0210057, IMG submission 183968) | Groundwater microbial communities from aquifer - Crystal Geyser CG10_big_fil_rev_8/21/14_0.10 (SPAdes) (version 2) | ecosystem: Environmental > Aquatic > Deep subsurface > Groundwater ...
ACTCAAATTATTTTATTAGTTGTCGGCATTATTGTTCTTTGGATAATTTTTACTTTTAACCGCTTAATTACGCTTAAAAATCGGGCCAAAGAGGCCTGGGCAGATATTGACGTTCAATTAAAAAGAAGATACAACTTGATTCCTAATTTAGTGGAAACGGTTAAGGGTTATGCTAGCCATGAAAGAGAACTTTTTGAGAAAGTAACTGAAGCCAGAACTCGGGCAATGGCAGCTACCACAATTAAAGAAAAGGGGAAAGCTGAGAATTTCCTCTCTTCAACCTTAAAATCCCTTTTCGCGGTGGCGGAAAATTACCCCAATTTGCGGGCTTCAGAAAACTTTTTAGAACTCCAGAGAGAACTGACCGATACCGAAGATAAAATTCAGGCAGCCAGAAGATTTTACAACACCAATGTCAGAGATATAAATATCAAAATCGAGAGTTTTCCAGCAAACATTATTGCCAATCTTTTTAGATTTGCAAAGATGGATTTCTTTGAAATAGAAGAAGCCGCTGCTAAAGAACCCGTCAGTGTGAAATTTTAAATCAAAAATTCAAAATCCAAAATAAATTTAAAATCCAAAAATCAAATACTTAAACCGTTTTGGATTTTGTGCTTTAGATTTTGGATTTAGGAGGCTATGCCGACATTATATACAAATGTCGAATCCAATACTCGGAAGACCTGGCTTTATATAACTTTGTTTTTAGTCTTGATTATTGGCATCGGTTGGCTGATTTCTTATTACCTGCAAAGCCCAGTAATTTTATATATTGCCGTGATTTTGAGTATTTTAATGAGTTTCACCTCTTACTGGTTTTCGGATAAAATTGTTTTGGCAATAACCAAGGCAAAGCCGATTGAAAAAAAAGATAACCCCCAACTTTATCGAATAGTTGAAAATCTTTGTATCACGGCCGGCCTGCCTTTACCAAGAATTTATATCTTAGAAGAAGCCCAACCAAATGCTTTTGCTACTGGCCGAGACGCAAAACACGCTGTCGTTGCTGTTACTCGAGGACTTTTGGAAAAACTGGAAAAAGTAGAATTAGAAGGAGTGATAGCCCATGAATTATCCCATATTGGCAATAGAGATATGTTAATCTCAACAGTTATTGTGGTTTTGGTTGGAATAGTTGTTATAATGACTGATTTTTTCTTCAGAATTAGTTTCTGGGGAGGCATTGGTGGCCGCAGCAACCGAGGAGGCGGCCAGGCAAGATTGATTATGATTTTAGTTGCTCTGGCTTTAGCAATTTTAGCTCCGATTTTTGCCCAGTTAATCAAATTAGCCATTTCCAGAAAAAGGGAATTTTTAGCCGATGCTTCGGGAGCGCTTTTGACCAGGTATCCTGAAGGATTAGCCCGGGCTTTAGAGAAAATCGCTGTTGACCCTAATTCCTTAAGAGTAGCTAACAACTCCACTGCTCATCTTTTTATTGCTTCACCCTTTCGGGGAAAACAATCTAAAAGCTGGTTCATTAAGCTATTTTTAACTCATCCGCCTGTAGAAGATAGAATAAAGGCATTAAAAGAAATGACAATTTAATTTGGTGGGGTGCGAGAGTGGTTTGATCGGTGGTTTTGAGCTAGATATTAGGAAGCGTGACCAAGTTGTAAAATAAGAATGATGTGTTAAAATGGACGTAATGGCTCGCATTAAATTTAAAAAACAACTTCAGTTTTGGTTTTTGAATAATGTTCGGCAAAAATTAGGAGTAAACTGGCCTCAATTGACTGAAATTTTGAAAGTTCACCCCCGAAGTTTATCAGATTGGCGTAGAGAAAAATATACAATACCGGAAAAAGTTTTCAAGAAATGCCTAAAGTTAACAAAAGAAAAAGTAAAAGTTCCACCGCATAGAGTTTTACCAGATTTTTGGAGTGTAAAAAAAGCAGCAAGAAAAGCTGGTTTAATAGTCGCCCAAAAATATGGAGGTCCCGGCACACCGGAGGGAAGAAGAAAAGGCGGTTTGGTTTCCCAACAAAGAAGAAGATTGTATCCTGAACTTTATCAATCTTGTAATTTAAGAAAAAAAATTTCGGAACCAAAAAATACTCCTGAACTGGCAGAATTTTTAGGAATTGTTTTGGGTGACGGAGGAATAAATAGTGATTATCAGGTTGTTATTACATTGAATAAAGATAACGATAAAAGATATAGTTATTTTGTTTGTAATTTGATAAAAAAGTTATTTGACATAACAGCCAAGAGTTATCGTTATCGAAACCGGAGGTCAAAAAATGTTTTAGGAATAACAATTTCCAGCGCTTCACTTGTAGAATTTTTGTTATCAAAAGGCCTTAAAAAAGGGAATAAGGTTAAACAACAAGTTGGTATTCCGGCGTGGATTGAAAATCAAATCGAACTTTCAAGAAATTGTCTCCGTGGCTTAATAGATACGGATGGTGGAATATATTTTCATAACCATAAAAGCCACGGATTTAAATGTTTTAATATCGGTTTGCAACTAACAAACGCATCGACTCCGATCTTAAAATTTGCTAAAAAAACACTTGAACGGTCAGAATTTACACCAAAGTTAAATAAAAGAGGGGTTAATCTTTATCGAGAAGAGGAAGTTTACAGATATGCCAAAGAAGTTGGATTTAGTAATCCTTACCACCTCGAGAGATTAAAGAAATTTTCTAAAGATAAAACAATATTTTTAGGAGGAGTGCGCTGAATTGGTAAGGCACTGGTTTGGAGAACCAGCGGGGAGAAATCCCCTTGCAGGTTCGAGTCCTGTCTCCTCCGTCAAGGTTTATTTTTAATAAAAATAATTATTAAAAACTATGAAAACAAAAAAACTTATGTTATCTATATTGCCTGATAAATTTGGCATTTGTCATTTTGACAAAAACACCCCAATTCCTTCCTGGGCGTTAGAGAAAACAAATTTTACTTCAATAACTAGAACAATGGATGAACTTTCCATAACTTTACCCCAAGAGAAAATTCCAGGAGGGGTAATGGTAGAAAGAGACTGGCGGGCTTTTAAACTCGAAGGCGATCTAGACTTGACTTCAATCGGCGTTATTGCCTCTTTGGCAAAACCTCTGGCCGAGGCCAAAATCAGCATCTTTGATGTTTCGACCTATGAAACCAATTATATTTTGGTTGAAGAAAAGAATCTTGCAAAAGCTAAAAAAATCTTGAGAAAGTTTTGTAACATTAAGAAATAATCGATTATGGAAATTCAAAATGTAGAACTTCATCGGGTTGTTTTATAAAATATGACAAAAAATAAATTTATCAGAAAAATTACCAAAAAAGGAAAATATAGTTATCTGATAATAATTCCAAAAGGTATTATTGATAATTTGCATTGGCGGGAACGGCAGAAAGTGGTATTAAAAACTTATGGGAAAGATAAAATTTTAATTTCTGATTATAAACCTAAATCTAAAAGAAAGTAGTAGTCACCATCATAGTCACCACTATAGTGGTGACTATAGGGAACACTATTTTTAGAAAATATGGAACAACTACTTTTATCGACACCAATTTTACTTTTAATTTTAGCTTGGGTGTTGCCTTGGAAAGGAGTGGCTTTGTGGAAAGCAGCCAAAAATTCGCATAAATGGTGGTTTGTTGCCTTGCTTATATTAAATACTTTGGCAATTCTGGAAATCATCTATATCTTTTACTTTAGTAAACACAATTCCAATCTACGAATGCCATCCGAATCTACGAATAAATAATTCGGAGCATTCGGATACTATTCGGATATTATTCGGATTATGGTAAATCCTATTGATGAAATTAAAAATCGGCTGGACATTGTCGAGGTAATTCAGAGTTATATTAAACTTCAAAAAGCTGGAGCAAATTACCGGGCGCTTTGTCCTTTTCATTCCGAAAAAAAGCCATCATTTTTCGTTTCGCCAGCCCGTCAAATCTGGCATTGTTTTGGGTGTTTTGTGCCCGGTTCTTTAATAAAAACCGAAAAAGGTTTTCACAAAATAGAGGATATTCAGGTAGGCCAGAAAGTTTTGACTCATAGAGGAAGATTTATGCCGGTAATAAGGAGTTTATGGCGTCACTACCAAGGTGAGATAATTGATATAAAAGTTAGAAAATTACCCGAGATTATTTCTTTAACAAGTGATCATAAGGTATATGTGATAAAAACAAAAAAATGTATTTATGAAAAGCGAGGAACAAGAATTTGTCAATGGCGATGCAAAATAAAATATTGTCCTAAATTTTATTCAAATTATAAAATGGAAAAATTACCTGCGGGCCAACTTTCAGTTAATGACTTTTTGCTTTATCCTGTCAATCGAGAAATCAACGATATAAAGTTTATCAATTTAGATCGATATTACAATCGAAGAATTAGCAACTATGGCCCCGATATCAAGGAAATTCCGAATAATATAAAAGTTGATGAAAAATTTTTAAAATTAATTGGGTATTATATTGCTGAAGGAAGTAATCACCGAGCTTATATTAGATTTAGCTTAGGAAATCATGAATTAGAGTTTGCAAAAGAAATAAAAAATTTAATAAAAGAAATTTTTGGGATAAAAGCTTCTATACACAAAAGAAAAGAAGAAAAAACTGGTTTAGAGATTTCTGCTTGTAATTCTAAATTATCTAATATCTTTGAAAATCTTTGTGGCAAACATGTTGAAAATAAGCACATTCCTTCTGAATTTCAATATTTACCTTTAGAAAAACAAAGAATAATATTAAATGCGATTTATAAAGGGGATGGAGGTTTTAATAAGGTTCACGGATGTAAGAAAGAAAGAAAATCTAAAGTGATTTCAACAACCTCCTCCTTATTAATGGAACAATTGAGAGATGTTCTTTTGAGGCTAGGAAATACCCCCACCGTTAGTATTGAGAAAGAAAAAATTGACACAAAGAATGTTGGCCATAAAAAATCTTTTAACATCGAATGGCAAGAAGATTATATACTTCATTTCTCTCACTTTTACAAAGATCCAAAAGAGGGAGTTCTATATTGGGCTTTACCTATAAAAGAAATTAAAAAAAGAAATTTTTTCGGCAATGTCTATAACTTAACGATACTTAAGGACCATTCTTACGTAGCTTCAAATTTTGTTGTAGGAAATTGCGGCCGCGGTGGGGATATTTTTGGTTTCGTCAAAGAGATTGAAGGTGTTGAATTTGGTGATGCATTGCGACTTTTAGCCCAAAGGGCAGGGGTTGAATTAAAAAAACAGACGCCGGAATTCGTTCAGTGGCAAACAGAAAAACAGCGGCTTTATGAAATTTCTGAATGGGCTTGTCGGTTTTTTGAAAAGCAATTAGAAGCCAGTAAAACCGGCGAAGAAGTTAAAAAATATCTTTTGGGCAGGGGAATTAGCGAAGAATCAATTAAAAAATGGAGAATAGGTTATGCGCCTGATACTTGGCAGGGTTTATCTGATTTTTTAGTAGGTAAAGGATATAATAGGGAAGAAGTGGAAAAAGTAGGCCTATCCATAAAAAAAGACGATGGAAGTTTCTATGACAGGTTTCGTAGCCGGATTATTTTTCCGATTTTTGATTTGAGTTCTCAGATTATTGGATTTGGCGGTCGGATTTTTGCCAACCACCCCACCCGCCACCAAGATGAAGTCGCAAAATATGTTAATACCCCAAACACTCTTTTGTATGATAAAAGCCGGATTTTGTATGGATTAGACAGAGCTAAAATGGAAATTAGAAAAAAAGATTCTTGTATTTTGGTTGAAGGTTATACTGATGTGATAATGTCTCATCAGGCAGAAATTTTTAATGTGGCGGCGACTTCGGGAACGGCTTTAACTCCTTATCAGTTAAAAATTTTAAAAAGATACTCGGAAAATTTATTGACCGCCTTTGATATGGATATTGCCGGCGATTTAGCAACTAAACGGGGAATTGATTTAGCCCAATTACAGGGATTTAATATTAAGGTGATTTTGATGCCGAAGAAAGACCCGGCCGAGATTATTGCCAAAAATCCTAAAGATTGGGAGAATTTAATTGAAAAAGCAAAATCTATTTTGGAATTCTATTTTGAGACGACTTTTCCCAAGTTCGACAAGAAAACGCCTGAAGGCAAAAAAGAAATTTCCAAAATTTTGTTACCAGTTATCAAAAGAATTCCAAATAAAATTGAGCAATCCCATTGGGTTCAAAAATTGGCTAAAGAATTGGAAGTTAGAGAAGAAGATGTAGCTGAAGAATTAAAGAAAGCGAAGTTAGAAACGCCATATTTTGTAGAAGAGGAATTGATAGTTGAAACACGGCCAAAAACCAGAAAAGAATTATTGGAGGAGAGATTACTTTATTTACTTTTAATTGGACCAAAGATTCACAAGCTAGTTGATGGAAGCCACTTACCCTATTTTTCTTCTCAGTTGGCGAATATTCTTAGTAAATTTAAGGAATATTTTCAAGACTACAGCCCACCCACCACCCTCCAACCTTCGTTGGCTCCTGAGCAAAAATTAGAGAATTTTCAACTTGAGTTGGCCAATTTTCAAAAAGGGCTTTCGGAAGAAGAAAATAATATTTTGAATTATCTTTCTTTAAAAGCCGAAGTAGCCGAGGAGGGGGAAATTGATGTTGAAAAGGAAATAACTTCTTGCCTAAAAGAAATCCAGACAATGGAAATTAAAAAGAAATTAGATGAGATTTCGCAAGAGATTAAAAAGGCCGAGGAAGAAAAAGATTTTGAAAAATCACAATTTTTAACCAATCAATTTAATCAATTGGCCAAAGAACTAACTAATATTTTGAGCGAAACAAAAATACCCCAAGCAGTGCAATAAATAATTATGAAGAAAAAAACAAAAAAACGAAAAAAAGGCGTTCGTCGAAGACGAACGCCGAAAAAAAGAGTTCGATTAAGAAAGAAATTAAAAAGAAAAATCAAAAAGAAAATAACCCGCCGCCGAGGAAAAACCATTTTTTCTCCTGAAAAAACTGAGGAGTTGATTAAAAAAGGAAGAGAGCGGGGTTTTGTGACTTATTCAGAAATTTTGTATTATTTTCCAAAAATTGAAAAAGATATTTGGGGCCTGGAGCAACTTTATGAAGAATTAAAGGGTCAGGGGATTGAGGTTAAAGAAGCCCGAGAATTTTTGGAAGAGGTGCCAGAAGGAAAAAAGGTGAAAATTACTTCGTCAGAAAAGATTGATTCGATTCAAATGTATCTGAAAGAAATTGGGAAAACCCCGCCTTTAACTGCTCAGGAAGAAAAAGAGTTAGCAAAAAGAATCGAAAAAGGCGACGAGGAGGCCAGAAAGAAATTAGCTCAGTCCAATTTAAGATTGGTTGTTTCCATTGCCAAAAGATATGTTGGCAGGTCGCCGAATTTAACTTTACTTGATTTAATTCAAGAAGGAAATTTAGGATTATTTCGGGCAGTGGAAAAGTTTGATTGGCGAAGGGGTTACAAGTTTTCAACCTACGCTACTTGGTGGATTCGTCAGGCTGTGACCCGAGCTTTGGCTGACCAGGCCAGAACTATCAGAATTCCTGTTCATATGGTAGAAACAATTTCCAAGTATACTCAAGCCAGGCGCCGACTTTTACAAGATTTGGGCCGAGAGCCCTTACCAGAGGAAATTGCTACGGAAATGGGGATTGAGGTTGAGAAAGTTCATCAGATAATGAGAATTTCTCAAGGAACCATTTCTCTTGAGACGCCGGTTGGCGACGAGGAAGAAGATAGTATTTTGGCTGAGTTTATCGAAGATGAAAAAGAAATATCTCCTTCTCAGGCGGCCGCCCGAACGCTTTTGCGAGAAAGATTAAAAGAAATTTTAATTGATTTAACGCCAAGGGAGCAAAAAATCTTGGCAATGCGCTTTGGTTTAGATGATGGGATTACTCATACTTTGGAAGAGGTGGGGGTAGAATTTAGCGTCACCAGAGAAAGAATCCGTCAGATTGAAGCCAAATCCCTAGAAAGAATGCGAGAACACCAAGCCCTTAAGAAGTTGAAAGGCTATTAATTTTCCAATTACCAATTAATCAATTAAGCAATTTATGAAAAGTTATGAAAATGATATTTTAGAAAGGGTTGTAAAATTCATAGTAAATGTGATAGAATTTACACGGACTTTCTCAAAAGATCCTGCTGGCTATAAGTGTGGCGAAACAATTAATTGATTCAAGTGGTTCGATAGGAGCCAATATTGTGGAGGCGAGAAATGCAAGAACACGTAAAGAATTCACAAGTTCATTAGGAATTTCTTTTAAAGAGGCAAAAGAAACAAAATATTGGCTGGAAATAGCTGGCAAGAGTAGACTTGGTGAAAGAGATAAGAATGTTAATCTTTATAAAGAATGTGACGAAATTTGTAAGATATTGGGGAAAAGTATTGGTAAATTAAAAAACAAAATTGAATAATTGAACAATTGTCAATTGAACAATTGTATTTTCCGCGGTGGCGCAATGGTAGCGCGGGTGCCTGTGAAATTTCGCAGCTTCCGAAAGAAATTTCGGAATGAACATCCTGGGATAACGGTGAAGCCCTTAGGGGTAATACCGTGGGAACTAGACATACAACATTCTTTGTGTCTAGACCCGTAGAGACTAGATACCGGGATACCTAAACCAAGTACCTAAGGGCTTGTGTGCTAGGCAAGGTAAAGATATAGTCCACACCTTTTGGAAACATTAGGATTAGGTGTAAGCACTAGGTTGCTGGTTCGAGTCCAGCCCGCGGAGCTACGATTTTTCAAGTCCTCCGCCAGTTGGCGGAAGGGCTTGACTTTTTTAATGTTTTAGTGTAAAATTTTATAGTATAGAATCAGCATAAAAGGAGGTGTGCTGTGCAAAGACCATTTACAATAGAACAGAGTTGGTTGTCTTGTATTGGATGTGGCTATAGAACGGATTTATTAGATGAGAGAAAGTTCCGCTGTCCAAAATGTGGAAACCTCTATGATATTGAACACGATTTCGCTCTTCTAAACAAAAACCTTAGAGATTATATCAGAACCTTTGAGATACGAGCTGCTTTGATTACTGCCCACACAGAGGACCCCGCAAACAATTCTGGTGTCTGGCGTTTTAAAGAATGGATAATGCCATTCATGCCAGATAATCTAATTATCAGCTTAAACGAAGGTAATGTTCCAATCGTCCGTGCTGGTAAAAATCTCAGAGATTGGGTAGGCGATGTTGACCTTTACATTATCATGGAGGGAATGACTCCTAGTGGTTCATTCAAAGATTTTGGTGGAACAGTAATGATGTCTGTTGCAAACGCTGCTGGGATCAAAGCTGTTGGTTGTGCTTCGACTGGGGATACCTCTGCCATGGCTGCAGCCTATGCAGCGGCTGCTGGAATTCAGTGTTTTGTAATTTTACCTAAAGGCAAAATAACAGCCGTCCAGTTAGCTCAGCCATTAGTTTACGGGGCGAGAATTATTCTTCTCCCTGGAGACTTCGATGAGTGCATGCGAGTTATGCAAGAGTTAGTTGCGGAATATGGAGTTTATCCTGTAAACAGTTTGCATCCTGCTCGCATTGAAGGACATCAAGCCACGGTATTCCAAATCGCACAATACTTTAATTGGGAATTACCAGAATGGATTGTTGTCCCCATTGGCAATGGCAGCAATTGTTCATCGGTGGGCAAAGCCATGAGATTAATGGAGAAATTTGGATTTAAAAAGATTTCTCGGATTCTCGGTTGCCAAGCTGAGGCTGCAAATCCATTAGGGAGGTCCTGGAACTTAGTGCAGAAAGATGGCCAAGTATTCTTAGAAGAATGGAAGGCTAAGTATCAACCAATTAAGGTTGGCGAGACAGCTGCCACAGCGGCTCGCATTGGCAATCCAGTTTCTCGGGATAAAGTAATGAGAGAAATAGTACATTCTCACGGCACTATGCAAGTTGCTACAGAGCACGACTTAAATGAAGCTGTTTCGGTCTGTGGTAGAGATGGACATTTCGTGTGTCCTCAGACTGGCATTGCTTTAGCTGGGGTGCGTAATGCAATAAATAATGACTGGATTAAGAGAGGGGAAAGGGTTGTTGTGGTCTCTACAGCGACTGGATTAAAGTTCACAGAGGCAGCGGTGGCTCATTTGCAACACAATATAATCTCTGTAAGCGATTGCAAAACAGGGACGGTAGTTGGAATCCTGCAAAGATAAGCGTTTACGCTGTGTTAAATATGAGGTAGTTCATAACGGACTACCTCATTTTATTTATAAAAACAGGTTCTAACATC
>Ga0210057_1010869_pt1 | contig 10198 bp, 8 predicted proteins | sample CryGeyCG2114_010_2_FD_183968 | JGI IMG/M metagenome (GOLD analysis project Ga0210057, IMG submission 183968) | Groundwater microbial communities from aquifer - Crystal Geyser CG10_big_fil_rev_8/21/14_0.10 (SPAdes) (version 2) | ecosystem: Environmental > Aquatic > Deep subsurface > Groundwater ...
TCAAAGCCGTCCATTTCAACTAAAATCTGATTTAATGTTTGTTCTCTTTCTTCGTGTCCGCCGGTAAATCCCATTCCTCTTGTTCTGCCCACCGCGTCTAACTCGTCAATAAAAACAATACATCTGCCGTGTCTTTTTGCTTCTTGAAAAAGGGACCTCGCCCTGGCGGCTCCCGTTCCCACAAATAATTCCACAAATTCCGAGCCAGAGATAGATAAAAATGGCACATTACTTTCTCCGGCAACCGCTCTCGCTAAAAGCGTTTTCCCGCATCCAGCCGGGCCCAAAAGCAACACGCCCCTGGGTATTCTTGCCCCCATCGTTAAAAATTTCTTAGGATTTTTTAAAAAATCAACCACCTCCATCAACTCCTGTTTTGCTTCCTTTAAACCGGCCACTTCCTTGAAGGCGATTTTTTCTTTAGGATGGCCTTCGGCGCCGAACAATCTTGCCCTGGTTTTAGTAAAATCAAAAGCCTGCATTACTCCGACTTTCGCCTGCCGGAAAATTATCCAGAGAAATATACCTAATGTTAAAAGGGGCAACAAACCAAAAAGCAAGAGAGGAAACAGCCACGACCAAGCGCTTTCTTTTTCCTCCTTAATCTCAACTTCTATACTGTTTATTTTTTCTTTGTCTGCGCCGTAATTAGACAGAAATTCGGTTAAGGCAACGCCGGGTTCTTTTCGGGAGACAACCCTTTCATCATTAGCGTAAGCAATGGAAAGCTCGTCTCCGTAAACCGTAATTTTTTTGACCAATCCCTGGTTTATATCTTGGACCAACTGGGTAATTTGCACCTCCTTTGTCTTTTCAAAAGAGGGAGATAAAACGCTGAAAATTCCGCTGATTACTAAAAAAACCAGGATAACAAAAATAAAATTTTTAATAAGAGGAGTCATAGTTAATAAGATAGCAAAAAAAAGTTAAAAAAACAAGGAGTGAGAATAAAAAAAAAGAGGGGCGTCGTGTTCCACAATGAAACATGAAACGCCCCTTTACAAATCGCTACGGGTTTTGTACGAGTTGCGAACGGCTAGGCAACGGCCTGGCCGTTTTCGCCGTCAGTCACCTGGCGGTGATGAGCCCGAAGGATTTGCCGAAGAGGATCCGGCAGTCCTTCGTACTTCTCGCCCTCGGGATGCGTTCCGACGCATTCTCCGAGGAATTCCTGGAGATGGGGAGGGACGTTGGGGACCCGAATGAGCCGGATGCCGGCTTCAATCAGCCGTTCGGCGGGGAAGGCGACATTGTACCACTTCTTGTCGCTTTCCTTCGGTTCCCAGGCTTGCTGGAGTTCAACCAGCACAGTTCCGACTTGGCCCTCGCAGAACTGCGGGGCGTTCAAAGAACTTCCTTTGAGCGCCTCTTGTCGGTACTTCTCCCACTCCATTCCCCTCTTGAGAAGATTCCAGACCAGGTAGATCCGGCGGATCTGCTGGTCGGTGAGATTCTTCTTCTTGAGGGCGTCCGGAGGAGGAAGTCCCTTCCATTCCAGGGTGTAGGCCAGAAGGAAAAACTTCTCCTTCGCGGCCTCCGCGATGGCGGCGCGGCACGCGCCTTGCGCCGCAACGGGGAAAATCTTCCCTCCTTCGGAGTACACCATGAGTCTTCCGCCGAAGAGAACTCGTCCCTTCGGGTCCCTTCCTTCGGGGAAGGAAAACTCACAGGCTCCGCTCTGCGTGGTCGGGGAGAGGTCGGTCACCGAGATTACTCCGTAGTCGTCCTGGAGCTGTCTCAGCGTTTTTTCCCAGGTGTCGTACTCCCGGGAAACCGTGTCGGTAAGGAGTTTCTTGAAGAAATCCCTTACCTCGCGTTCCTCTTCTTCGGTGAGCGGAACGGGGGGATTGTACCCCTTGCGGGCCGACAAGGAGATAAGCGCTTCTCCCGACGCCTGCGCAAGATGGCCATCAGCGACCATCTTCTGTAGCATCTCTTCCACCTTCGTCCGAGAGGAATACTTCCTCTCAAAGCGGGAGAGATAGAGCGCCGTCAAGGCGCCCTGTCGGATTTCCTGCCTGCTGTGACGCAGAGCGCCGTGGAGGACTTCTTGGGTCTTCCGGATTTCGGCCCGGGCCTGCTCGCGCAGGACAGGGTCTTTCATCCTCTCCTCGGCTTCCTGCATCAGACGCAGGTAGGCGGTGATCCGTTCCTGCACCTGTTTCCGTGTTTCCAGTTTCGTCAGTTCGGTTTCCCGAACCGAGTCCCAGGAAATCTCGGAAGGAGGCGGAACGATGTCATCAACTCCTTCTCCGTTTTGCGGAGGAGGGGGGTCAGTCGGAAACCGACCCCGAATCTCTTGGAGATCCTTAAGATCTCCCACGTGCGTCAACCCATTACTCATTAGAGTCTCCTTTCCAAAAGTGTACACCCGTAGCGATTTTTTGAGAACTACCCATATTATAACAAAACTAAAAATTTTGTCAATACTTTTAAAAAAAACAGCGACTTAAGGTCGCTATTTTATTGTGATCCAGCTGGAACTCCGGCTGGAACTGGAGAAAAATAATATGTTTTGTCCGCAAGTTTTCGCAACTCCCGGGAAAGTGATTTCTCGGAACTGAAAATGACGATAATTTCTAGACCCTTCATAACCGCCTCTTTCACTAATGGTTGGAAGTCCTTGTCGCCGCTGCCAATACATAGGTGGGTTAATCCTTGAATATTTGCGATTGCCCACTTTCCAAAATCAATTATCGTGGGATCTACCGTATCAACCTCTTGTCCCTCTTTGTTTATAATCTTGGGGCAGAAGACAATAGTAAATCTTTCCTGCTGGAAGAGCTTTCCCCAGAGATTTGCCGCGTGAGGAGGCACAAAAACAAAGATATGGGTCACCTCGCCGATCTCCTGGGCGATTTTTCTGATTACCGTATGGAATCCAGCGCCAACCGAAAATTCTTTTTCGACTGGCGAAGAACGGTTTTCAATTGAAAGCAACAAATTTTCAAAATCTATTAAAACGACCACTCGGCTTGGTTCTTTACGCCCAAGTATCTTTTTCAACAACTTCATCTCATCCTCCTGTTTTGATTTTATAGGAAATTATTAATGTGCTTTATAAGCGCTATTATACCTAAATAAAAAAATTTGTCAAATCCTCTAATTACTTAGAAGCTAATTTTAAACTTATTCGATGTTCAACAGAGTCAATTGATGAAATTTTAAAATCGTAACTTTCTCCGATCTTTAAAGATTCTTCCATCTTTATTTTTGTTCCAAATTCAGAAATATGAGATAGTCCGCAAATTTCAGGAGTTAGCTGGACAAACGCGCCATAAGGATTGAATTTAACTACTTTTCCTCTTGCGACATCACCCTTTTTAAATTTATCCCCCACTTCTGTCCAGGGGTCTTTTTTCAAGCGTTTTAAAGAAAGAAAAACCTGATTGTTTTTGTTAATATTAATAATTTGAGCTTTCACTTTCTGGCCCACTTTTACTACTTCGGAAGGATCTCCAATCAACTGCCAGTCCAATTCAGAAATATGGATTAATCCTTCTAGATTACCTTTCCCAAATTTAATAAAGGCTCCGAAATCGGCTACTCCGCTAATTTCTCCGTCAACAATGTCTTCCGCCTTATATTCTTTTAAAATTTCTTTTATTTTTTCTTCTTCTTTGGCTTTTTCTGACAGAATTAATTTATTTTCTCTGGGGTCTAAATCAATAACTTTAACTTGGAGGGGTTTCCCAACAAATTTTTGGAGCTCTTCTAAAATCTTTTGCTTGTCTCCGTTTTCAATTCGAGGATAATGTTCCGGAGAGAGCTGGGAAACAGGTAAGAATGCCGGCACTCCCTCAACGTTGCCTAAGAGCCCTCCTTTGTTCGCCCCTAAAATTTGAACTTCCAAGATTTCTCCCTTTTCCTTTTTTTCTCTGATTTTTTCCCAGGTAAATTCTTTTGTCGCATCCATTAACGAAAGCTCTTTGTAACCCTCCTCGTTGTCCAATTCAGTTATTTTTGCGGAAACTTTATCCCCAATTTTCAAGTTTTTTAATACCTCTTTGGCATCATAAAATTCTTGGCCGTAAATTATTCCGGTACCGCAGGGGCTTAAATCCACAAAAACAGACGATCTTCCCCTGGCGACGATTTTTCCTTCAATCAATGAACCGATTGAGGGAGGGGTAACTATATCTTTTGTTTTCTTAATGTTTTTTATCATATCTTTTAAATATACACATTTTTTATTTTTTTACAAGACTATTTAAAATTTTTCCGGACGAACTGTTGTCTCAAAAAATATTTTATGATAAAATTGAATAATTGTTCAAAGATTAAAAAACTAACAATTTTAACATGGCAAAAATCACTTGGGCAGGCCAATCTTGTTTTCAAATCAATTTTTCAAGCGCAAAAAACGGATCAATAAATATAGTAATTGATCCTTTTGACGAGACAATAGGCCTAAAACCGCCGTCTTTTCCCGCCGATATTCTGCTTGTAACCCACGACCATCATGACCACAATAATGTAAAAGCCGTAAAGGGAGAGCCTTTTGTAATAAAAGGGCCCGGCGAATATGAAGTAAAGGGTGTCCATATTAATGGAATCCTCGCTTTTCATGACGACCAGCAAGGGAAAGAAAAAGGAGAGAACGTGATTTATGTGATTGAAGCGGAGGATATGAAAATCTGTCACTTAGGAGATTTAGGTCAAAGACAATTAACAGACGAACAGTTGGAGAAAATAGGATCAGTTGATATCTTAATGATTCCGGTTGGGGGGACCTTCACAATTTCAGCAAAAGAAGCCCAAAAAATAATTTCCCAGATTGAGCCCAAAATTGTAATACCAATGCATTACCTTTTGCCGAAATTGAAAGTGAAATTAGACGATGTGGATAAATTTTCCAAAGTGATGGGCAAAAACTCAATGGAAGCTCAAGATAAATTTTCAGTGAAAGCCAGCGTTCTGCCGAAAGAAGGAATGGAGATTGTTATTTTGAAACCGTAACATAAATGAAAATAAAAGAATTTCTCCAAAAAATCCAAAATCTGCCATTACAACAAAAGAAGGTAATTCTTTGGGCGATAGTAGTAATTATGGGATTAGGCTTTTTATACCTTTGGCTTTTAATGACCAAAGAAAGATTAGAAAATATCAGCGGCAATAAAGAAGAATTCATTAAAAGATTTGAGGCGCCTTCTTTTGAAGCAGAAATTTTTAAAGTGCCCGAATTAGGAAACGAAGAAGATTTCAAAAAGATAGAAAACCTGATAAATGAATTGAAAAATAACCCGGAGAAACTAGAAAAAATTAAAAAAGATTTTGAAGAAAACCCCAACAAATTAAAAGAATTAATGGAAGACCCTCAAAAATTGGAAGAATTTATAAAAGAAATAGAAGGGGAAATAAAAACTAATAACTAACAATGGAAAAAAATCCTAAAAAACCAAATACAGAATTAGGAAGTTTCAAGCCGCGGGAAATAGTTGAAGAAATGAAAGAAAGCTATATTAATTACGCGATGTCGGTTATTGTTTCCCGCGCCCTTCCCGATGTCAGGGACGGTTTAAAACCCGTCCACCGAAGGATATTATACGCGATGTATGAGGACGGTTTATCGGCCACCGCAAAGTTCAGGAAATCGGCCACGGTTGTCGGTTCCACCCTCGCTAGATACCATCCTCACGGCGACGCGCCGGTTTACGAAGCCCTAGTTAGAATGGCGCAGGAATTTTCTTTAAGATATCCCTTGGTCGCCGGCCAAGGCAATTTTGGAAGCGTCGACGGCGACCCGGCGGCCGCCCAGAGATACACAGAATGCAAATTATCAAAAGTTGGAGAAGAACTTCTTTCGGATATAGAAAAAGACACCACTGACTTTATTACCAATTACGACGGCACCAGAAAAGAACCTACGGTGTTGCCCTCTCCTTTACCCCAGCTTCTATTGAACGGCTCTCTGGGAATTGCCGTTGGAATGGCGACAAACATTCCCCCTCATAATCTTACCGAAGTTTGCGACGCCTGCATTTTTTTAGTTGACAGCCCCAACGCCGAGACCACCGATCTCTTCCAGTTTGTCCAAGGACCGGATTTTCCGACCGGCGGCATAATTTACGACCAAAAAGAAATAATCGCGGCTTACTCCCAAGGGAATGGCAGAATTGTTATCAGGGCGAAGGCCGATATTATTGAAAAAGAAAAAGATAACTTCCAAATTTTGATTACCGAAATCCCTTTCCAGGTTCAAAAGTCAGATTTGGTTTTAGAAATGGCAAATTTGGTCACGGAAAAAAAGATTGAGGGAATAAAAAACATTCAGGACCTTTCCGATAGAGAGGGGATGAGAATTGTGGTTGAGTTGAAAAAAGGCACCCAACCCCAAAGAGTTTTAAACCGGCTTTACAAATTCACCAACCTTCAGAAAACTTTCTATTTAAACATGTTGGCTTTGGTGGATGGGATACAGCCAAAAATTCTTTCCCTTTCCGACGTTTTAAAATACTTCATTTTGCATCGGAAAGAAGTGATTGTAAGAAGAACTAAATTTGATTCAGAGAAGGCGAAAGAAAGAGCTCATATTTTAAGGGGGCTAAGCATCGCCCTAAAAAACATTGATGACGTAATTGCCGCTATTAAAAAGTCCTCTGATAGAGAGAATGCGAAAAACAATTTAATAAAGAAATTTAAACTTACCGAGAGACAGGCAGTGGCAATTCTTGAAATGAAGCTTCAAACCTTGGCAAAACTGGAACGGGAAAAAATAGAGAACGAGCTGAAAGAATTGGTGAAAAAGATTAATGAATTAATGTTGATTTTAAAGAGTCCCCACAAAGTAAAGAATATCCTAAAACAAGAACTAAAGGAGTTGAAAGAAAAATACGGAGACAAAAGAAGGACAAAATTGGTTAAACAAAAGCTTGGCGAAATCGCCGAAATTGATTTAGTCCCCTTAGAGGAAGCAATTATTACTTTAACCACCGGAGGTTATATTAAGAGAATAAACCCCGCCACTTACAAAATTCAAAGAAGGGGTGGCAAGGGAATTATGGGGATGAAGACAATGGGCGAGGATATCGTTGAACATTTTCTTTCCGCGTCAACACACGACAATCTGCTTTTCTTTACTGATTCGGGAAAAGTTTTTCAAACCCAAGTTTATGAAATTCCGGAAGGGGCGCGGGTGGCAAGAGGCAGAGGATTGCTTAATTTTTTGGAACTCTCTTCCGAAGAAAAAGTTTTAGCTTTAGTCCCCATGAAAAAAGACGAAACAGGAATAAAATATTTGGTAATGGTTACTAAAAATGGGAAAATTAAAAAAACCAGCCTGGAAGAATACGTAAATGTCAGAAAGAGCGGAATCATTGCCATAAGATTGGAAAAAGGCGACCTTTTAAGAAAGGTGGAAAAAACAACGGGAGAAGACGAAATAATCCTGATAACGAAAAAAGGCAAATCCATAAGATTTAAAGAAAAGGATACGAGGCCAATGGGTCGGGCGGCGGCAGGGGTTAAGGGAATCAGGTTGGAAAAGGGAGACGAGATAATAGGGATGGAAATTATTAAAAAACAGAAAGCGGTGAATGGCAAACTAAAAACAGATAAAGAATATTTATTAGTGTTAACGGAAAATGGTTACGGGAAGAGAACGGAAGTTTCCCAGTACAGACCGCAAGGAAGAGGAGGGTCGGGAATCAAAACAGCCAAGATTGCCCAGAAAACCGGAAATCTGGTGATGTCCGAGATTTTAACCGGCACAGAAGAAGATTTAATCGTTATTTCCCAAAAAGGACAGGTAATAAGGACTAAAGTCAACTCTATTTCCATTCTTTCACGTTCCACCCAGGGCGTAAGAATCATGAAATTGGAGCCGGGGGACAGGGTGGCCTCGGGCACCTGCATCTAAAATGTCGTTTAAACCCTCTTTCTACTATATCTTCGTTTTCGTCACCGGCGCTGTTATTATGATGGTTGAAATGGTCGCCTTCCGCTTGGCGACTATTTATTTTGGCGCGTCTCTGTTCGTTTGAGCGAATATCATTGGCCTGATTATGATTGCTCTGTCTTTGGGGTATTACAGTGGAGGAAGATTAGCCGACTTATATCCCCAAAAGAAAATTTTAATGTGGCTAGTGTTCGCCGCGGGCCTTACGATGAGTTTTCTCCCCATTGTTAACACGTTAACCAGTCCCTATTTCGTTAAAAACTCTCTTTTTGGTTCCATTATAGTTTCTTCATTTGTCTTTGTGGCTATTTTATTTACCGTTCCGGTTTGGCTTTTGGGAATGGTAAGTCCATACGTCATCCGTTTGAAAAACCAAGAATTAGAAACAACGGGTTACACCTCCGGTTCAATTTACGCTTTTTCAACAGTGGGAAGCATCTTTGGTACTTTTTTTGCCTCTTTCTTGAGTATCCCGATTTTTGGGATAAAAGAAACAATTTTAATTTCCGCTTTTTGTTTAATATTAATTAGTCTAATCGGGCTTATTCCTGATTTTAAAAAAATCTTTTGTCTTGTTTTGCTCTTCCCAATTGTCGTGAATTTTACCCCAGAAGTAAAAAGACAGGGATTGATTTATGAAAAAGAATCGTTTTACGGATTAATCCAGGTAATTGAAGATGAAAAATTGGGTTATATTTTGGATATCAATCAGACTGGCCGTTGGTCTGTTTATCATCCCGATGAAGTTTTGACGAATTTATACTTTGACTATTTTTCACCCCTCTATTTTCTTTTAAATAAAAGAGACAATCTGGATATTTTAATTATCGGGCTCGCCGGAGGCGTGGTGTCTCGTCAATACTTCTATTTTTTCGGAGAAAAAAATTTAAAGATTGATGGCGTGGAATTAGATCCTTATGTGTCGGAAGCGGCCTATAAATTTTTTAACTTATCGGAACAAAAGGGACTTAGTGTGATTAATGCTGACGGAAGGACTTATTTGCAGAACACCCAAAAAAAATATGACCTGATTTTTATTGACGCTTATGTCGGCGCTCTTTATATTCCCTATCAGTTGTCTACGAAAGAATTTTTTGAATTGACGAATTCTCATTTAAAACCCGGTGGAATTTTAGCAATGATGGTTACAGGCAAGAGCCGGAAAGAGGACGTTATTAGGTGTCTTACGCAAACAATTAAATCTGTTTATCCTTATAGTTTCTTCTTTCCAAGCGGTAGCAGGCACGAATTCATAGTCGTTGGGTCAAAAGATCAGTTAAACGATAAATTTCTAAATTTAGTAGAAAAAACCGAAACGGAAGAACTAAAAAAAATAAGTTTTGACATATCGCAGAATTTTCAAGAAATCCAGCCGGATAAATCAGGAAAAAAATGCCTTTTGGTGGATAACTTAGCTCCTATTGAATTATTAAGTGAAATGGACAGAGTATTTCGATGGTAAGTTTTTAACAGCTTGATATTGCGCGATAACCTTAAAATTCCTATAATAGAATAAGGCATGGAGAATTTTTTTAATGTTGAAGAAATTTTAAATAAACTTGAAATAAGGGACACTATGATAGCGGCCGAATTTGGATGCGGCGGAGGAATATTTTCTATTGCCTTAGCTAAAAAATTAAAAGAAGGAAGGGTGTACGGGTTAGATATTTTGGAAGAAAAATTATCGGCTCTAAAAAACCGGGCGGCTATTGAAAATATTTCTAATATAGTAACAATTTTATGCGATTTAGAAAGATCCCAAGGATCCACTCTTAGAAACGGGTATTTGGATTTGGTTTTAATCCCGAATATATTGTTTCAAGCCGAAAGAAAGGATGCTATAATAGAAGAAGGGAAGAGAGTTTTGAAGCCCGGAGGCCAACTTTTAGTTGTAGATTGGAAGAAAGATGCGCCTCTCGGTCCTAAAGAAGGCAGGGTATCGGCCGAAGAAACTAAGGCAATCGCAGAAAGACTGGGTTTAAAACTTAAAAATGAATTTTCGGCGGGACCTTACCATTACGGCCTACTATTTATCAAGTAAATGTTGTATAATGATTTAATGAAGAAATTTCTTTGTTTAACTATATCCCTTGGCGCCTTGATTTATTTTAGCTTTGTTGAAGCGGCAAGCACCGTCACTATCACCAATCCTATAAAAGCGACAAGTTTCCAGCAACTGATTACCAATATGACAAGCGCAATAAGTTTGCTTGTTGGAAGTATTGGAGTTATAATGTTAATAATCGCTGGAATTTATTTTTTAATATCCGCCGGCGAACCCCAGAAACTTCAGAAAGCAAA
>Ga0210057_1010870_pt1 | contig 10198 bp, 10 predicted proteins | sample CryGeyCG2114_010_2_FD_183968 | JGI IMG/M metagenome (GOLD analysis project Ga0210057, IMG submission 183968) | Groundwater microbial communities from aquifer - Crystal Geyser CG10_big_fil_rev_8/21/14_0.10 (SPAdes) (version 2) | ecosystem: Environmental > Aquatic > Deep subsurface > Groundwater ...
TGTGGATTGCTAATTTGACCTAGATTTGGTACCATTAACCCTATATGATTACAATCAAAAAGACCGCATATTTAGCCATAATTTTAACACTTTTATTCACGGCTAATGCTTCCTACGCCGCATCAGATGATACACGCTATTTTGTTAAATCCACCTCCGGTTGGTGGAAAAAGTCTTTCGGAATCAGACACAATTTTGACGATGGTTTTACAGCCGACTTAACCGATTTTCAACTTCGTCTCGCGAAGGTTTTTGGTGTAGAAGTTGAACCCGTTAAAAAGTTAAATATTTTGCCCGACTTATCGCAAGCGCTCCCGATTTTGTCTGCGACAAAGTCGCAGTTACAAAATCGAGGATCCTCGATTTCTCAACCGGATTCTTTGAATTCTGGAGAAATCGGGACGATAACGAGTGGAAAATTTAAGGCGAAGAGAGCTAAGCCCACCGAGCAAATTCCTTGGGGCATTAAGAAGGTTTACAATAATTCATTTCTATCGGAAACCTCAGGCGGTTCCGGCGTTAATGTTGCCGTATTAGATACAGGAGTCTTAAAAACTCATCCCGACCTTAAAAATAGGATTAAAGAGTGTAAAGATTTTTCGGGACCGCTCAGTGTTGCTGACGGAAAATGCGACGACAAGAACGGCCACGGAACTCATGTTGCGGGAATAATTGCTGCTGATGGTGGTTCTGACGGTCTCGGTTTGTATGGAATGGCCCCAGAAGCCAACCTTTTCGTGTATAAGGTCTGTTCCAATAACGGCACTTGCTGGGCAGACGATATTGCTGTTGCGCTTCGAACAGCCGCCGATGATGGAGTTAATATTGTTAACATGAGCTTGGGTTCTGATAATCCTAGTCAGTTGATAACGGATGCTACCGATTATGTTGTCTCTAAAAATGTTTTGATCGTTGCTGCCGCTGGCAATGATGGTCCTTATACTGGAAGTATTGATTTTCCTGGAGCTGATGCCGATGTTGTTTCTATTGGAGCTGTTGATAAAAATCTCTTAATACCCGATTGGAGCTCTCGAGGAATTAATCTAACCACGAAGCCTTATGTTGTAGAGGCACAAGACATGGAACTTGCTGCTCCGGGCCTCAATATTGAATCAACATGGAAAGATGGTAGCTATGCTATTTTGTCAGGAACATCTATGGCCTCTCCTCATGTTGCGGGATTGGCTGCTAAATTATGGAAAAAAGATTCTTTAAATCCAGCATCAGACACTAGAGATATTCTTCATAAACTTACCACTGATTTATTGCCTAATGGTGATGATGATGACTCAGGATTTGGATTTCCACATTTATAAAACTAATAAAAAAACCTCTGTCTATTGCAGAGGTTTTTTTATTTAGCTAAAATAGGACTACCATGAAAATTAACCATGTCATCCGCACTTTAGTTATCTCAGATTTTTTTATTAACTCGGGCTTTGCTGTGTTTGGACCAGTATTCGCCGTATTTATTACTAAACAAATTGCGGGTGGTTCACTGGAAGTTATTGGTTTTGCCGCTGCCATTTTTCAAATTTTCAAATCTGGTTTCCAAATCCCCATTGCAAGATATTTAGACAAAAATCATGGCGAATATGATGATTATTATTCTATGATTTTTGGGACATTATTGATTGCGATAGTGCCTTTTCTTTATCTTTTTGCATCCCAAGCAGTTCATGTTTATCTAATTCAATCTTTGTATGGTATCGGAGCGGCTTTTGCGATTCCGCCATGGTATGCCATATTTACCCGCCACGTGGATAAAATGCGTGAAAATGTGGAATGGTCAATGGATTCTATAGCCATTGGAATAGGTGGGGCAGTTGCGGCTGCTACAGGCGGAATTTTAGCTCAAAAATTTGGTTTTCAAACTGTTTTTATTTTGGGTGGTATCTTTGCTATTTTCGGGGCATTCATTCAGGCAAGGATATTCAGAGATATAAAAGAAAAAGTTCCTCAAGGAGAAGTCAAACCTCAACCGGATAGATTGGCTGAATAAATTTTACATTACATGGGTATCATGTAAATTACTCTAATGAATAAAGAAATTTCCAAAATTCTACATAAGATGGCTGTTTTGCTTGAAATGAAAGAGGTAGAATTTAAGCCACGCGCGTATGAAAAAGTTGCTGATGTGATTGAATCTTTGGCTGAGGATGTTGGAGATGTTTATAAACATGGTGGAATTAAAGCTCTTGAAGACATTCCTGGAGTTGGTCTTTCTATAGGCGAGAAGATTGAAGAATATATTAAAACAAAACGCATCAAAGAATACGACAAACTAAAAAAAGAGATTCCGGTTGATATTGAAGGCTTAGCGTCTATTGAGGGTGTTGGCCCCAAGACAATTTTACGTCTTTATAAAAAGTTAGGAATAAAAACAAGAGACCAACTGGAAAAATTTGCAACTGCAGGGGAACTCGTAAAAGGTGGATTTGGTAAAAAAACCGAGGAGAATATTTTAAAAAGTATTGGCTTTCTGAAAAAGGAGCATGGCCGGTATCTTTTGGGCGATATAATGTCTACAGCTGAGGCAATTCTTGAAAAGATAAGAGCTTTTCCTGAAGTTCAATCAGCCGAGTTTGGCGGTTCTCTTAGGCGGATGCAGGAAACTGTCGGTGATTTGGACTTTGTAGTGTTTTCCGATGAGCCGGCCGAAGTAATTAAAAAATTTCTTAAATTTATCGAGATAAAAAGCATCCATTCTCAAGGGGAACACAAAACATTAGTCCGTTTAAATATTGAAACTGATGCCGATATTTGGGTTGTGTCTCCAAAATCATTGGGTTCAGGCCTGATTGCCACAACTGGCAACAAACAACACAACATTACCTTGCGAACATTGGCCGAAAAGAAAGGCTGGATATTAAATGATTATGGCTTATGGCACGGAAAAACACTTTTGGCATCAAAAACAGAAGAAGAGGTTTATGAAAAACTGGGCATGGAATGGATACCGCCTGAAATTAGAAATAGTACAGGCGAAATTGAAGCGGCGTTGGAAGGTAAACTACCCAATCTTATCGGTTACGATGATGTAAAAGGTGATTTACAGATTCAGACGGACTGGACTGACGGTAAAAATTCAATTGAGGAAATGGCAAAGGCCGCCAAAGAACTCGGGCATGAGTATATTCTTATTACTGACCACACTAAGTCTTTGGCTATGACAGGAGGAAGTGACGAGAAAAGACTTATCAAACAAATGGCCGCGATTGATAAAATCAATTCAATGAACAATGAACAGGGAACAAAATTCAAGATTTTGAAGGGTGCTGAGGTAAATATCATGCCTGATGGTACGCTTGACATAGACGATGAAACCTTGGCTAAGTTAGATGTGGTTGGTGCCGCTGTCCATTCAAGATTTAATATGTCCGAAAAGGATATGACTGCGCGGATTAAGAGGGCAATGGAAAATCCTAATGTGGATATAATTTTTCATCCGACTGGGCGTTTAATCCAAAAGCGCGAAGCTTACAAAGTAGACATGAATGAGCTTCTCAAGACTGCAAAGAGAACAAAAACAGTGATGGAAATAGACGCCTTTCCCGATAGGCTCGACCTTAAAGATGAATATATTCACAAAGCAGTTAAATTGGGTGTAAAATTATCCATAGATACCGATGCTCATGCCATAGAACATTTAAGGTTCCTTCGCTATGGCATTGCCCAGGCTCGGAGAGGGTGGGCAGAGAAGAAAGATATTATCAATGCGCAATGTTTAGAACAAATGTTGAAAATGCTGAAATGAAAATTAATGTTAAGGCAAAACCAAATTCAAACGAAAACAAAGTTGAAAAAATAGACAACTTTAATTTTGTTGTGTCCGTGAAAGATCCACCTGTTCAAGGCAGGGCAAATCGGGCGATAGTTAAATTACTTTCGGAATATTTTCACACTCCAAACGTCCGCATTGTATCTGGCCATATTTCACGCCAAAAAATTATTGAGGTGTATTGATTTTTACTGACATCGTTGTATCATTCTATTAAGTTGTTTACTAATCGGAGTTAAGATGACATTGCGGCCGGAATTTGAACTTATAGAAGCTCAATCTCATCAGCTTTTTTGGAGTAAAGAAAATGATTTGGATTTCTTGAACAGGGCAGAAGATAATATAAGGTTATGTGAACATATTGCTGAAACAGATGTTGAGAAAATTGTTATTGAAAAAGCCAGATATTGGCTAAAAAGGAGATTGTCGGAATTAGAAGCAAACACAGACACGAAAATAAAACTTTTACCACCTGTTTCTTTACCGCCTGCCCTGAATGATTCATTTGTCCCTCACCTGTATGATTTTACAGAACAAGACCGTGAATTTCTCCGACCTCTCCACATTGCCATAGACGAACCTTCCGGAAATAACGATGATGGCGCCTGAATAGGGCGCTTTTTTATTTGACCAATCCCAATGTGTGATTTGCGTAGTGACACTTAAAAAAGTAAAATTACTATATGGTGAGCAAGTTAAAAGTTTATAAAGTTTATCAAGTTCATAAAGTACCTTAAGAACTTTAAGAACCTTCTGCTTTATAACTGAAAATTCGTGAAACGAATTCTATTATTGGGGGGCGGTAGCGGAGGACATGTTTTTCCCTTGATTGCCGTTGCCCGGGCATTGAAAGAAAAATCCAAACAGATGGGGGTTCCTTTGGAGTTGATGGTTTTGGGTGAAGGTCAATTTTTGAAACAAGCAGTACAAGATAATGAATTAAGTTTTAAGCCAATTTTGGCCGGAAAATTAAGAAGGTATTTCAGTCTGTTGACAATTCTTGATGTTTTTAAGATTCCAATTGGATTCATGCAATCCTTATGGTATATTTTTTGGTTCATGCCCGATGTCGTTTTTGCCAAAGGTGGATATGCATCCTTGCCGGGATCTTTTGTAAGTAAAATATATTTTATTCCACTATTTATTCACGAGTCTGATTCTGTCCCCGGTCTTGCCAATAGGGTTTTGGGTAAATTAGCAAAGACAGTTTTTGTGTCATTTGATTCAAGTCAAAAATATTTTAAATCTGGCAAAACTGTTTTAACAGGAAATCCTATTAGAAAAGAATTGGTAACGGGTGATAGAGTTATGGCCATAGAAAGGTTTGGCCTGAATTCAAACCGCAAAACAATACTTGTGGCTGGGGGTAGTCAGGGTGCTCAAAAGATAAACCGAATAATTTTGGATTCACTCGTTTTGTTGGTAAAAGATTATCAGATAATTCATCAATGTGGCGAGAGTCAGTTCCAGACAGTAAAGGCTGAGTCGGAAAAAATAATTAAAGAAGGTGAGGGTGAGTATGCAGATGCTGTTAGTGTTAATTATAAATTATTTCCGTTTTTTGACGCAAACGACATGGCCTTGGCTTATGCGGCAGCAGACATTATAATTTCTAGAGCTGGAGCCAGTAATATTTCAGAGATATCCATGCTGGGTAAGCCGGTGATATTAATACCACTTTTTCATGGCAGTCGCGGGGAGCAATTATTTAATGCTCAAGAATTGTCAAAATTCGGAGGAGTTTATATTGAAGAAGAAAACCTTACGCCCCACATATTGATTAATCAAATTCAATCTCTTCTTGAGCCAGATAAATATAATTCCATTAGTGAAAAATTAAAAACTTTTGCTGTTCCTAATGCGGCGGAAAAAATTGCTTCCGCATTACTGGTACCGCGGAGTTAATATATGCAATTTCAATTAATAATCGGGTCGGTTGTCATTGTGTTGATTGTTTTGTTCGTTTATTTAAAAAGAACAAAAGGACATCAGGAGTCCAGCTTACCAGTAGTATCGGAAGATGTTAATCTTCCAACAGTAAATCAACCAAATCCGCCGATGGTAAGTCAAAGTGAATCACCAGTACAAAATGAATCCCGAACGAAATAGCAACTGATGGGATTTAAGATAAAAATTTAGGACTGTTCTGAAATATATTTACTGTAAAAATATTTCTCGATTGAATCCTATTTCGTACAGGATGAATTGGACAACAACGGGCCACAATAGTAATAAGATCTATTTTGAGGGTGTAGTAAAGAAGGGCGTTTTGTCGCACGCCTATCTTTTCTCAGGACCTGAAGGGATAGGTAAAAAGGGGTTTGCCTATGATATTTTTCGCTTAATAAATCAGAGGGAACCTGAAGGAGATCCAGATTTTAAGATACTCACGCCACGGATAGAAGAAGATGAAACTAAGATATATGTTGAGGACATTAGAGATCTAAAAGCATATTTAACCTTAAAGCCTTATTATGGGCCATATAAATTTGTTGTGATTAATGATGCCGACATGCTAGTTCCGGCTGCTGCCAATTCTCTGTTAAAGACACTAGAAGAACCATCTCCATTCACGATTCTTATTTTAATAAGTTCAAAACCAAAGTTAATTCTTCCAACAGTATTGTCTAGATGCGATAAGGTGCAATTTTTGCCTGATGATGAAAAAGGGATTGATAAAGAAACGATTACAGCAATAGATGAGTTTATAAAGATTTCAAAAGAGGGGATTTGCGAACGGATGCAATATGCTGATAAATTATTTGCCGGAAAAGATTATCAAAATCTTGTTGTGGGTTTGATACACACTCTTCGGGCTCGAGAAAACCCAAATCACAAAATACTTAAAAATCTTCTGCGTTTGAATTATCTGCTCTCCCAGCCCCAATTCAACCACCGCCTCGCTCTGGAAAATTTTCTGATTAACTTGTAATCGCTCTGGCCAATGCCATTTTCTTACGGCTTCCTCTTGGACTATTTCTAGAAACTCCTCCTCATTTCTCTACAGAGATCCTAGGGCGGGCTAAAGCACCGCCCCTATGAGCGACCGCCCCGGGGGGGGGAAGTCCCGCTGCCCAGCATGCGGATCCCTCCGTAAGTAACTCGGGACCGACTGGGCATCCCCCGAACTCGGTTCCCAGAGAAATAGCGTCAGAGTTCCTGAAATAGTAGCCAAACGTGCAGAAGTGAGAAAATGGCATTGGCCGGAGTGATTGGTTAGTTTTCTAATCAATTAACATTCAAGGAAACCTATTCGATTTTTGTCCTTTCGGTTTCGAGGGCCTGCCTGCCGGCAGGCAGCTAACACAATGCTTAAATTGATTGATAATTTGCTTAGTTTAATAAATTTTAGCCGGAAAATCCCCTTAGGGAGGAACGGATGCTAAAATTTGTTAAGCAAATTGAGATTAATTTAAGCATTTGTCCGAAGAAAGCCGAGCTGACAAAAATGGGATAGGTTTTATTGGGTGTTGTTTTTGAAAAAATTATAATTTTATGCTACATTCAACTATATGTATAAAGACCATATAATTCAGAAGAAAAAGGATTTTGATGGTGCTATTGAGCATGTCAAAAACGAGATAGCCGGCATCAGAACCGGCCGAGCCCATGCTTCTATGGTTGAAGATATTGTTGTGGATTATATGGATTCTAAGTTTAGGATTAAGGAATTGGCAACCATTAATACTCCAGAATCACGAACGATTCTTATTCAGCCATGGGACAAACAGGCCATTCCTAATATTGTAAAAAGCATTAAAGAAAGTTCTTTGGGATTAAATCCAGTTGAGGACGCTATAGGAATTAGATTAAACATTCCGCCATTGACCGAGGAGCGAAGATTAGAATTTATTAAACTGCTTCATCAAAAAATTGAGTGGGGGAAAGTTAGAGTAAGACAGATACGCGAAGATATTTTGAAAAAAGTCCAGACTGAAGTCAAAGAGAAAAAGGCCCGTGAAGACGATATGTTTAAAGCAAAAGAAGAACTCCAGAAATTAATGAATGATCTGAATCTGAAGTTTGATGATATGGCAAAGAAAAAAGAGCAGGAATTAATGACAAATTAATGATAACCGCGATAATTTTTATAATCGTCCTAGGGGTGCTGGTTTTTGTCCATGAGTTTGGGCATTTTATTTTTGCCAAAAGAGCGGGAATGAAGGTAGAGGAATTTGGCTTAGGTTTTCCTCCGAGGATTTGGGGCGTTAAAAAGGGGGAGACATTTTATTCTATAAACATGATTCCTTTCGGTGGGTTTGTGAAAATTCTTGGAGAAGATGGAGATGAGGCATCAAACCCGAGAAGTTTTTCTTCTAAGCCAGCCGGACCTAGACTTAAGGTGATAATTGCAGGAGTAACGATGAACTTCTTTTTAGCCGTGGTGCTTTTAATGATTACGAACTTTTTCGGATTAAGAATAGGACTAATTGATGATAAAACTGCGTCTCTTGCCAGAGACAAGCAGGTCCAGATTATTGAAGTTTCAAAAGATAGTCCGGCTGATAAAGCGGGGTTGAAACTTCTTGATGAGGTCAGTGGGTTTAAGGTCAATGGCTCACTTGAAGCAGTTTCCACTGCGGAAGATGTTCAGGCTTTTATACAAAAAAATACCGGCAAAACATTAGCTATTGTAATAAATAGAAACGAAGAAATATTAGAAAAAGAAATTGTGCCAAGACTTAATCCACCAGAGGGTCAGGGCGCACTGGGAATTTCATTGGCTCTTACTGGAGTAGTTTCTTATCCCTGGTACGAAGCAATCTGGCGAGGCGTGTATGATGCTGTTATTCTTACGATGAACACAGTCATTGGATATTACATGTTGTTTAAAACCCTATTATTTCAAGGTAAATTGATTGCTGATATTTCGGGTCCTGTTGGCATAGCTACTCTTACCGGTCAAGCCGCAAGAATTGGCATAAACTATTTGATGCAGTTTACGGCCATGATTTCTATTAATCTGGCGGTTTTGAACATAATTCCATTTCCGGCCTTGGATGGAGGCAGAGCCTTGCTTATAGTCATAGAGAAGTTTAAGGGTTCGCCAGTAAACAAAAAAGTCGAGATGGCTATTAATACTATCGGTTTTGTATTTCTGATAACATTAATGGTATATGTGACAACCAAAGACATACTCAGGTTTTTCTAAAAAACTGTAATTTCTAATTATCAAACAATGAAACTTTCCAAATTATTTACAAAAACATTGAGGGAGGCACCCACAGATGAAGAGGCAAAAAATGCCCAGCTTTTGATTCGGGGCGGTTTTGTTTACAAAAATTCTGCGGGAATTTACTCTTTTTTGCCTCTTGGCTGGCGCGTTGCGCAGAAAATTATGAATATCGTCAGGCAAGAAATGGACGCAATCGGTGGACAGGAAATGCTGATGCCGACATTGATAGATAAGAAGTATATGGAACCAACAGGCAGATGGAACCTAGATGTCGGATATAAAGCAATTCCCCAACCTGATTTAAACGAACTAGAAACTAAAAACTGTAAACTAGAAACTAATTTCGTTTTGGGTTGGTCTCATGAGGAGGTTTTAACAGCCATCGCTTCCAAATACATAAGTTCTTATAAAGATTTACCTTTTTATGCTTATCAAATTCAGACTAAGTTTAGGAATGAAGCGAGAGCAAAATCAGGTCTTCTTCGGGGACGGGAGTTTATGATGAAAGATCTTTATAGTTTCCATGCCGACCAAAAAGATTTAGACAATTATTATGAAAAAGCAAAAGAGGCTTATTTAAAAATTTTTGAACGTTGTGGGTTAACGGCAATCTATACCGTTGCTGCGGGTGGTATTTTCACCGATAAATTTACTCATGAATTTCAGGTTCTTGCTGATGTCGGAGAAGATACTATTTATGTATGTTCAAAATGTAAATATTCAGAAAATAAAGAAATTACAAAGTTAAAAAATGGGGATAAGTGTATCAAGTGTGATGGCAATATTGAAGAACACAAATCAATTGAGGTCGGTAATATTTTTGATCAGAGCACAAAGTATTCCGAAGCCTTGGGACTGTACTTTACTGATGAAGACGGCAATAAAAAGCCAGTAATTATGGGTGCTTACGGAATAGGTTTAGGCAGAGTAATGGCAACTGTCGTGGAGGTGTTAAGTGACGAGAAGGGAATTGTCTGGCCGGAAAATATTGCTCCATACAAAGTTCATTTGATTTCTTTGGAACAAAACGAAAGCGCAGATAAGATTTATGATGATTTACAAAAATCTGGTGTGGAAGTTTTGTATGACGACAGAGAGGGCAAAACTGCTGGAGAGAAATTCGCTGATTCCGATCTCATCGGCTGTCCAATCAGAATTGTTGTAAGCAAGAAAACTCTTGAAAAAGAAAGTGTGGAACTCAAGCTTCGCAATGAAAAGGACCTCAAACTCATTAAGTTGAC
>Ga0210057_1010871_pt1 | contig 10197 bp, 8 predicted proteins | sample CryGeyCG2114_010_2_FD_183968 | JGI IMG/M metagenome (GOLD analysis project Ga0210057, IMG submission 183968) | Groundwater microbial communities from aquifer - Crystal Geyser CG10_big_fil_rev_8/21/14_0.10 (SPAdes) (version 2) | ecosystem: Environmental > Aquatic > Deep subsurface > Groundwater ...
CCTGACTGGAAATATTAAAACAAGATAATAAATATGCATAGACAGGCCAGAAAAATTAGCAGATTTTTTCTAATTGTGTTTTTAATACCAACCTTAACATTGGGCAATTTTTTATTTTTGCCTATTAAAACAGCTAAAGCCGCCTCAGAGTTTGCTAATTGTCACAGCCCGTTATTTATTGTTGATGGCTGGCAGTTGCAGACTCAAACTTTAATTAAAGCTAACAGTCCTTATTGTTTAAGGGGCAGAATGGAATTATCGGCTGATGAAACATTGACCATAGAAGCGGGCACAGTGATAAAATTTGAAGACGCGTTTTTGCAAAGCGGAGTTATGCGTGGCAGTCATTTAGATTTATTTGGCCGGCTTGATATTAAGGGTACGGCCCAAGAGCCGGTAATTTTTACTTCTATTCGTGATGATGAATATGCGGGCGATACTAATGAAGATGGAACTGCCACTTCTCCGACAAAAGGGGACTGGGATATAATTAACTTGTATGGTTTAGCTGAGAAAAAAATTGATTATGCTATTTTTAAATACGGCGGCGGACATGATGCCTCAAGAATGCTTCACGCGGGCATGAGTCCTGATGTCGGCCCAGATGTTTCCATTACTCATTCAGTTATTACTGAAAGCGCCACTGATGGCATTGGTGTGGATAAAAATTTTGTTAAATTTGAATCTAATAAAATTTATGATAATGATGGTTTGGGCGTAAAGGACTGGAGCGCGGATGCTGATATTTTTATTGATGTCAGAAACAATTGGTGGGGTTCTGATGACGGGCCAAATATCTGGGGCGTGCATGAGAATTTTGAGCCAGGCGTAGAAACAATCGGCGGCCATTTTTATAATAATCCTCCTTATTATAATCCAGCTAATCATTATCTTTACGAACCATGGCTTAAATTATCAGACCTTGAATATGTGCCTGCCTGGCGTGAAAATATTCAACCTGGCGATATTTTGTATGATCGTTTTGCTTCTGGCGTTGGCCATGCAGGATTATATGTTGGTGATAATAAAGTTATTGAAGCTGTCGGATATCCATTTTGGACAAGCGACTATCCTGGAAAAGTTGAAAAGAGAGACATTGTTTCTTGGGATTATCCGCAAAGAAATACAGTTTATTTGTTGCGTGTTAAAAAACCAGATTATTTAAACGCTTATGAATGGCAGCAAAGAATTTCGAGCGCGATTGATTTTGCAAAAAAGCAGCAGAGTCCAACAGCCAAATCTTATGACTGGAGCTGGCACACCAAACAATATGACATTAACAGCCCAAGCTGGTATTGTTCAGAACTTGTTTGGGCGGCTTATTTTAATCAGGGCGTTGATCTGGAATACAAGAGTTCAAATACGCCAATAATATCTCTTGGTGTTTTGCCAATCATTATCAATGTTTCGCCTGTTTCACCAGTGGAAATTTTTAATGATGAAGACACAGAAATAATCGGTTCACATTTGGAAGGAGAAGGAAGTGTGCCTTGGTATCATAAGTTTGCTCCGCTTTTGGTCATGTCTCCGGTCAATGTGATTATTACTGATAAAGACGGCAATGTGTTGGACCAAAATAGCAACAACATTCCAGGCGCTACTTTTATTGAAGACCAAGTTGATGAAAATGGCCACAAATACAGCATTATTTATCTGCCAGTTGAGCAAGGCCCATACCAAATAAAAGTGGTGCGCAAGCCAGACGCGAATGACGGCGATACTTACAGTCTAAAATTAGAAACGGAAGATGGCGATGAATGGCTGGCGCAAGATGAGCCAGTGCCGACGGCTGGAGAAAGCGATGAATATGAAGTGATATTAAATAGTGACTCGGATACCGGCAGCGGCCAGGGACCCGGAGCTTTTGTTAGCGGTTTTTCTGATACTGAAGAATCTTCTGCCAACACTTATCAAGCCGGCACTTTGGATTTATCAGCCACAACTACACCAGTAGAAAATTTAATTTTTGGCAGTCCGGCCGAGGGCGGTTTAATTTTTAATAATGTTGGCAGTTTGGATTTTAATTATCAGACAAATTTTGATTCAACCGCTGGCAACCAAAATTTGTGCGATAATTTGCAGGTGGAAGCCAAAGACGCGGCTGATGTTACTTTATATACCGGTTACATAAACAGTTTTGCTTTGTCAGCTTCTTTATTATCCGCGTCAGCAACCGCGGACATTAAAATGACTTTTTCTTTAGTAGCTGATGGCGATGTTTTAAAAAATCAAACCTGCGAATTGAATTTAAAATCACAGGCCTGGCAGGATAATTTAGCTGATGGTTCAAGTGGATTTAGTGATGAAGAAAATTTAACAATTTTAATCACTACTGGCGATTGGGGCGCGACGCCGCCAGCTATCCCAGTATGCGGCAATGGCGCAATAGAAATCGGTGAGACTTGCGATGACAGTAATACAACTGACGGTGATGGATGTTCAGCTACTTGTGCCATAGAACCAATCGCTATGTGTGTCAAAATAAATGAGGTTTATTATGATCCCAATGTTGGCAGTGCTAATAATGAATGGATTGAATTATATAATGCCTGTAGCATTACCGTAAATTTACAAAATTGGACTTTACAAGACAAAAACGGCACCGAAACTATCACTCAAAGTTATCCAATTGGTCCTGGTGATTTTGTAGTAATTGCCGCAGATGTTTCTACTTGGAATAACTGGCCAAACATTCCCAACAATGCCTTTAAAATAGACATGGGCGGTTCGAAATTGTTTAATGGTTTAACAAATTCCGGTGATCATGTTTTTTTATTAGATGATGTTAATCATCAAATAGATGCAGTCAGTTGGGGAGCTGATACCGTTGCTTTTAATCCATCTGTTCCAGTTGTAGCCAGTGGTCATTCTATTTCCCGCAAAGTTAAAGGCGTGGATACTGATACGGCGGCTGATTGGATGGATACACATAGTGGTTCGACACCGTCCGGGCCAAACCCAGGCACTAATCCGCATACACCAGACGGTCAATTATCGCAGCCATTAGCAGAAGATAATGTTTCAGATTTTGATATAAATTTAGATACGAATGTTGCAGCACAGGATAATACAGAAGAAGAAAATACAGAAGTAATTGCTTCGGACGAAGAAGAAGTTATCGCGCCGTTTGAGGAAAATAATAATCTGCCTGAACAAATTTTAGAGCCGGCAGATAAACAAGAAGAAATTATAGAACCAATTATTGCAGAAGCTGAGCCGGAAATTATTATTGTTCAGGAATTAGTTGCGCCAGAGCCATCGGTTTCAGAACCAGCACCGGCTGTTGAACAGCCAGCGCCAGTTAGCGAACCAATCATTACTGAATAAAATATGAAAAAAATATTTATCACAATTTTAATATCAATTTTTGCTTTTGGAATTTTTGGTTTTGCCAGCCAAGTTTTGGCTGCTGACAATGGCACGGAAGTTTTATTTGAAAATGGCAATAGCGCCCCTCTTTTTAACGAGGCGAATTTTTTACCTGGGCAAACAGTAACACGCTGGGTAAAATTTAAAAATAATAATACTGATCCGGTCAAAGCGGCCGCCAAAATTTCCAGTTACAGCGATTCCGGCGGGCTTGGTAATTGGTTAGATATAGTAATCAAAGAAGGGGATAATGTGCTTTATAACAAAACTTTGGCAGATTTTTTCATTGCTGGAGAAATAATGCTTTCTGATGTTGCTGGCAGTGAGGAAAAACAATATGATTTTGCCATAACTTTTAATCCAGACGCTGGAAATACTTATCAGGGCAAAACCTTAAGTTTTAATATTCAAGTCGGCGTGGGTTCTGAAGACGCGATTGGAGGCGAAACTGGCGGCAGCAGTTCGGGCGGTGGAGGTTACAGTTATCAAGGTTTGGAAATTTATAATGAAGCAAACACCATTATTTCCGATACCTCCGTAACTATCACTTGGCTTACTAATAATTTTTCCAGTTCGCGTGTGATTTATGATACAATCTCGCATCTTGATCTTTTAAGCTCAATTCCACCAAATTATGGTTATGCTTTTTTTACCGATGAATTTAATACTCCGCCCCCGGGCGTCGTCAGCCACAGTGTTACTATCACTGGCTTAACTTCTAGTACTATCTATTATTATCGTGTGATTTCGCATGCTTCGCCGGATACGGTGGGGCAAGAATTAAGTTTTACCACAACTGGTGCCATACCAACTGAACAAACCGGCGGCGCTACGCCTGGCGGACAAACTGGCAGTAGCGCAGTGGCTGGAGATGAAACTGGCGGCACAGGCGGCGGATTAGCTATAAATGTTCCTGCTAATGAAAATCTGGCAGAAGAAAATGCATTACCAGAAGAAGAATTATTAGGTGAAGTAGAAGGCGCGCAAACATTGGCCGTGTGTCCTGATTGTGCTACGATAGATTGGGTTTTAGTGCTTCTATTTTTAATTCTCACTATTTTAATTTATCGGCAAATAAATATTATTTTTCCAGAATATCTGGCGGAAAAAAATCGCGGCCAGTTAATTAAAATTATTTTATGGAGCGCCTTGCTTTTGGCAGCCGCGCTCGGCGCTTGGTTGATTTTATACGCCTGCCATTTTAAACTTATTTGGCCGGCCGTTTTGATAATTGGTTTTTATGTTTTGCTTCTGGCTTTAAATTTTGGCCAAAAGAAAAAAGGATTGCTGGCTGGAATTTTCGGCTTGGTTTTGGCTGTTGTGGTTGCTTTCACCTATTATTTTTGCGCGCGGCTTGGCTGGCAAAGTTGGCTTATGATCGTGGCGCTTTATTTAGCGACTTTAATTTCTTATTTTATCGGGCTTTTAGCGGGAAAATTTTGGCTTGTGTCTCCGGCCTTGGCATTGCTCATTACTTTTTTACTGGTGGTGCTAAATCGTTGCGCGTGTTAGAATATAGTTGATAATAGAAATTATTGCATGTCTAAAATCACCACTCCTTTGTCAGTTTTAGCTTTATTTTATCTCATGATTGTCGGGCTGTCTTTTATCGCTCTTATTTTCGCGGTGATGATAGCTTATGATGTGAGCAATTACTTCGCGCATCTGGATGAATATGCGGCTTTTAAAAGGTGCAAAGGTTATCTGGAAAAACAGGATTATGGTTTGTATAATAGTTGTTATAATCAAGTGCTGAATGAAGTGGATAAAAAGTGAATTATGAATAATTTTGTCATTATTCTTTTTTCTTTTTTGTTATTCCTGCGAAAGCAGGAATCTCATAGAATTATGAGATCCCCGTTCAATTTGCCACTGGCAAATTTGAACTCGCGAGGATGACATTGGGATTTTAATGCGTTCGCATAAAATATTTTTTATTAGCGCGCTTTATTTTTTAATCGGCATTGGCGCGCGGTCAGTTATTAGTTTTGATATTTTTTATTTGTTTGTTTTAGCTTTGCTCGGTTTTGTTTTGGCCATAATTTTTTGGAGCAAAGAAAAATCTCGTCTTCTGTTATTAGGAGCGTTTTTTTTATTTTTTGGCGCCTGGCGCCTGGAAGCGGCTTTGCCTAAATTAACCGCTGATTATTTAGTGTTTTACGCGGATAAGATAGTGGAGTTAACGGGGAGAATTGACCGGGAGCCAGATCAAACAGAAAAATATGTAAAAATTGTTTTAGCTGATCTGGAATTGAATGACAAAGGTGTTTTAAAACCAGTGGTGGGCAAAATTTTAGTCAATGCGCCAAAATATGGCCAGGAATTTAATTATGGGCAAACAGTTTTTATCAGATGCGAAATTGAAAAACCAGGGAAGATTAAAGCCAAAGATCCTGATAGGCGCGATTTTGATTATGGCCATTATCTTAAAGGCCAGGGCGTGGTAATGGTGTGTTATCAGCCGTTTGCGATAAATAGCCGCGGAATTACGCAGAATGCTGCGCGGAACTTTGAAAGCAAAGTTGATTTGCTTTCAAAGGCAGAAAGGGCATACACGAATTTACTTAAAATGAAGCAGAAGTTTAAAACCGTGATTGATGAAAATATGAGTTTAAGAGAATCAGGGCTTTTATCCGCCATGATTTTGGGCTATCGCCGCGAAATTTTACCTGATCTAAATAATGCTTTTGCCACGACAGGCCTGACGCATATTATCGCGATTTCCGGATTAAATATTACTTTAATCGCGGCTTTATTATTTGAGTTGCTTGGTATTTTTGGCCTGACGCGCGCCAAATCATTTTGGTTAAGCATGCTGATTTTATTTTTTTATGTGCTCATGATCGGCGCTTTTGCTTCGGCCGCGCGCGCTTTCATCATGTCCTTCATATATATGTATAGCTTAAAAATAGGGCGGCCAGCCAAGGCTTGGAATTTAATTTTACTCGCGGCTGTGATATTGCTTTTGATCAATCCCTTGGCTTTAATGTTTGATATTGGCTTTCAATTGTCTTTTTTAGCTATTTTGGGGCTGATGATTTTTCAGCCGATTTTTTCTGGCTGGTTTGAATTTGTATCAGATAAATTCAAGATTCGCTCTATGCTGGCCATGACTTTGTCTGCGCAGGTTTTTACCTTACCCCTAATCGCTTATTATTTTGGCCGGATTTCTTTAATCGCGCCTTTGGCCAATTTATTGGTTTTGCCAACGCTTCCTGTTTTAACAACCATTGGCTTTTTGATGATTTTATCTGGCTTGGTTTGGAGCCAGTTAGCGTTTACTTTAGGTTTGATTTTGCATTTTATCGTGTGGTATATTATTTTTGTCGCAGAATTATTAAGCCAGGTGCCTTATGCGAGTATTCAATTATAAAATATTTTTTATTATCATAATTTTATTGGCGCTTCTTGTTGCCAGCTATTTTTACTACATCCATGAAAATCAAAAACAGGAAATATTATTTTTTGATGTGGGACAGGGCGATGCAATTTTTGTCAATTTAGCCGGCAATAATGAAATTCTGATTGACGGCGGGCCAGACAATAGCGTGCTTTATAAATTAGGCAGATTTATGCCGCTTTATGACCGCTCATTAGAATTAATGATTTTAACCCATCATCATGAGGATCATTTGTTTGGTTTAATAGAAGTTTTAAAAAGATATAGAGTAAAAAAAATTTTAATGTACTGTGAATCAGCTAAAGAAAATTTAACAGACGTGCTAACCGAGTTTTTTGATTTGATAGCAAAAGAAAAAGCCCAGATTCTTTGCGCGGAAGATTTGACAAAACTGGATTTGAATAGTGCCTTATTAATTATGATTTATCCTAAAAAAAATTGCGCTGTTTGCGCGGCTGACCCGGGCGGCAATAACAGTTCTTTGGTGTTCAGATTAGACATTGATCAAGGAGAAAAAATTTTATTAACAGGCGACATTGAAGAAAAAGCAGAAAAAGAAATTTTGGCTACAAATGCACCAGGAATTTTGAAAAGCGATATTTTAAAAGTGCCCCATCATGGTTCTGAAACTTCTTTAATTGAAGAATTTTTAGCTGAAGTCAGTCCTGAAAAAGCTGTTATTTCTGTTGGCCAAGATAATAAATTTGGGCATCCGTCTTTGCGGACTATTAAGCGTTTAGAAAGAATGGGCGTGGAAATTTTAAGGACTGATGAGATGGGGGATATAATAATTAAAGAATAAATAGAATTTTGTAGGGAACAAAAATTTTTGTTCCCTACAATTATTTTTTTTGCGTTTCCTTATTTTTATGTTAAGATGTTAATATGAATAATTTGATCCACGCGCTTATAGCGGCCGCGGTCGTTAGTTTGATTTCTTTGGCTGGAATTTTGGCCCTGGCTTTAAAAGAAAATTTTTTGCGCAAAATTTTGATTTTTTTTATCAGTTTTTCCGCTGGCGCCATGCTTGGCAGCGCTTTTTTTCATTTGTTGCCAGAAGCGCTGTTAACAGGCATTTTACCCGCTAAAATTTTTTCTTTTACGCTGATTGGTTTAATCATATTTTTTGTGCTGGAAAAATTTTTGCGCTGGCACCATTGCCATGATGAAGAATGCGAAGCGCATCAAATTAAACACCTTGGCCACTTGAACTTAATCGGCGATGGCGCGCATAATTTTATTGACGGGCTCGTGATTATGGCTGGTTTTTCCGTTAATTTGCCCTTGGGCATTGCCGTGGCTTTGTCCATAATTTTTCATGAAATTCCTCAAGAGATCAGCGATTTCGGCGTTTTAATTTACGCTGGTTTTTCCAGGCGCAAAGCTTTATTGTATAATCTGATTTCAGCCGGGCTAGCTTTGCTCGGCGTAATTGGCGGATATTTGCTTTTAAAAAATATTGACCATTTGAACAATTTTTTATTGCCTTTTACTGCTGGCGGTTTTATCTATATCGCGGCTTCAGATCTGGTGCCAGAATTGCACAAAGAAAATCATCCTGGCCGTTCAATCATATCATTTATTGTTTTTTTATCAGCCATAATTTTGATGATGGTGAGCGGGGAGTAAAAATATATGCAGGATTTAATTGATAAAATCAAAACATTGCAAAATAAACTGTCTGAAGCGAGCGAGCTTTTGAATTTGAATCAGAAAAAACAAAAAATTTTGGCATTAGAAGATCAGATGAACGAATCTGATTTTTGGGCCAATCAAAACAGAGCGAAAAAAATCAGCCAAGAATTGGCTGAATTAAAAACAGAAGCTGAAGAATTTATTCAATTAGAAAAAAGTTTATCAGAAAATTTAGCCGTGGCTGAAGAATCTGTCAGAACAAATGATGAATCACTGCGAAATGAAATTGAAGAAAAATTAAAACAAACGGAACAAAAATTTAAAAATTTAGAATTTAAAATAATGTTATCTGGCAAATATGATGAGCATAATGCTGTGGTAGCAATTCACGCTGGCGCGGGCGGGGTGGATGCGCAAGACTGGGCAGAAATGTTAGAAAGAATGATTTTGCGTTATAGCGAAAAGAAAAAATTTAAAGTTAATATTTTAGACAGGCAAATTGGCAATGAAGCCGGCTTGAAATCAACGGTTTTGGAAATTCAAGGCGCTTATGCTTATGGTTATTTAAAAAGCGAAGCGGGCGTGCATCGTCTGGTGCGCATTTCTCCTTTTGACGCAGAAAACATGCGCCACACATCTTTTGTTTTAATAGAAGTATTGCCGGAAATTGAAGACTTGGCTGAGATAGAATTAAAATTAGAAGATTTAATTATTGATACTTTTCGCTCTTCTGGCAAAGGCGGCCAGGGCGTGAACACCACTGATTCTGCCGTGCGCGTTCGTCATAAACCAACCGGCATTATGGTAACCTGCCAGAATGAAAGATCGCAGTTGCAAAACAAAGAAACTGCTTTGCGGATTTTAAAATCCAAGATTAAAAAATATAATGAAGAAGAAAAAGAAGAGGAGAGACAGAAACTGCGCGGAGAATTTTCCGAAGCCACTTGGGGCAATCAGGCCCGCTCTTATGTTTTGCAGCCTTATAAAATGGTTAAAGACCATCGGACAGATTATGAAACCAGCGAGGTAGAAGCGGTTTTGAATGGGGAAATAGATGAGTTAATAGAAAGTTATTTGAAGAAAGAAATTAAAAAATACGCCGTGCAGGATTCGGACCTGCGACCATCTGCTTAAAAGGCAGTTGCTCTACCAGGCTGAGCTAACGGCGCAAAAAATTTTTTCATTATTCTTTCATTTTATATTTTAGAATATAGTTTGAATTTGGTCAAGAAAACATTTGTCTTTTTATTTGGTAGTGCTATAATTAAAACAGGAAATTAATTCATAACTTTATGATTAACAAACAAATCTTAGAGCAAAACATCATCACTGCCCTTAATCTGCAAGCGCTTAATGATGATAAAAAAATCGCTTTGATTGACAAAATGGCCGAAGTGGCGCAAAAACGGCTGACTTTGCGCGTAATTGACCAAATGAGCGAGAATGACCAAGCAGAGTTTAAAAAAATTCTTGATTCCTCGCCGGACAAGGTCTCTGATTTTCTGCAAAAAACTTTTCCAAATTTTTTGGAAATGGTGCAAGAAGAGGTGGTAAAGCTGAAAGAGGAATTGATCGGGAGATTTAAGAAAGAGGAGTAAAGGATTAGAGGAATAAAAATTATTTAATGTTTTAATTTAAAAATATGGAAAAAATAGATCTTGAAAAACATTTTGTTGACACGCCTAAATTTGAGAAAAACAAGAATAAAAAAAAGTTTGATGACGATATGGTGGAAAAAGGTAAAAAGGACGAACCGGAATTGAATACAGAAGAACAACCGATAGAATCAGAAG
>Ga0210057_1010873_pt1 | contig 10196 bp, 7 predicted proteins | sample CryGeyCG2114_010_2_FD_183968 | JGI IMG/M metagenome (GOLD analysis project Ga0210057, IMG submission 183968) | Groundwater microbial communities from aquifer - Crystal Geyser CG10_big_fil_rev_8/21/14_0.10 (SPAdes) (version 2) | ecosystem: Environmental > Aquatic > Deep subsurface > Groundwater ...
AGTGCATTTTATCTCATTTGAAGCGCATCTTTATCCCCCGACCTTTTTGGTTTTTTTTAAATTTTATGAAAGCATAATGGAAAAAGTTCCTTTTTTAAGATCCATGAGAGCATATAATGTTGCAATTGTTCGAAAGGGGGAGGCAGATTCAATTTAAAATGAAAAGTTTTGCTAATAAAAAAATTAACCGTAATAAAGATATGAAAATAGGAATCAATTCAAGGCTTTTGCAAGAAGGAAAGGGGGGTATTCCCCTCTACATAAAAAATTTGTATACAGAACTCTTGAGAATTGATAAAAAAAATAATTATATTTTTTTTCAAACTGGAGAAAATACAAAAATAGGTTCTACTAAAATTTTAAAAACAATCAAAGGGACAGTCGGAGCGTTTTTATTTGATAACTTTTTAGTTAATAATCTTATAAAAAAAGAGAAAGTCAATGTTTTTCATGGGCCTTCATGTGTTTTGCCCCTTTTGAGGTTAAAAGACGTCAAGTATATTGTGACTGTACATGACTTAGCTTTTTTAAAAACCCCTCAGATATACGGTCTTTTATACAAGACATATTACAGTTTAGCGTTAAAACTATCCCTAAAGAATGCCGATATTGTCATAACAGATTCTAAAAGCGCAAAAAACGATATAATAGAATTCTTTAAAATTCAAGAATCAAAAATTAAGGTGATTCATTTGGGCGTTGATAATGCTTTTTGGGATGCTGATCATAAAGAAAGAATAATTAAGGAGAAGTACTTTTTTTCTCTAACCACTCATCCAAAAAGAAAAAATATTGTTAGTGTATTAGAGGTGATGTCTAAACACAAAGAATTCAAGAAATATAAGTATGTGATCGCTGGACTAATTGGTGATGATCAATTAACTGAACTAAGGAGTTTAATCAAAAATCTAGGGTTAATTGATAACGTTGTATTGTGGGGGTATGTAAGCAAAGATCAATTAATAAATTTTTATCAAAATGCTGAGTTTTTTATTTTTCCATCTTTTTATGAGGGGTTTGGATTTCCTGTTTTGGAAGCAATGGCATGTAAATGCCCTGTTGTAACTTCAAATAATAGTTCATTAACAGAAATTACACCTAATAAGGATTGGCTTGTAGATCCATGTAATCTAAAAGATATTTATAATAAAATGAGTAAAATGATCAAACTCAAGAAGGAAGATAGAGATGAATTGATAAACTCTAATTATAAATTTTCCAAGCAATTTAGTTGGAGTAAAACCGCAGAAGAATATATTAAATTATTTGAGTATTTAAAATGAAAAACACTTATCAAAAAGAATATTTTAACAATATTACAGAGAAGGATAAGGGTATTTATAATTTTTATCATGATTTTTTAACAGCCAAAAATATCAGCTTAAAAAATAAAAAGATTTGTGACATAGGGTGTGCAAGAGGGATTTTTTTTAAAAAACTAATAACAAAAAATGATTGCTATGGATTTGACATATCCAAATATGCAATCGACGAATGCAAAAAAAATTATCCAAATACAGCAGATAATTTTAAAGTTTTAGATTTAAATAAAAATAAACTAGATAGTAGTATCCAATATGATATCATGGTGCTATTTGATGTAATAGAACATTTAGATAATTTTTCAAATTTAAAAGATATAATTGATGAAAATTTAAAAGATGAAGGTATTTTGGTTGTAACCACTCCTAACGCTAATAGTTTTTTTAAATTGTTGTTTGGTAAAACAAAATATACAGGGGAATTAGACAAAACACATACATTTCTTTTTACACCATACACATTAGATTTCTTTTTAAGAAGATCTGGTTTGAAAAAGGTTACTTTATCAACTCCCTATGCATTCTATTTCAAAGATAATCTTTTGACAAAGATAATTCCTTTTGGGGGGCAGATATTTGCTATATATAGAAAATGTTAAACAAGATTGAAAATTTTTTAATGGCAGACAAAAATAAGGAAAAGGTTATCCTTCTCTCTCTCTTTTTTATTTTATTTTTAATGTTCTATACCCATTCGATTATTGTTGATTCGCGCTTAGATTTAAATTTGGATCCCATAAATACCTTTAAATCCTATTTTTATACTTGGAATCAAGGGTTAGCTTTTGGACAAGATTATACAGTTATGAACACCTATATTTTTCCATTTGGGTTTTTTTACTGCTTATTCTTTTTGCTTAGTAATATATATATTACCCAAGCCTTAATATTTTCTTTAGGCTTATTGATTGGTTTTTATTCCTTTATAAAATTTACAGAGAGCGAATTTGGCAACAAATCTACCTACAATTATATAGGAGGACTCTTTTTTATATTTAATATGTATGTTTTAACAAGTATCACAACTGCTTACTTTAATTTGACCTTGCCTTATTTGATTTTGCCACTACAACTCTATTTATTGAAGCAGGTTTGCCTATCACAAAATTATCTGAAGTATGTATTCTATTTCTCAATTGCAGTTTTGTTTATGGGTGGCATAAATCCTCCTTTAATGGCGATTAATTTAATAGTAGTATTTGTTTATTTTATCCACTTAATTTTCAAACATTCCTTATTTAAAGATATAAAATCTTTGTTAAAAAGGCTGATTTTATGTTTCGCTATTACTTTATTAATTAATTTTTACTGGATAGCGGGCATGTTGTTTAGCTGGTTGGGCGCATCAGCGGAGCGAATGGGAGTTGTTCTGTCAGAATCACTGTCCAAGCAAAACCAGACCTCATCTTATCTTAATGTATTTAGAACATTGGGATTGTGGGCTTTTGGAGAAGGGAACGAGGGAAAACCATATTTCAGTTATGCGTTGACCTATTTAAAAAATCCTTTTTTAATATTTTCTATGTATCTATTACCTTATATGTGTTTAGGATCTATCCTTTTAACGAAAAAGAAAAAACAGGTGCTTTGGATTTTAATTTTAGCCATTCTGTCCATACCAATGGTTGTTGCTTCAAATCAGGGTATCTTTGCGAGCATCTATGTCTGGGCATATAATAATGTTCCGCTTTTTTCAATGTTTAGAAGTAGCTATAAGTTTATAGGGATTTATATTTTTACCCTATCACTTTTATTAGTTAAGTTACTGTATTCTGTAAAAAATAATAAAATAAAAAAAATCTTAGCAGGAGCTTTTTTGCTTCTTATCGTTATTAACGGATTCCCATTTTTTACAAGAAAAGTCATTGATGAAAGTATGAAAGTAAAAATACCGGAATACTATTATGATGCACAGAATTTTTTTAATAATGATAATTTACTGAGTAGAGTGCTATTATTACCTAATCAATATGGGGCGGTGTATAAATGGGGTTCTACCAAGGGCAATCCAGAATTACTTTGGGGCAAAGGGCTGGTTGTGAGTCAACCAATTACAGAAACTGAAATTAGTAACAAGATAACCGCTGAACTTAATAAAAGCATTCTGGCTGGAGAAAGTGAGAAGGCCAATGTTTTGCTGGGGATGCTGAATGTGTCATATATAGTCCAAAGAAATGATTTTGACTGGAAATATTATAAGACAATTTCCCAACCACCTGAAGTTATTAAGAAGGCACTGTCTTCTTATAATAAAATAAAAACTTTTGGGGAGCTTGATATTTATTCTGCTAATAAAGATGTCTTATTTCCTCTTTTCTATGCACCGGTTAAGAGTTTATCAATCGATAGGATTGAATTGCTATCAAACGCATTATTAGAACAGGACCACAATGTTCCTTTAGCTGTTTTTATAAAGAATCAGAACGGTTTAAAGAAAGAGCAACTTTTAAGTTTTCCTGATGCATTCGAGACTAATCCAACTCTTGAATTTAAGAAAATTAATCCAGTAAAGTATAGAGTAATGGTACATGAAGCAAAGAGCAGTTTCCCCGTAGTATTCTCTGAAAGTTTTAATGATGGCTGGAAGGTTTATTCAGTAAACAGTAAACAGATGTCAGATAACAGTAAAGATAAGTCAAAACTAACTGATCAAGTAAATTCTTCATATAAACTTCTAGAAGGCAATAACGAAGATCAGGCGAATAAAGAAGAATTGGTAGATTTCATTAGTAAAGGCCTCATTACTACTCTTGGCGACAATAAACAAAAAGAAATAAAGCATACTAAATGGCAAGACGGAAAAGAGATTTTGGATTATAAAGAAACCTATAAAATTGATTTTGTCTCTAAGAATTTTCAAGGCACAGTTCAAAATGATAATCTTGAGAATAGTTCTATCGCAGAAACTTGGTTTAAAACTCCTCTCGATGAAAAAAATCATCTTGAGGTAAATGGTTATGCCAATAGTTGGATAATTGATCCGGTCAAGATTTGTGGCGATAATAACAAGTGTATCAAGAATCCCGATGGTAGCTATAATATGGAATTGGTAGTTGAGTTTTGGCCTCAACGATTGTTTTATTTTGGACTATTGATTTCGGGAGGTACGCTTTTCGGTTGTATAATATATCTGTTATATCACTGGCAAATAAATAAAAGGCGGAAAAATGCAAAATAATATATTTAAAAAATTGAACCCATATCACTACAAGCGTTATCTTCTGGTTCTAGTTTTGTTTATATCGGCATTTATCTTTGGGAAAAATATGGACGTTCTTAGCCCACAGCAGAAACAATTACAGAATCAAGCGGATGCTAAGAAAAAAATAACTTTTGGAATTTATGATGTATCAGTCGATCAAAGTGAGTATGAGTTAAAGGATATTTTTTCAATTAAACAAGGTCAGTGCGGTAGATTGTTTTTTGCCTTAAAAAATCTTCCTTCAAGTGGAAACTCGGCTGATTCGGCGGAAAATCCGAAGATAAAAATATTGCTTTCAAGTAATTTTGATCAAAATCAAGAACTTGGTTCTTATGAAATAAAGAGTGATAGATTTACCCAAAATGAAAAAATTGACTTTTGCGCCAATGCAGATTACCAAAACCTTCTCTTTAAAAAGGCTGAAAATAGCCAGAATAGCTCGTTTGAGATTTCAAATGTATCCTATTATCCAATTGCGATAGAGAAGCACGACTTCATCGGTTTAATGGATCCGATTGAAGGTAACACTAATTTTAGTAATATTATTTATCAATCAAGTTTTGGTTTTAAAGATGCGAACAAAGCATTCAAATTTAGCCGTAAAAATCAGAAGATTGGGCAGACCTTTGTCGCCGACTCCGAGACGATTTCCGGCGTCGATTTAAAACTGGAATTTACTAGAACCGGAGGAATAGGAAATTATCATTTAGAATTGAGAGAAATCGAGAACCAAAATGGTAAAATTCAACTATCCTCCGACAGAATTGCTTACTTTTATTTTAATAAAGATAATGCCGAGAAAAATCTGAAAATAGGTGGGGGAGTTTATCATATTCCGCTGGCGGCACACCTGGAAAAAGGCAAGACTTATTTTATCGGAATTAGCAACGAAGCAATCAGTTTCAACATTTTAAATACACTCAAAATCTATGGAGGATCGGGTAATAGTGGCGGAAAGAAAATAATATCTTTCGTTGGAGGAAAAACGAGTGAGAAGTCCGGCAGTTTGTATCTCAAGATCTATGGCGCGGACTATGTTAAAGTTGCAGATGACAAAGTTTTGACCGGAGCGAAAATTTTAGATAACGGTGACGGGACCGGTCTGTATATCTATAATCAAAAAGGAAATTTCTCCGACTATCTCGACATCGGTCAATTAATTACAGAAAAAAACGGCAATATTTTTTATGACAATGTCCAGTCTGGCATCTCCGGCAAAGATGTGGGCGATAACGCTTTCATTTATAAAATAAATACTTTATATCCCTTTACTCAGGTAAAAATAGAAGCCGGCCAACCGGGCGGAGAATTTAGCGACTCATTAGTTTACTTTTCTTTTGATAATAATAATTGGCAAGAAATAAAATCAGACCTGAACAAGGAGGATACATTATTGCAGGGGGATGAGGATAAATTTCAAGAATTAGTCCAAGGTGACGGAAAAATAAAAACGATTTATATCAAAGTAACTTACGACAAATATGATGTAAAAGAGCAAGGTGTCCACCTTTTCGGGTTAAAAAATCTAAAGGTATCTGCCAAGCTTAAGTTTTAATAACCGAGAGTGTATAATGAAAAAATTGATAAAGCCAATCAGAAAATTTTTGCAAGAAAATAAACTCGATCAGTATCTAACCAAAAAGTATCTTGATTATACACTAGTCGTCTTTTCGATTGTTTTTGGCTTTTATCTTTGCTGGGATGCGCAGAATGTCGCATTATTCTCTTTTATCATTTGGCTGATATTGAATCCGATTTCGAGCCGATTTTTAGCTCGAATTGCCTTGTGTTTATTATTTTTTGTTCCGCTGCTCTTAATTATAAAAAGTAATCAAGCAGAACAATTTGCCATCTTTGCTTTTTATTTTCTAATTTTAACGGTGATTACGACAATAATTGAACTTAAGAAAAAACAGAAGATTGAAGCGCGCTTAGCAGGAAAGAAAAAATGAAGAGATAAGAAGATTCAAATAAATTTGTACCATTTCTGAAAAACTACTGGCCGTTTTTGGGCTATATTTTGTCGATGTATTGACATGGCTGAAACTTCTTGATACAATGTTTATGTAATATGTTAAATATAACATAAATATGAAATACATTGAGCTCAAAAATTTGTTTGGTAATTACATCACTTTTTCGTTGAATGATATTAAAAAATATCAGGCGGATTTTGATTTGCGGCGGATTAGCGAATGGATTAAAAAGGGATATATTAAAAAAATTATCAATAAGCATTACTATTTTTCTGATAAGTCCTTTAGTGAGATAGAGCTGTTTTTTATCTCAAATAAGCTTTTGGAGCCGAGTTATATCTCCTTAGAATCGGCATTGTCGTACTGGGGTTTTATTCCCGAAGGAGTTTTTTCAATCACAGCCGTATCGAGCAAAAGAAAAATTAAGTTTGAAACTCCGCTATCTTTATTTACTTATAACAAAATCAAGCCCTCAATGTTTTTTGGATACAAACTTATCAAATTGGCTGAAAATGCCATAAAAATGGCCGAGCCGGAAAAAGCAATTATCGACTTTCTCTATCTCAATCCGGAATTAAAAAGTCAAGACGATTTCTATGAGTTAAGAATAAACAAGGAGACAGCAGAAAAAACATTATCAAGAACAAAAGTTAAAAATTACCTAAGTTTAATCAAAGACAAATCACTAAATAAAAGGGTTTATTTATTAATTAATCATATATTTAATGATCACTCTGAATGAGATAAAACAATCCTATCCGGAGAAGTCACATACTTTTCCAAGAGCTCTCCTTAGAGAATATTTGCAGTATAAAATTTTGGAAATTATATTTAATTCACCTTATGCAAGTAAACTTTCTTTTCTGGGCGGAACGGCACTGCGAATTTGCTACAGCAGCACAAGATTTTCAGAGGATATTGATTTTGACAATTTTAATTTGTCGGTCGATGATTTTGAAAAAATAGCCATATTAATCAAAAAAGATCTGCTGCTTGAGGGGTATATTGTCGAGATCAGAAATATTTATAAAGGCGCTTACCGTTGTCAGATAAAAATTCCCAGATTGCTTTTTGACAACAAGCTGTCTGGTTTGGAAGAGGAAAAAATACTTATACAATTAGATACAATGCCTCATAATTATAAATATATTCCTGAGATATTCGGGCTTAATAAATTTGATGTCTTTACAAATATTTTTATTACCCCTAAAAACCTGCTGCTATCTGAAAAAATATTTGCAGCCAGCGAAAGAAAGAGGGCGAAAGGACGCGATTTTTTTGATATTATTTTTCTCCTGCGGGACACCAAACCCGATTATGATTATTTGAAAAGCAAAATGAAAATTTCCAATAGCAAAGAATTAATAACAAGTTTTCTTAAATTTTGTGATGGTGTTGATTTCAAAATGATAGCCAGAGATGTTGCGCCGTTCCTAATCAATCCGAGAGAAATTGAGCGTGTAACGAACTTTCCCCAACTTTTTAAGGAGATGCTAGAGAATGAAAAAAACAACTAATTTTTTCAAGAACTACTGGCCGCTTTTGGGCTATGTTTTGATTTCGGTAATTTTTCTCTTCCCGATTCTTCGCCAGCAGGGCATACCTTTTAAATATGACTGGAATTGGCCGCTATTTGAGATGAAGGAGTTTTGGAAGTATCTTTTTGATAGCGGCTCTCTGGGTTTATTTTCTGCGCCGGGAAAATATGCGATTTTAATTCTTGGCCTACCGGACCTAGTGAAGTTGCCGCCGTCGCTGGCGCTAAAATTATTTTTGCTTACTATCCATGTCGTTGCCGGCTATGGATTCTATCTTTTTATCTCAAAACGAACCAATTCCCCGCTTCGCCAAGGCTTCGCGGAGCAGGCAAAATTGATCGCATTTTTTGCTGGCCTTGCTTACGCCTTTTCGCCCTACATTTTCATTCGGACAATTACCGGTTTTATCTATTCACTCATATCCTACGCTCTTTTCCCCTGGATTGTCGGGCTATATCTCAAGGAGAAAAAGCCGATTTTGGATTTTATTCTGCTTGGTTTTTTGCTGGCACTTTCTTGGTCGCAGCTGCAAGCTGGTTTTTTGATTACCTTTTATTTATTTATTCTTTCGGTTATTCTGGCTTTTCAAGGAAAATTTAAGAAAGAATTCGGAAATTTTATCTTAACAATCGCTTCGTTTTTAGGATTTTCTCTGCTTTGGATATTACTATTGTTTAAAGGCCACAATCAGGGTTTGGTTTTTACCGGCACCGAGGTTTCAACGCTAAAATATATTGCTAATTTACCTCATAGTTTGCGCAACACTTTGATGCTCTCTGATCATATTATTACCCGCGATTTTTTTTATCCCTACGCTAGAACTCTAATTCTCACTCTCTCTTTTGCCGCCATTTATCTCATCGCCGCATTTTCGTTTTTGGATAAAAAAAATCGCGCCCTGGTTCTTACCGGCATTTTGACTACTCTGGTCGTCTTGCCGTTTTCAATCGGCCCGACCGGAATATTTAGCAATTTTTACTCCTTCATTTATAATCATTTCAGTTACATCGCTTTCTTCCGCGAGACATATCACTTGGAATTTATCATTGCTTTTAATCTTTTGCTTTTATTTGCCTTCGGATCAAGTCAGATCTTCTCTTACTTTTATCGCCTTGGGCGATTTTGGCTGATCTTTTTCGCTTTATTTTTCTCGTTGGTCTTGGTTATTATCTCTCCGTATTTTGGTCTCAACTATGTCGGTTATTTTCACTTGCAGCAAATTCCCGATGAATACAGTCAAGTCAATGAATTTTTCAAAGAGAATAAGCAATTTTGCACTAAGGCCTATTATCCGCCGAATCTTGGATTTATTTATTTTGCCGATGATTTAAGCCCTGATGCCGTCAACTCTGATTCGATCGCCTCGGCATTTGGCCTGCCGTATTTGACTGATGGTTCGTCGGTTTTAAATGCGGCGTCAAAGGAGATGTTTTTCCGCAACCGGCTAACCTCGCTATTTTTAGAGGAGAGTGACAATGGCGAAGTTGCGGCGTTGATGAGAGAGGGCGGCGTTGACTGCCTGGTAGTTCGAACTGACTTATATTCTAAATTTTGGCGCGTCAGCAATATCTGGCGGGATTCGTCAGAGGAGGTCAGGAAGAAATGGATGAATTTTGACATGCTATCTTTAGCTAGGGCAAAAAAAGGTCTGAAACTTTCAAAACAGATCGGCGACAAGATATTTATATTTAAAATTTCAAATGACAAAATCCGAATGACGAATGACGAAAAAATTCCAAATGACTTAATTAACAATGAAATAATACAGCAATTTAATAATACAGCAATTTATCTTTCGATAGCCAGTTGGGCGACGGATTTTGACTATTATCGGGAGGGCTGGAGCCGCGGCCGATACGCTTTTTGGCGGAAGAAAATTTTTGCCGATTTGGAGCAGGATTTTATTTACACTATTAAGCCGGGCGCAGTTCTCGAGGGAAAAATAGATCAAGATGGTGAATATGATCTACAAGTAAGATATTTGACTGGCGGAACGCCCGGCAATTTTCAATTTTCAATTTTCAATTTTCAAACAACTATTGTAAAAAATCCTGGTGAGGAAAAATTTGTGGTCAAAAATCTTGGCAAGGTTAACGTTGAGAAAGGAGATAAGCTCGAAATCAAAAATATCTCCGGCGAGAATGCGATTGCTGACATT
>Ga0210057_1010876_pt1 | contig 10196 bp, 14 predicted proteins | sample CryGeyCG2114_010_2_FD_183968 | JGI IMG/M metagenome (GOLD analysis project Ga0210057, IMG submission 183968) | Groundwater microbial communities from aquifer - Crystal Geyser CG10_big_fil_rev_8/21/14_0.10 (SPAdes) (version 2) | ecosystem: Environmental > Aquatic > Deep subsurface > Groundwater ...
AGGGAGGGCAAGGTTTTTATAATCTAATTATCTTAATCACTTGAAGGAGGATAAAAATGTTTTTTGACAAAAAGATAAAAAACTGGAATGCTTGGGATATTGCTTTAACTAAGTTATCTGTTGCAGCTTTTGTATTGTTTGTATTGGCAATCTGGCCAGCAGCTATGGATTGGGTTAGATCTGTAAGTCCTTGGTATTTTTTAGTTGCATTTGTAATTCTTGCAGCAAGACCCTTTTATAAATTTTTCAAATAATAAGCTAATTTAGTAAAATGGGAAAAGAAATAGCACTAAGTAATTTGGGGTTTTTCATAGGTATGATTGGGATAGTCATAGCTGTAATCCCTTTCTTTAGCATGAATAGTCCTCAAATATATAGTATGATCCTACCAATAATATTGGGGATATCTGGATTAATCTTAGTTTTTAAAATCAAAAAAACAAGTGCTACCACACACTAAAGTGTGTGGTTTGTGACAAGCACTTGTTTTTAGGATGCTCAGAAATGAAAACAGCAATAGATACAACTACATCCTAAAGGATGTAGTTTTCATTTCTGACATAAAAAAGACATTAAATGATGATATTGTCAAAGCAGGGTTGGTTGTTAATCCTCTTGCTATTATTTTAGCAATAATACAATTTGTTATTTATTTGGTTAAATAAAAAGAGATATAAAATGGCAAAAAAGAAAATAAATGAAAAAGAGAGATTTTTAAATTAGAGCACTTTTAATTAAAAGAGGTTAAAAATATGTCAAGAGGTGCTGGAATAAAAGAAATTGAAGAGTTTCCAAGGAGACTGAAAATATTTTTCTTGGTAATAGTTTTCCTATTAGTTATTGGAACTTTTGGATTTAGATTAATATCTGAACCAGATATAAGTAAGTCTTTCTTTAGAACTGTTCAAACATTAGCATTTATGTTTAATGATGACAACACAATATACGAAAGATTTATGGAGATATTTTTAGCAATAGTAGGTGTTTTTCTCGTTTGGTGGGTTTTATGGAGCGTTGCTGATATGGTTCTTGATGGCAATCTTAGAAAATATTTAAAAACAAGCTTTTACTCATATAGAATAAATAAGATGAAGAACCATATTATAATTGTAGGCGGTGGAAGAGTTGGTGAAGAAATATCCCGAGTTTTATCTTTAAAAAAGAGATCTTTCTTAATTATAGAATCAGATCCTAAAGTTGTTGTTTCTCTAAGGAAGAAAGGATATATTAGTGTTGAGGGTGATGCGCTAAATGAAGAAATTTTAAAAAAATCAAATATTGAACAGGCCTCAAAAATAATAATCTCCTTGCCAAAAACAGAGACTAATATTTTGATAACTCTTACTGCAAAAGAATTAAATTCTAAGATAGAAGTTCATTCAAGATGTGATAATTCTTCTCTTGTTTCAAAACTAAAACGGGCTGGAGCAAAAGTAGTAACTGTTCCTGAAATTGTTGCAGCAGATAAAATCGCAAAGGATTTGGGAATTTAGATTATTATTAAATAAAAAAAGAGGTGTAAAATGGCAAAGAAAAAAGCTAAGAAGAAAAAGAAAAGATAAAGTTTTCACTTTTGAATGATAACTTATATTTATATACTTTTCAATATTAATTGTGTATCGGTTGTCCTGAAAAGGATGTGATCATGAAAGCCTCTGTTAGGCATTCAGCTATTAATAAGGAGGAAGGACTATAACTCTCTTTACGAAACCTGTGCCCTTTAAGCTTCGCATCATGACGCGGAGGAGATAACCTTTAAAATGCGTTGATAGGTTAAGATTGATTTCAACAAGTATTTAAGGCACTTCCTCCACCGAGTCCTACTTATAGACAAAAAAATGGTAAAAAGGAAGATAAAAAACAAAAAAAAAGGTGGAAGAAGTCCTAGCAAAAAGGGTAAAGATTCTAAGGTTAAAAAATTAATCAAACTCGCAAAGTCTAGAAAAACCAAGAAAAAGAAAAGATAATTTTCTATTTAATAGGTGAGGACAGGTTTCTATATTTGAATAGTTAATATTTTTAAAGCTGTTTCTCTATGTAATAATCAGACAAGGGGTTAAGAATGACAAGTCAATCGTATCTATCTTCATTATTAGGAATTGGAGAGAGTATCTCAAACGGAGCTTTGGAATTAGTAGATGCTATTAGCAAACCAAAACTAAAAGTGGCTTTGATCAGTTATTATTATCAGAAACCAACCATCACAGGAGTAGGGATTCATGCCCAAAACTTAGCAAAATATTTAGTAAAGCATAATTGCGAGGTTCATATATTCTGTCATGGAGATGAGGATAGTTTTTATAAAGAGAATGGAGCAGTTATTCATACTATTGGAAAGATTTTGACTTCAGTTAACGACAATTTCTCTAAACAAAGATTAGAGTATGACATTTTTGAATCTGAAGTTGTAAAAGAAATAATAAGAGAAAATTCAAGGAAAAGATTTGATATAATTCACACTCATGGAGCTCTTACAAAAGCAGCATTCATAATAAAAAAAGTATACAATATAAAATGGATTCATACATTTCATGCAATAGAAAAATTAAGGGTTAAAAAACTAAGTAATGAAGAGAGAAAATTTGAAGACCTTATCTCATGGATAGAACGTACAGTTAATTATTGCGATGGTTCAATATTTGTTTCAAAGGACTTGTTAAAAGAGGGAATAAAAACTTATAACCTTAAGTCAAAGGTAATTATTCCAAACGGTGTAGATTTGCAACTATTTAATTATTCTCCTATAACCAAAAAGAATGTTTTGTTTATAGGGAGATTTAGCAAAGATAAGGGGATAGACATTCTTCCGAAACTCATTCCTCCAATAATGTCTGTAAAAGATGCCACATTTACTGCAGTTTGCCCTTATGAAACAGCAGACGGAGAATTAAAAGAAATAAGAGAGTCTATACAAAAAATGCAGAACAAATACGGAGAAAAATTAAAAATAATAGATAAACCTCAAGATCAGCAAATTCTTAAAAATCTCTATAAAAATTGCCAGGTTTATATTCAACCTTCAAAATATGAATCTTTTGGATTGTGCATTTTAGAAGCAATGGCTATTGGAAGACCTGTAGTCGCGTTTAAAGTGGGGGGAATTCCAGAAGTAATTGGAGACTCGGGGTTTGCCTTAGTAAATAGAGAAAGATTTATTTATAAAGTAAAAGAACTTCTGCAAAATAGGAATGAATGCGTAAAAATAGGAAAAATGGCAAATAAAAGAGCAAAAAACTTTGACTGGAATTTAATAGCACAAAAGACAATAAAATATTATGAAGAAGTGATAAAATGACTTTAGATATTATTTATCCATCATTGTTAATAGTTTCTGGTGTTCTCTTATCCACTGCAATAATAATTTTTCTTACAAGATTTTCTAATAGAATTATAAGATTATTCGAGCTTTATCCGGAATCTAGAGGGGTATTAAACCTTTCTTTAAAGTTCATATCATGGTTCGTAGGGTTAATCATATTTCTAATATTTTTGAGATGGGCATTGCAAATGTGGGGTTTAGAATTTACAACAAAGTTCATAGAGGATGTCATAAGAGCTTCTCCAAAATATATTTTAGCATTGCTTATTATAATTTGCGGTTTTTATGTTTCGAGGGTAATTAGGGAAAGATCAAAAGATTATAACTTTGAGTTTAAAAACGGGATGCTTCTGGTTATAGATTTTATTGTGCATATGACTTTTATATTTACTGCTTTATATTCCATAGGAGTAAATATGCTCTTCTTTTTAGAATTCTATAAGGTTATACTCTGGATTATCGGGGCGATTATTGCGTTGATTATCAGTATGACTATAGGCATACCATTAGGGATAATCATATATGAAAAAATGAAAAGAGAGAGAAAGTTGCATAAAAAATCAAGATAACATATTCAAAATTTCTTAAAATGGAAAAAAGAGGATTAACTGAAAAAGAAGCTAAAAAAAGGCTTGAAACTTATGGCTCTAATGAGATTAAAGAAAGTTCGGTAATATCTCCAATTAAAATACTTTTTAGGCAAATCAAGAAAAATTATATTATTTATCTGCTCTTTATTGCAGTAATTTTATCTTTCATTATTGGAAAATCAATAACTGCTTATGCTATACTCTTAGTTATTTTTGTTCTTATTTTTACGGGGTTTATCCAAGAATACAGAGCAGAAAAGGCAATTAGGTCATTAAGGGGGATGCTTATGCCTGTTTCAATCGTAATAAGAGATGGTAAAGAAAAAGAAATCCTTTCAAAAAAGATAGTTCCGGGGGATATTATTTTATTAAGAAACGGAGAAAAAATTCCTGTTGATTGCCTTGTTCTTGAGGAAAAAGAGCTTTTAGTCAATGAGTCTATACTTACAGGGGAATCAAGAGAAGTAGAAAAAATAGCTGCAAAAAGTGAAAAAGACTATTTTGAAAAAAATACTCTTTTTATGGGCTCATTTATTGTTAACGGCAAATGTCTTGCAAAAGTTATCCATACTGGGATGAACACAAAATTCGGAAATATAGCAAGTATGATTTCAACTGCTGAAAAAGAACTTCCGCTTCAAAATAAAGTTAATAAAATTTCTAAGTATATGGCTGTTGTAGCAATTGTTTTTTCGATATTAACCGGATTATTTATGATTATAGTAAGCCCGCCCTCAGAAAATCTTCTTATTGACGCCTTAATATTGATGATTGCATTAGCTGTTTCTGCTTTCCCAGAAGGATTTCCAGTGGTTTTGATTACTGCCCTTGCTATAGGAGTATATAAAATGGCGCAAAAAAATGCTATTGTAAACAGAATGTCTATAATTGAAACTCTCGGAGAAACAACGGTTGTATGTTCGGACAAAACTGGGACAATCACAAAAGGGGAAATGACTGTAAGCAAAATTTATGCAGATAATCATTTGATTGATGTAACAGGAGCAGGTTATGAAGGGAAAGGAGATTTTTTAGTATATAATAAAAAGATAAATCCTATAAAAGATAATGTCTTGTCTCTTTTAATAAAAAGTTCTGTTATTTGCAATGACGCGAGAATAGAAAGAACTGGCGAAGACAAGTTATACAATATAAATGGAACTCCTACAGAAGCTTCTCTTTTAATTATGGCTGCAAAAGCAGGAGTGCATACAGAAGATTTGAACTTTAAAAAGATAGAGGAGATGCCATTTGATTCTAAAAGAAAAATGATGTCTGTTCTATGCAAATTAGAAAAAGAGGATTATGTATTCTCAAAAGGAGCCCCTGAAATTTTATTGAAAAACTGTAAAAAAATTCAGAAAGGTTGGGGTTTATCTAATCTAACCGAACGAGAAAGAAAAAAAATATTAGAAACTAATAAAGAAATGACGTCTGATTGTTTGAGAACTCTTGCCATTGCATACAAAAAAGTAACTTCTTTTAGCAAAGACCATTTTGAAGAAGAACTTATTTTCTTAGGATTAGTTGGAATGGAAGACCCACCAAGAGAAGAAGTCAAAGAGTCTATATTATTGTGCATGAAAGCAGGAATAAAAGTAAAAATGATTACGGGGGATAATAAAGAAACTGCTTTAGCTATTTCAAAAAGAATAGGTCTGCATGGCAGAGTAATAGAAGGGCAAGATTTAGATAAGATGACCGAAATTGAACTTTCTAAAATAGTTAATGAAATAGTTGTTTTTGCAAGAGTAAAACCTGAGCATAAATTAATGATTGTTAAGGCATTAAAGTTAAATGGTGAAATTGTTACAATGACTGGAGATGGTGTTAATGATGCTCCTGCTCTAAAAGAAGCTCATATTGGAGTAGCAATGGGTAAGAATGGAACAGATGTTTCAAGAGAGGTTGCAGATTTAACATTAAAAGATGATAATTTTGCAACTATTGTTATGGCTATAAGGGAAGGGAGAACTATATTTAAGAATATTAGAAAGTTTATTAGCTATCAATTATCATGCAATTATGCTGAACTTATGATTTTGTTTTTTGGAGTGCTGTTAGCTCCATTTCTTGGTTGGCAGATTCCTTTGCTTTTAGCCTTACAAATATTATTTATGAACCTTGTTACAGATGACCTGCCCGCAATAACTCTTGCATTAACTCCCTCTTCATTAGATATAATGGAAGAAAAGCCAAGAAAGAAAAAAGAAATATTAAATAAATCTCTTATAATCTGGTTTGGAATAGCAGGAGTATCTATGGTAATTATGACTTTATCTGTTTTCTTTGTAAGTTTTAATATTCTTCATCAAACCACAGAATTTGCAAGAACAACCGCTTTGCTTTCATTGATTTGTTTAGAAATAGCCAATGCATATAATTTTATGTCCTTTAGGCACAAGGTTTCATTTGAGTCTCTAAGAGTTAATAAATACCTTTTCTATGCTTCTATATTATCTATAATAGCAACAATAGCAGTAATTTATACTCCATTGAATAAAGTGTTTGGAACAGTTCCTGTTGGTGTTACAGGTTGGATAATTGGAATTATATCTGCAATAGCTATTATATTAATATTTAATTTATTAAAAGGGTTGAATGATAAAAAGAATTTTCTTAAACTAGAACATTTTTGATAATAAAGCCTAGAAGAAAAATGAAAAAACAAGAAGAGATCAAGGCTTCAGAGATGGATTAACTTGTGGCTGATTTGGAAGAACTAATTTTAAGGATTTATTTAATCGAAACATTTAAATAGTATTATGAATATATATTCATAACTAAATTAAGCAGAAATGCAGGAGACAAAAATGCCAAATAGAGATGGAACAGGACCCAGAAGTGGATCTGCAGGACCAAGAGACGGAAGAGGACAAGGTAAGGGAAAAGCAGGCGGAAAAGGAATAGGGAAAAAGAAAGGCGGAAAAAAAGGAAGTTGTTAATTCAATTTCTTTTAAATTAAATAAAACATAGGAGGAAAAACAAAATGGCAGGACAAGACGGAACAGGACCAAACGCACTAGGACCTATGACTGGAAGAGGTTTAGGACCTTGTGGTTGTGGAATGCGAAGAGGATTTGGAAGAGGATTTGGAAGAAGACTTGCTTATAGACAAGTTACTTTAACCGACTCTGAGGAAAAGAAAATCCTTCAAGCAGAGCTGAAAGACATAGAAGCTGAAAAGCAAGATATAGAGAAAAGACTGAAAGAAATGAAGTAATTCTTACTTTTGTTTTTTATTTTATTTATTTTAGTAAGGTTTATATATAATTATGAATAATAATTCATTATGGTAAGACCAAGACTATGCAGAAGAGTAAGATGTAATCCTGAGATTACTTACTTTAAGCCAAGGGGTATTCCATTAAGAGAGTTAGAAGAAACCATACTTAATGTTGACGAATTTGAGGCAGTTAGATTAAAAGACTTAGAAGGATTAGAACAGGGAGAGTGTGCTAAAAAAATGAATATTTCTCAGCCAACATTTCACAGAGTAGTATTATCTGCAAGAAAGAAAATAGCTGATGCCATAATAAATGGGAAAGCTATAAAAATAGAAGGTGGAAATTATAAAATATAAATAAATGAGACATTAATCATAAGTAATTTTTTCTTTCATTCAAATAATTTTTATCGCCAAGATAAGCAACGATTATCTGTCTTTGATTTACCAATTCAAAGTAATAAAACCAAATGTTTATATACAAGCACCTATTTCTAGATTAAACCTGTTGGGAAGAAAGAGTTCTGTGATAAAATTGGACAATGGACAAACTTCAGAAACAGTTGAAGATTGCACAGCCGAGTTTCTTAAAGCAGTTAGCATCTAGCGAGATTGCTGACAAGTCTAAGAGATTTAAGATAACTATGGCTGCAAGTATGGCAGTTTAAGACTAAGGAACATGGAATTTAGAAAATTGTTTCCACCTACGATAGACGGTACTGTCTATGTGGAAATTACACATAAGTGTAACTATTCATGTAAGCATTGCTATGCAAAATGCCCTTCTAATAAAGAAATGTCTTTTGAGCAGATTAAGAAGCTAGCTTATATCTTAAAAAGAATTGGGTTTAATTATGTTATCAAGGAAAAAGAGTTATATAAATTTATTGATAAAAATATGCCCCTTAACTTTATTCTCAAAACCAAAAAATATATAAATACTGAAAAATCAGTAATATTATTGAAATATCAATAATAGGAAAATGGGAAATATCAAAAGAAAACAAAGGTATGGAATGGGTTCATTTGGCGTAATGGAAATATCAATGTTGGAAGGAACTATCCTTGCTTCTTTTTTTCCAGAAGCAGAAGAAATGACTATAAAAGAGATTCAAGAAAGAGTTGATTATTCATATGAAAGAGTTAACTCTGCCTTAAAATCCTTGGCTGAAAAAAAAGTTGTTATTGAAAAACAAAAAGGAAAGACACTAGTTTATTCTCTTGATTTAAATAATTTATATGTTGAGATTATTGGATTTGGGGGTTATAGCTTACAACGAGAAACTGACTTTATCAGGAAACAGAGAACAATCTATAAGGCAATTCAAGAAATAGAAAATCATCATTCTTCATGGAGTTTGATCTTATTTGGAAGTTATTCAAAAGGAACTGAAACTAAACAAAGTGATGTTGATTTGATTGTTACATGTATTCCCAGCAAGGAAAAAGAAGTAGAGGATTTTGTTAAATCATTAAAACATAAATATGGAATTAACTTTTCTCTCGTAGTATTGCCAATGCACGAATTTTCAAACATAAAAAAAGATAATCCTGAATTGTGGCACGATTTAAAGATGTATGGGATAGTATTTAAGGGGAGCGATAGTTTTTATTCTTGGATGTATAAATATGATAAGTGATATTAAACAGCTAATCAGATTAGGGTATATCTCAAAAGACGATTCTGTCAAAAATCTTTCTCAAAAATATTTACAAAAGGCAAGGAATAATCTGATTACTATGAGCTTGCTTTCAGACATAAATAACAATAAGAAAGTACGAGAGTTACTGAAAATACCTTCTGAATATAACACTGATGAGTGGGTAGTCATCACAGGGTATTATGCTATGTATGCCTCTGCCTTAGCACTAATTGCTAAAATTGGTTTCAAAAGCAAGAATCATACTGCAACAATAAGTCTATTAGAAGAATTTTTTATTAAGAGGAAATTAATGTCTAAAGAAGACATAAGCTTATTGAAAAATGCGATATTTCAAAAAATAGAAATAGAAAAATTGTCTGAAGCAAGGCATAAAAGAGAGATTGCACAATACAGCGTAACAAAACAAACAACAAAAGAGATTGCCGAAAGTATAAAGCAAGATGCTTATAATTTCATAAATAAAGTTGAGTCTATAATTCAATAATCTTCTAACAATATGATTACACAATTGTAGTAATGCCCTCGCCGACGTCATAGCCTTTTTGGCATAATCAGAGGGACTAATTTTTATTTGGTTTAGGTTAGACTTTTAGGTTTATAAAGAGCTCTACAAACTGATGTAGAGATTGAGAAATAGAAAGGTTTATATAGTATCAATTGATTATACTATCAATTGATAAATCAAATGGAAACCCAAGAATTAAAATTTAATGTGGAAAATATAATAACAAGGAGTCCTAGATTGGAAACTGTAATAATGGTTGAAAAATTCATAAAAGAGCACTCTGGCAAATTAAAAAAGACTGAGTTATTTAACAATTTACCTAAAAAAATGATGTGGGGAACTTTCAATGTTATCCTTAGTTACTTATGGGATAATAACAAAATAGGGATAGACAAAAAAGGGTTTGTTGTTTACATATGGAGCCCAGAAGCAGCAAAACTTTTTATACATAAGAAAAGGTATTAGTTTATGGGATTATCAAAGCCTGCAACTGGGATTGTATTTGCTGAGCCAAATTTAGAAAAAGCATTTAACGAGCTGGCTGAAAATGCTCCTTTAAAGAAATCTATTAGAAAAGTTATAGAAAAACTCAAACAGAATATTTTTGCAGGAGAGAATATTCCTAAAGACAGGATTCCAAAAGATTATATCCAAAAATATGAAATAGACAATTTATGGTGGTGTCCTCTATCAGATGCATGGAGACTAGTTTATTCTATTGTAACCCCGGATAATATTGAAATTCTTGCAGTTATAATTGAGTATTTTGACCACAAGAATTATGAAAGAAGATTTGGCTATTAGTTCTATAAAATAGATGCCCTCGCCGAAATAGGTATGTCCTTGAAGATTTTCAGGAACTTTTTGTTTTTATTTATTAGACTTCTTTAGG
>Ga0210057_1010877_pt1 | contig 10194 bp, 8 predicted proteins | sample CryGeyCG2114_010_2_FD_183968 | JGI IMG/M metagenome (GOLD analysis project Ga0210057, IMG submission 183968) | Groundwater microbial communities from aquifer - Crystal Geyser CG10_big_fil_rev_8/21/14_0.10 (SPAdes) (version 2) | ecosystem: Environmental > Aquatic > Deep subsurface > Groundwater ...
TCCCTGTATCCAAACCATCTTTGGGTGCTTAGCGGCATAAAAAGCGCCGTTTTTGGCATAGTAGTATTTTTTCCAAAGAAGATTCTTTAAACTCAGTTTTTCTTCGTGATGGAAAATATACTTACTGGACCTTGCTATCTTATACTTCTTCGACAATCTATAAGGAAGATCATAATCTTCAGGACCGGTTAACTTCGGATCATATCCTCCAAATTCCCAAAATGCTTTCTTTTCAAAAAAACGGGGAACTTCAAAAGAAAACTCACCCATATACATTTCCCTTTCAAAATTTCTAATCTTTGCAATAAAACTTTGGCCCACTGTTCTTTCCGGAATTGTTAGAGCCCTAAAATTTGCTGATCTTATCTGTTTCAAGGAATCTTCAATAACTTCTCTTCCCAACTCCATATCGGCATCTAAAAAAACAAGATATTCTCCTTTTGATATTTTGGCCCCGAAGTTTCTTTGACTGCTTCTTTCCGGACCAAAATCATATACTTTATGGGTATATTGACGGGATAAAAGTTTGGTTTTGTCACTTGATCGATTATCAACAACAACAATTTCAATATCGGAATAGGTTTGTTTTTTTACACTTTTAAGAAATCTGGCAATATTTTTCTCTTCGTTCTTGGTAGTTAAAATAACAGAAACTAAAGGATTTTTTTTCATAGTTAAACTATTGTAGTATAATTCATAGCTAGATAAATATGAAGGATGCGCCTGAAATATCAATCGTTGTTCCCGCAAAAAACGAACAAGAGTCTTTACCTATCCTCTATCGGAAAATAGTTGCCGTTCTAAATAAAATTGGTCAATCTTTTGAAATTATCATCGTTGATGATGGATCGAACGATAATACTTTTCAGATAGCTAAAGCTTTGCATTCCAAAGACAAGAGGGTAAAAGTAATAAAACTGCGGGGATGGTTTGGAAAATCAATAGCCTTACAAAGCGGATTTGATAACACCAAAGGAAAAATTATCATTACCATGGATGCCGACCTTCAGGACAACCCTAAAGAAATTCCCAATTTTCTCGAAAAAATTAATGAAGGCTATGATCTGGTTTCGGGATGGAAGAAGAAAAGACACGACCCAATCTCCAAAAAAATCCCATCAAAAATTGGCAATTGGCTTACCAGACTTATGACTGGAATCAAAATCCACGATCTAAACTGTGGCTACAAGGCTTATAGAAAAGAGGTTGCAAGAAATCTTAATCTTTATGGAGAACTATACAAATTTATTCCGGTTTTAGCAGGCAGACAAAACTTCAAAATTACAGAAATCATTATTAAGCACTATCCCAGAAAATTCGGCAAAAGCAAATTCGGTTGGGAAAGAAACATAAAAGGCTTTCTTGATCTTTTAACAGTTGTCTTTTTAACTGGCTATTCGAGAAGACCGGGTCATTTTTTTGGGACCTTCGGAATAATTTCATTTGGTTTTGGTTTTCTTATCGGTCTTTACATTACCTATCTTCGTGTAACAACAGGTTCAATTCAATATAAAAATCCACTTCTTTTCCTTGGTATGCTTCTAATGATTATTGGTGTTCAACTTATAACAACAGGGCTTGTCACCGAAATGATTGTCAACCTTAATCAAAAAAACTCTCCAACGGACAATTACATCGAGGAAAAGATTAATTATTGATGTTTCTTTTTATAATTGAGAACTAATTTGGCTACTTTTTCAACTTCTTTATTTGTTATAACTGCATCAAGAGGAATTGTTACAACCCTCGAACCAACATATTCAGTTACAGGCAGCTTCTTGGTTTTAAACTTCTCAAAAGCAGGCTGTAAATGAAGAGGAGTAAAGTTAAAAGAGCAACCGATTCCGTTTTTCTTCATATATTCAAAAAACTTGTCCCTGCTTTCAACTAAAATTGGGTAAAGATGTGTCCCTTTATTCTTTAATCCCAATAATTTGTTATAAAGTACCACTACTTCTCTTCTTCTTTTTTCGAACTTGTTTAACTTCTTAAGTTGAACTCTTCCTATGGCTGAATTAATATCGGTTGTATTCATCTTCCAACCCGAAAATTCAACCGAATAAACCCATTTTGCTTTAAGTCCATATCTTTTCCAGGCGTCCCTTGAAAGCCCATGAAGTCTGGCCATTCTCAGCCAATTAGAAACTTTCTCATTCGAGACAGTAATCATTCCTCCCTCACCCGTAGTCATATTCTTTGTTGCATAAAAGGAGTAGCAGGAAGCAAAAGCGTTTGGGTTATCTCCTTTTTTCTCAATCAAATGAGCACTATCCTCAATAACTAGAATTGAGGTTTTAATTTGAGCCCTATTTGCAGCATAATGAACCGGCATAACAGCTTTAGTTTTTTTAGTAGTAGCTTCATCAAGTGATTTTTGATCCATTGTAAAATCATCCATCTTAATATCAACAAAAACAGGGGTAGCTCCGCAGTGAACAATAACATTGGCCGAAGAAGCAAAAGTAAAGGAGGGAACAATCACTTCATCACCTTCTTTAATCCCCAAAGCTCTAAGAGCTAAAAACAATCCAGATGTAGCGCTATTTACAGAAACAGCATACTTTGCCCCTACATAATCAGCAAATTCTTTTTCAAAAGCAACCGTTTGGGGACCCATTGTCAGCCAGCCACTTTCAAGAACTTGAGCGACTGCTTTAATTTCTTCTTGTCCTAAACTTGGTCTTTCAAATGGAATTTGTTTCATAAGATATAAATCATCTCATTTCCTTTAGATGGGGTGCAACTTTTCTTAACAAATTAAATAGCTTCTTAGGATTGTTTTCTTTTACAACAACCGATAGTTCATTAAGGTATTTTTCAATATTAATAGATTTATTTGTTTCTTTTACTAGAAAGATTTTACTGTTTGACGTCCTTTCCATCTTTTCAAAATTCTGAGAAAGTCTTTCATGAAGTTTCTCACCAGGTCTTATGCCAATATACTTTATCTTAATTTCATTATCCGGAATAAAACCTGCCAGACTAATCATTAAACGGGCCAATTCATCAATTTTAACCGGCTCCCCCATATCCAAAACAAAAACCTTCCCCCCATCTTCAATTAAATGACTGGCATTAAGAACAAGTTGAGATGCTTCAGGAATAGTCATGAAATAGCGAGTCATGCTTTTGTTGGTTACAGTCACAGGACCTCCTTTGGTAATTTGTTTCTTAAAGGTGGGGATAACACTTCCCTGACTCCCTAAGACATTTCCAAACCTGACCGAACAGAATTTTGTAGTTCCTCTGCCATTAAACTTGGACACAATCATTTCTCCAATCAGTTTGGATGTACCCATTAGACTGGAAGGGTCAACGGCTTTATCTGTTGAAATATTGATAAACCTACCGATTTTATACCTTGAAGCCATCTTAACAACGTTTAAGGTACCAAAAACATTATTTTTAACGGCCTCGAAAGGATATCTTTGCATAAGAGGAACATGCTTATAAGCAGCTGCATGGAAGATTATCTGAGGTTTAAAAGTAGATATAACTTCCTCAAGTCGGTCAACATCCTGAATATTACCGACAGTACATTCAAACTTTCTCTTACCTGCCAAATCCGATAAGTCCAATTCCAAATTAAAAAGCCCACTTTCCCATGAATCAAAAACAATTAATTTTTTAGGATTAAATTGAACAAGTTGTCGACAAAGTTCCGAACCGATTGAACCGGCCCCACCGGTAACCATAACAACTTTACCTTCAAATTCCCTTTTTAATATATCCTGTTCTGATTTAACAATAGCTCTTCCCAATAAATCTCCAGGTTCAATATCTCTAACTTGGGAAATTTTTACTTTACCTTCAACAATTTCTAGTATCCTCGGAATAATCTTAAACCTGACTCTTTCTTTCTGGCATTCATTTATAACTTTTCTAATTAGAAATCCTTTAGCCGAGGGGATGGCTATTAATACTTCTTCTACTTGATACTTCTTAACTTGTGATGGTAAATCATCAATCTTTCCCAAAACCTTTATTCCACCTACCTTCCGACCTTGGAGTTTTTGGTCATCATCCAGAAAACCGATAATTTCATACCTATTTGAAAAATATTTAATAAGTTGGGTTAGCAATTCCCTTCCTGCCGCTCCCGCTCCAACAATTAAAATATTTATTTTTTGCATTTAATTTTTGATTAGCTTATTTATATATTCACTCACTTTCAAACCTGAATTTTCTAAGCTAAAGTCCAAAGACGCTTTCCTACAATTCTTCATAAAAACCTCTTTTTGTCTACCTGCAATAATAACATTCTTTAGTACTTTAGCTAAATCCCTTGCATTTTCCTTTTGAAACAGATACCCAACTTTATATTTGTGTATTAAATACTTTAAGTCAGGCAAATCCGAAGCAATAACCGGTGTACCGTTTTTCATGCTTTCAGAAAAAACCAAGGGAATGCTATCACTCCTTGAGGGTATTATCAACCAATCTGATTGCCTAATAATTTTGGATATCTCGGTTTTATCACTCATATTGCCCATAAAGACTATGGAATTCTCAAGGTTATTCTCCTTAGCCATTTTCCTTAATACAGGCATTAATTTACCATCCCCTATTAAAGTTATCCTAAAAGACTTAAGGCTTGTTTCTAAATATGATAAAGCCTGCAAGAAAATATCGGGTCCTTTAATCTTTTCCACTCTACCCAAAAATGTTAAGTGAATTAAATTTCCCTCATGTTTTTGGTGTTCGATAATCGGAAAATTACTGACTGATGGAATAAAAAAACATTTTTTACCGGATAATTTTTCAACATCAGAAGCCAAATTAATCCCATCTGCAATTAGAAAATCAGCCTCTCGCAGTATCTTTTTTATTATTAATCTAAAAATAGGCAACCTGGCATAAACATTGATATCCGAACCCAAACACCAAACAGCGTAAGGAGCTTTGTATTTCCTTTTCGCCAGATAAGCAAAAACTCCTGCCGGGAAAGCCCACATCGCCAAAATAAAGTCTGGTTTGTTCTTTTTATTCATTATCAATATTTCTTGAATCCCGTTTTTGAAAAATAAGATAAAATTCGACCAGTCAAAAATATTAAAGATTTTTAAGTCTCCCAATTTTTCAACGGCTGGATATAAAAACCTGGTTATCTTGATTTTCCCTCTTTTTTCCTCCTCTATTCTCTTACCAGGACAAAAAACATTAACCTTAAAATATTTCGTTAGTTCTTCTGAGATGTCCGAAATAAAATCACCGGCATCTTTTCTATCATTAACTTTTTCCGGAAAATTATGAGTGATCATTTGTAAAGTCTTCATATATTAATTTAATCCCCAAACTTCAAGACTCGGATTATTTAATAAACAAGATTTGTCTTCCGTCTCAATCTTTAAATATTTTATTTCCCTTGCTGCAAAGAAAAAGGGCGACATGTTAAAAGACTTGTCCAAAACTGTAACCTGCTCCACAGGAATCGATTCCTTTTCCGTTAACCAATCTTTTAAATTAAGAGAGCTTCTGATTATCGCAGAATAACTACTACAATTTAAATCGGGAATATAATGTAAAAAGATTCTGGTTACTAATACGTTTTTATTGAATGCAACACCAATCCCTTTATTATTAACCGTCATTTGATAATTAACCAACTTAACTTCCGGTTTTTTATACTCGCTTTTTGTGTCTTCCAAATCATTCTTCCAAACTTTGGCAATAGCCACACCATCAACTTTAACTTCATAAACGGGCACCAAAAGTTTATTCACATATTCCCAAACATAAGGGTACATTTCAATGGGATCGTTATGCGTCAATTCAACTAAATACTCTCCCTGCCTGTAAATTCCACTCCAGTTAAGATTCGAGTAATGAATATCGCTTCTTAGAAGAAAACTGGAGATATTAGTCGATGTTCCTTGAATAAGAGCAAGTTTTGATCCCTTAGGTGTATTTCTATTTATCCACTTAACGGCTTGCCAATAGGCATTACCAAAACTATTTCCCCAATATGGAATTTTTTCTTGTTGAGCACCCTTTAATCCTCCTATTAAAAAGTTAAAATAGACATTCTCATTGGGATGATAACGAACGATTATTAATAAACCAGAAAAATAAATTAAAAGGAATATTAAAAACTGAATTTTCTTAATATTGTGGATTTTCCTTTTGAAAATTATTCCCATTTTATAAACCGAATATCCGCAAATAAGAGCCATTGCCGGAATAAATTCAAAAATCTGTCTTACTCCTCCATAAATTAACACTTTAGGAAGGCTAACTCTTAGGATCGGAAACAAAAAACTAAAAAGCCAAAGATATTCAACCTTATCTTCAAATCTTTTGCCTTTAAAAATAAAAAGTGTACCAAAAATCGTTAGCAACAAAACAACGGGTGGAGTAGTCAAACTGATCCAAACCCAAGGATAAAGGTTAAAACCGCCAATAGTCAGAAAACTTTTTTCATAACTTGCACCTGTCCCAATATCTTTATAATAACGTACAGCTTGCCAAAAGTTATATATGGGATCTTGCCAAAGATATGGCCAGAAAGCTAATAAAATAAAGAGAATTATCAAAGGAAAAAGAAGAAAAACTAATAAGTATTTTTTTGGAATAATCTTAAATGAAAATTTCCCTTTTACTAAATAAGGTAAATATCTTAATAATAAATAAACAAAGATTGCAGGAAATAAAAACAAAACGTTGAATTTCATACCAAAAGATAAACCAAATGCAATTCCCGAAAAAATTAAAAACTTCCAGTTTAATTTTTTCAAAGAAAGCCAAAATAACCAAAGTCCTAAAAAAGAAAAAGCAGCTTGGGGCGGATCTTTAATATTAAAGTGGGATTCGGCAAAAAAGAGGGGGTAAGTAGCTATCACCCCTGAAGCAATTAATGCAGGAATTAAACCCATTGTCTGATAGGCAAATATTCCCACTACCGCAACTAACAGAGTTGAAGCAAGTACGTTAAAAAGATGAAAGGATTCGATATCTCCCATTATTTTTAGCTTTTGAAAAAAAACAAAATTTGAAAAGGCTGCCATTATATCGTTGGTGGGTGGGTGACCACTATCGTTTTGAAAAAAGTAAGCTCCATTATAAGAATTATTCTGGAAAAAGCTTTTTTGGGTTTTAATATTTTTGTAGGTCAGCTCTCCTGTGAGGTAGTAATGAAGATAGGCTTGGCCTCTTATGAAATGAATTGGTTCATCCCAAGATATTCCATAATCCTTCAGGGTAAAAAGCGAAACAAGAAAAAATACCAATGGGATACCAAATATAACAAATAATTTCTTAACTCTTTCCATGCAAATTACTTTCTAGACCCAAGATATGCAATATAAATTGACGGGAATATTAACCCGCCAAGGCCGTGGTCGACAAAACTTACCAGACGTAAATACGAATCCAACAAACTGGCAGATACTAAATTAAGAAAAAAAATAATGGGCAAGGATAAAGTAAAAAAGGGAATTGCTAGTTTTCGTTCGACATTTCCGCCGTTTTCTTTTACAAAATTGGTTATCTCGTTAGGTTTAAAACCAACCGCACTTATTTCTCTGTTACTACGCCCCCTAATTTTCCCCACTAAACCTCCCAATGTTATCAAATTGTAACCACAAACATCTCTTTCAATGATTATAAACTTACCATTCTTTTTTAACACTCTAAATATCTCTTTAAAAACTTTTTTTTGACTTGCTTTATCAAATATGTACATCAGAGTTGCAACCATAAAAATGGCATCCATACTTTTATCGGCAAAGGGGATTTTCCTTATATCACCCACAATAGCCCTACCTCTTGGAGATAGTTTACGGTTATATATATCTACATAATTTCTAGTAATATCCATCCCATAGGCCCTGACATTTGAATATTTTTTCAAAATTTTCTCAGACAATCGTCCGTATCCACACCCCAAATCCAATATTTTGAAGCCCTTTGTATCCCTTACAATCTGAGAAATTATACTAAAAGACCACTTATCCAAATACAAATTAGCATTACGGGGAAAGGATTTAGGTAAAACTCCCTCAATTTTATCCCCATAAATTTTACTTCTATCATTCCACAACCGTTTTATTTTTTTATAGACATCTTCCATCTTAAAATTTTCTAGCAACTAATTTTTCCATAAGACCAAGACTCATTGCCCACAATTCTATCAAATTCAGAAGGGTAAATAAAACATCAAGTGATGCCTTAGATTTTTGAGTTAAGAGTTTTTACTACGTTTAATACTTCCTGCAATTTACCCACTAAACTACCATCTTGAGACATTAACCTGGGAACAAAGATCTCAAGATTTTTCAATTGCTTGTTGATATTGTTTTTAATATCACTGGATATTGATTCTCCCGGGGTACCTGAAAGTTCCGTCTCTGCAGATTCCAAGAGAACAATTGCTTTATCTAACGTCTTTACAGCAAGTTCTCTCTTGTCTTCGCTGATAAGTTTCTCTGCCTCAACAACTCTCTTGGTTGCAAGAAATACGTTGTAATCCGCCTTTTGCGGTTTCCCAAAAATTAAAAATCCTCTTACTTTTTCTTTCAATGATTTTAGAATATACAGGGGGTCGTCTATTGTCTTACCAGCAACGACTGGCCAGAAAAGTTCAAAGGAGCTGATATTTAATGGTGTTGAAGTCGGGGTGGGGCTTAACGCGGCAACTGCATTTCTAGATAAAACTCCGATTAACAGCAAGCTCAAAAAAACACCAATTATTATTTTTTTCATACTCTTTAATGACATCCTCCGCGGACTTATGTCCGCGGTTTCCTCATCCAAATGAGGATGACATATCAGCGTTCAATTCATCTCCCGACTGAAAGTCGGGAGTTTTCTTGAATGCTGTTATAGATTATAGACTAATGGAAATTATTAAATCAAGACTCAATTCCCTGGATTTTTGCCAAGAAAAATTATTACTCCATAAAATTGCATTCTTTTGCATTTTTTCATATCTATATTTGTCATTAAGTAAATTCTGAACAACGTAGGACAATTCTTCACTAGTATTTTTTTTGAGAATGATCCCACTATACCCATCTTTCACCGAATCGATTAGTCCCGCAGAATTATAAGCAACAACGGGGATCCCAACTGAGTTGGCTTCGATATTAACTAGTCCCCACCCCTCGTGAACCGACGGATTAACTAAAACATGAGCCTTTGCTAAAAGTTCAAATTTTTGAGAGTCGTTAACAAAACCCCAAAATTTAACTAATATTTTTTTCATTTGCCTTTAACACTTTTTCGCAAAATTAATAAATAATTGGGAATTAAAAAATATAAAATCCTTAAAATAAATATTGGTGTCTTTGAAACAATGGAGTTTGGACTTATTACATCATCGGCATCAAATTTTTCAGGTTCTTTCATTATTTTCAGCGTATAATCTGTGACATCAAAATCTCCCAACATCTTTTTTATGCCACAAATTGTTTTTAACCGCGGTTCGTAATATTCTCCAGATTTAAATAAACGCACATAATAATTTGCAAACCAAATGGGAAGCCAAGAAATGAACGGTAATTTCGGATAGTGGGCATCTTTAACAACCAATCTATTTCCCGCCCCCAAAAAACAAAAACCGGCTGGTTTTAAAACTCTAAATATTTCTTTCATTAAAATCTTGGGATTTTCCACATGCTCGTAGATTTGATTGGCCACAATAATATCAAATGATTCTTTTTCAAAAGGAAAGCTGCCATCCGGATTTAGCAATTCAAACGACAAATTTTTCTTTCTGAGTTTATTTGCCTCCCTTATTGCCTTTTCATCAACATCTGTTCCAAACACTTCTTTAAAATAAGGTGCTAAAAACAAGGAGATCAATCCACCCGCGCACCCAACGTCAAGAAGTCTTAAATTTTTTAATGGAATCTTCGACGCGTGCTGCAATATCGCAATAATTTTCCGTGCTTTTTTAAATCTACTTTTTTTATTATAAACCAAATCTTTTTTATAGACTTGGCTATGGAACTCTTTACCGTTCACGGAACAGTTAATGTTCACTATTTCTTCGAGAAATTTTAAACTCTCTTTACACGATTTCTCCCAAGAGAACTTTTTGCTCCAGGATATAGCCCCTTTTTGCAAAGATGTATATTTCTCTTTGTTTCCCAAAATTTTCTCAACCTGATCAGCCATATTCCTGGCCGTATTTTCTGTGCAAATAATTCCGCTTGTTCCGTCTTTTACCGAATCAACCAGACCGGGGGATCTGTA
>Ga0210057_1010882_pt1 | contig 10190 bp, 5 predicted proteins | sample CryGeyCG2114_010_2_FD_183968 | JGI IMG/M metagenome (GOLD analysis project Ga0210057, IMG submission 183968) | Groundwater microbial communities from aquifer - Crystal Geyser CG10_big_fil_rev_8/21/14_0.10 (SPAdes) (version 2) | ecosystem: Environmental > Aquatic > Deep subsurface > Groundwater ...
TTGGCCCTGGGATATTTGGCTACAAAGTAGATACAATAAAAATAGCAAAACGCCTAATAAAATAGAGCCATTTATTGTGCGAGTTAAAGGCCAAGTAATCAAAGATAAATATGGCAATTTTACTTGGGATAAATCTGTGGAAGCGCCGAGCGTTGAGGTGGAGTTTGGCAAGCCAGTGCCCGAAATTGACCAAAGCGACATTATTTTAAAAGATTTACAAGTTGACCAAAGCCAAGGATTTTTAAAAGATAAAATAAATCAAATCAAGCAAACAGCCCAAGGCATTGTCAATCAAATCAAGGATTTTTTTGCAATTTTTAAACCAACAGCCCAAATTGCTTCTTTTATTTCTCCGCAGAAAACTACAGAGACAAATATAGACCCCAGGGCTCTGGAAGATATTTCAAAGCAAAGTCAGGAAATTGTTGAGCAGGTAGAGCAGATTGTGACCGAAAACAATGCAACTACCATTGAAGAGGATTTACTAAAAACCAAAACAGATGTAGACCAGTTATTAACCCTCGCGCCCATAGCGACATCAAGCATTTCCTCAACAAGTATGGAGCAGGCCACAACAACATGCAACCAATCTGTAAATCAAGAGCCAGATTTTGATAAAATTATTTTTAACGAAATCGCTTGGATGGGCACAACAAAATCAGCCAGCGATGAGTGGATAGAATTAAAAAATATTTCAGTTAAACCCATTGATTTAAATGGCTGGCAAATTTTTAATAAAAGCCAAAATTTAAAAATATTTTTTACCACTACCACCGTTGTTGCTCCCGGCGGATTCTTGCTTTTAGAAAGAACAGACGATAATACAGTGCCAGCAGTTAAAGCCGACCGTATTTATACTGGCTCCATGAGCAACACAGACGAAATGCTTTATTTGGTTGACCCAAATTGTGTTTTGCAGGACAAAATAAAAGCCACTCCTTATTGGCCAGAAGGCGATAATATAACTAAAGAAACAATGGAGCGAAATCAGTTTTATGGCTGGCAGACAAGTTCGGTGGTTGGAGGCACGCCCAAAGCCAGAAACAGTGCTGGCAAAACCAAATCATCTGGCGGAGGCGCTCCAGACGGAAGCTTGTTGAAACTCGGTGTCGACACCGAGTTTCAACAGCAAGATTTGGCAAGTTCATCGCAGGCAACTTTAGTACAAGCGCAGATTTTAATAGTGGAGATACAAATAGCTGATAGTTCATCAACGCAAAATGATTTTATAAAATTATTTAATCAGTCAACCACAACGGCTGTTAATTTGTCTGGATGGCAATTTAAAAAGCGGAGTTCTTCTGGTAGTGAATCGTCAATAAAAGTTATGAGCAATGGCGTTGTTGGGCCACAGGAATATTTTATTTGGTTAAATTCTGGCTATGCCACAAGTGTTAGTTTTGGCCCTTCGGCAATTTCAGGACAGGCCACTTCAACTCAAACAATTTCAAATAATAATAGCGTGGCGCTATTTAATAAAACAGATGAAATTGTTGATCGGGTTGCTTGGGGCTCAAGCACAAATCCTTTTGTGGAAGGAGTTGTTTTTAGTGAAAATCCTACAGAAAAACAAAATTTAATTCGTAGATTTTTCACAACCACTAATCAATATCAGGATACTGGCGACAATTCTTTGGATTTTGTTTTAAAAACTGTTGAAACCGAGTTTCAACAGCAAGATTTGGCAAGTTCTACCCAGGAAGCGCCTCAAGTTTTGATAGTAGAAATTCAAATAGAAGGCAATTCTTCAACCAGCGATGATTTTATAAAGATATTTAATTATTCAACAACTTCTGTGGTCGATATTGCGGGCTGGTATTTTAGAAAGAGAAGTTCTAGTGGTAGTGAATCGTCAATAAAAGTTATGAGCAATGGCGCTGTTATTCAGCCACAAAGTTATTTTATGTGGTTAAATTCTCACTATGCCACAACTATTGACAGTGGCATTGGCATAGCTACTTCCACAGCCACAATAGCGAAAAATAACAGCATTGCTTTATTAAATAAAAGTGATGAAATTATTGACCAGGTTGCTTGGGGCTCAAGCACAAATCCTTTTGTTGAGGGCCAACCATTTAGTCAAAATCCAGAAGCTAACAAAAATCTAATTCGCATACAAAACACTAGTGACAACTCGGTTGATTTTGTGTTGACTGTAGAGCCAGAGGAATTGCCAGAGCTAAGTTTAGCTTCGCCCGGCATTACAAATTTAATGGCGGTGCCTTCAACTGTACGGGGTTCAATTGATTTGTTTTGGGTAAGCCCAACCACTACTTTGGGTTATATTATAAAAAAGTCAGAGCAGGAAATTACAACAAGCTCGTGGGACACAGCAGAAATAATAAGCCAAAATATTGTTCCAAAGCCAGTAGGTGAGGTAGAATTTTTAAATATCGGTGGTCTGGACACCAGTAAAAAATACTATTTTGCTATAAAATACACTGGTCTTACCAGTGGAATTGCTTCTTTGCTATCGGATAGCGTATCCGCAACTGCTTGGCCGGGCTTTCAAGATAACAACGATGACACAATAACTGACTTGCGCACGGGCTTGGCATGGTTTAAAGACGCTTCAAGTTCGGTAAATAATTTTGGGGCAAGTAGCACGCAAAATAATGCAGTTGATTTTATAGCAGGGCAAAACAGCGATTGGCGATTGCCAAATTTTAAAGAGTTGGCAAGCTTGATTGAATATAAACTCACGGCTCCAAGTATTTGGCCGGGATTTGAAAATGTATCCTTAGAAAAATATTGGGCTTCCAATAAAAGATATGTTGCGGGCGGAGGCTATGCTGGCCCATCTCGTTACACTGGCTGGCGCGTTGATTTTAGCAATGGTCAAATAGATAAGGATTATTATGATGAAGGTCAGTCGAATTTTTATCCATTTATGGCTGTTAAAGGAAATGCAATTCCGGGAGGTATGGAAAATGATGATTTTGATTTTACCGATAATACAGATGGCACAGTGAGAGATAATCGAACTGGCTTAATGTGGCTTAAGGCTAGATTGGCGCAACTTGGAGAGAAGAGAAAAACATGGGATTTTGCTTTTAGTTTTGCCACAAATGCGGTTTTGTGCAATGACGGAACTTTGCAGGGAACGTATAATATGGCTGGGGATTGTTCAAATAACGGGGGAGTGAAGTATGATGATTGGCGACTACCAAATGTTCAGGAAATGATGGAAATAACCAAAATGGGCAATTCTGAAATTTTACTTTGGACGAGTGGATATAGTTATTTTTATTGGAGTTCGACAATGTTTGATGAAAATATTTTTTGGTTTGTGGGAGAGAGTTATAATATAGGGTGGATTTCGCCTGGGGGTAAGAATACCTACCAGATGAATATCCAATTAGTAAGAGACCCATAGGTCCAAAAAAAAGAGTGGACAAACGGTTTTTTTTTGTTATAATACTGGCATAATAAAAATGTTTGAAAGGAGCCATATTATAAAGCTCACAGTGGTTTTGTATAAAGTGAGCGATCTGTTCCCCGAAAAAGAACCATTGAAATTTTTAATTAGAAAAAAAGCTGATGAAATTCTGGCAGGTTTAATATTGCAAGACGAAAATATTGAAAAAGATATTGAGGTGCTAAATGCTTATATTGAATTAGCCAAAAGCCAGAATTGGCTGAAACAAGAAAATTTTGAAGTTTTGAAAAAAGAGTATAGTTTGATTGTAGAGAGCTTGAAAGAAGCAAGGCCAGAGAAGTTGTTGAAACTCGGCTTCAACAAGCTTGTTGAAACTCGGCTTCAACAGCAAGAAGTTAATTTGGGGCCAAGGCATAAAAAAATTATTGATATTTTAAAAAAAGGAAAGCCAATTCAAGTTAAGGATTTAAAAAATGTTTTTCCAGATATCAGCAAAAGAACATTAAGAAGAGATTTTGAATATTTGCTCGAAAAAAGGTTAGTGGAAAGATTGGGTGATAATAATAATACAGAATATAAATTAAAAAGAAGATAGGACATAGTAGGTCATAGTTCCGCCTTTTTTAAAATTAAGGCGGACAAGTAGGACATAAAATATGGCAAGCCCAGAAAATAAAAACTTTGCTAAAATTTACGATAAACATATAGATAAAATCTATAGGTTTATCTTTTTAAAGACAGGAACAAAGGAAGTGGCCGAAGACATCACCAGCCAGGTTTTTGCTAAGGGCTGGAGAAAGTTTAAGCTACAAAGCCATTCCATAAAAAATATGTCCGCTTATCTTTTTCAAATTGCTCGGGCCGAGGTGGCCAACTATTACAGAGAGGTAAGCAAATTTCAAATTATATCCGCACAATCAGTTGAAATTATAGACGAACAGCCAAACCCAGAAGCAATACAAGAAGCAGGGCTTGCTAGCAAAGATGCGCAAAACGCGCTAAAGGAGCTGGAGGATGATTTGCAGAACATTTTAATTTGGCATTTTGTGGAAGGGATGAGCTTTAAAGAAATTGGGAGCTTATTGGGTCGGCCAGAAGGCACGGTGCGGGTAATGGCGCACAGGGCCTTGAAAGAACTCCGTGAAAAAATGGAGGAGGGCTGACCTCCTCCCAAAACTGAGCCCCGAGCCCTTTGGGAGGTCTGACCTTTTATATCTGCCCTTTTATATCTTTTGTAACGAATTGCCTCATTCTCCGTCATAATAATAATGCAAGACAAACAGATTATCTCACAATTAAAAGGGCTAAAAGCAATAAAACCAGCCAAGGACTGGGCTCTTTTAGTTAAAAGGGACTTGCTTTTAGAGCCAATTGAATTACAAAATACTAAAGAAAGAATTAACTTTGGGGAATCGGTGTTTTCCCTTTTTGCCAAGCCAGCTTTTATAATCAGCTCTATTGCCATTATTGGTTGCGCTATTATGGGGACTTTTGCCTATTTTGGCTTACAAAAGAAAAATTATGATTTGCAGGCATATGTGGACAGCTTTACCCCCCAGACAGAAGAAAATAAGATGGCTATGGCTGGTCTACAGGATGTGCAAAATAAGATGGATGAAGTTAAAACAGCTCTTGTTGCCTTAAAAAATACAAAGGATCTAAAAAAAGTTTTAGCAGCAACAGAGGTTGTAAAAAGCACAGCCAAGAGTAGCCAAACAGCGGTTGAAGAAATTAAAAATTCAAACAATGATTTATCAAAACAAGCTTTGGCAAGTTTGGGTAAAATAAAAGAAAGCTCTCAAGAAATAGAGAAAACAAGCGTTGATTTACAATTAGAAATGCTTAAGAGTTATTTAGCTGAATTAAAAACAAAAACATTAAGTACAGACGATCAAGAAAGGTTGGTTCAAGCAGAGAAGTATTTTGATGACGGCAATATTGAATCAGCAATTCTTTTGCTGGTGAGGATAGGCGGAACAGTAGAATAGTTTTAAGGCAAAAACAATATCATGAGGGCAGACCTCCCAAAGGGCTCGGGGCTCAGTTTTGGGAGGAGGTCAGCCCTCCTTCTATTGTTTTTGCCCTGAAATGTCGTAATGGGGGGCATAAAAAACAAATCCGAATCTCACCCCACCCATCGGCTTTCGGGCCGAGGAGTGGGGCGGGGACGTGAAAAAAGGTCGAGAAAAAATAAAAAAATAAAATTAAAAAAATGAGTAAATTAGCAAAGAAATTCGCAACTATTGCTACAGTTATTACTGTATTGGCAATGGTTGTTGGACCTATTGCTCCGGCTAAGGCAGATACCACAGCCGATCTTCAGGCCCAAATAGCCACTTTGCAAGCTCAGTTAGTCGCTTTATTGGCTCAATTGGGTTCAACCACTGGCACATCTGGAACATTGCCAGCAGGTTGCGCTTCTTTTGATCGAAACTTAAAGCAAGGCATGTCTGGAGCTGATGTAAAGTGTTTACAACAAGTGTTAAATTCTGATGTGGCAACTCAAGTTGCGGCATCTGGAGTTGGTTCGGCTGGTAGCGAAACAATGTATTTTGGTAGTTTAACCAAAGCCGCTGTTTCTAAATACCAGGTAAAACAAGGTATTGTGCTTGTGGGAACTGGTTTTGTGGGAACACTTACCAGGGCTAAATTAAACGCAGGCGTTGTGGGCGGAGGTGCAACTAGCACAACATTACCTGTTGGCTGTACTTCAACTTCTGGCTATAGCCCAACAACAGGCCTATCTTGCGCAACCGGCGCAGTAATTCCTCCAGTTGTAACTGGTGTTGTTACTGCAAGTTTAGCCAATGACAACCCTGTTTCATCCTCAATTGTATCTGATACTGGCGGATCCCAAGCAATAATCCAAATGCTTAAAGTTAATTTAAGCAATGGCACAGCTAGCCCAATCAATGTAACTTCGTTAAAATTCACCAGAAGCGGTATTTCCGCTGACGCTGACATTTCACAGGCATACATTTATGAAGGCGACACTAAATTAGCCGAGTATTCATCTTTCTCTTCATCTGTTTTAACATTCACTAATTCGTCTGGTGTTGTTACAATTCCAGCAAATAGTGTTAAAGCAATTACATTGAAAGTTGACTTAGCTAATGGCACTGCGGCTGGTAAAACAATCAGTTTTGGCATAAATTCTGCCTCTGATATTGTTTCCAACGCAAGTTCAATTGGCGGCGTATTCCCAATTACTGGGAATTATATGACAACCGCCTTGGTAACTGACTTAGGTGAATTAGATGTGACTATGAGCACTACTCCAGCTACACCGGATCCTGGCACTGGCGTTGAAGTGTTTAAGTTCACTTTGGCAGGTACCAACCAGAAGATTGAATTAAGAAAGCTTGTTTTCAGTAATATTGGCACAGTGGCTTACACTGATTTAACCAATTTTCAATTACTTGATGCTGCCACACCAATTGGTTCTATTGTGGCAAGTGCTAATTCTGACAAGACAGTTGTTATGGACTTGTCAGCCGCACCTTTGGTGATTGAAAAAGGCGTAACCAAAACAATGACCTTGAAGGCTGATATTGTGGCTGGCACTGCCAGAACATATAAGTTTAGCTTCCAAAATATGGCTGATGTTGTGGTCTACGACGCTCAATATAAGGTCTATATTAAGCCAAATCAGTCTGATTCTTGGACAATCGTCAATGGCACTGAAGCAACTATTCAGTCTGGCAAAGTAACTGTTTCAAGGGTAACTGATTCTCCAAGTGGTAATATTCCGTCTTTGGCAACTAATGTTGTTTTAGCGAAATATAAAATAAAGGCCAGCGGAGAAGATGTAAAAATTACTGATTTAACCTTAAAGATTTATGGCTCTATTGCCGCTGTTGGTATGTATCAAACCAGTATTTATTATGATGGCGCTCAAATTGGGCAAACAACCACTACAATGAATTCTGGGGCAACAGTCGGGGCAACCGGTGGTACAACCTTTAGTTTTGGCAATACATTTGTTTTGCCAGCTGGCGTGGAAAAAGTAATAGAAATTAGGTCTGATGTTAAGACGTCAGCTGGTGGAACAATTACCACTGGCTCAACCTTGACATCTCAAATTTCTGCTTTCACCGCTGTTGGCAAGACATCATCTGCTACTGTAACAATTGGCTCGGTGACTGGTTATCAATTAACTGTGTCAGCTGGCACATTAACAGTAACAAAGAATCAGGCCGTTCCTTCTTGGACAGCAACTGTTCCAACTGGCGTGGCCGGAGCCACTAATGTTTTGATTGGCTCGTTTATTCTTACAGCTGGCTCGGGTGAAGGAGCAAATATTACTGGTATTTCAGCAGCTGTTGGTTCAACATCTGCTCCAACCCTTGATCAAACAGAATTTCAGAATGTCCGAATTTATAAGGGTACTTATGCAAGCGGTGTTCAGCTTGGTTCTGCCTTAAATAGTGGCGGAACTCCAACTGACGCTTCAACCACTTATACTGTGTATCCAAGCCCATACCTTACCTTGGCAAAGGGCGAGCAAGTTACTTTAAATGTCTATGCAGACATTTTAACTGGTGCTGATACCGCTAATATTAGACAAGTTGTTATTATCGCGGTCTATGGTACTGGATTAGTAACAAATACCGCTGTTGACAGCTCGGGTTCGGTAACTGGCCAAGATGCTGTTGTTTCAGCTGGCGGTTATGTAAGTGCGGCTATTGACACAAATACGCCAAAAGCTGACTTAGTGGTAGCTGGTTCAACTGGTATTGAGTTTGCTAGATGGAAATTTTCAGCAAGTTCTTCACCAGAGGCTATGAGCATTACTGGCTTAATTGCCACAACCACCTTGGCTGGGTCAGCCAGTGTTAGCTCCATATACAACCTTGCTTTGTCTGCCACCGTTGACGGGGTGGCAAGTTCTTGGACTGGGGTTACCTTGACTGGTTTGGCTGTTAACGAAAGAGCTGATTTTGGCAGTTTAATGACAGTTAATCCATTGGTTATTCCAGCTGGAAAAGAAGCTGTTGTTTCTTTGAAAGCAGATATTGCCAGTTGGCCAACTGCTCCATCTGGGGGAGTTGTGACTGTTGCTTTAGCAAGCACAACTTATAAAGGTGAGGGTGATCCAACTTCAGTCACAGTTTATGCAGTAGGCAACGCGCAAACAATGTATAAGAGCAAGCCAACTGTTTCGTTGACTAGTCAACCAACTCCTGGAGGCACATTTTCCGATGGCACGCAGACCTTGATTAAATTCAGGATAGCTGCTGATGCTAAAGGTGCTATTGATTTGCATAGAATCAATATTAAAGTTGCGCTTAATGACATTGCCACTTCAACAAGCAATTTGTATCTTGCAGGTATTAAATTGTATGAAGTTGGCGACACCACTGTTTTGAATGATGTGGTGAGCATCAATGCAACAACCACAGCAGATTATTCTGATTATTCAGCAAGCTCAACAGTGGCAAACTCCAAATTTGGTGGTGCTTTAACTGGCGACCCATTATCAAAGACAGGCAACATCTTGCTTTCCAATGCAGATGAATCTGCTTTGACACAAATTGGAGCTGGTAGCTACGTTGACTTTGAAGTAAAAGCAACTGTTGCTGGTTCTGCACAATACGACACTATGACCTTTAGTTTGGACGACCTTAGCACTGCTGCTGGTGGCATCAATGCTATTTTGTGGGGTGATACTATTTCTAGTATGCTTCCTTCCACTTCTGTTAAAACAATACCAACTAATACTTGGTCATATACTAGATAGTTAGATAGAATGAACAGCCCCCGCCTTTTTCCAAAAAGCGGGGGTTTGGTTTATTTATTTATCCACAGGGCTTGACAAAATTTTTTATGATACAATAAATAAATCTTAAAAAGGTCGAGTGAGAAATTTTTGATTAAATTATTATAATGCAAGATAAAAAACAAATTATAGGATTAATTTTATCCGTGGTTCTGTCTGTTGGCTTGGTTGTTGTTGGCGTTAACGCCGCCACCACGGTTGGTACAGATGTTTCTGTGGCAGGAGACCTGGCAGTTGTGGCTACCACAACTTTAAATGGTGATGTTGTTTTGGGAAATGCTTTATCCGACAATATTACTTTTCTTGGTACAGCCACTGGAACTGTAGCTAGTTTCTCTGTTTTAACTGCTACAACATCTTTGTTAAGTATTGGGGGAGGTCCAATGGTAACAAAGCTTTACTCAACATCAACAGTGCTTGACTTTGGCGCTATTGCTGCTTTAGCTTGCGCTACTTCTTCAACATCTCTTTCAGGAGCTGTAGCAGGAGACATAGTATTTTTAGGCATGGCGCAAGAAATAGCAGGAGCCACTTCAACTGTGGTTTGGAATGCTTGGGTGCCAGCGGCTGATACTGTATACGTAAGGGTTTGCAATGTTGGTAGCTCAGCTGCTACACCAAATTTTGCTACTGGAACAGTTAGAATCGACGTTTTGAGACATTAAACTAAAACCAAATTATAATTATGGTTAAGAAATTATTTGTAGTAGTTATTATGGCTGTGGTTTTGGTTTTTGTTGGAAGCGCTGTTAATGCAGCTTACAATGATGTTGCTTATACCGCTGGAGATGATGTGTTGATTCACCTAACAACGGGAACTATAAACTTAAAAGTTATTTCTGGCAGTGTGGCTTCAACCACGGTGAATGCAGCCAGCGTTGTTTTTAGAATGGTTACTGATTCTGTGGTTTCGCTTACCAATACAGATAGAAAGTTGTTAGTTAATTCTTTGAGCACTGATACTATTTGTACAAATAGCAATTCACAAATTGTATTAACAGCAACCAGCACAACATTAGCTGATATAACAGT
>Ga0210057_1010883_pt1 | contig 10189 bp, 9 predicted proteins | sample CryGeyCG2114_010_2_FD_183968 | JGI IMG/M metagenome (GOLD analysis project Ga0210057, IMG submission 183968) | Groundwater microbial communities from aquifer - Crystal Geyser CG10_big_fil_rev_8/21/14_0.10 (SPAdes) (version 2) | ecosystem: Environmental > Aquatic > Deep subsurface > Groundwater ...
GGCTTAGCGGGCAGTTGCTGGGTTTGTGCTTTGCGAGGTGAATTTTTGCGTCTTAGACCAAACATTTTTGTTTAATACCATTTCTTACTTGGTTATAGAATCCAAAATTAACTCGGCTAATTGTTTTGTTGCTTCGGGCAAGGCAAACTTGCCGAGTCGCTCCGCCATATCACGCCGTTCTTTAGGATTATCTAGTAATGTTTTAACCCCATCCAGTAAGGCTTTAGAATCGGTCTTAAGTTGGTCCTCATTTACCACCACAATTGCCACTTGCTCGCTCAAATACTTTGCATTCTTTGTTTGATGTCCCCCTGTTAAAATCGGGTTTGGCACCACCACGCAGGCTTTGCGCTGAACCGCGAATTCCGCCAAGTTTGTCGCCCCCGCCCGGCATACAATCACATCAGCCGCACCGCTATATTTATAAAATTCACCTATGAAACCCTTTATAATCACTCGTTTTCTTTGTGCAGAATCAGTTAGTAAATTATCATATAGCTTCGATATTGAATCCATATGATCTCTCCCAACACTATTAATAATAGCCAGTCCTGGATATGCACTTAATAGCTCGAATGATATTTTTGCAAACGATTCATTTAAGCTTAGGGCGCCTAATCCACCACCGGTTACGAGAATAATTTCTTTATACTCATCCAGTTTCGTCTCTTTGCGATACGACGATTGTAGTTCACTTGTAACTGGTTTAAATTGCGCTGAAACCGGTACGCCCACCGTAAAAGTTTTGTCTGTAGGATAATTATAAACTTCTTTGGGCAACGCTACGGCGTGCGCCTTAGCCCAGCGGGAAATTATCCTATTAGCCAGTCCGGGCACAATGTCCGAATCATGTGTTACATAAGGAATATGGCGCATGGCCGCCGCCAAACCGACCGGCACTGCTACGTAGCCGCCTTTTACGAACATTCCGGCTGGCTTTAACTTCTTAAGCAGCCAGTAACTTTGCCAAAAACCGGCAATTACATAAAAGAAATCGCGAATATTCTTTAACAGCGTACGTATATCTAACAGCTGTTTAAGGCCTGTTCCGTGATAACGACGAAACTTGCCCGCTCTAACTGTATAAACTTCGTCAATATTACTGTGCCCAACCGGAACATCAGCCAGTTTATCACCCTTTTGACCAATGTAAACAAGCTTGATGTCAGGACGTAGAGATTTAAGTTCGTCAGCGACTGCCAAGATCGGGGTGATATGCCCCCCGGATCCGCCGCCTGTCAAAATTATTGTCATTATTTGTTCCTTCCGGCTTTGCCGTCATTGAAATACTATAAGTAGTATACCGTGAAACTTGAAAAGCTATACCAACCGCGGCTGTCACAAACAGCACGCTGGTACCGCCGTAGCTAATAAATGGCAATGTTATGCCTTTTAACGGCAAAAGCCCTAGCATAGCGCCTATATTGATGATGGTTTGGGTGCTTAGCCAGGCTAATATGCCGACTATTAATAGCCGGCTATAATTATCCGGCGCGTGGTCAATAACCCGTTTTAATCGAGTAAAAAAGGCCGCGAATAAACCAATCAGTATTGTGCAACCCACAAAACCGAACTTTTCGGCAAAGATGGCAAAGATGGAATCATTGGCCGCCTCTGGCAAATAACCGTAAGCTTGTACGCCTCGGCCTAGCCCCAAGCCAAACATTCCGCCCGAACCAACCGTAATAAGCGCCTGGCAAGACTGATAACCGGTGCTTAAACAATCTTTGGTGGGATTTAAATAAGTATTCAGCCGCTCACGCCGGTAACCGCTGCCGGCAATCAACAATAATGCGCCAACAGATACAAGAACCATTATTAAAGCTATCCGCCTGATCGGCATACCTACCACATAAACCATTGCCGCCATAATGGCTACCATCACGCCTGCCGAGCCCAAATCGCTTTCAAACTTCCCCACTACCAGCGCGATTATGGCTAGCGCTATCAGTAGAGGTTTAAGGGTTTTTCTATTAATGTGCAATTCGTTGTTGCGCAACCTATCGCTTAAAAATCCGGCCAGCCAAACTAACAAGGCAAATTTAATAAGCTCCGCCGCCTGAAACGATAAACCGCCAATTTGTATCCAGCGGTAAGCACCGTTTACTTGCTCGCCAAATATCCTTACCGCCAGCGCCGCCGCACCCGCCATAACAAGCAGCGGTGTTTCCAGTCGGCGCCACCAGCTTATCGGCATATTAGCCACACTGACAAACGCGATTATTCCCAGTCCGATAGCTATTAACTGTTTATTTACATAATAATTCTCGCTAACGTGTTTCTGAACGCTCATCCCTGGACTAATAGCGTAAACCACAATCAAACCGAGTGCTAAAAGTATTGTGCTAAGAATTAAAAGCCAATAGTCTGGACGGTGCCGCCGCTGTCCCGTTGAACCAACACCAAGCGGACGGCGTGCCCGATTGGAACAGATCATAGATATTTACCTAATAAGAAGAAGATGAGTCCGGCCACGCTGGCAACCTGCCCAATAACCCAAAACCGCATTGTTACCTTAGTTTCCGGCCAGCCGCAAGCTTCAAAATGATGATGTATCGGTGCAATCCGGAAAATCTTTTTACCATTTCTAAGCTTCTTTGACATTATCTGAAGCAAACTTGATCCGGCCTCGGCAACAAAAACTATGCCAATAATCGGTAGTAACAACACCGTATCGGTCAGCATCGCTACCACGCCGAGCGCCGTACCAAGCGCAAATGAGCCAACATCGCCCATAAAAAACCGGGCCGGGAAAATGTTAAACCAGGTGTACGACAGCAGCGCGCCGACAACAGTCAAACAAAATGCCGCTATGCCATAACGCCCCTGTAGAAAAGCAATGATGGTATAGGCGCCGTAAGCACTGGCCACCAAACCGCCAGCCAAACCGTCTAACCCATCGGTAATATTTACGGCGTTAGCCGTTGCTACAACTACAAGTACAAATAATGGCACTATTAGCCAGCCGATGTGCATTGGATTAGCAATAAATGGAATGTGAATTGCTACCACGCCCAGTTTGGCGAAGAACCACCAGCCGCCAACGGCAGCAATCGCGGTTATTAATAACAATTTAAGTTTTGACGGCAAGCCAGCCACGCCCCGTCCGCTGCCGCGAATATTAATCACGTCATCTAATAAACCTACTGCCCCGGCGCCTACAAAAGCCGCCAACGGCAACCAAGTTTCCGAACGTACAAAATTAGTTGCTATTGTAACTAGCGCCACTGATACGACAAAAATCAGCCCAGCCATAGTTGGAATATGGCGTTTGTGTTTCTCGGCGTGAAGACTATTAAAAACTTTGGCCGCCTCGCCGGTTACGGCGTTTTGGCGCGGCTTTTTCCACCATTCTTGGCGGTATGCCAAGTTTGTATAAAGCGGCGTAATGAGCATAGAAGTTAAAAAGCCCATAAAACCAAGTAATAATATCCTAATAACTGTGCTAATTTGGACGGCTATGTTTAATGTATCGTTGCGCATTTTACTCCTATATTATACCTTATTGGGTCTTTGGTGTTACCCCAAAGTTTTTTATTAACATATTGGTTAGATTACTAAATATTGGGGCCGCCGCCTTTGCCCCGGCATAGCCGCCAATTTTCGGTTCATTAACCCTAACAATAATCACGTATTCTGGCTGGTTACCGCCCACATAACCGATAAACGTGCCGTTAAAGCGGTCATCATAATAGCCCCCGCCCGGCTTTGTAACTTCGGCCGTACCGGTCTTACCGCCAACATTATAGCCAGCCGGCAGCACCGGCATGCCATACATCACGTGGTTCTTATTCATCACGTTTTCCATCAGAGCTTGCATGGTTTTAGAAACATCAGGTTTGATGACGTTTTGTCGCACTACTGTTGGCGTTTGCGTGTTTTTATTGCCGTTATCGTCAATCGTAGCGTCAATTAAATACGGTTTATAATAAGTTCCACCGTTAATAACACTAGATAAGGCAGCTGCTAATTGCAAAGTTGTAATATTCAAACCCTGCCCAAAAGCCATATTGGCGTATTGAATGTTCAGGCCAAAACCATCTGTTGGGCTTGGCACATACCCGCTAGCCTCATAACCCTGTTCTATGCCGGTTTGCTTATTAAATTGATAATGATTTACCAGATAATCATTCCAGGCCACCCGCGCCTTTTGGTTAATCTCACCGCCGCCCATTTGCATCAATAGCCACGTCGCACCGGTGTTAAGCGACAACTGTAATATATCAGCTATACTGCGCGTGCCGGGCCCGCCGTCCTCCTCAATATTCGTTACCGTTGCATCGCCAATTTTAAAACGGCTCGGGTCATAATAAGTCGTATTAGCGTTTACAACTCCTTGATCTAGGGCCGCTGCCGCCGTTAATACTTTCATGGACGAGCCAACTTCAAGCGGCGCGCTGACGTTGGCATTATTAAATACGTTAGCATCTTCTACCTTATAAAACTCGGCTGGGTTATAGGTGGGATAATTAGCCATGGCCTTAACAGCTCCAGTTGTAGGGTCAATAATTAGCGCGCTGCCAGATTTTGATTTAGCCGTATCTAGTCCAGCTTTCAAGACATCTTGCAGCTGTCTTTGCATAGAAACATCAATAGTTAAGGTAACGGACTTGCCGTTTTTTGGCTGTTTAATTACGTTGTTGCTATCAGATAACAGCGGTACCCCCTGAGCGTCGGTAATTGCCCTTAACTGACCCGATGTGCCCTTTAATGTTGAGTCAACTTTTTGTTCAACTCCATATTTACCATCGCCTTCATCGTTTACGAAGCCCAGCAATTGTGCTGCCAAGTCGCCCTGCGGATATGTCCGGTATGATTCTTCCCTTGTACCAATGCCTTTTATTTTTAAAGCGTCTAGTTTGTCTTTCTGTTCTGTATTTAGCTTTTTTGCCAATATCGAGTAGCGGCTATCAACTTTTAGTTTCCTCTCATAATCCTGGACGTTGCCACCGATAATTTTCTGTATGTTTTCGGCATCATCCCATCTATTAGTTATAAATTTCGGGTCGGCAAACAGTGTATAGCGCGTATCGTTTAATACAATCGGTAATATATTATCACCGTCATGGGCACTTATAACACCTCTGGTGGGCTTTATCTCATATTCTTTTAGCTGCCCCAGTAAAGCTGCTTTTTTATAAAAATCGTGTTGAATAATCTGCAAGTAAAATAATCTGACTGTAAAAACCACCATAATAAGCAAAATTAGCGCGTGCCAGAGGCGAATGCGCGCTAAAAGTTTACGAACGTCATACACAGCTGTTGTCGGTTGCATAGGTAAATTAATTTCGTCTTAATTCTGAATCGTAGCAGATGATTCAACAGATACTAACTTTTTAGCTACTTCGCTGTTCTTAACCCTATCCAGTGCCTGCAAACGAGCCGATGCTATTTCTAGATCGTTGTGCTCTTGTTGCAATTGGCTTTGTTGTTGGTTAAGTTTGTCTATCCTGTAGCTGTATGAGTTGGTCTTAGTTACTTGCGTCAGGTATAAAAGACCTAGCAAGCAAGCCAATACAATCAGTACAATCGTATTGCTGATAGGACCAAGCGTTCGTTCCTTTACCTGAAAACTGGTCGCATTTTGGTTACGCCGCGAGAAGCGTTGTCGGCTCATTGCTAACGAACTTGAGTATGTCATATGTCTTTTCTTTTTATTTTTGTATATATTATTTTTTGTTTTTTGGCCCCGCACCCTTGTTTAAGGGGTGCAGGACTTCGCCAAAAGTTGGTTTAGATTACTCTAACCCGGACTTTGTAGGCTCGGGAGGTGCTTTTAACCTGTATTGGCATGCGCTTCCCTTTCTTTTTTATTTTTCACTGCGGCTCGAAGCTTGGCGCTCCGTGCTCGCGGATTAATAGCTATTTCTTCCGGCGAGGCACCAACTGGTGTTTTGGTTAGCAGCTGCATGGTTGCGTCATAATGCCCGCTACTCACCTCTTTTAGCGCCTGTTTCACAATTCGGTCCTCTAAACTATGAAAGCTGATTACTACCAATCTGCCGCCTGGTTTTAACAACTCTAGCCAGATGGGCAAAGCTTTCTCTAACTGTTCCAGCTCGTTATTCACTGCAATCCTAAGCGCCTGAAAAACGCGTGTGGCCGGATGAATCTTGCGATTTTTCCGATGCACAACTTTTGCAATTAATTCTGCTAGATCAGTTGTTTGTTTTAGAGGGCGATTTTGCACAATTGCTTTAGCAATTCTTCGTGCAAACGGCTCTTCCCCATACTTTTTGAACAGATCACATAGTTCAGCCTCGCTATAGGTGTTAATTATAGCTTCAGCCGTCAGCGTCTGGCTTTGATCCATACGCATATCTAGTGGCCCGTTGTGAGTTAGAGAAAAACCTCGACTCGCCGTGTTAAGGTGCGGTGATGATACGCCCAGATCCGCTAAGATCAGATCAAACTGTTGGTTGCCCTTTTCTAACGCCTGACTGGCGCCTAAGAAGTCTTGGCAAACAATTTTGACCGGTCTGCCTTGGAACCGTTTTTTTAAGTGATCAACAGCCGTTTTATCGCGGTCTACCAGTGTAGCTGGCGCATCCAGCGTTCTTTGCAGAACACTATCAGCGTGGCCTCCATAGCCTGCCGTTAAGTCCAGGTGTGTTTCGCCTGGACGCGGATCAAGATATTGAAGCACAGCTACCGGCAAAACCGGAATATGAAGCTTTTGACCATGTACCATCATTTTTGTTTTTGGTGAACTTTTTGTTTTTGTGAACTTTTTGTTTTTTCCAATTACTTGGCAAGATCACCTAACCAGCAGCCAACTTTTTGTTTTTTTGGTGTTTTTGTTTTTGTTTTTGCTTTGATTTTCTTTTTTACAAGAATTTCTTAGCAAAGTTTTGGTCTTATCCGTGTGTGTGAGAGAAGCCTTGAGTTAAGATTGTTTCCAACCTTAGAGCTTCTTTTACTGGCTAAGACCTTTGAGAGACTTATGTGTGAGGTGGAGTTTTGGGAGGTGTTTTTTATCTAATGTACGAGGGTTTTTAGTAGTGGTTACCCTATTCCACTTGCTGACTGCCGATTAGCTAATCTCGAGTTTGGTTTTACTCTAGATTTATTTCACTGCTAAATTGTTAAGGTACTGCCGGTTTTGCAGCTACTGGTTTGGCCTCATCAGACGCCAGTACTGCCCTACACCTACCGCAACTACGTCGCGCGTTATGCCAGCGTAGTCTAATAGGTGCTGCTCAAGGGTAATCCTACCCTGTTTGCCATCAAGCGCAGTTTCAACCTTGCCCATCCGAAACTGTACGTTAAGGTCGGCCGTGCGCTCGTCGAGGATGTCGCCGTCTAGCTTGGGTTCTACCTGTTTATCCCATATCTCTTTTGGATACAGGTGCAGATATTCGCCAAAGCCGCGGGTTACAACTGCTCCGCTCGCAAACTTATGACGAAGCTCGGTCGGTATAGTTAACCGCCGCTTGTCGTCAAGCTTACGTTCAAAGTAGTCTACCGTTGTCATCCTCTCCCTTTTTTTATGTAGTGGATTTTTATTTTTGACCTTCGTGGCAAGTTTGTTATTTGGCAAACTTCCCGCTGGGGTTTGGTGTAGGCTTGGTCACTTTGACCTACCTACGTTTACCCACTAGCAACAGTCTACTACCCACATTCACCCACAAGCAAGTACTTTTTATAAAAAAGTAGCTGTTTTTGCAGCTACTTATCCACAGTTTTACACTTTATTTGCCTTTCGCACTAGATGTGGTGGGTAGACCTAACTTTCGAGCACTAGGGCCTATGGTTGGTCTTGAATGGATTCTATCGATCCAGAATTAGCATTACCGGGACCACTTAGCGTCAATGTCTGACCTGCTTTAAGTATTCCATCTTTTCCTAACTGTTCGGATAGATTATCAACATATCCACGTACTTCCGCGTCCGGACCCAGTTCGCTTCTTGCAATTCCCCATAAAGTATCTCCGGGCTTTACTACATATTCATGTGTTTCTTGTTCAACCTGCTCTGTATTATCCCCGGTATTGATGGGTTCTGCAGAATGTTTCTCATTATTACCAACGGCTTTTCCGGCAAAAAATGAAGTAGCCGCCAATAACAAAGCGGCGCCAAACTTGCGTTTCTTTAAAAAACGGGGTTCTTGCCCCTCTTCTGCAATATACTTTGGTCTATTAAGCTTGTTGAGTTCAGCTTCCATAGCCTTAGCAGCTTGTCTACTGTCGTAGTTATCTCTGTTAAAACGATTATCAATTACGTTCATGTATTAGACTATAACAAACGTTAGCGGTTTTGTCAACTCCCTATTTTAGTATTTACTTAGTTAGGGTGTTAATTCGGTTAGCGTACCATTCGGCGCTGGTGCGGACTGTGCGCTTCATTCCATGTTCCCTGTCCACCTCAACTAGCCCAAATTTGGGCCACCAGCCGTATTTCCACTCAAAATTGTCCAACAAGCTCCAGTGGAAATACCCCCGTACATCCACGCCCTCGCTGATAGCACGCTCCATGGCAACTATAGATTCTTCTATCCACCATTGGCGGTATTGATCATGTTTGTCAGCCAGGCCGTTTTCCGTTACAATAATCGGCTTCTGATAATGCGCCCAGGCGCGCAGCAATAAGGGGTACAATCCTTCCGGTTCCATATACCAGCCCAAGTCGCTCAATGGCACATGCGGATTATCGCGGTGAAAATACTTATAATAATCCGTGAAGTAATAGTTAAAACCTATAAAATCCTGTTGCTTGCGAATACGGTGTAAAAACCACCAATTCCACAAGTATCGCATTACCTTTGTTACGCTTTGGTCTATAAAATTATGTGGGCGTTTGGCTTGAATATTAGCTAGTTGGGTAGCAACGCCAATTTGGATGCTTGGATTGGCGGATTTCAATATTTTGTACGACTTTTTGTGTGCTTTTATTAAGTTCCAGTAAACCAAAGCCGCCTTTAAATAACTATGCTCCTGTGGCGGCCACTCGCTTGTAATGTAGCCGAAAGTTGCATAAACATTTGGTTCATTTAGTGTAATCACGAAATTTATTTCTTTCCCGTACTCGTCAGCTAATTTTTGAACAAACTTGTAGAAGTATTTTAAATTGGCTTTTTTTGTAAAGCCGCCTTTTTCATCAAACCATGTTGGCACAGTCCAGTGCCATATATTCATAAACGGCTCAATGCCGCGTTTTCTTAGCTCGGCAATATAGCTGCGGTAATGCTCCACCGCGTCCTCATCCCACTTGCCTTCTTCCGGTTCTATGCGCGCCCATTCCACCCCAAAACGCAGCGCGTTAAGGTTCAGCTTTTTAGCTATGTCAAAATCTTCTTTGTATCTGTTATAGTGATTTACCCCTTCACCGGACACATAATTTTTGGGGTCTTCGGCTTGAGAATGTATTTCGTCCCAAGTTGGCAATTCGCCAAGTCGTTCCTCAGCAGTTTTTGCTAGTTCTTTGGCATTGGCCAGCTCCCAAACTGACCATTGATTAACCGTGCCACCCTCTACCTGGTGGCTAGCCGTACTAGCTCCCCAATAGAATTTACTCGAAAATTCTTTTTTATCCATTAGCACATATTATACCCGAGAATTCATTTATCATTTTACATTTATCAATTATTTATCATTTTACATTTGTCAAAAAGCGATGGAGTTTACAGCATACCTTAAACAATAGATAGTTTTTGCTAGGTGCTTGAGCTATTAGATATATTTTTTGTGCTTGCTGTGTGCTGACTTTCTGTATGCTAATTTCTATTCCTGTTCTCTATCACCCTGCATACAACCTGCCTTGCGTAGACATATGTAAATATACTCCAGATCTTTTACGTAAAGTGTTTGAACCTGTTCGATTGCTCGATTAAAACGCGGTCTATTTCTGGGTTGTTCCCCGTCAGGAAAAATTCCTCTTGGAATGTCTGCGGATAATGTAATTATTTTCCTGCTATTTTCGTCGATCGCATAGAGATATGAATCTACCGTACTGCTAGCTGTAAGTGCCATAGCATCTATTTCAAATTGTTTAACATTGGCTAGTTTGTAGTCTTCGTACGGCGAGGGGCTAAATGATGCAACTGCCACACTGTAATCCGTTACTGCAATAGCACCTACCTTGTCAGTTTTTGTTCTGGCAGTAAACTCGAGTTCGCCCTCTTCTTCTGTGCCAGAATCGTTATCGTTTGGTAACGCAATGTCATATGTTTCTTGATATACCGTTGCCTGTA
>Ga0210057_1010885_pt1 | contig 10188 bp, 12 predicted proteins | sample CryGeyCG2114_010_2_FD_183968 | JGI IMG/M metagenome (GOLD analysis project Ga0210057, IMG submission 183968) | Groundwater microbial communities from aquifer - Crystal Geyser CG10_big_fil_rev_8/21/14_0.10 (SPAdes) (version 2) | ecosystem: Environmental > Aquatic > Deep subsurface > Groundwater ...
TATCATAATATTTAATCTCTTTTATTTTTCTTTCTTCCACGATTTAGCTTATTAGCTCCCTAGCTTTCTAGGTTGTTAGGCTTTAGGTTCTTAAAGTATTAATTATTTTATTGAGCATTTTCATTACTTCTTCTAATAAAAAGTCCGCTTTAGAAAAATCTAAATTTTTTGTTTCGGGTAAGTTCTTGGCTATTTCAATTTGTGTTTCTAATTCTCCTCCTGACCCGAAAGCATTTAGAAGGAATTGACAATATTCTTTACGATATCCGCGCAATCTACCCTCGGCAATATTGGAAGGAATTGAGACCGCGGCTCTTCTCATTTGAGAAATCAACCCGTATGTTTCTTCCTTTGGAAAACTACGTGTAAGCGCATACACTTCGAGTACCAACTTAAAAGATTTTTGCCAAACAATGAGATCTTTATAGTTATGAACAGTTGACATATACCTAAAAAGCTAGTACCTAAAAAGCTATTATCCTAACGAGGGCCCAAAGAGAGCCCAAGCCATAACCAAAATGACGACTAAAAAAAGCTAAAACTAAACTAGGAAATAACTCAAGCCCTTCTCGCCAGCCAATCTGGAAAGAAAAAACTAGGTTTAGTAATAAATAACCACCAAAAACAAGAATAAAAAGAAGCTCGCCCAAAAAAGAAAAGAGCCCCAAAAGAAAACTAAACAAAACAGCTAAAACCAAGAACAAAGGTATGAGATGTCTGAGGGAAAAGAACTTTATGCCAAACCTTAAAGGATAGATTATCCAGAAACCATCATTAAAGTTGTGCTTGAAAAACCCTTTTAGGGTTGTTTGGGGATAGTATTTAGCTACAATCTCTGGTACCAATAAAATCTTGCCTCCAGCTCTTTTCAGCCTTTTATTAAACTCAATATCTTGAGAACGAATCATTCTTTCATCAAACAATCCAACCCTATCAAATACTTCTCTTTTGAAGCAGCCCCCAAAAACCGTGTCTGCCAAACGAGGCTTTTTTGAGCCAAGCCGGAAGTAAGAGGCTGCTCCAAAGAAATGAGACAAAACCAGAGCTACGGCGCGGGCCATAAGGGTATTTTCAGCAGGTAAAGTCTTAATAATCCCACCGACATTATCTGCTCCAGTTTCTTTTAAATAGTGAACACACTTTGATATGTAGTCTTTCCCATACCCTGCATGGGCGTCCATTCTGACAATCACCTTCCCCCTTGCTGCTTTTATTCCGATATTAAGACCCGAAGGAGTGAACTTTTTAGGGTTGTCCAGCAGTTTTATAAAAGAGTATTTCTGGGAATAACTTCTGACGATTTCTCTTGTCCTGTCTTCTGAAGTTCCGTCAACCACTAAAACCTCAAGATTTTCTTTGGGAAAGTCCTGCTCGATTAAAGAGTCTAAGCATTGAGCAATGAACTTTTCTTCATTCCGGCAAGGGATAACAACTGAAACAAAAGGATTCATAAAGAGGAAGTTTTTCTAGTTTTTATCAGTCTTTCTATTAAAGCCACAGCAAAGATGGCAGAGAAAATAAGGACTAAGCCCATAGCTGGAACCATATAGCGCAAAATAGAAAGGGCGATTATTGTTAAGGCCCAGCAATAACAAACGACAGCCAGCAAAAAAATAATCTCTTTGATTTTTTCTTTGTATTGCCTGAGTCCATAAATTAATCCAGCCAAACCAGAAATCAAGTAAACTAATTGAACCATTAATATCCGCCCTTCCCACCACATTTGGGAGGTAGCATACCAGGAACGAGCCGTCTTAAGTCCGATTAACTTGAAAAGGGCAAGGGGTTCCTCCGCCAACTCTCTTCCTAAAAATTGTAAAACCTGGGGTATGGTCAGTAAGCTCTCTCCCTTTGCCCGTTCCATCAAAGCCAAGACGTCGCCTGGCAAAACAACCTGGTCTCCTGCAGCTCCTGTCCTAAGGCCAAAAGTTAAACCGTCGACCATAGCAGCCCCCCCTCCCGTAGCTAAGGGAATCAGCCTGCCAGTTTCAGAAAAGACATAGACCTCCCAAGGCAGAATTATCACCAGAGCGCCTATTATTAGAAATGTCACTAGCCCTATTCTTTTTGTTAAAGACTCTATTTTGAGATTACTTCTATTCCAGGAGGTTAAGAGAAAAATTATAATCGCCAAAACAACAACAAATAGCCAAGCTGAAGGCCTTACTAAAGTCGCCACTCCAAGAATAAGACCTGTTAAAAAGATTAGCCTGATTTGTTCTTTTTTCAGGGCAGAAAGGTAAAGCCAAAGCCCAAGAAAGAATAAAACAATAAATGGCACTTCTGTATTTGGATTTTTAATGAACCAGAGGTTGAAGGGATAAGTCAGCCATAAAAACGAAGCAACCAAAGCAATCTTTTTGTCAAAAAGATGCTTTGCCAACAAATAGAGGAGGCAGGCAGAAACGGCTGTCAAAAGAAGGTTAAAGAAAACAATCAGCTGAAGCTCCCCAATTTGAAGGAATCTAGCCAGAAGGAAGATTAGTGCCAGAAAAAACGGGTAACCGGGAGCATCAATGTTTTTTCCGTCCCCAAGAATGAATCCTTTGCCAGCTAGAATGTTTTCAGCCAGAGGTTTGTAAAATCCTGAATAATCGCTCCCTGGAACACCGTGTTCAACAGGACCCACATTTCCTAAAACAAATAGAAAAACAGTTGAAACAAAAAGAGACAATAAAAAGATAAAAGTCAGCAGCAATTTTTGGTTTTGGTAGATTTTAACAACTAAAACAGGTAGGCTCATAAATTATATTTCGGCAGAATCTCATCTTTAATATTCCCAAACTCAAACTCTTTTAAAATACCAACTAACTTCCTCTTGGTGCCAGAAACCCCGGAATAATGAATGAAACTCTCAAAAAAAGGCAATTCCAATTTGGGAGAACTATTATCCAATTCCCTAGGATGCAGATAAACAATAGCTGGCTGACCCTCCTTGTTCAACCTCTTAATTCCTTTCTTGATAATCCAGCTTGGCAGAAGACGGAAATAAGCGCCGCCGGCAAAAGGAATGTTTTTTCCTGAAAACCTGATTGTTGAGCTAGGAATCTCCAATATCTTTTGCTCACCATCCCCAAAAAGATAAGGAAAACGAGGTGATTCGGCCAAGCCATAAAGAGAGGTCTTTATGGGAAAAACGCTTGAACTATATTTTAACCCTTTTTGGGCCAAAATAGAATATACAAAAGCAGTGTTTTCATTAAGAGACCAAGAGGGAGCCCGGTAGCCCAAGACTTTTTCTCCGGTAATTCTTTCCAAGGTCTCAAGACTTTTTGAAAGATCTTTTTCAAACTCCTGGGGAGAGAGCTTGTAAACCAACTTGTGCTCAAAACCATGGGAAGCGATCTCGTGGCCAGCCCCTTTTATCTCCCTGACCAGATGGGGCTTTTCCTGGGCCACCCTGCCGAGGACAAAAAAAGTTGCTTTGGCGTTAAACTGAGCGCACAAGTCCAAAATCTCCCTTATCTCCTCTGTCAGCCTGCTTTTTTTCAAGTCGTCCTTTGGCAGCTCGACTTTTGGATAGTTTGCATCAAACCATTCTTCTACATCAAAAGTAAGGATGTTTTTCATTTTCTTTCAAATTGAACCAGAATGTTTGGTGATAAAATCTGATGTTTAAAAATATTATACTTTTTTTTGAGAGAAAATCCATTCTGCCCAAATAAATTAAGAAGGATTTTTAGAGTCGTTCCGAAATATTCTATGCCGGGGTTTGATTTCTTAAAAAGCAATTTGTAAATCGGCCAAAATATTGTTTGCCTGTTCTTGAATTCAACGATGACTGTTTTGCGGTTTACCCGGGCAATTTCTCCAATAGCTCTAGGGAAGTCATCTTTATGGATGTGGTGAAGGGTATCCAGGCAAAAGACCAAATCAAACGACCCATCCTGAAAGGGCAACTGAAGCAGGTCAGCCTGGCTGAATTTCAAGCGCCCGGCATTGCCGAATGATTGTCTGGCTAATTTAACCATTTCCTCGGAAAAATCTACCCCTTCTATCTCGGCTCTCGGAAAATAACTTGCCAAGGCCATTGAAAAGTCTCCCCGGCCGCAGCCAGCGTCTAAAATCCTTTTTGGCTGATATCCCCTAACCCATTCCAAGACCTTTTCCTTCAGTCTTTCTTGGATCAGGTAAGGGATTGATTTAGGATTGGTATAGTATCCTTTTTTTCCCAAAACTGTCTTATTGAAAAAATTTTTGGTTTCTTGATAATGGCTGTTCATAAATTACCTTCCAAGGTGTTTCCTTATATATTTTCCCAGCCTAGGGGTTAATCCTAAAGGAATAATCTTTTGCCAGAAAAAAGACAAGGCAGCCCCCATCCCCTTCCTGTCGTCCAATGGCTTTGGAACGACAAAGCCTTCTTTGGCCGGCAAATAATAGTAGCTGTAATCTGAAAAGTCGCACCCCCACTTTTTTTTGTATTTTATCTGGCCCTCATATCTGGCTGGCCCAAAATCAAAATACTTAAATCCTTCTCTTTGAGCTAATTTAATGAATTCCCAGTGCAATAAGTCGTTTGGTCTTTCTGCCCAAAACTTGGGATTAGAAACGGTTTCTGTAATCTGGACTCTCTGACCGCATTTCCAACCCAGCAAACCAGCTATTGGAACCCCTTTTACCTCTGCCCAAATAAACTCAATATTATCTTTTAAAACTTCTCCTGCCCTTAAATAATATTCTAAGGGCTGAGGCGGAGAACCAAACCGTTTCATTGACTTAAAATACAAAGGGTAAAAATTTTCTTTTAATATCTCGCCAGTCAAACCACGATGAATTTTTAAAGGACCGCTTTCTGCTCTTTTAATTGCCTTTTTCACTTGATAATTAAGACTCTTTTGCCAAAGTTGATCAATGGGAGCCAATTTCAAAACTGCATACTGATAGAGATGAAGTTCTTTGAGGTGTTGTTTTATTAATGCCTCTGGCAAGTCTAGATTATTATGAATCTCCAGCGCCTCAAACCCTTTTTCCTTCAAAAAAGACTTTATTTTTTCAAAAAAAACCTCAACTAAATCAGCTTTCTCTTCAGTAGAAAGAGAGAGACTAATTAACAATCCACCATATTCTGAGAAGGGTTGGGAGACCAGCCTTTTTTTACCCAAAAAACCTGAATGACCAAAGGCCGGCAGAAGAGCTGCAATCTTCCCTTCTTTCCTCGCCAGCCAGTAATGAGCTGGGAAATGAAAGGTTTTTTCAACCAGGTCCTTGAACCCGGTTAAATGGACAAATCTTCCTAAAGGATTTTCATTAACAAACTCATCCCACTCCTTTCGGTCTTTTTCTTGATATTCTACTATCTCCATGATTACCTCCCGCTAAATCCTATCAAGGTAATGCCAAAACAAATAACACCAACCCCAAGCCAAGCCAGCCAGGAAACCTCTTCATGAAAGATAAAACGAGAGGCGATTAAAGCCAGAACAAAGCTCAAACTGAGCAGCGGATAAACAAAATGGTAAGAATATCTGCTCAGCATAACTATCCAGATAGCGGTAGCAATTAAATATAAAAAGGCTCCCAAGAGAACGAGGGGTGATTTTATCGCTGTCAGAAAACTGGCCAAATCGTGGATTTGCCCGCCCACCCCCATTTTCCAAAGAACCTGGCCGCTCACCACCAAGATAACGACCGCCAAAACTAAAAGAAAGATTGTAGTCATATATTTAATTTGCTCTGTAGCCATTTTTTTATTTTCTTAATCTCTAAATTAAGCAATCCAATCTCTTGAGATACATTCTTGTTCTTTTCGCTCAATCTGGAAATAACCACTGAAAAGTGCAAGGAAATCAGGTAAAGCCCAATAATCAAAACTAAAAAGAGAGCAGCCGGGGCATAACCTATTCCCATTAATCCAGCTAGCCATTCTAAGAAATCACGCCAGAGAGAAAGTAAGAGAAAAACAAAAGCAATAGCAAACCAGAGCAAGGAATAGCTTTCTTTTAACCTCCGGCTTTTAACCAGCTCAACAAGAACTAGAATTATGATTAGACTACCAATGATTGATAATGCTTGGAAAATAGGCATATTATTTTATAATTGGCGTCCTTAAAATACTAATAAAGATTGCCAAGGCGACTTTGATGGCATAATAAACAGATTTTAAAGCGGTGAGAGAGGAACTTCCTCCCTCCCGAGCCCTCATGAGCACTCCTACTTCCTTTATTCTAAATTTGTTCTTCTTTAAAAAGATTATCTCTTCTGGCTCAGGAAAATCACTGGGGTAATACTTATTTAAAATGTCCAGGGCCTTTTTGTTGTAGCACCTGAAACCAGAGGTGGCGTCAGTAATCTTTTGGCTGATTATTACTGAGGTGAAAAAGCCGATTATCTTCTGGCCAACTCTTCGAGCCAAAAGGGAGGAAGGCTGGTTTTTTTCTAAGAACCTTGAACCAATAACTATATCCGCTTCCCCGGACAAAACCGGTCCCATAACCCGACCGATTCCTGCTGCTGCATGCTGGCCATCACCATCCAGCCTGACCACAATTTCATAGTCATTAATTTCTGCATACTTGAAGCCTGTCTGGACAGCTCCGCCAATGCCTAAATTATGAGGCAGAGTAATAACTGTTGCCTTTTTAGTGTTCTCGGCAACCAGGGCGGTTTGGTCAGAAGAACCGTCATTCACCACCAATATCTCTGCCTTTGGCATTACTTCCCACACATCCCCTATCACTCTTTCTATGTTTTTTTCTTCGTTCAAAGCCGGAATAAGGATAAGGGTTTTCATATTCTTATCCTATCACAGTTTTAACCAATTTTAACCATTCATCCCTAAATTTTTCCAGAGGAAATTGGCTGGCAAACTTCAACCCGTCCTCTCCCATTTTTTTCCTTGCGTCCGAATTGTTTAACAGATATTCAACCCTTGGTTTGAGGTGGCTGAAATCCTGGCACACAATCTGCTTGCCTCCCTCCAAAAGCTCTCTCATGCCTCCGCGGCCCGAACCTATGACTGGAGTCTGCAATAACATGGCTTCGTGGGCTGTCATGCACCAGCCCTCCTTAAAAAGAGACATTGTAACGACAATTGAACAAGCCTTTAACAAGGTTAAATATTCTCTATAGCTGATATTGAGATTACGGGCCGGTATTTTAATCTGCTCCTCTCCGGAGGTAACAAGGAAAACGTCCAGGCTTTTCAACGCTTGATAACTCTCCACCACTCCTTTGGCTTTCTGGCAGTTTCCTAAATAAATAATGGGTTTGCCCTCCAGCTGATATTTTTTCTTAAAATAAGCTACCTCCTCCTCTGAAATATTAAATTGGGCCAAGTCAAAAGCAGGAGAAATTTTATAAACGTTCTGATAGCCTTTTTTTAGAAAATGCGACTTCCAAAAATCAGCTATAGTTAAAATAGCGTCTGATTTTTTTAAGCTTAAATAGAATATTTTTTCAAGCAACCTATGAGAGAGCCTGACAACAAAAGGAAAAACAGATGCGTCAATATGATAAACAACGGAAAGATTATTTCCTTTTGTCCTTGCTAAAAACTGCAGGGCAATAGCGTAAATATCATCGCGCACCCATAAATCTCTCTTTCCTTTTATGCGCCAAAGGCCGCAAAACCACTCTAAGGGTTTTAAATACTTCCAGCCTATTTTCCCGGAAAATACGTTGTTCACTTCCACCTCGTAGTCTTCAGCAAGCGCTTTCCTTACTTTCTCTCCGTAAATTGCTCCTCCGTAATTCTTAGAGGTAAGTTTTATCCAGCTGATTTTTTGCATAATTTAAACTATTTCTCGCCAATAGTTCAGTAAATCCTCCATAGTTTTTTCAAAAGGAATCTCCGGCTGCCAGCCGGTAGCCTCTTTAAACTTAGAATAATCACCCTCTAAAATAGGAACGTCTGAAGGACGCATTCTTTCAGAGTCTTGCTTCACCTCAATATTCTTGACCTTGCTCAAATTAAGCAAGATATCCAGCACCGATTGAATTGTTCTGGCTTTGCCGGAACAAACGTTGTAGGGCTCTCCATACTGACATTTTTCTGAAGCTAACCAATAGGCTCTGACCATGTCCCTGACATCATTAAAATCCCTTTGAGCCTCTAAGTTGCCAACATAAATTACTGGCTCCCTTTTCCCTTTTTCAATTTCAGCCACTTGCTTGGCAAAATTGGAGGTGACAAAATCCTGTCCCCGACCCGGCCCCTCGGTGTTAAAAAAACGGGTCAAAACAACTTTCAAACCATAGCTTTTATAATATTGGTAGCCCAGCTTTTCTTGCCCGATTTTGGAAACGGCATAAGGAGAGAGCGGCCTTAAAGGATTGGTCTCTTTAACCGGCACCTCGTTCTCTGATACTTGCCCGTATTCTTCTGAACTGCAAGCCAAAACTATCACCGGGTCAAGTTTCATTTCCCTGGCAACCTCAAAAATATTCAGCTGGGCGATAATATTGTTGCAAAGAGTGTCTTCAGGAGATTTCCAAGAGGTGGGCACAAAACTCTGGGCAGCCAGATGAAATATCTTATCCGGCCTGGCCTTTTCCATAACCCTGGCCGCAGCCACCCGGTTGGTCAAGTCACACTCCAATAGTTCAATCTTATCTTTTATCTTTTCAATTCTTTGAAGCTCATCCCCCAAATGGTGGGAAAGCACGGTCCCGAACACCTGGACATTTGGCTGCTTTAGGCAGTATTCTGCCAAGTGAGAACCGACAAATCCGGTAATCCCGGTAATTAATATTCTCATATATTTTATTATTGAGTTTATTTGCTCGTCACCAAATATTTAAATCTTCTTATTGCGCCTTTAGGATTTTTAAAAATAGTGATAATCTTCTTTTTAAAGTATTCTCTATTTGTTGTTATGTGGCTCAGTTTTCTTTTCATCTCCATCATATCCATTTGATTTTTAATCTTCATCCCATAATATTCTAAATCTTCTTTGCTCAACTCATCCGTGCGCAGAACACATACGCCGAACCCATAATGGTCATAATTATTATCCAGCAAGTGTCCCTTTTCGATTAGAATTCTCTCCAGCTCTGTGGCAGGGAGCGGCGTGGCGAAAGAACATCCGGTTACATAAGGGTTGAGCTCTTTCCATAAATTGATTGTGCCCTTGATAGTTTCTTTGGTCTCGCCCGGCAAACCAATCATAAAGGAAGCGATGGTTTTTAACCCGACGCTATGCGTTAATTCAAAAGCCCTTTTTATTTCTCTAATGGTCAGGGCTTTTTTCATACTATTTAACATTTCTTGATTGCCGCTCTCCACCCCATAAAAAATATACCGGAATCCAGCTCTTTTAGCCAGCTCTAATAATTCTTTATCAACTAACTGTTCATTCGCCCTAAATGGAGTTTTGTAAATGATATCCTCATTCAAACCATTATCAATTATGAGATTGAAGATCCGCTCTGCCCATTTTCTATTTAAGTTAAATGTGTCATCCTGAAAAAAAATTTCCCTTACGCCGTATTTATCGTGTAGCCATTTTATCTCTTCAATTATCAATTCAGGTTTCCTAAACCGCGTTCTCTGCCCCCAGACTGATTTATTACAAAAGGTACAGTGGAAAGGACAACCTCGGGAGGCCATAATATACATTGTCGGGAGAGCGCCTACGGGTTCTGCACCCCTAAACTTATTTTGAGTAAAACCGACTAAATCCAAATCCGGCAGAGGAATATAATCTAAATTCATAACTGGCGGCCGGGCTTCGGTTACTTTTATCTCCCCAGATGGGCCTTTGTAGGCCAATCCTTTAATCCTAGACAAATCTTTCCCCTCTAATATTTCTAAAAAAGCATGTTCTCCTTCTCCTAAAATAGCTATATCAATATAAGGAAAATCTTGGAAAATCTTGCTTCCCAACCCTGATGGATGGGGCCCGCCGCAAACAACTAAAACATTTTTATCTGTTTCTTTAATAGTTTTGCTTATTTCTTTAGTGTTTTTTGTCTGAAATGTATTTAGGGTTATTCCGACCAAATCGGGTTTGCGAGTTAATATAATTTTTTTAAGATCCCTAAGTTCTACCCTATCAGCCCTCATGTGGATAATCTCAACATTATGGCCTAAATTATGAGCCATTGTTCCCAATAAAAGCAGGGCTCCTGAGGGATAAGATTCAGGTTCACCACTCAAATTTTCTTTCGGATTAATCAATAATATATTTTTTCTGTTCATATTTTGATGGTTTGCGGACTCTCTTTAGCTACTCTAAAACTTTTTCT
>Ga0210057_1010886_pt1 | contig 10188 bp, 8 predicted proteins | sample CryGeyCG2114_010_2_FD_183968 | JGI IMG/M metagenome (GOLD analysis project Ga0210057, IMG submission 183968) | Groundwater microbial communities from aquifer - Crystal Geyser CG10_big_fil_rev_8/21/14_0.10 (SPAdes) (version 2) | ecosystem: Environmental > Aquatic > Deep subsurface > Groundwater ...
ATAGGTGACAGGTTGAAGGTCAAAGGTGACAGACCGGTTACTACCGCGAAAATTCGGTTGATGAAAAGTAGCAAGGTGGGGATGAGGTTGGTGACGAAATTGGTGGGTAAAAAGAAAGGAGGGGTGTATGCCGGCAAAAATTAAGAGACGGTTATCAATAGTGATTTTGGATTTTGATGACGTGGCCAATCCCCTACTGGGGGCGGGACAAGCTAAGGCAACTTATGAACTTGCTAAGAGGTTAGTAAAACGGGGACATAAGGTGGAGGTAATCTCATCGCGATATCCAGGATACAAAGATCGTATGGAACAAGGGATTCGGTACCGCCATATTGGAATTTCGAGCGGAAACATTCGCCTGAATAATTTGATTTACATCTTGGCAGTGCCTTGGCAGGTAATGAAGGTTCGAGCAGACGTGGTGGTGGAATGCTTTACAGCTCCAATATCAACGCTACTGTCGCCTTTGTTTACCAAGCTGCCGGTGGTGGTAATACCGTCATCGTTTGAAGCTGATCGGTTTGCCAAAAGGTACCACTTGCCAGTTAACCTGATTGAAAAGTGGGGAATACGATTTTATAGGTATGCTCTTCCCTACTCTAAGGCAATAGAAGGTAAGTTTTTGAGACTAAATCCAAAGATGGTGTGCAAAATTGTACCTGAAGGGGTAGATGTTAATGCATTTAAGATGAAACCAGGACGAGCGAAACACATACTGTTCTTGGGGCGGATGGACATGGACCAAAAGGGGTTGGACTTATTACTAAAGGCATACAAAAAAATAGCTGGAAAATGTAAGTACCCGTTGGTGATGGTAGGGTTTGGGCCGGATGAAGATAGGGTAAAAGAGTTAGTAGAGAAATTAAAGTTAACCAACAAAGTGAGTTTGGTCGGACCTTCTTATGGTGAAGACAAGTTGAAGTTGATGAGGGAATCACGAGTGATTGTGTTGCCTTCTCGCGACGAGACCTTCTCGTGCTTTGCCCTGGAAGCATTGGCAAGCGGACATACGTTGGCGACGTTTGACATACCGGGTTTGTCTTGGCTTGACGATGACCAGGTGGTAGTCAAGGCTAAGCCATATAGCGTGAACGAATATGCGAAGAAGCTATTGATGTTGGTGAAAGACCCAAGATTGGCAGCAAAAAATAAGCGAGCGCGGGAGTTTGCCAAGAAATTTTCATGGGAAAAAATGACACGGGATTATGAAACCTTTTTTTATAAGGTAGTGGCTGAAAGGAATTAAAATGCCAAGCCAAAGCATGCTAGTAACCAAACCATATCTGCCGCCAATTGAAGAATATATCAAGAAGTTGGAGAAGATTTGGGAAACCAACTGGCTAACGAATAACGGACCGTTGGCTGTCGAGCTGGAAGAAAAACTTCAAGAGTATTTGGGAGTAAAGCATGTGGTGTTGGTGAGCAATGGAACGATTGCGATCCAATTGGCCCTGCGGGCTTTGGAGGTGAAAGGTGAGGTAATTACTACCCCGTTTAGTTTTGCAGCTACAACTACAGCGATTATGTGGGAAGGTTTGAAGCCAGTATTTGCGGATATCCGGGAGGATAACTTTGGGCTGGATGCGGAGTTGGTGGAGAAGAAGGTGGGTAGGAAGACTGGAGCGATTATGCCGGTGCATGTGTATGGGTATCCATCTGACGTGGAGAGAATCGATGAGGTGGCCAAGAAGCATGGCCTGAAAGTAATTTATGATGCGGCTCATGCGTTTGGAGTCAAGCTTGGAGACAGGTCGTTACTATCTTATGGAGATGCGGCAACGATTAGTTTCCATGCCACTAAACTGTTTAATACCGGAGAAGGTGGAGCGGTGGTGACTAATGATGACAAGACAGCGGCAAAAGTGAGAAGCCTTAGGGACTTTGGATATGAGGGAGAGGAACTGGCGGTAGTGGGAATAAATGCTAAGAATTCGGAGTTTCATGCAGCACTGGGGCTTTGCAATTTACCAAAAGTAACCGAGGCAATTGACCATCGGCAGTTTTGTGCCAAGATTTATGATGATCATATTAGCCAACTTTTTGGAGTGGTGCGGCCGATAACACCAGCGGGGATTGACTACAATTTTGCTTATTTGCCGGTGATGTTTGAGTCGGAGGAGTTGCTATTGTCTGTTAAGAGTGATTTGGAGAAGGCAGAGGTATTTACCAGGCGGTATTTTTATCCAGCCTTAAACACTTTGCCATATGTGAAGTACCAATCGTGTCCAGTGGCAGAATCGGTAGCCAGCAGAGTACTGTGCCTGCCACTGCATAACAGTATTGGGGTAAGTGAAGTACTCAAAGTATGTGAGGTGTTGAAGAAGTCACTATTGGACCAACAGCCGAAACGGTTGGTGGGGATGCGGCCATGGGCAGTGGATTCGGGGTATCCATGGAGCTTTAGAAATTTGAAGGAGAATTAAGATGAAAGCAAGGAAAGCCAGAGTGTCAGTAGGAATTTGTGCCTACAACGAAGAAAAGAATATTAGGCAGTTAATTAAGCAAGTGTTTGCTCAGAAAGGTGAGCTGTGGGAATTGTTGGAGATTGTGGTGAACACCGACAACTGTAGTGATAGAACAGTCCCCTATTTAAAGGCATTTGGTGACAAACGGATTGTGTTGTTGGAGCAAAATGAAAGACGAGGCAAGCCATACGGGGTGCAGCAGATTCTGAAGAAATTTAGGGGCGATTATTTGGTAGTACTAGATGCAGATGTGATGTTGGGTGATAACAGGGTAATTGAAAGAATGGTGAAGGCATTTGTGAGTGATAGTCAGGTGATGTTGGTGGGTGCCAATACCAGGCCATTTGAACCCAAAACATTTTTTGAGCGGGCAGTATATGCGACGTTTAGAGTTTATGAAAAATCAAGAAGCCTAAATGGGGGTAATACTGTGTTTGGGTTTACTGGTGGAGGAATGGCAATAGCTGGTAAGTTTGCCAGAGAAGTTGAGTTTCCTGGAGACATTTTAAATGAGGATGACTTTTTCTTTTTTACGGCTAGACAGAAGGGCTACGGATTTCGACACGTGCAGGAAGCGGAGATTTATTACAAGTTGCCGCAGAAACTATCTGATTATGTCAGACAGATATTTAGATCCGATCCTGGCGCAGCGGTGATAAATTTTGAAGATAGGTTTGGACAGATGGTGCATGACGAGTATCACCGACCATTTGGGTTCATGGTTAAAAGCGTGTGGCAAAGCTTTTTGGCCGACCCATTACCCGCTTTGTATGTGATTGCCGTCAATATGGTATGTAGACCTTTATATGGAATTATTTCTCCAAGGTACAAATTGAGCTGGTATACAGCGGAAAGTACCAAATAATGAAACAAGCACGAAAGACTACTAGCCTTTACGAGAAAATGTTGCCATATATTTATGATGGAGTAGGTGTGGTGAACCGGTGGTGGCCGAGACTTAACTGGCAGACGAGCAAGATGGTGATGTGTTATCACTCAGTGGCAAATAGTGGGTGGAGGTTTAGCACACCGGTGAGAGATTTTGAGAGACAGGTGGATTATTTGCAGCAGCGCTTTGAAATAGTGGGGCTGTCTAAGTTGTTGGAGTCGAAGCAAGATGGATTGGTCAGCCTAACTTTTGATGATGGATATGAGGATGTGTACAAAAATGCCTTGCCTATCTTGCAGCAAAGAGGACTAGTGGCAACCGTGTTTGTGACCGGTGGTGAAACGAAGGTGGATAGAAATGAGTTGGACAATGATTTACCGTTGATGAACTTAAAGCAGGTTAAGAAATTGCATAGTCAGGGGTGGGAGGTAGGGTTTCATACCAGTGGTCACAAAGACATGAGGAAACTGGGGATTTCTAAGTTGAGAAAAGAAATTGTGATAGGCAAAGCAGAGCTGGAAAAAAAGTTAGGATTTGAACTCAAATATTTTGCTTACCCGCGGGGATTTTATTCTGATCAGGTAGTAAAGCTGGTGGAGCAAGCCGGGTTTGAAACGGCTTTTACTGTGGATAATAAGGTGGCTGGTAGTGATAACAAGTTTTTAGTAGGAAGAGTGTCCATGGAAGGTAGGTTGAACCTGAAGCATTTTAGGGTGTGTGTATCGCGGGTAGGAATAAAAGTGAATGAGATACTATTTGGTTTATTAAAAACTAAGGAGGCTTGGCTTAATCAGTTGGCCAAAGTCTAATGATGATAACAAAAAAAAGATTTTTTGAGTTGTATAACCGTAACTCACCCTTGAATAAAGATAGGTCGGTAGGTGAAGCAACAAATAAACTATACCGACGCAACTTAGCATTTGAAATAGCATACATATTAGCAGGAAAAGGAATTTCGGCCAACACGGTGACGGTGAGTTATTTCTTGTTGGCAATAGTAGCGAGCTTGATATTTATCTATCCATCGACCCTGAGTCTAGTATTGTTTATATTGTTGTACGAAGTTGTATATGTGCTGGATTGTGTTGATGGTCAGCTGGCTCGTTTTCACGGAACGCTATCTAGATTTGGTGATTTACTTGATGTTTTTTCTGATTTATTAACAACAGCGTTATTTCCAGTTGTATTGGGTATCAGGTTGTTTTGGATGACAGGTAATAATGTGTTTTTGATGTTTGCATGTTTGGGCGGATTATCGTTTTTATATGAGGGAGTGTGGGTCCAGAATTCTGCTGATATTCTAGGTTCGTTTTCAGTCGAGAATGAAGAAACTACGACAAATAGGCTAAGGACGATTTTACTGATGGTAGACAATTTAAGTGTAATCGCTTTAGTAATTTTATTGCTATCTTTAGTTTCAGTTAATATTTTTGGGTTACCACTAGTTGGCTGGTTTTATATTTGTTATGTGTTAGGTCAATTTGGGTTGAAGGTGGTGTTACGTTATTTGATTGTTTTGAGAAAGACTATCCAGGCTCCTAAAAAGAAGTGGAAAGGTTGGGATAAACAAAATGGCTAGTGATCGACAAAATGTTGGACAATCCACAGGCCGCATAAAGAGTTGGTTACAAGTTTTGGTGTTGATTATTTTTAGTGGATTGATTTTGGCAATGTCGATTAGAGGAATTGGGGGTAATCCTACAGCTGCAGAGATTTTGAACAAGAAATGGAAAGAGGATGGTCCTTTTGAACTGTCGCCAGAAAGAGGTAGGTTTGCTCTGACATATTCGTTGGTTGAAAATAAAACATTCTATTTTTCCGTGCCACTGGCAAGGTTTATTCTCCCGGATTTGGGCTATAAAAACGGACACTATGTTTCCTTGTTTGCTCCTGGTGTGTCGTATGTAGTGGCTCCTGGTTATTGGGTGGGCAAGTGGTTGGGGTCGTCTCAGGTGGGTGCTTTTGCCGTGGTAGCGTTGTTCGGCTTGGGAAATCTGTTACTGATAAGAGCAATAGCAGTGAGGTTGGGGGCGGATAAAAGGGCAGCAACCTTGGGAGGATTGGCGTTTTTGTTTGCTAGTCCGGCGTTTGCGTATGCAGTGACTTTGTACCAACACCAGATATCAACTTTTTTAATTTTGGCAAGTTTGTATTTGTTGGTGAAGTTTAACAGTTGGTGGTCGTTGTTGGTAATATGGTTTTTGTGTGCCGCCTCAATCCCGGTTGATTACCCAAATTTATTTTTGATGACCCCAATTGCATTGATGGCAGTGGGGAAGATGGTTTATTACAAAAAAAGTAGAAGTGGAGTCCTATTGGGTGTGAAACTCGGCAGAATATTTACTATGGCTGCCGCTGTGTTGCCGCTAGTGTTTTTTATGTGGTTTAATCAGCAGTCGTATGGTAATCCGTGGCAGTTGTCTGGCACTGTACCCGGGGTGGAAGAAATTGATGCCAATGGTAACCCGACTGCTCCAGCACATGCAACTGTGGATAAGGATGATTTAGAAAAATATTTTGACCCCGAATTACAAAAAAAATCGATCTTTGGTTTTTTTGAGACACGGGAATTGGTTAACGGACTTTATATACATTTGTTTAGTCCGGATAGAGGGGTGATATATTATGCCCCTTTGGTGTTGGTGGGGCTGTTGGGCGGAGTGTGGCTGTATCGGCGGAACCCGGAAATAACAGTAGTTTGTTTAGGAGTGGTAGCTGCGGATATATTGTTGTATTCAATGTGGGGAGATCCGTGGGGCGGGTGGGCATTTGGTTCGAGGTACTTAATTCCCAGTTATGCGATGGCGGGGATATTGTTGGCCTTTTTATTGACTAGGTTAAGGAAGAGAAGTTTTGGGTTGATGTTAATTTGGTTGCTAATGGGTTATGGTGTGGCGGTAAGTGCGGCGGGGGCACTGACTACAAATGCGTTGCCTCCAAAGGTACAAGTGCTGGAATTGGAGAAGCTTTCCGGAATGGTACAAAAATATACTTATAGGCGGAATTTTGATCAGCTATTGGTGAATAATTCCAAATCATTTTTGTTTGGGCAGGAGGGCCATAAATATGTAAGCGCCTGGCAATACTACTTGGTAGTGGTGGGCTTGATTATGACGGGGACAACAGGCCTGATGGTGATGCTACGGTGGGGAGGACGAAATGATTAGGATAAAACCAAGACAAGGGCTGTTGGAGCTAGGCTTAGGCAATAAGACAATTGAAAGGCTGAAGTCGTGGGTAGAGCATTGGGAGAATAGGTTGTTGGTTTGGGGGCTGCTAGTGTTGTCAGTGGTAACCTATTGGAGCTATTACCGGAATGGATTAGGTTTGGCATATAACGATGCTCGGAGCCATTTGGATATTGGCCGGAGGGTAGTGGAAGGCCTTAAGCCTGGGTTGGCACAGCTGGGCTCAGTGTGGTTACCGTTAAACCATATACTGATGGTGCCGACTATTTGGAACGATTGGATGTGGCATTCGGGATTGTCAGGAGCAATACAATCGATGGTAGGCTTTGTGATTACAGGCCTGGTGGTGAGCTGGTATTTGAAAGAATTGAAAGTGGGCTTGTTGGGTAGATTGGCAGGAGTGGGATTATTTATAGCTAACTTGAATGTGCTCTATTTACAGTCAACTGCAATGACAGAGTTACTGTTGATAGTCACCATGACGTTGGGCGCCTACGAACTGCTGCTGTGGCATAAAGACGAGACGTTACTGCATTTAATTAAAGCCGGATTTTGGATAATGATGTCTACCCTAGTACGGTACGATGGGTGGTTTTTATTGGTAACGGCGATGATGTTGATCGTGAGACAGGCATGGGCTAAGTCGGGCTACAAAAAGGCGGAGGGAGTAGTGGTCTTCTTTATGACTTTAGCAGCACTAGGGATTGGGCTGTGGCTACTGTGGAACCTACTGATATTTAAGGACCCGTTGTACTTTGCGTTTGGGCCGTTCTCGGCTCATGCTCAACAGCAGCAACTAAATGACGCGGGGGTACTGATTACCAAGAGCAATTGGTTACAATCTGTAAAAGTTTACGCGGTGGCCTTGCTTTATAACTCGTACACTATACCGACTATATTGGCAGGGGTGGGCATGCTATTGCTGTGGGCTGATAAGAGTTTGTCCAAGGCAGTGAGGTGGAGCAGTTTGGCACTATTGGCACCGTTAGTGTTTAACATTTTGGCATTGTATCTGGGGTTTTCGGTGTTATTTATCCAAGGAATTGCGGGAAATACCTGGTTTAATGTTCGTTATGGAATCATGTTGATGCCGGCAATAGCGATCTTTATTGGGTTTTTGGTGGATAGGGCAAAAAAATTTCGACCGTTGGTGCTATTGAGTTTAGCAGTAATATTGTTTTTTGCTTTGATGGGTGGAGATGCAGTGACAATTGATGATGCCAGGGTGGGCAGCAGCCAAAAGAATGTGAGCGAGGTTTCTGGGTGGTTGCGGGAAAATGCCACTGGGGATAGCGGTTATGTGTTGATCTCAGCGGCTTCTCACGACGCGATTATTTTTTCGAGCGGATTACCGATGAGTAGATTTATTCACGAAGGCACGGGCAAGTACTGGTTATCGGCGACGGCAGTACCAGACCGATGGGCCAAGTATATAATTATGAGAACACATGATAAGAACGACCTAACGTTTAGATTGGTGAGCGAGACGGATGCAATGGACAAATATACGTTGATAGATACGTTTCCGTTTGCGGATATTTATGAACTTAAGCCCGAGTACTGGGCTCAGTTGGAGACAACAATTGCTGATCCGGAGGTAAGATAATACTGGATGAGGGATGAAGATATTAAGACTAGTAAGACTGATAAGATAATTGTGATAAATATGATGAATAAGACAACTAAGACGATTAGGACTGGTAATTGGTGGAAAGTGGCACTGGTGGTGGGGATGATGGTGGTGGGGATGGCAGGAAAAGTGGAGGCGGTGGGCAACCCGTGGTGGGGGTTCCAGTCGGTGGATACGATGAAGTACTCGCGAGATATGGCTGGGCAGATGCAGGGAGATGCCACGTTTGACAGTCTGATTGACCAGCAGGTAAAGGAGATTGCCAATACCGGGGCAACGCATGTGGGGATTGCTACACCATATGACGCGGAGTTTGTGCCGGTGCTCAAGCGGTGGGTAAAAGCCGCTCGAAAGTACAATTTGAAAGTGTGGTTTAGGGGGAATTTATCCGGCTGGGAAGGTTGGTTTGGATACGGACGGATTGATAAGAGCCAACATATGAAGTTGATTGATGAATTTATTAGGGGCAATCCAGATTTGTTTGTGGAAGGAGATATCTTTACCCCGTGCCCGGAATGTGAGAATGGGGGTTCGGGAGATCCAAGGGTTGTGGGTGGGGTAAGTGAGTTTAGGCAGTTTTTGATCGATGAACAGAAGGTGGCGGATGAGGCTTTCCGAAGCATTGGAGCCAACGTGCGGACAAATTTGTTATCGATGAATGCGGACATAGCCAGGTTAATTATGGACCCAGAGACAACTAAGACGTTGGGAGGAATTGTGACGATTGATCATTATGTGGGGACGCCGGAGAAATTGGCGGCGGACGTGGTCGAGATTGAGGCTAAGAGTGGGGGTAAGGTGGTGTTAGGTGAATTTGGGGTACCGATACCGGATATTCATGGGGTTATGACCGAGGCAGAACAAGCCGCATGGATTGGAAAATCCTTAGACCTATTGGTGCGGGACCCAAATTTTTTGGGAGTAAGTTACTGGACGGGGGTAGGTGGATCTACTCAATTGTGGGATAGTCAGGGCGACCCGAGGCAGGCAGTGGCGGTGTTGACAGAGTTTTTTACTCCTAAAGTGATAAGTGGAAAGGTGGTAAATACCGCAGGGATAGGAATAAAGAATGCTCAGATTGTAGTGGGACCCAGAAAGACGGTGAGCGAGTCCGGAGGCAAGTTTAAGATTGCCTATTTAACTCAAGACCAGGAGAAAATGACAGTGAAAGCCAGTGGATACGAACCAGTGGAATCGGAACCAGGGGAGAAGGTGGTGCTGACACCGGTGGCGAGTAATTATTGGTGGAGATGGTGGGGGTGGTTGAGAGGGCTAGTTAGTTAAGAGCAGTCTATGGAGCCACTTGTTTCCAGGTGTAGTGGGCTTTTTTGAGGGAGTCGGGGGCGTTTAGGATAAGGCGAGGATTAAATTGGAAGAGCTCTGATGGACTAGTGTTGTTATCGATACCTCTAAAGTCACGAGCGAGGGTGATGCCACCGTAAGCTACAAAGGTACCGGAGCCGATAAACTTTAAGTCTGGATCTGGGTCACCGACTGATTGAATGGATATGGAGCCGTTGGCGATAAAGATGCCGGTAACTATTGGGCTGGTCCAAGTGGAAACGGCACCGACAGAACTGGGGATAATAATATTGCCTTGGACCACAAACATGAGGAAGCCGGCAGGATCAACGGTGATGGGTTGGTTGATGGTGAGGTTACCGGAGACAAAGACAATGTAGCTCTCCCCTGCCCCAACAGCCCAAGGAGTGGAGTCGATGGTGAGGTTACCAGAGTGGAAGTAGTACTCTTGACCCGGTGGAGGTTTGGGGGCATTACCATAGGTGCTGGCAAAGTCATCGGTGGGAGATCTGGGTAGCTCGAGGAGACGGTAGAAGTACTGGTAGTTTTCTTTGGATTCTCTAAAGTTGGTGTGGGCAAGACGGTCTCTACCCTCGATGTCAATATCTCCATCATGGGAGTCGATACCACCAGTGACGCTGATTAAACCTTGGGAGTAAGAAGCAATACCTGAAGAGCCTGTGGTACCAAGAGCGTCAGTAAGGGAAGTGAACG
>Ga0210057_1010887_pt1 | contig 10187 bp, 9 predicted proteins | sample CryGeyCG2114_010_2_FD_183968 | JGI IMG/M metagenome (GOLD analysis project Ga0210057, IMG submission 183968) | Groundwater microbial communities from aquifer - Crystal Geyser CG10_big_fil_rev_8/21/14_0.10 (SPAdes) (version 2) | ecosystem: Environmental > Aquatic > Deep subsurface > Groundwater ...
CTAACTTTCCGGAATGTAAAAATACTAAACAGCTTAATAACGGCGATAAAGATCATAACGGACAAAAAGACTCTGAACAGCTAGAGGAGTTCGGCAAAAAATATGAAGGCATAAAATGCGACAAATGCGGTTCGGATATGGTAGCAAAAATCGGCCGTTTTGGTCCATTCATCGCCTGCTCAGATTATCCTAAATGTAAAAATATTTTAGATACCAATGGTACCGGAGTACACTGCCCTCAATGTGAAACTGGCGAAATTTCAAAAAAACGCAGTCGCCGTGGAATATTTTACGCTTGCAATAAATATCCGACCTGTAAATTTGCGCTCTGGGGAAAACCGACTGGCGACAAATGCGCTAAATGCTCCTCTCTCTTACTAGAAACCAAGGATGGCGAAGTAAAATGTTCGAATAAAGACTGTAAATAAAAATTATTTCATTGCTAACACTCGCTTCGCTCGTTAATTGTTAAATTGTTACGCAACGATTTTAAGTAACGTTGCGTAACAATTTAGCAATAAAACAATTTAATACTATGCCCGTAACTATCCAACAAATAATTGAACAGCTTAAAAAAAATGACCCGCAAGTTGATACGGACTTGGTTAAGTTTGCTTATGAATTTGCGATAAAAGCGCATGAAGGCCAAAAAAGAAAATCGGGCGAACCTTATATCCAACACCCAATGCAGACCGCATTAACATTAGCTAAAATGAAAGCAGAGCCTGATATGATTATTGCCGCTTTGTTGCATGATGTTCCGGAAGATACTGAAAGAACTTTAGAGGAAATTGAAAAAGAATTTGGTAAACAGGTAGCTCATTTAGTAGAAGGCATCACTAAAGTAAGTCGGGTTAAATACCGAGGAGTTGAACGCCACACTGAGAGCTTAAAAAAAATGTTTATTGCCATGGCCGCTGATATTAGAGTAGTTTTAATTAGATTTGCCGACCGCATGCATAATTTAGAAACATTAGACGCCCTACCGGAAAGAAAACGCCAACGGATAGCGCAGGAAACAATGGAAGTGTATGTCCCGATAGCGAGTCTTTTAGGTATCTGGTATTTTAAATATACAATGGAAGATTTGAGCTTTAAATATCTTTACCCAGAGGAGTATAAAAAGCTTGAATATAGGTATAAAATTGAGCAACAAGTTGAAAATCAACAATTTATTGAAAAAACCGAAAAAATTATCATACCAAAACTCAAAAAAGAAAAAATACAATTTGAAATAGAAGGAAGATTTAAAAGTTTGTATAGCATTTTTAAAAAAATGCAAAAAAAAGAAAGAAAATTTTCCGAAATTTATGATGTATTTGCTTTACGAATAATTGTGGAAAACGTAGCAGACTGCTATAAAACAATCGGCGTTATACATTCTATTTGGAAACCGAAAGCCAACCGTTTTAAAGATTATATTGCTGTTCCAAAACCTAACGGCTACCAAGCTTTGCATACTACTGTTTTTGGACCGGGAGGAAAAGTTACTGAATTTCAAGTAGCTACAAAAAAAATGCTTGAGGAATCACTCTATGGTATTGCCGCCCATTGGTATTATAAAAATAAAAAAGTCAGCCTGGAAAAACAGCCAAAATGGGTGCGTGATATTTTAGAGCTAATGCGACATATGGCTAACAGTGAAGAATTCATATCAACCGCTAAAATTGACGTATTTCAGGATAGATTATTTGTTTTTACTCCCAAGGGGGATGTGATTGACTTGCCCGATGGGTCAACTCCGGTTGATTTTGCATACGCAGTACACACTGATATCGGCAACCAATGCGTTGGCGTTATGGTAAACGAAAAAATCGCCCCTCTTAATACAAAATTAAAAAGTGGCGATACTGTAGAAATTATTATTGAAAAAAATCGTCCACGACCTAGCCGAGACTGGTTAAAATTTGTTAAGACTCAACGCGCTCGCGCTAAAATAAAATCATCTTTAAAAGAAGGAAGCGGTTTAAAGAGATTTATTCCGTGGCGTTAAATCTCTATTGTTAAATTGCTCTATTGTTAAATTGTTAAACGGTCGTTAGTGAATTTGATTAAAGCATGTAGTTCTTTTGGTAGCTTTTGTAATTCGTTAAATATAAATTGGTAATCTTCTGGTTTTAATAATTTTCTTACTTTTGTTTTTTCATTCCAATCGAAAGACTCTTTTAGTGAACCAAAACTGTATCTGTAAAATTTAATTTTATCTTTTTTATTGTATCTTCCAAATCCTTCGGCAATATTAGCTGATATAGAGTCTACAGAACGCACAAATTGATCTCCTACGGTTTTCTTAGAAAAATAATCCCACTTTACTACTATATTCCAAACATAATTTGATAAGTGAAAGGCTATTTTATACGAGCTGATATCGTCTAATTTTAGATAACTTTTCTCCATAGCGACACAGCAATTTAACAATGTAACAATTAGTTAGCGAAGCGAGCGTTAACAATTTAGCAATAATAACTATAGATACTGGTGAAATCACACTATTTATCGTCTTCTCCTAATATCTTACCTGCTATTTCCACCATCTCATCATAGCTGAAAAATTCTATAATAATTTTCCCCTTATACCCAGCGCGCTCTACTTTTACTCGTGTGCCTAAATGTTGACGCAATTTTTTCTCTAACTCTTCATCCCGTGGATCAATTTTAATTCGCGCTCCTTTAGTTCCCCCCATTTTCTGGGTTTCTAAGCGCGTGCGGGAAACTGAAAATCCACGATCCGCTACTTTTCTAAATAAATTTAATTGCTGATCAGTAGAATCTAAGCCTACTATAATTTTTGCATGGGCATCGGAAATACGCCCCTCTCGCAGGGCCTCTTTTATTTCCTCCGGCAAAGTTAAAATACGGATGGAGTTACTAATAGCTGATCGGGACTTTCCTAGGCGAGAAGATGCCTCTTCATGAGTTAACTCAAACTCCTCAACATATCTTTTATAAGCCTCGGCTAACTCTACCGGATTAAGATCTTCTCTGACAATATTTTCAATTAATGCTAATTCCAGTTTTTCTTGATCATCTGCTTCTCTGATAATAACCGGCACCTCTCTTAACTGAGCACGCTTAGCGGCTCGGAAACGGCGTTCACCAACAATTATTTCATAACGACCGTCGTCTTTTTTTGTTACTACTAAAGGCTGTAATATGCCGTGCTGTTTAATTGAATTCTCCAGCTCTTCCAAAGAAGATATTTCAAATCGACTACGAGGTTGCATCGGATTAACATCTATTAACCTAATAGAAACCTTTGCCAGCGTATCGCCTAAATGTTGTTGGTTAAGTAAAGAATCGTCTTCAAGGTTAATATTAATGTTTTCTTTTAAAACATTTTTATCTTCTAGTTCGGTGTTTTTGTTATTCCTCTGAGGAATTAGAGAATTTAAACCCCGACCTAGAGATGAATTATTTGTGGACATAGTATTATAATTAGTATAAAATTTTCAATTTCTAATTTTCAATTTTCAAACAATTTTTTAATTACCAAATGTTTTAAACACGACGTCGTGTTTGAAAATTATTCAAGATCTATCACTTCTCTCGCCAACCGCTCATACGCCTTAGCTCCCTTGGAAAGCGGGTCATAATGTAAAATTGAACGTCCAAAACTCGGCGCTTCAGCTAATTTTACCGATCGCGGGATTACGCTACGAAAAACTTTGTTAGGAAAATATTGATACAGTTCGTTCATCACATCGCGAGATAGACGATTTCTGGTATCATACATAGTAATTACCGCACCTAAAATTCCTAACGATGGTTTTAGATTATTTTGTATTAAACTAATAGTGTGTAATAAATGTCCCAATCCTTCTAAGGCAAAATATTCAGATTGAATAGGAATTAAAATTTCATCCGCGGCCACTAAGCCGTTGATGGTTAAAAGCCCTAATGACGGCGGAGAGTCAACTATAATATAATCATACTCGTCCCTTACACTGTTTAATACCTGCTCAAGCCGAAATTCTCGGTTGGGCATATTTACTAATTCCACCCCGGCTCCGGCCAGCGCCATGGTAGCGGGAGCGATTTTATAATTATCCTGCACTGTATGTTTAATTGATTGGCTGATATGGCAATCTTCTTTTATAATAGCTTCATAAATACCTCGCTCCAATTTCTGCGGTTCTATGCCTAAGCCTGAGGTGGCGTTTGCCTGTGGATCAATATCAACTAAAAGTACGCGCTTACCCAGATGGGATAAATAAGCGCCTAAATTTACAGCTGTAGTAGTCTTTCCCACTCCGCCTTTTTGATTAATTATAGATATTATTTTACCCATTACTACATTGTTAAATTGTTCTATTGTTAAATTGTTTCATTGTTACGGCAACGATGCAAACAAACTTTTAAGATAAACCTAAGTTATTTACTCTCGTAACGCAACAATTTAACAATTTAGCAATTTAACAACTTCATTATTAATCACAATAATATTATACAAGTTTAATTATGCTTTGACAACTAGTAATTTCTACGATAAAATTAAAAAAGCCTATCTAAAAAGCCCTGGTGGTGGAACTGGTAGACGCGCTGGACTCAAAATCCAGTGGTAGCAATACCGTGAGAGTTCGAGTCTCTCCCAGGGCACCAATTATAACTATTTTATATAGAACTGGTAGACCTGCCGGCAGGCAGGCGCGCTGGACTCCCGCCCGCATCGCTACGTGAGCAAGCTCTCTTGCGAAGCGTTGCGGGCGCGGCAAAATCCAGTGGTAGCAATACCGTGAGAGTTCGAGTCTCTCCCAGGGCACCAACTTAGTCTAAAGTCTAAAAGTCAAAAGTCTATAAAGTCACTTGATATAATAACTTTCAACTTTATGGACTTTCTGACTTTATAAACTAACTTTATGTTCCTAACCGTCCACTCAACTGTCGCCATTACTTTAACGCAAAATATACATAACCCGGCTGGGGCTTTTTTAATTGGGGTAATCTCTCATTTTATTTTAGATTCAATCCCGCACGGCGATGAAATATTTGAAAAAATAGGAATTAAAGGGATGGCAAAATTAGCTATTATTGATCACGTAGGCGTAATAATAATGCTAAGTTCTATTTTTTTATTTAAACCTGATTTTATTTTTACCTCTAGTATTATTTTTGCCATTATCGGCGCGATGACGCCTGACTGGCTGATGGCTATTTATGAATTATCAAAATCAGGAGCTAAACTCCCTATAGGGAGTTTAGCTCCTTTAATTTTACGTTTTCTAAATAAAATTACTAAACCTGTATATAAACTACATAGCTGGGTACATCGTGTGATAAAATATGATATTAATTTTTCTATTGGCATAACTTTACAGATTATTTTATTGGTTGGATTTTGGTTAATAATATAACCTGTCCAATAAGCACCCAGTCCTCTGCAAAGGACTGGATGTTTTATTTTACTAGTGCTTTATTATTCCAATCCATATTTCTCTAAATTTTTAACCGCTTTTATTTCCGGAATTAATTCATTGCAAACTTTTTCATACTCTTTCGGCTTTTTAATTTCATTAATATTCCTAAATTCTTCATAAATCTCATTTTTATTACATAGCGCCCCGTCTCTCATATCAACATAATCTAAATAGCTAGACCAAACCCAGTTTTTTTGTTTTGTGATATTATGGATTTCAGTATTACAATTAACATATACTGATACTTTTAATAAATCAAAGGTTGACTTAATTGGTTTATACTTATATTTTCCTTGAAATAAAGAGCCGAATCGTTTGTATTTATTATTAAAATAATTAGTATAACCTAAACCAAGTTTATGCATAAATTTAGATATACCACCCTCTTTGTTTTGTTTAACTAGTAGATGTTAATGATTTGGATTTAAACAGTAGCAAATAATATCAATCAATTTTTCATCTTGAGTAGTCTGCTTTGGAATCCAATTCCCTTTAAGGGAATTGGATTCCTTAACTTTCTCCTCTCTATACTCTTTAACTTTTTTATTATATAAACCGCCTGTTATATCTGCTTGATTAAACTCGCTCATACTCTCTATAAACCTCACGTAATCCCATTTATCTATAAAAACCTGTCGCTTATCTACACCAAGATTAAAAATATGGTAATAATATAAACTGTCTACCTGTTCTCTATCCATATTTACTTAAAATCCGACCAAAATTATGGTCGGATTTTTAAATTATGTTTTTTTATCCGCCTCTGGCGGAAATATATTTTATTCTGTTGGCGTTTCTACCGACGCTGGCTCTGAAACTGATTCTGTTGTTTCTGGGGTAGTTTCAGGCGTAGTCTCCGTCGTTTCCGTAGTTTCCGTCGTAGTCGGAGTTTCCGTAGTCTCTGTAGTTTCCGTCGTTTCTTCCGTCGTAGTCGGAGTCTCCGTCGTTTCCGTCGTTTCCGTAGTTTCTTCCATCGTAGTTAGAGTTTCTCCGTTTAAATTACCGACTTCTTCTGTATGTGATTCCACCCAGTTATTATAAACATTAGTTAAATTATCACTGCTCCCGCTCCGTGTTCTAGCCTGCGCCACTTCATCCACTATCGGCGTATCTAATTCAATTTTTTTCACCGGCTCATATCCGGTAAATACAACTCCGCTTAAATCAAGTACTTTACCTATTAATCCAGAATACTTCGTTACCTGTACAATTTTTGTTTGTCCTTTTTCTGCCTCTTCTTTCTTTAATTTCTTCAACTCTTTAATACGCGCCTTCGCCTCTTGACTTAACTGATCAGCTAAATAGAGTCCTAAATCTCGACGAAAAGGCTTAGTAATTTTTCTACCGCCATTTTTTTCTACTATCTGCCAAACCTGCCCTGTTTGATTATTATCTAACGGGGTGCCATCTTGAATTTCTAAATCAAGATAACTGTAAGAAACTAAAAAACTTTCTTCATTCTCGGTAATCCCGTTAATAGTAAAATCCATACTAAAATTATCCAAATCAGTATTTAGTAATAAAGTATTATCTACCCCTTCAGCGTAAACCTGCTTTCCACCGATAGTGTTATCGCGTATATCTTCCGAAGCAAATGCTAAACTAGAAAAAGCAATAACGCCGACGACTAAAACTATTAAAAAAGCATTATTATATTTCATAAAATCAACAAAAGAAAAAGCCGGCTCATTAGCATTCTTAAAAAAACGAGGCTCTTCTTCGCTAGTATCTTCTAACATCGCTTCTGTAACTTGCTCGTCAAAAGATTGGCGTTCTTCTTTTTTAGCTCTTTCCACTCGAACAACAGACTCTTTTAGTTGAGGCTCTAGCTGTGTATTTAATTGCTTGCCCGCCGTAGTCCTGACGCCAGTCGGGACGAAGGAGGGCTTACCTTGATTCCGCAGATCTACTACGAAATCGTCAGTTTCGTTGAATTTTGGCATAACTAAAATTTAGAAGCTAATCTTCTTCGCCTTAAAACGATATCTTCAATCCTCATTACTCTTTTTGTTAAATCAGTTACTTCAAATTTATCCGCTTTATTGCCGAGCCGCATTTTTATCTCTTCTTGGCCCTGCTCCAACTTCTCTTGACCTTGTTCTAGCTTGTATTGACCTTGTTTTAACAACTTTATTTCATTATCTACTCCATCAAACCCTTCTTTTATCATTTTAGCTAAATCTTCTGTAGACTTATTACTCTTTTCCATAACTTTCTGAGCAGTATCTTCGGTAAATTGACGACTCTCAGTAATAACTTTCTGAGCAGTATCTTCGGTAAATTGACGACTCTCAGCAATAACTTTCTGAGCAGTATCTTCGGTAAATTGACGACTCTCAGTAATAACTTTCTGAGCAGTATCTTCGGTAAATTGACGACTCTCAGTAATAACTTTCTGAGCAGTATCTTCGGTAAATTGACGACTCTCAGTAATAACTTTCTGAGCAGTATCTTCGGTAAATTGACGACTCTCAGTAATAACTTTCTGAGCAGTATCTTCGGTAAATTGACGACTCTCAGTAATAACTTTCTGAGTAACTTCTTTAATAACTCTTTCAATCCCTTCGTTAAACTCCTGTTTTGTTATATTATTATTTGCCATAGTATATATAATTATATAGATATTTTTAGTATACAAGATTTTTTTCTATTTGTCATTTTTTATTTTTAAACATATTTCCTTAATTTTATCACTTACCAAAATATAATTATACTTAATATCTTCATTGCGAAATCTAATAATTTTAAATTCTGCCGCTTCTAAATATTCTTCTCTTTCTTTATCCTGTTTAATTTGTTCTTCATCATCATGATATGCTCCATCAATTTCAACTATTAATTTTAACTCTGGACAACAGAAATCTGCTATATATGGACCAACGCTATATTGACGTCTAAATTTATATCCTAATTTACTATTTCTTATACATTGCCAAATAATTTGTTCTGCTTTAGTACTATTTTGTCTTAAATATCTCCGCCTGCCTTTTAATTCCTTTTTATTATACAACATTGTCATATTGTATATATTTTACCTCACCCGCCCTTCGGGCACCCTCTCCGACCTCACCCTAACCCTCTCCTTGTAAAGGAGAGGGAACTGGACTTAGGTATTTTAATTATATTTTTAAATCCGTACGTATTTATAATTAAAAATCCGTACAAATCTAAAAACATAGAAAATATTACTTGATCTAACTCCCCTCTCCTTCGCAAGGAGAGGGGCCGGGGGTGAGGTAAAACGGGGTTGGGAGAGGGGTCTCGTGTTAAAACCGCACTCCCGCCCCATTATTATAATCTAATCTTACTTCTTCTGGGGTGCGGGCGTAGTTGTATATTCGTATATCATCCATTTTACCGTTTAATTTATTAGCATTTCCTCCCGTATCTGCGCCGAAAGTTAGCGGTTGAGTGGCGTTGTTAATTTCACCACTGTAAGTCTGAGTGCCGATTAAAACTCCGTCTATATAAACGCTTACGTCAGACCCGTTCGCTCTCTTTACCACTAGATGATACCATCTCCCGATTGTAATCGGATAAGTAAATCCTAAATCTCCGGTCCCGCCACCTTGAGTAACAAAATAGACATTAATGCCAGTATAACCGGATACTCGAGCAAATATTATAAACGCGGCTCCAACGCCGCCGTCATGCTGGCCGATAAGCTGGGCGTCCTGCGCAAGGTCATTGCGGTAAAACCAGGTCTCTACCGTAAAATCATTAGTGTCAAAATCCCACAAAGTGCTGTCGTCTATGGTTACGCAGTCATCCGTCCCGTCAAAACTCAATGCGCTATTTATTTTACCATTTGTCACCCACATTGACGAAGTCGCAGTCACGCCACCAGTTCCCGGATAAATCGTCCCATTATTGCCATTTCCGCTCGCGTCATACGCCGTTCCGCCGCTTCCTTCGTCAAACTTCCAATGCGCTAACGGCTTTCCACCATTATAGTCATAGGCGACTTGGCGCTGGGTACGGACATAATCGTAAAAACGCACCTCGTCAATAAATCCCGGGAAAAAATAATCAGTAGCGCCGCATTCCGCCTTTGCTACAATGGGGCTGGCGCTATTATCTGTATTATATCCCAAAGCAACCAAGCTCGCGCTATTGCCAAGCATGCCATTAGCGTACGCTTTTACATAACCGTCTCCGGCCGTGCAGACGATCTGCGTCCACGCGGAAGTATTGGGCATTATGTTTGCCGTATTGGTATAGTCCACAGTACTGCGGGCGCTAGTAGTATTATCACCATAACCGCATCTCATTGTGTTATTACCCGTTACTCCCAATTCAATCTCGTCAACATAGGCATTGCAGTTGGCTGTTTTTGAATATATAAACTTACCGCTGGAAATCGCGCTGGACCGTTTAACCCAGGCGCTGACTGTCGCCGCCGGCGGCCTAAAGGCGCCTAAATTTGAAAGCTGTACATAATCATCACTCCCATCAAACCTCAAAGCTCCCCCAACCGCTCCATTCGCTTGCCAAGAAGGCCCATTCGTCAATGTCCCGGTATTAAAATTACCGCTTACGTCATTCGCGGTCGTTCCCGTCTGCTCCTCAAATCGCCAGTACCCGACCGGTCCGGGGCCGGAAACGTATTCGCGCATTATTTCGTCAGGTGATAAAGCGCGGTTAAACGCTTTAACGTCGTCAAGGTAGCCAATAGTTGATAATGTTGAATGACCGCCGATAGTTAAAAATTCACTGCTGCCAAAACTATTACCGGTAACAACATCATACTGCGATATTAATGAACCGTTGCTG
>Ga0210057_1010888_pt1 | contig 10187 bp, 14 predicted proteins | sample CryGeyCG2114_010_2_FD_183968 | JGI IMG/M metagenome (GOLD analysis project Ga0210057, IMG submission 183968) | Groundwater microbial communities from aquifer - Crystal Geyser CG10_big_fil_rev_8/21/14_0.10 (SPAdes) (version 2) | ecosystem: Environmental > Aquatic > Deep subsurface > Groundwater ...
GTTTTTGCACCTTAATTTACCCCTTCTAACTCGATAAAATTTTCTCTTTTGACAACGAGGACAAATTTTGCTGGACATATCGGCCTAATCTTAACATTCTTAGTGGCCGTTTTCATACATTACCCTTCTTTACAACTTCCAGCGGCCAATCGCCATTAATGGGATTAATCTTGTGGTTGACCGGCCGGACTTGCTGGATCGGTCAATTCTCTTTCAGCTTGACCGGATTCCGGAGAGCGCGCGGCGGGACGAGAAGGGGCTTTGGGTTAAATACCATGAAGCCAAACCTGGTATTCTCGGCGCCTTATTCAAAGCCATTGCTGCGGCGATCCCGCTTTACGGCAAACAAAGACCGTCACGGTTACCGCGCATGGCCGACTTTTACTTATGGGGATTGGCCTTAGCCGAGCCATTAGGCATCAAAGTTGAAGATTTTGAAGCCGCCTATAAAGCCTCAATCCGGCAATTAAACGACGAGGCGATTGAAGCAAACCCCGTCGGCCCGGCGATTATTGAGTTGGCTAGGGATGGCGATTGGGAAGGCACGCCGCAGGATCTTTTTACACTTCTGAACGAGAAAGCGGAAAGCCTAAAAATCGACCTTAAATCACGGTACTGGCCTAAAGATCCCCGGACGATTTGGAAACGGATTGAGCGCGTCAAACATAATCTTGAAGTCGAGGGAATCAAGGTCGATCGTGACCGCGCCAGCGGCGGCGGAAGAATAATCAAAATCAGCCATATAAGCAATGAATTAGACGAGATAGTCCAGGCGGCGGCGGAGGTTTTTGGTGGTGGCGGTTGTGTCAACACCGTCAACACTTCTCCTATAAATAGGGGGAAACATGGATAGTCAAAGTCCCCTAAAAGGAGCGGAAAACAATGTCTGTGATGTCGGTGATGTCACAAATAGAAAATTCCCCAAGCTACTTGTAGGGACGTCCCTACAACTACCCGCCTATCATTATGAAGTTTTAGCAACAGGGAGTTTTAAGGAAGTAAAACTACCAAGCGAGTTTTTGATAGCGGCCAACAAACTGATCGGTTTACTTGATCAAGAAGATGAGCTTTGGTTCGAGGAGCGCGGGTTATTTGAGAGGAAGCGGTTATTAAAAGAAAAGATTCACCAAGCGGTGCTGAAAGTGAAGGAAACCAAAAATGGCTAAAACAAGATTAAGCAAATTAAAGAGAACGGTTTTAGACAAGTCCAGCGAGGGCAAGTGGTTTTATCTAAAGGATATTCTGCCGGCCAACTATACCAGGAACCAATATAGGGCACTCCATCGGACAGTGAGGCAGTTGCATGACGAAGGCAGGATTGATATTTATCGCTATATGTGCGGCCATTTTAAAGCACTAATAGGAAAGAAAGGGTTGTATCCGCCTAATAGTAGGCCAGACGACAACTAAAGGTGGACTCGCTTACACGATGAAAGCCAGTCCACAATAAGGAATAAAAATGGCTAAAACAAGATTAAGCAAATTACAAAAAACAATCTTAAAAGCGGACGCCGACGTCCAAGGAAACCAAATGACAACCGAACAATTAACCATTTTTGAGCAAGCCACTGGAACAAAAGTTCCACTGGTCGAGGTTCCGGACTTCCACGGAGACTTTGTGGCGGAAATGGATTATATCGCCAGCCTATCGACTGAAGACCGCGAGAATTATTTAGAAAGAGAGGAGGCAAATGGCTAACCTTTTTCTGGGAATTTTGTTTTTAACCTATTTTTTAAACGGAATTTTAGTTGGACTAATTTTACTGAAATGAAACAAGATTACGCAACAGAATTACACAGGCTTATTAGCGATGGTCTTGATCGCCTATTCGCCGAAAAAGCATCACGGCCGGCTTACCGGAGTAATTGTCCTAACTTTTACCGGACTAACGGGGGCCATCCCCATTGCCGGATCGGCCACAATCGAAAGACAATCGGCATGACCAAAAAAGGCCAACCATTTGAGCTTTATTTAGCGGGTTGTCGGGATTGCCAGGAGGGGCCAAACAATGAATAAACCAACAGACGGAATCGTCAAGCAAGAACCATTTGACCCGAAAGATATTTTTGCTAGTGGCAAGATCCTTAAAGGAATTTTAGATGAAAATAAAAATCTTTGCGATAAGTTTGACGCCGAGGTTGGCCGGGAGCGGGTGGAAAATAGACGGCTGAAGTTAGAAATAAAGTCTCTAAAAGCATCAATTCGCGAATCCTGCCGGGGGTGTAGCTCGGAGTTTTGCTCTATCGGCAAATTTTGTTCTCTGTGGCCCTGGAGCCAATTTAATCCGGCAAACCGGAAAGGAAAAAATGCCAAGACAGAATAAAAGAAAACCAACCGAATTACAACTGAAAGCTTTTCAACATTTGAAAGCTGGTCTTACAAAACAAGAAGCCATGCTAAAGGCTGGTTATTCCAAGGTTTCTTCAACAAACCCAAAATTAAATCTCATGGATAGGGCGGGAATGAGAACCCTGGTCGGACAGTATCGGGAAGAGTTGCGAAAAGCCGGCGTGTCAATTGAAGTGCTGGCGGAAATCGAGGCAGCCGGTTTATTTGATGAAAACGCTGCCGTTCGCCTGGGCTATCTTAAAGAAAATAAAAAGTCCTTAGGGCTATCGGTTGACGAAAAGGATGAGGGAAATTTAAAAAGACGAATAGTCGCCGAGGAGTTTTTTAATGATTAATTATTTAAAAGATATTGGTAAATTCGACATTATCAGTAAAGAGGGTTTGCGAGTCCCCTTTATCCTCAACGCCGAGCAAAAGAAACTCTTAGCCGAACTAACGGGCCGGGACATCATTTTGAAGGCGAGGCAGATCGGCTTTAGCTCTTTAATCTTGGCGATCTTTACGGTGGATTTTCTGCTGGTTGAAAACAGCCGGAGTGTTTGTCTAAGCTCTGACGGCGAGGCTAGTCAAAAGTTATTCGACAGAGTGAAGTTTTTCATCCGAAGTGCGGAAGACAAAGGACTGGCTTTAACTCTCAAATACAACTCCCGCAATGAAATGCTCAATTCCACCAAGAACAGTAGCTTTTACATCGGCCGGGCCGGTAGCAAAAGTTTTGGCCGCGGCGCCACTTTAACCAATCTCCACATGAGCGAATTTGCCTATTATCCCGACCCGGAGGCAATGATGGCTTCGGTAACACAAGCAGTCGTCCCCAATGGCCGGGTGATTATCGAAACGACTGCGGCCGGCATGGGCTTTTTCAAAACTTTCTGGGATCGTTCCCAAAAAGGCGAGACGGGCTTTAAGTGCCATTTCTTTGACCGGAGCCATTATTCCCAAGAATTCCTAGACCAACGGAAAAAGGAATTGGGAGACGATCTGTTCTGTCAGGAATATCCGGCAACTGATTTAGAGGCTTTCATTTCAAGTGGCAATCCGTTTTTCGACCAGGAGGCCCTGAAGCATTACCTAGCCAACACGATTGAACCGATTAATACTTATCAAACTTTCTATGATCTGGCTATTTAGAGACCCACAACCACAAGAGCAATTCGTCATTGGCGCTGATCCGGCCGAGGGCGGCGATAACTCGACCTTCGTGGTTTTGTCTAAAAAGACAGCGGAGGTGGTGATGGTTGGTGAATCAAAAGAAGAATCATCGCAACTGGGCCATTGTCTTAACCATGTCGGCAAATGGTTCAACAAAAAGACTGGACTTTGGCCGTGTATCGCAGTTGAGCGAAACGTTGGCGCTTCCACGATCTATGTTTTGAAAACATTGAACTATCCCAACCTTTTTAAAATGCCGGACAGTTTTGTTAAAGAAGAAACCGCCACCGGTGAGAATTACGGTTGGTCAACCAATGCTGCCAGCAGACCGAAAATGTTAGATGAACTGGCCTTGGCCTTAAGACAGAAAGCAATCAAGATCCCCAGCAAAAGAATCGTGGATGAGCTTTACGGTTTTATTCGCAACGCCAAGAACGGCAAGCCGGAGGCCGACTGGGGAAGCCATGATGACTTGGTGATGGCCTTGGCCATTGCCTGGCAACTTTACCAACTGGTTGAATTACAGGATTTAGATTTTGATGAGGGTGAAGTTCCCGATGACGCCGCAAAACTTAAGGAGCGTTATGGTGATTTCTTTTAAAGGCGGTGAGATTTTATGGCATTACTAAAAACACAAAACCAATTAAAGAAAGAATACAAGGCGATTATAGACGAATTAAAGATGGCGGTCAGACTAAAATGCGCCGATTGTTTGGGATATTTTGTGGACGAATATCAACCATGTAGCGATGATGTTTGTCCACTAAGGAAATTTTATCCTAACAGAAAAATGGCTAAAGATTGTCGCTGGTTTAGAGAAGAGATGGTGAATCTATCAAAAGAAAGGGGCAATGACCCAAGCTTTGTTGCGGAGATAGGCAAACTCGAACCTAAGAATAGTCCCGCAGGACTCTAGAAAGCCCGATAGGGGCCGGGGAGCATATAGGATAGCTGAAGGATTAAAAATGTTACCAAAATATGACCACTAAACGCTACCGAGAAATATTTGGAAACGATGTTCGGGATTTAACCGACCAAGAGATTGAGACGAAAATGGCGGCTGATAGTCCATTTGTCGGAGTCCTTACTGACTTGTTCGAAGATTACTTGACAACCTTTAAAAAAAGTCCCATGATGGAGGTAGGGCATGGCAAAAAGAGCGGTCTTATACTTGCGAGTTAGCTCTCGCGAGCAGGTAGACAATTTTAGCCTGGAAAACCAGGAGTCAATCTGTAAGGATTACTGCCGGAAAAATGATTACCAGGTGGTCAAGGTTTTCATCGAACCCGGCGAGAGCGCCAAAACTGATGATCGGCCTCGCTTCCAAGAAATGCTGCTGTTTTGCCGGAAAAAGGAAAACAATATCAACATGGTTGTTTTCTATCATTCCAGCCGCTTCTCCCGAGACACTAAAGATTTTCTCATCATCCAGGCCGATCTGGCCCGCTATGGCATTAACCTTGATAGCGTTACCGAGCCCTTAATCAAAGAAATTTCCCCGGAGGCCACGCTTTACACCCAGATCGTCAGTAGTTTTAACGAATATGAGAACAGCAACAAGGCCCGCAATACCGTCAACGGCATGCGGCGCCGGTTCATTGAAGGCTACTCGCTTAACAATCCGCCCCTGGGTTATGTTTTAGCCCAAAAGACAGGGGAAAGATCCATTGCTGTCAGGGATAAAACCTGGTGGCCCATTATCAAAAGCATGTAGGAACGGATTCCCGCAGAAAAGTTGGGGATAATGGCCGTTCTTCGGGAGTTAAATAAATATCAATTGCGGAAGTTTACCAAAAGCAGCGTTTCTCATCTTTTCCATAATCCTTTCTACTACGGCATGATGAAGTCTGTTAAGTTTCGCTTGGAAGTAATGGGCCAGCACGAACCCATGATCAGCAAAGACCTATACTATCAGGCCCAAGCGATTCTGGACGGCAAAGAACCCACCAATAAGATTAAAGGCCATTACCGGGACGATTTCCTATTGCGGGGTTTTCTGGTCTGCCCGGAGTGCGGCCATCAAATGACAAGTTGCTGGTCTAAGGGTCAACGCGCCCGTTTCCCTTATTATCTTTGTTCCACTCGTGGCAAGCATACTGTCAAAAGCTATCCCCGGGATTTAGTCGAGAATCAATTCCGGGAACTCTTGCGGAATTTACAACCCACCGCTAAATACTGGACTTACTACCGGGAGAGGATTTTGGAAACTTACCAAGCCAGAAACCAGGTTATTTTGGAAACTCAAGACAAGATTAAAACCGACCTTCACCAGATTGAAGGAATGTTGGACGTTTTGAAAGAAAAACATTTAAAGGGGATTTATAATGACAGTGATTTTATGGAAATGCGGGATAGCCTGGAAACCCGACTGATGGCCAAAAAGAATCTAATAGCCGACAAAAGCATTACCATAGAGGAGTTAAAGGTAAAAACAGCCTGGTTTGGCGGCTTCCTGACTAATTTGGAGAAGGTCTTCACGGCCGCCACTCCGGAGGTTCGGCAGTTGGTCGGGTGTTCGATATTCCCGGAAGGGCTGAATTTTAAAGATGGCGAGTTTCGAACACCGAAAATAGCAAGTGCTTTCGAGCTAAAAGATGTCTTTGCCGACTCTCAGTCCAATCAGGCGCCCCTGGAGGGAATCGAACCCCCAAACCTTTCGCTTAGAACGCGACAGCTCTATCCGTTGAGCTACAGGGGCAAGTCAACGAGCCACTGTGCCAACGGACAAGCTTTGCTGCTTATCCTTTGAGCTACAGGGGCCAGCTCTCGACTATAAGTATACCAAAAACCCCATTAAAATTCTTCCAATTTGACTTCTTTCGGGAATAATAACCGGAAGGGGTAACCAACGTAATTTCTCGTTATTTTGCCACAACCTTGGTCTTTTAAAAAGGCGATCATTCTCGCCGTGATGGCCGCCGGCTTTTCTCCGGTATTAGTGCCCTTATACTCAACCTCGACGCAATTACCCAGACCCTTAATAAAATCGAGCGCCACTTCGAAGTCTTGATACCGCCAAATCTGGCGCCGCTTATCAACCGTCACCAGCGGCTTGAAATTCAGCGCTTTAAAAATATTCTCCAACTGCCCCAAATTCTCAATCAGGCTTTCATACTCATCGCAATAATGGGAGCGGCCGTCTTTTTCCCGATGCCAATTCTTATAGTTAATGTAGAATTTACCGGACGAATCCCGCAGCCGCAGCCATTCGTTGATCGGCCTCACTTTAGTAAAATCGCGGTGGGCGGGCGTGAAATATTTGTCTATCTGGTGTTTCTCTCCCAAAAACCGGCCCTCTTTCTTTAAAAACGCTAGCAATTTGCCGGTGTTTTCCACCTGGACCTGGATCTCTACCTCAATACTGTTTTGGATGGTTTTTTTGGCCATAGGTTATACCGCGAGCGGGATATTCGCTGCGCTCCTGACCCGCTCAAATTTGCGTTCGCGGGATAGTTGCCTTCGGCTCCTTCCCGCTCAAAATCGGAATTTTGAGCGGGATAGGGGAGTCGAACCCCTTTTCTCAGCTTGGAAAGCTGATGTTGAACCGGTCAACTAATCCCGCCTTCGCCAAGGGCTACGGCGGGCAAGCCCGCATCATAGACCATGACAGCTTTATTTTAACATAAAGGGGGATGACTGCCGTCAAGACTGGAGGGGCACCTCAACCACTTCTTTTTTTCTCTCCTTAATGAAGTTGGCCCATTCGCCCACCACGGCAATGACACTTTTTAAGGGGGCTTCAATCAGAAAATCCATCAGGATCATCAAAACGTTAAATTGGGCCAAGCCCCGCGACAGCCAAGCCCCCAAGCTTAAAAACGGCAGCGTCACGTTGTCGAAAAGATTGCCCAAAAAGCCACCCTCTTCTTCGGTCACAATTGGTTCCGAAGCGGTAAAGCGGATGCGGAAGCCGAAAAGTAAAATCAAAGACAAAAAGATGAAGAAAATCGCCAAGCTGATGATATTGAAATGCAGCTTCAAAAGCAGCATGGTGATCAGGCCGAAAGTCAGTAAGAAAACCACGCCGTATATGGCCAGAAAAATGGTGTTCAAAAACTGGCCTTGCTTTTTCGGCGCCAGACTAAACGGCGTCTTCTCACCGGAGGCATCCTGATAAACAAACGACTTTATCTGGGCGACAATCTTTTCGGTGTTGCGCTCGTCCGGCACCCGGATGGTTAAGCCCATCAGATACATCAGGGCCGGCGGCAGAAGGGCATTGATGCCCAGCGGCAAAAGGTTAATCCGCTTCAGCCAAAGCAGCTCGTAGGGCACCTCGAGCAAGAAAGCAAAGACCATCTTGGTCATAAAAATATAAATAATGCTCCGGGTAATGCCGGTACTAACCTTCTGGCTGATTTGAGCGTATTTATCCAAACAGATCTCCTCGATTTTTTCCGCCAAAGCTTCCGGGTTACCCAAGATCGTTTCAAACTCGTCCGGGTTGCTGTTAATCAGTTCCCGCAAAATAATAAAAGGCGAGGTTAGCCGCTGGATCATCCGGAAAAGCGGAAATTTGACCGGACTTTTGAGCTCCGCATCGATCGTCTCTTTGGCTTTGAAAATCCGGTCGGCCAATTGAGGGTCAAAAGCCAAGGAGCTGTTACTCCACTCGGGAAAATACGTCAGCAAAAGATGATAGCGGAGCATCGTTTCATCAAATTTGGGCATCGCCCGACCGATGGCCAAAAAGATTTGGATATCCTTCTCCTGGTCGGTCAAAAAACTGTCTTCCCAACGGTAATTGGCCTTGAACCAGGAGTACATCGATAAAACATAGGTCCGGTCCAAATTAGGGGCGCTCAAGGCCTCTTCAATTTCGCAGGAAGCTACCCCCAAAAACCAATTTTTCCATTCCGAGTCCGGCCGCTGCCCCAAAAAAGCAAAATATTTGACCAAAATCTGGGTCACTTTTTCCACCCGGGAATAGGGGACGGAGTTATTTTTAAGATAGTGGGCCCACACCAGCTCTTTAATGAGGGTTTCGGTCGCCTGCCGGGGGTTTTTAGGCAGTCCGTTCCAGGCTTGCCGCTTGATAATCCTTTCGATGGCGTTGCGCCGCAAAAGGTGCTCACCCTTATAGTCGATGGCATTGCGCACCCGCTCGTAAATAAAAGCCAACGAGCCCAAGACTTCGTTCACCTTCAGCGTCGGGCCGGCGGCCATCAGCGACTCTTTTTTGATCTCCTCTTTATAAAATTCCAGCAGCTTGGCGGCCGCCGGCGACAAAGTTACGTTATCCATATTTAGTCGGAGAGCCGGGACTTGAACCCGGAACCTCCTGGTCCCAAACCAGGCGCGCTACCAGTTGCGCCACTCTCCGTATAATCTGTGGCCTGGGCGGGACTCGAACCCACACAACCGGTTAAACGGTTACAACATTTTAAGTGTTGCGCGTATACCAATTTCGCCACCAGGCCATTTCCTGCCCGCCATCGCTGCGCTCAGGCGCTGGCAGGCGGGCGCCACCGGGCTCACCAATCCAACTGAAATTATATCAGTATTCCGGGAAACTTTCGACTTTTTCCCGCAAAGTGTTGTATAATAAGACATCCTTAAAAGAAAGGTGGTGAAAAATACATGACTAAAAGATTATTTGTCGGTGGCATTCCTCGCAGCATCACTGATGCGCAATTGCAGGAAATGTTCTCTAAGTTCGGTACCGTTGTCTCGGCCAGTGTGATTATTGATCGGGCAACCGGCCAAAGCAAAGGTTTTGGCTTTGTGGAAATGGAGACTGAAGAGCAGGCCAACGAAGCGATTGCTAAATTAAACGAAACTGAGTTGGAAGGCAGAAAGATTGCCGTCAACGTGGCTCGGCCCAGAGAAGAAAGACCTACACGGTAAGCACAAGCTTCTGTAAGGCTTTGAGGCTGTCTAAATCATAAACGGAAACGGCTAATGTATTTTGGTTCAGTTTGCGCAGGATTTTGATTGTGGCCTTGATCTTGAGCTCGTTTAATAAGTCCGTCTTTGTTAGCAGCAAAATCTCTTTTTTGGCCAACAACTCCGGACTGAATTTGTCTAACTCCTGGCGGATGATTTGGTAGTCGCCAACCGGATTGGTGGATTCTGCCGATAGGCAATGCACTAGAATTTTGGTTCTTTGAATATGGCGTAAAAATTTATCGCCCAAGCCCTTGCCTTCGGCTGCTCCCGTAATTAAGCCCGGAATATCGGCCAAAATCAGATCGCCCATGACGCCCAAATTCGGCTCCAGCGTGGTGAAAGGATAATTGGCTACTTTGGCCGAAGCCGCCGTCAATTCGTTCAGTAAGCTGGTTTTGCCGGCGTTGGGCAAACCGACCAAGCCGACGTCGGCAATCAGTTTCAGCTCGATTTTTAAATGTTTAACTTCGCCTTTGCCGCCGGGTTCGGCAAAGCGGGGAGCCTGATTAATACTGGTACGAAAGTGCCAGTTGCCTTGGCCGCCCTTACCGCCCTTGGCCAGCAAAAACGGCTGGCCGACACGGACAATTTCCAAAAGCACGCCCTGTTCATCGCTAAAAACCGAGCCCACCGGCACTTTCAAAAGCAGATCCTGGCCGGCCTTGCCGGATTTTTTGGCCCCTGACCCGGGTTGACCGTCCGGCGCGGCAAATTCTTTTTGAAAACGGAAATGATGCAGAGCGCCGATATCGCTCACACCCTCAATCCAAACATCACCGCCATTGCCCCCATCGCC
>Ga0210057_1010889_pt1 | contig 10187 bp, 17 predicted proteins | sample CryGeyCG2114_010_2_FD_183968 | JGI IMG/M metagenome (GOLD analysis project Ga0210057, IMG submission 183968) | Groundwater microbial communities from aquifer - Crystal Geyser CG10_big_fil_rev_8/21/14_0.10 (SPAdes) (version 2) | ecosystem: Environmental > Aquatic > Deep subsurface > Groundwater ...
CCGCCGTTGGCCAAGTCTGGGTAGAGAAGTCCAAAGGAGAGTGGATGACCACCGGCGACCCCGAGAACTACTTTCGGGCACACTTGAAGTACGTGCTTGACAACGAGCCTTATGGTCAGCAAGTTGACGGTTGGCTGAAAGAGTTTAACTTAGACTAGTCGTTGACAGGCCACCAGTAACGATATAATGGGGTTACGGACGATAGGTTGCGCGCGCGGTTTCTCAAAAGACAGCTGGCTCCAATAGAGGAGGACTGGGCCCGGCCGCACTTTAACACTCGAGTAAAAGAGGGTGCAATAGTTTCCTCAACAGCTCTCTTATGGGTACGTGGATAGTTGGGTTTCTCTGCGGAGTTGCTCGCGTCCTACCCACCTGAAATTTTTTCAGGAACACGCACCCTCTTTTGCTCGGGCGTGAAGGTGACACTGAAACTCGGCCGATGGCCGCGCCGGTACCCAACTTTCGCGAGTTAGTAACCACTTAATTTTGCTGACTAGCCCCTGGGGAGTAATTTCTTTGGGGGTGTTTTTTTTGGCACGCATTTTCAGTGGGCCATTAGTGGGCCATTAGTGTGCCGAAAGTGGGCCGTTTTGGCCCACTCGCTAAAGTGATTTTTTAGATGTGCCAAAAATAATGCCATTGCCAAATTGCCAACCGGAAAAAACATCTTTAGTGACCACACTTGGCTTGCCCTCAGCCTGGAAAGAAACACAAAAATCAAAAAGCGCGAAAGTCAGAGGCGCCGACAGCTGACCAACCAGCCAATGAAGGGCTGGTTTTTTGATGGCGGCCGGCCCGGTTTGGTATACTTCTGGTCTGGTAGCCCAGATAGTTCAGTGGCAGAACGCCATCTTGGTAAGATGGAGGTCGAGGGTTCGACTCCCTCTCTGGGCTCCCTCAGGCCAGGGTACTCAAGCGGCCAACGAGGGCAGTCTGTAAAACTGCTGGCTTTACGCCTACGAAGGTTCGAATCCTTCCCCTGGCACATTTTAATTTCCCGTTAACAAGCTGATTTTAGTGATTGCGACGGGCGCCCGCCCGTGCTACCTTATTTGTCCGAGGTTGTGGAATGCAGTGTAAACCTGCAGCTGTGCCGCAACGGTGATCAAGCTTAAACTCGGTGGTAAACGCAACGGCTGACTAAACTATCTTCAGCTGCCCGCCACCGCCCGCTTGTCAGCCCGATCTTCAGCCCCGGTTAGTACTTGACGAGCATCACAACATCTCTGTGTGGCGATGCTCCTGAACGGGAGCTTTGTAGTCCCTAAACCGTATACATCAGCGGGAGTGTTGTCGACTCTCGAGAAAGGAGCAGCATGGCTGTGGAAAATGGAGTTGGTCGAAAGGCCGTCGAAAATGCTAATAACTGGAACATAAAGGTGCCCGTCTCCCCGGACAGCAGTCGGCTGGTCAAAGGTCTGCCCGAACTGTCCGTCGAAGTGGTGGCCCAACTGCCGGAGGAACTGCGGCTGGCGATGAGCACCATGGCTCGCCAACTTCCCTACACAATTGAACAGCTGAACATCGGCACGATGGGGGCTCAGGCCGCCGAGTGGTTGAGACAGCTTTTTGGTGTGCCGCAGTTGGCTACTGCCGAGCCGGTAGCAGCCGGCTTAACCAGGGACACCATCACCGCCCAGCGCGAGCGCGGAGAAGCCGCCCAGCTGACTGTCGAGACACTGCAACAGGTTTGGCGGCTTGGCGCCCAGATCGTCCATTTTTTTTGGGAGCGGACGGTTGAGCTCGACCAGCAGATTAGAGAGCATCACCAAGCCAAGCGGCAAGTGAACGAGACAGCAGCTGGAGAACCCCTGATGCATGGGCAGATTGGCCGCGAGCTCGGGCGCGTGGACGATGAGCTGGGCCGTCTTGAGAATGAGCGGCGACAACTGGCCAGGTTTATGATCCCTGCTCTGAGTTGGGCGGCTGATGTGGAGTACCTGACAGCTTTGGCGCTCAGGGTGTCGCTCAACCGGATCGAAGTCAATCCACTTAATCCCAACAACGCCATTCCGGTGGGCACCATCAATGAGGTTCCGGCAGCGGCCTGAGCTGACGGTTGTTTGGGCCTGGATGACCGGCGGGGGCCAAAGTGGGAGCCAAAGTAGGTCGTCAATTGATACAATACCTGGGGCGGGAGCCATCTTAGCTCAGCTGGTTAGAGCGACGGTTTTGTAAACCGTAGGTCCCGGGTTCGAATCCCGGAGATGGCTCTACAGTTGGGCTGTTGAACTTAGCCTTTACAAGCAGCTAGCTTTTTGGTTACCACCATCGAAAAATTTCAGATTTCTAGTTTGGCTTGACCTTCTGCGTACTTGTGAATTAAGGCACTGATAAGCCTTTGGTAGGGGATCCTGCTTTTTTTTGCTCTAGTTTTTACTTTTATCAAATCTTCGTTTTTGACCCGAAGCGTTATCCTTTTAGTTTTTTGCAGTTCTGTGTACCACTTGGCTGCCTCCTCAAGCATTTTCTTAGTTTCTTTAAAATTTGGGTCACTAACAAACTCTCCTTTTTCAAAGGCTGTCTCTAGCTCTTGTTCATATTCATCAAGAACAAGATTTTTAAACGGATTAAACTTCTTCTTTTTCATTTGTCCAAATACTTTTTAGTTGCTTTTCGATTCGGATAGAGAGTCTTCAAAAAAATCTTTCTTCTCTCTTTATCTATCAGATAAGGGACCAGGTAGGCGTAACCTTTGATTTTGACTACAAATATTTTTTGTCCTGGATACTTCTTCTGATTTGGATTACTCGTATCGTCGAGCAAATTCCCGGAATCAATTGCTTTGATAACATCATCGAAATCTACACCTCTTGCTTCTTTAAGTAAAATATTTTTCGCTTGACTGAAATCAAAAACCAGCCCAGTCTTCATGGACATATTTTACTAAGTGTACATCTTTTGTCAATACAAATTTACTATCGACATTTGTGTAACTATTGTATATACCCTAGTTCTTATGAAGACAGTAATTCATATCAAGGCTGATAAAGAAGTTAAAGAAAACGCGACTAAAGCCGCCCGGGAACTTGGGTTAAATCTAAGCGAGGTGATCAATGCCTCACTCAGAAATTTTATTAGGACTCGAGAGGTAATCTTTTCCAGTACACCTCAAATGACTCTTGAGCTTGAAAAACTTCTTGACAGGGTTGAAGAGGATATTAAGAAAGGTCGAAATTTTTCGCCGACTTTTAGAACTGCTCAAGAAGCTAACGATTATCTTGAATCCTTATGATTGTTGTTTTTCATAAGAGCTTTACAAAAACCTTTAAAAAAACGCCCCCAAAACTTAAGGTGAAATTTCAAGAAAGGCTTATGCTTTTTGAAAAAGATGAGTTTGATCCCGTTTTAAATAATCATCAATTAAAAGGTAAATGGTTGGGTTACCGGAGCATAAACGTTACAGGTGATATTAGGGCAATATTTAAGCGAGACACACAAAGAGCTCTATTTATAACTATTGACAATCACATGCTAGTTGATTTGACAAGAACGTGATGCCCCGCTCAATTGTCGTTCGCCGAAACGTTCCCCGAAATCTTGAGTTTAGCCTGGACAGCGAGTATACTACCTGACCATCATGGCAAAAGCTAAAAAAGGACCTCGCCAGCCAACCGGACTGAAGTGCGGCCAGTGCGGCGCATTCGGTTACATCACCGAGTACAACAAAACCAACGAACAGCTCAAGCAGCAGCGCGACGGCCAGGGAACTTTTCCCCTCAGGAAGTACTGCAAAGTCTGCCGCCAGCACACCGACCACCAGCAGGTCAAGAAGCTCAAGTAGCCCCAAGTGGGCGTCCTCAGTACCGCGATGCTAGCCGCCGGTACTCCTCAATAATTCGCTCCGCTCCTTCCAGGAACAGCGGTGGCAGGGCGTGGGCGTTGAGCATGGCCCGCTCTATCCAAGAGTGTGATTTCTGGTGGGCGTCCATTAGGCTGACCAGTTGGGCGCGCAGCTGCCTGACTTGGGCTACCCGACTAATGCCGCGCTGTTCAAAACGGTCACGGATGTTTTGTTCCCACGGCCCCCACTCACGAAGCGTGAGCAGAAAACAGCCCGCCGCCGCCGCGTCGTAGGCCATGTCGCCGGAGGGCTTGGTGATAAAGCCGTCCGCCCAGGGGAAACCATAGCGCATCAGCAGCTCGTTGGCGTCGACGATCTGAGGGTGGTAGAGGAGGCGCAGTTTTGTTTGGGGGTTGGTGTCGGTGGCGGGAGTGACGGGGGAGAGCGCCACGCCAGCTCGGTGGGCGGCGTCGGTGACCAGCCCGGCTAGATCGCGGTGAGTGCCGGCGTAGACCGTCAGCCGGAAGGGACTCTCCCGCCGCCACAAGTCCGGCAGCAGCTGTGCCAGCACTTCGGCAATCTCCTGACGGTTAGTGCCCAGGCCGCCCGTGGTCAGGCACAGCTTGAGCGGGCCGCCGCGCCAGGGGTGCTTGCTGGAGCGGTAGCGCCGGAGCCGAGGATCGATCGGCGGGCCGGTTACCCGGACACGCTCGGGATCTAGCCTGCCGCCCGGTTGGTTTTTGCCGTGGAGGAGGGTGGCTTTCTCCAGCAGGTCGGTCTTGGTTTGGTCGTCAAAGACGCAGTACCAGAACTGTCGATTACCGGCGTGGCGCAAGTACTCCGAGCGGACGTGGGGATCGGTGACTACTTGGACCACCGGTTTGCCTTGATCGGCCAGGATGTTGCCGGCAGCGATGTGGAGCGACAAGATCGGTCTCTCGATTCGCTCTGTCAGGTACAGCAGTGGCGGGGTAATGCTCGACAGGATGGGCAGCTGCTGCCGGCCGAACCGGTCCACCATGTCTTTAAAGAACTTGAGCACGGGGTGGCGGGCTACCGTCTTGGCTACCAGCTCGGTGGTCTTGACCTTGCGCCAGTCGGCGGCGCTGACGTAGTTGGTGGGATCGACGATCCAGGCTTGCCGGTGTTCGAGCAGACGGCTCCAAGCCGCGCTCGCTATGGCCAGCGGCATCGAGTAATGGGCGCGGGAGAAGACTACGTCGGGAATGGTCTCGTCCTCGGGCAGGCCGTAAAATCCTTTCAGGTCCTCTTTGTAGCTGGCCGAGACAGTCACTATCGGCAGCTCGGTTTCCTCGAGGTACTGGCGATCCTGGCGGAAAATCCGCCGCAGGGCGGGGTCGATCAGGTTGGAGTTGGGCTGGCTAGAGGTTGGACTAGGGGCCCGGCTGAGGGTCGGGCTGAGGGTCGGGCTGGCAGGCGAGGCAGTCATGGGCTTTACAACCGGCCGAGTTAGCACCTAAGTGGTACACCAGTAACTGCATCGGCACGGTAACGTTGTCCTCATTCTAGCAACAACTCAGACTGGGGGTTCGAGTTCCCCTGTCCCTACACTTGACAATTATCGCCATAACTGATAAAAAAATAACTAGTTATGGCGTTAAATACAGCTGGTTATCCCTTAGCTCGACCAGTAAAAAAAATAGAAACCCTGATCACTAGTGGTTTATCTTTGTTTACTACGCAAGATTTAGCTACTATCTGGGGTATTTCTGATGAGACAACACTCTATAGCAACATACAGTATTACGTAAGAACCGAAAGACTACACAGAGTTCACAAGGGCATCTATGCCATTAACTCATACACTTCTTTTGAGTTAGCGCAAAAGATTCTTACACCTTCCTATATTTCTTTTTACTCGGCTTTAGCTGCTCATGGTTTGATATTTCAGTTATATGAAGGTGTTCATTCAATGGCGTTGGTGAGCAAGAAAAAAACGATTGAGAATGAAACGTATGTATACCATCAATTAAAAGAAGAAATCTTTATTAACGCCAAAGGCATCGAAGATCACCGAAACGAGGACCACCAGAGTTATTCTATGGCCGGCCCAGAGAGGGCGATTTGTGATAGTCTCTACCTAGCTCCTGGTTTGGCATTTGATAGTTTAAGCGGAATTAATCTAGAGTTACTCAGGGAAATAAGTACCATTTACCACAATCAGCGCCTAGAAAGTGAAATACAATCGCTACTGACAGTCATTAAAGAGAAACATGCTCAATAGACAGACTCACGAATACCATCTGAAACGAATTTTGCGGGATATTCTAAATGACCCAGCTTTGGGTTCTCAACTAGCTCTGAAAGGAGGAACGTGTCTTTATTTGTTCTATGATCTACCGCGTTTTTCAGTGGATTTGGATTTTAATATGGTTTCTGAGAGAGATTTAGATGTCAAGAGTATGAATACCGTTTTAGCTAAGCATCTCGATGTTGAAAACGGTCGTTATAAAGAAGGGGAAAGTGGTTGGTTGTGGGAAGCAAGTTACGAAAAGGGTCAGAGGCAATTTCAAGTGGACGTCAATCGTCAGCAATATCCTGATCAGTACGTACTAAAACAGTTTTACGGACTTTCAGTGCTAACCATGGTTCCTGACTATGTGTTTGCTCATAAATTATGTGCTATTACAGATCGACCGAAGCTTCAAAACAGAGACCTATTTGATAGCTGGTTTATGTTTAATGACCATCGGTTTGAAATCAATCAGGAAATTGTCTTCATTAGAACTGGAAAAACTGTGGCTGAGTACTTGGCAGAATTAGCAGTATTCATCAAAAAATCTCTTAAGAAAACATCGGTTTTACATGGCTTAGGAGAACTACTGGATGAAAAACAGAAAACGTGGGTGAAGGAGAAATTAGTTTCGGAACTCTTGGCTCACATAGAAATGAAAGTTGATACACTGGATACGTAGGCTCCGACATCCTTCACTCTTTAAATGGATTAATAACCCCAATTTCAGTGTATTTTTGTAAATGTTTAGTATTATCTGTAGCAATTTTGTTGATTCCGTTGCTAAGCGCAGTAGCTACTAAATAAGCGTCAAAGATTTCCGTTCCAGCAATTTTATATTTTTTAATCAGCTCTAAAGCTAGGGCTTGTGTTTCAAAGTTAGGAAAGATAACGGTTGATTGCTGAGTAATGGCGCTAATTGACTCAATGGCCTCCTTTGTTGAAAATGGATTGGGAAGTTTTGTATGAGTTAATATTCGTAGTGTTTCAAAAATATTTTGATGGGCAAATATGATCCTATCTTGTGATTCCAAAAATTCTTGGGCAACCAGTTGTTTAGGTGAAGATTGATTGAGAGAATAAATTAAGATACTAGAATCAATCAGCATAGATAGCTTCACGGTCTAATTGGTCTAAAGGTGTACCGAGGTCTTTGTCTTTAAAAACAAGTTTTTTGGCTTGATGAAGGCTCTCCTGAGAAAGGTAGGACTTTATAGCCCTTTCTAATAAAGCTTGAAATGTAATATCTAATCTTAGAGCTTTCATTTCGGCGGCTTTTTTTAGTTGGGGGTGAAGTCTGACAGTAGTTCGTATTAACTGCATGTCAAAAATCTAACATAAATATGTCTTTATGTCAATTAAGTAGGTTCGACATTAAGTAGGTTCGAACCCTGAACTTTTAGTTACGTTTAAAGACAGTGTTGACCAATATATAGGGGACGGCGCAGACGGTATAGCAGACGGTATAATAGTGCTTGAAGCGCGATCGGGCTGACGCTGTCGTGTCGGCAGCAGACCGCTACATGAGGGGGCATCGGTTAACTGGTAAACCACGGGTCTCCAAAACCCGGACTGGGGGTTCGATTCCCTCTGCCCCTGCATGGGAAAATGGATTGATAAATCAATCTTTGTGTCGTCTTTGCTTATAGTGACAGCAATTTAAAACCTGTTTTAATTTGTCGCACATCGTGTTACAATCACTACATGGATAGAGTTATAGTAAAAAAACTTGTTTGGGATGATTGGAATACTAACCACATCAGAAAACATAACATCGCCCCAACAGAAGTTGAACAATCACTCCAAGATCCATTTGCTGTCTTTATTAAGAGTCATAGTGGTAGAGCGATGTCCTTGGGAAGATCTGGAAAGAGATTGGTAGCAACAGTTCTACAAAAGCAAACCAGAAATATACATATTACGTAGTTACAGCCAGAGATATGGAAAAAAGAACGAATGATTTATAGGCAAGAAAAAAAGAGAAAGGAAAAGGAGGTAAAGTAATCATGCCAAAAACAATACCAACTTTTAAAAACCTCAAGGAAGAAGCTGTTTTTTGGGACACTCATGATATTGGTGATTTTATGGGTGAACTGAACATAGTTGAGGGATCTTACAAGTCAACTGACGAGAAGAAAACTACTATGACCATTCGCTTAACTCCCAGTCTCAAGAGAAAATTGGATAAAATCTCTAAAGGATATGATATTTCCACTAGCTCATTAGTTAGAATGTGGGTGGTGGATAAAGTGAGGAAATTCGCGAGCTAATTAAACAGGTTCCCACATCCTTCACTGGTCCCCGCAAGCTTGACGAGATTAGCTAAGTTAGCTAAAATGTGCTTGTTATGCACACGGTTACTATTCACGATGCCAAGACCAATCTGAGCAAGTACATCGCTGCCGTTAAAAAGGGGAAGCAGGTATTTATAGGGGGGTTTGGCAAGCCCGAGGTGAAGTTGGTCCAAGTCACGCCGGTGGATCTGGCAGCTTCGAAAACTAGGAGTTTTTCTTTTGCACACCACAAAATAAAAGAACATAGCGATAGCTTCAGTGACCAAACTGAAGCTATAATTAGCGATTTACTACTTGGGAAGTAGATGAAAATCCTACTTGATACCCAGGTTTTTGTTTGGCTGGTAAACGATAGTCCTGGCTTGGGAAGAAAAAGCAAAAAGCTGGTTTTATCGACCCAAAATCAGATTTATATCAGCTTTATCTCTTTTTTTGAGATGACAATCAGGGCTTCACTTGGAAAAATAACGTTTGACCCATTGATTATGCAAGATTTGGTAAAGATGGGGGTAGTGCTTTTGCCTGGAGATTGTCAGAGCCTGTCTGAATACCAAGTTTTTAATGTTAACAACAAAGATCCTTTTGATAACTTTTTGATAGCAACAGCGAAAGCTCACAAGTTATCTTTACTGTCGAGCGATCAAAAAATAATTGAGACTAGAGCAACAGGGCTAGAAATTTTGGATGCTGGTAAGTAAGTTCCTGTTAAAAATAAAACTGGAGTAAGCCCAGGGTAAATTTTTTATGACAGGAATGGGCGAGCTATTGACTGAGGGTCAGAAAGACTGGGTAAGGACCAAGCTCAAGAAAGAACTGGAGTTTCAAATCAAGTTGAGACTGGAACTGTTGGGAAAGCAGTAGGTCCCTAAAGTAGGTCCCTAAGCCGGTCTGGGATAACCGCTACATTGGTAACCAGCTAGGTCTCCACATCCTCCACAAGTTCCTGAGCAAGCATTGACAATGTATAATTCAGTATATACAATCAATCTATGATTACCCTGAGGGAGCCAATTGAATTTGAATGGGACAAGGGTAATCAAAATAAGAACTGGAATAAACATAAGATAACTCAAAAAGAGGCGGAAGAAGTTTTTGGTGATAAGCACAATAAAATTTCTAAAGACTTTTTTCACTCTAAAAAGGAAGATCGATACTTGTTAATAGGTAAAACAACTCAAGGCAGAAAGCTATTTATAGTTTTCACTTTGAGGAAAAACAAAATGAGAGTCATTTCGGCTCGAGATCTTAGCAAAAAAGAGTATAGGTTATTAAGCAAATAGGAGTCTGGTATGAAAAAGCAACTGAAACTACCTAAGTTTAAAAATGAGGATAAAGAAAGAGTTTTTTGGGCCCAGATTGATTTGAGTGAATACTTTAAAGCTAGCGATTTTCAACCAGTCTCTTTTCCAAATCTTAAGCCAACTAGTAGATCTATCTCAATTCGGATGCCCGAATATCTACTGGACCGGATCAAGGAAGAAGCCAATCGAATTAATGTGCCTTATCAATCGCTCATTAAAGATACCCTTGGCGATAAGTTTCTAGCTAATAAATAGGTTCCACATCCTCCGGCAATCAAGTTTCAAAAGACAAAAAAACTAGAAAGCACCGCAGAAGCGCAACAACTCCAAGAATTCGCACAAAGCAAAGCTGATAAATTTGGTATGACTTTATCAAGTTAATAATCTATGAAGCTTACCAAATCACACGATGAGTATTGAGAGTTTGGGGTTAAGGGAAGTTTTGCGTTGGTTTTTTGACTCAAACTATTACTGTTTTGCAGGCAAAAAGTGAGCGATTAAAATTCGTCTCTTTTCCAATCTCAAGCCTCTGTGAAATCGCAGTTTTTCTTGCA
>Ga0210057_1010890_pt1 | contig 10187 bp, 11 predicted proteins | sample CryGeyCG2114_010_2_FD_183968 | JGI IMG/M metagenome (GOLD analysis project Ga0210057, IMG submission 183968) | Groundwater microbial communities from aquifer - Crystal Geyser CG10_big_fil_rev_8/21/14_0.10 (SPAdes) (version 2) | ecosystem: Environmental > Aquatic > Deep subsurface > Groundwater ...
CTTCTAATATTTGGTACAGCGCGTCCCTCGCCGTCCGTGCAGGACGGCTCATCTTTAGTTTTGACTTTTAAGGCTCGCGCGTTCTGGGGTGTCCGCTTTTTCGCCCCCGCCTTCTTTATTTGTACCCCTTCCTGTTTTATCAGGGCTTGCGCGCCCGCTTATGGTTAGCGCCTTCGGCGCTTTTTATTTTAGCGCCCTGCGCGAGGACTCTCGATGGGCTCGCCCCGCGTTTTCTTTTCCTTTAAGGTTTATCAAGCGGGGCTCGCGTTAGTCGGGAACGCTCTTTGTAGGCTGTACTTCCTCGATGGCTTCCTGTCGCGTTCCCTCCTTTTTAGCTGGTTTATCCCAAGGGGGCGGGGGCGGCGGAGCCGCCAACAACTCAACGCCATATAATTTTGACTTTCCCTTAGCTGAAGATTGACTTGGAATGATATAGATGATACAATCAAAACTGAATTTAGATAATAAATAACGGTTTTATAATTGAACTAATTATATCTGGAGTGATTTTTATAATTTTTCTTAACAATAGTCTTTTGTTTCTAAAAGGGGGCTAAATAGCCCTCTTTTTTTATAAAGATATGAAAAATTTAGGACGACATCTCCTTGTTGAATTCTATGGATGTGATTTTTCACTACTTGACAATGTAACCAAACTAAGAGGTATTCTTACACATGCTGTTATAGCTGCGGGCACTGAAGTTGTTGATATAGTTTCTCACCATTTTTCTCCCCAAGGATCAGTAGTAGTGATAATTATAGAAGAGTCTCACCTTGTTATAAGTACATGGCCAGAACATGGATACGCTGCCATAGATATTTTTACCTGTGGTGAGGGAACCAACCCAGAAAAAGCCCTTGATTTTTTAATTGACAATTTAAAACCAACCAAAACAACAATTATGGAAATAAGAAGAGGAATTTTTACATCGAAAAATTCTTAAGGAAGGAGTACTATGTGGAAAACTTTTATAAGAGGAAATGGTGAAAAAGTGGCTTATCAGATTAAAAGAACTGTTTGTACCAAAAAGACGAAATTTCAATTGGTAGAAATTTTGGATACCAAAAGTTACGGGTTAGCTTTATTTTTAGATCACATGCCGCAATCTTCCGAAGTCGATGAATTTGTTTATCATGAGGGGTTGGTTCATCCTGCACTAATAACTCATCCAAATCCTCAAAATATCTTAATTGCCGGGGGAGGCGAAGGGGCAACTCTTAGGGAGTCATTAAAACACAAAACGGTAAATCATGCCACAATGGTAGATCTAGATAAGAACGCGGTTGAATTGTGCAAAAAATACTTGGTGAAGTGGCATTGTGGCTCATTTAATAACCCGAAAGTAAAGTTATTGCACCAAGACGCACGAAGGTACCTTGAAAGAACTGATCAGACTTTTGACTGCATTTTTATTGATGTAACAGATCCACTTCCCGGAAGCCCTTCGTACCTGCTTTATACCAAAGAGTTTTATCAAACTGTTTATGAAAGACTTTCACCTGACGGCATTCTTGTAACTCAAGCAGAAAGCGCAAATATTAATAATTTAAACTGCTTCCTGGCAATAACAAAAACGCTCTCTCAAATATTCCCTATAGTTCGACCTTATCGAATTAATGTTCCTTTTTATGCGGATTTATGGGGGTTTGTTTTGGCCTCTAAAAAAGATGATCCCTTCAAAATATTTCCTGAGAAAGTTGATAGAATTCTTAAAAATCGGGGTTGCCAAGGATTAAAGTTTTATGATGGAGAAACACATCGAGCAATTTTTTCTCTGCCAAAGTATCTAAGATCGAGATTAAAAGAAGAGAAAAGAGTGATAACTGAGGATGAACCGATATTTTTCTTAGGATAAAGAGGTTATAAAATGCATCTTATGGTTGACGGATACCAGTGTTCTAAAAATAAGCTACAAGATTTAGAATTAATATATTCCTTTCTAGATTCGTTTCCGTCAATAATTAATGTCTCTAAAATTACTTCTCCTCACGTAATAAGATATATAGGAAAGAAACCTGAAGATTGGGGAATCTCTGGTTTTATTTTGATCGCAGAGAGCCACATTTCCATTCATACCTTTGTGGAAAAAGGGTTCTTTAATTTGGATGTCTTTTCTTGTAAAGAATTTAATAGTCACAAGGCCATAAATTATATAAAGAAATTTTTTGAACCAAAAAATTCGAAAACTTTTATTCTTAAAAGAGGATTAGAGTATCAAAAAAAGAATGAATAGAACGGAAACAGAGATGAAAACAGTGCAGCCAAATTTAACTGGAGAAAATTTAGCCTCTGTTCACGAAGCAGCAGCGAGAAAATTTGTAGAAGAAGTAACCTGCTTTAAGGAGATAACGGGAGTTGTTTTGTTGGGAGGAGCGGCAAGAGGATTTGCTGATAAACATTCAGATATTGACGTTGTGGTTTTTATTAATAAAAAGGATTTTGACAGGGTACCACGGGGAGAACGAACATATGGGGGATACGATCTTGACACTATTGTTCTTTATTATCCTTATGCCAAAAGAGAAGATTGGAGTATGGAGCAAAGATGGGCATACTCTGCAGGGAAAATTCTTTACGACCCCAACAAAAAAATTGAAAAGTTATTAAAAGAGAAAATGAAGTTCACTGAAGAGGAAAAAAGGGAAATTTTGGTGGAAAATATCTTCTTTTTGGCTTGGTATGGGATCAATTATAAAGAAGGTACCTGGAGAGGATACGATTTTTCAAGGAAGCCAGACTTTTGGGTGGAAAGAGGAGATATAGAAAGCGCTCATTATATTCTTAACAAAGCTCTTGACATGGTTTTAGATATTCTCTATATAACCAATGATCAATTGATCCCAGACGAGAAATGGAAAATTCATTTTGTCCACTCACTTGGTTGGTTACCAACAGATTTTGAGGCTAAATTTAAAGAGGCAATGTTGATTAAAGATATGACACCAGAAGATTTTGAAGGAAGACTAAAGGCCATCGAAAGCATTTATAAAAACACTACGGAAAAAATAGAGAAAGAGACAGATCTCTTGCCTGGAAACATCTACCAATATCTTTTAGACCACAGTGTTTATTATAAAGTTTATTAAAAACTCTTAAAATGATGGCTTCAAATTCAAAAGAGCAAGAAAGAACAAAGGAAATGAAGGAACTTGAAATAATCTGGGAGACCAGATTGACCCCCAAACCCCCATTTAGTTTTGAACACACGGTTCAAAAAGATACTCGTTTTGGCGCTAATTGGTATTGGCTTACACCCTTTGAAAGTTATGAACAAGGGATAATGAGATCTGGGTTTAGAGTTCCAGAAACCCAGGAACCTGTTGGTTTATTGGTGCAATCAAAAGGATCAGTAAACCAACCCAGTCTTGAAATAAAATTCTTTTCTTATCATAGCCTTTCAAATTTTGAGAAGCAGCAAGCGATGGCAGTATTAAGAAGAAGCCTTGACGCAGAAAGGGATATTAAGGAATTTTACGAATTATCAGAAGATTATCCAGTCCTAAAACAAGCAAAACAAGATTTATATGGAGCGAGAATAGCCCCCCTTCCAGACCTGTTAAGTACTGTGATGTTGTCTATCGTCCTTCAAATGGCCTCTGAAGGGAGAACTGAGCAAATGTTGAAACTAATCTATAATAATTATGGGAAAAAACTGGAATTTGATCGACACGAAATAATCGTTTCTCCTCTTGCTGAGCAACTCAGAAAGGTAAGTGAGGAAGATTTAAGAACAAAATGTAAACTTGGATATAGGGCAAAGTATATTAAGGGAGCTGCTTCTCTTATTGCCGAAGGGAATTTCCCGAACCTTGTGAATTTAGAAACAATTTCATCAGATGACGTAAAAAGATTGCTAATGCAAATAAAGGGAATTGGAGAATTTGCGTCCGAGGTAGTTACCCCTCATCCTTCATTTCCGGTTGATATTTGGAGTGTAAAAATATTTTGTAAACTCTTTGGCATTTCAGAGTCAAGGAAGCCAAGGGAAATGATATCCCTAGTAAAGGAGTACGCCAAGAAGGAATTTGGAGTTTGGCAAAAATATGTCTATGAGTACATTGTTAATGATTTAGAAAACCTTTCGGAAAAATTCGGATTAGATTTATGATGATTGAAGACAATAAAACTACTTTTGAGTTAATGGCGTCTCGGTATGATGAAATAATTTGTGGATGCCCCTATTACTATAACCAAAGAGAGGCTGAAACCGAAATGATTTATAAGCTCGTACCGAATTCAGCGAGGCAGGAGAAGGGCTTCGCTTTAGATGTGGGTTGCGGGACAGGAGATCATTCTTTATTGCTTTTAAGGAAAGGATATTTTGTTACAGGGATAGATCCATCTTTAGAGATGTTGAAATTGGCAAAAATTAAAACAAGGGAATACAAAAACAAGATTAATTTTTATAATGGAAGAATAGAAAATTTAAAGAATACTCAGGATAAATTTCAGGTAGTAATTGTTTGCGGGAGTGTTTTAAATCTTTTGCCAAATTGGGAGGAGTTTTTTAGAAAAGTGGGTGAACTTCTATCCAAACGTGGTGTTTTAATAATTAGTTTTGACAATATGCTTAGTATAGAACATTTCTGTTGGTTATTAAATAGCCTTGTAAAATTCTCGGGAGTAAAGGAATGCTTTTTTGGATTGAAGAAAGTTCTTAGAAATTTTTCAAAAAAAAAGTTATTTTCTGAGGTTTGGCCATTTTTACTAGAAGGCAAGAAATTGCCAGTTAAATTACATTATATGAGGCTCGAAGGAATCAAGAAATTATTGGCCTACAATAAAATAAAAATTAAAGAGATTTGGGGAGTAAACTTTTTTACCTGTTTCTTACCATCAGTTTTATATTCCTCTGTTGATTTGAACCCAAAAAGATATGAAAAGACTAAACTGTTTTGGTTCCTTAAAGAAGCAGACAGAAAAATTCGGAAAGGAATCTATCCACTGGCATCTAATGTTATAATCATTGGATATAAAGAAAAGAACTAAAATGAAAAAAAGAGAAATACCGGTTAACAAATTACACGAAGAAATAATAAAAATAAAAAACTATAAATCAATGGATGAAGTGATTGATGCAGCTTCCTCGTTGTTCCCTTTTGATATCGATGGGGCCTTAACCAGGGATCTTTATCAAAAAAGTAGGAAAGAATTCGAAAATGAGCTTTCTTTGGATATTACGGTGAAGCTCGCTCGTTGGTTTACTCCAAGGTTGTTTGGATGGATTGAGAACCAAGGATCGATGAAAACATTCCGTGATTTATTGAAAATGTTGGGGACTGCATATTCTCAGATAACAAAACCATGGAGTTCTCTTTTTACATCTTATGTTTTTACTGCCTTATCTATTAGTAAGGAATATGGGGCAAAAGAGGCCTGGATTATTTCAAGAGACGCTAGCCCCCTCTTTCTTATTGCTATTGGAATTAGGGATAAAATTAAATGGGATGGGGGTATCCGACTAGTTGAGTGTAACCGAGATTTATTCGGAATTCCTGCAGTATTTGATCCGAAAGGGAAAGAAACAAAGAGAACAGCTACTTCTTTTGGTAAATCACCCGAAGAAGTGAGAAAACTACCAATTTATTCGTATCTCAAAAAAATTCGAGGTGCGACTAGTAAGAAAATAACTTGGATAGAGACGGGATATCATGGAACCCTTATTAAAAAGATTGCTGATTTAGACCTTCTAGGAGATGTATTGGTTTTCTTCTTGTCTTCGAGCAATCCTAATATTTTAGGCTATGCCAATATTTTGGTAATTTATGAAAACTTGAAAAAGAGACAGATTCCTGATGATTTTATTTATATCTTGGGTGATCAAATTGAATCCTTACCGAAATTTTATAAGAACGTTCAAATCTTAAAGTATAAAAAGGGTATTAAGTTGGTAGCTGAACCAGTTAATCCTATCTACAAATTTTGCTCCATGGTGTCTTATTGGACATTATTTAATGAAAGTTTAAACATCGATCCTAAACAAGTTGATTCTCTCATGGAGGTAAGAAAACTTTATAAACTGTATCTTAAAGTGGTTAGTAACCCTAACGAGTTACCATTTGTACTTCCCGAATGTATCCCTGGCTGGAAAGATGGAATAACCTTTCTCAAAAACGAGTTTAACCTTGGGCCATTACTACCAATGCGTGACTGGTGGGGACCTTAATTATTTTGAGACAAAGTTGTTGTCTTCAATGTAAAATCTCCATTGCCTTTCAATGTCCTGTTTTGTTCCGATTCTCGGTGAAGATACGATTTCAAGCCTCTCTTCAATGTTTGGTCTGAAAACAAAAAGTTCTTTTGATAAAGTTAAGTCTAATCCGTTTTGCTCCATAGTTATATTAAGTGCTTGGGTTAATTTTCCTGGACCACTAGCAAGATTTGTCAAGTCTTTGGATTTTCTATTCTGCTCCATTAAACTTATTCCGATAATTGGCTCTAAAGCTCTTATCAAAACTGCACCCGGTATCCCTTCCTTTTCTGTAGTTATATTGAAGCAATAATGTTTACCATAAATAAGATAAATAAAAGCAATTCCCGCTCTTTCAAACATTAACTGACTTTTAGGTGTTTTCCCTTTATAGGCATAGCTGGCAGGATCATCATTTCCTTTATAAGCTTCTACTTCGACAATTCTCCCAACCATTACCACTCCCTTTAGTTTCCTACATAAGTATTTTCCTGGTAACTCCTCAGCAACTTCTAGCGTATCACGGGCATAAAATTCTCTTGGTAAAGTTTCTTCACTTTGGATCAAAATTTCTTTAGGGCAATTCCTATTAAATTCCATTTAGAATTTATCTTTAATTTACAATCTTTCAATTGCTAATTGATAATGTTCCCTAATATTCAATTCGGTCCTAGATAAAAGTTTTTTATTTTTAATTGCTTGATACATTTCTTTAGTGGGCTGCAAACTTGCTCCTACTTTTTCAAGAAGTTTACGGAAACGATAGTAATGGGCTTCCATGAATTTTCGTTTGGTTTCCTCAAAATTAAGATTTTTTACTAAACAGTACTGTTTAGAAGTCAAATAAGCAAAATAATCAATGAGTTTTGGGAAACTTTGGGGAGTAAGGAATACTTTATCATTAACTAAAATTGCCCAATACTTTAAGTTCGTTATCAGATTCGCTTTTGTTTCAAAATTTCCATAGAAATCAAAACGCAGATCAATGGGGTTGTAGAGTGTTAAGATCCGTATTGATTTATAGCGGGATAATTCCTCGCTTGGCCAGAGTTCGGTTGGCGCGAGATCAAAAAAATCCCTTATTATCAAAATTTCTTTGTCAAACTTTCTAAGGTTATATGGTCCATGGAATTCGCTTCCGCTAGCTACCCAAACGTCAGTATATAAAGAGTACGAGAGAGCTAACAATGTGCCAATGAGTTTACCAAGCATTTTAGCAGTTTCTGGTTCTGCTTTTTGCCAGATTCTTATTTTTTCAAGACTTCTAAGTTGATGCGTTTCCAAGAAAAAGTTTTTTCCTCGAAAACAAAATGGATCACTTGAATTGAATAAAGAAAGGGCTTTTATTAAAAAATCAATGTAAAAAGTGATATCTTTTTTGGGTAAAGAAAGTGTGTAATCGTAGTATAAGCAATTACCAATCTCCTCCCTTATTGAGGTTGGACCGGCAAAATACTGAGCAATTTTTCTGATAGAGTATCCCTTCTCCTGAAGAGTTTTAATTGTTTGAATGGTTTTTTCAACAAGAGGCTCTAGATAATATGGAATGAGACTGTCCGGGTCAAACGGCTCCCAAGTGTTAATGTCAATAGTACTAATAGTTCTATCGATTGAGGAGAAAAGCTCTCTTTTTATTTTAGGTGAAAGAGACATTCTAGATTTAATCCTTTTCCTTGACAAGAAAAATTTCACCAGTTTCTCCATTAACTTCAATGTAAACTCCTTCTTCTAAAATCTGAGTGGCCTTTTCTGTGGCGACCACACAGGGAATACCCAGTTCACGGCTGATAATAGATGGATGAGAGGTTGTTCCGCCGATATCAGTGACAATGGCAGATGCTTTAGTCATTATCATAATCATCGACGGGTCAGTAATCCTTGTCACCATAATATTACCCTGTTCAAATCTTGTTGTGTCTTTAGTACTTGTAACAATTTGCACTTTTCCTCTGGTTATTCCAGCACTTGCCCCACGGCCGACAAGAATCAATTTCTTTTTACTCATTTACCGAGATTATAGCACGATTTATTTAGCTTTGGGTTGCCTTCCAATCCTTCCAATGGTAACATTTACGATAGCTGTGCAAATACCAAAAGACACATATGGTAAGCTGGCTTCTAAATGGGACGAAATCGTTAAAAAAAATTCATTCTATAGAAGTCAGCGTGAAACAGAAAATGAGATGTTTAGTCATTGGATTCTTGGCGCTCAAAATGAGAAAAAGGCTTTAGATATTGGCTGTGGTACTGGGAACCATACTATTATGCTTCTTGAGAAGGGTTACGATACCACTGCTATAGATGTTTCCAAAGAGATGTTAGAAATAACTAAAAATAAAATTGGGGACTATCTTGGAAAGAGAGTAAATCTACTTAAACTAAAGGCAGAAAACATAGATTCTCTCCAAACGGAGTTTCAAGTAATCATTTCATTAGGTAGCGTTGTTAATCATTTCAAGTCTTGGGAAGAATTTTTTGAGAAGATTGAAAAACTGCTTAAAAAAGATGGAATTTTTTTGTTTAGCCTGGATAACCTCCTAGGAATTGACTCTTTTATTTTAACAATTGAGCAGTTGTTATCTAAGACTGAAGTATCAGCAATTCAAGAATTCGCAAGATCGATTAAATGTTATTTTAAAGGTGAGTATTTTTCTGAAGAATGGCAGTATCAATGGGGTAACAGAGTGTTGCCCACAAAACTAATTTATTTACCTCCATGGAGAGTTAAAAAAATGCTCCGACAATCTGGCATTCAAGTTCTTGAGATTAGAGGAGCAAATATTTTCTCAAGTTTTCTACCAAGTATAGTTCGATCAAGTTGGGATCTTGATGCAATCCTAAGTCCAAGGACTAAACGCTTGGAACACTGGACAAGTAAAATTGATTCAAAAGTTGGGAGAATCCTCTATTTTTTAGGAGCACAACTTGTTATTGCGGGACGAAAAGCCTAAACGCCTTATTAAGGCTTTGAAGATTAGGAATTAGATAAGAAAGGGAAGGTAGTGAAAATTTTGTAAAATAAAACCAGACGGCGGTATTTGCACAAAAGAAAAAAAGGGTTTTGCCGTCTAAATTTAGGAATATCGGAACCACAATAATTTTTGCGTTTTTTCTTTTGACGGATTACGACTGTTCGAGTCGACAGTGGCGAAGCGAAAAAAGCGAGGAGCGAGAGTAGCGAGCGACGAGCCGAAGAAGGCCTAAAAATTGGCCGAAAAAAAGGTACGAATTTTTTTATAAACGCTCACTTTATAAACTTAATTCCTTCAAGGGAGAGATGCTTGGCGCCGAGGGCATTGATGTGGGCTTGGTAATTTGAAGAACTTTTGGCCAGATTTAATTTTTCTTCTGCCAGAGAATAAAGAGCGGCTTGTTCTGGTTTTGCGTTTCCCTGATTAGCCAGATTTTTAAGTTGTTTTTCCATCCGACTAAAATATGTTTCCGCTGATGAGATTTCCCGGTTTAATAAAGATTGAGAATAACTGCCTGATTCTGCACTGAGATAAGCAAATTCCAAATCAGAAATAATGTCCATAATTTTGTTTTGAATTTCAACGGTTTGTGATGAGGTTAGTTTGTTTTGTGATTGCCAATAAGCAAGCTGATAATGCAATTGGTAAAGATAAACGATTGATTTTTCAAACATCTTTCTATCTAGATAACGAATGGCATAATTGAGTCGAGAAAGGCTGTTTCTTTTGACATAAGAAGAAAGATTTTCAGATTCAATCTGGTTCTTAAGATTGGTCAGTTTTGCTCTGGCGCTGGCTTGATGTTTTTCGCCGGTTTGGTCAGCAAAAGGCTCGACTAAAGGCGAATCGGGATTAAAATTAATTAAATAGACAATTTCATCTCCAGGATTAATTGCGCCGGAAATAGTTGTCCAAATATCCTCGTCACTGACGATTTGACCAAGATGAAGATGATATTCGCCTTGACCAGTGCCGATTATTTTGATTTGATATTCTCCGGCAGAGGCTCCGGGAATAATAATTA
>Ga0210057_1010891_pt1 | contig 10186 bp, 13 predicted proteins | sample CryGeyCG2114_010_2_FD_183968 | JGI IMG/M metagenome (GOLD analysis project Ga0210057, IMG submission 183968) | Groundwater microbial communities from aquifer - Crystal Geyser CG10_big_fil_rev_8/21/14_0.10 (SPAdes) (version 2) | ecosystem: Environmental > Aquatic > Deep subsurface > Groundwater ...
TGGGTGGAAGATCTTTTACTAAGAGAATTGCCCAAGTTTTTGGCTCAACCTTTCTTGAGGCCGAAGAAATGAAACTTAAATATTCGAATGGCCAGTTACCAGCAGAAGATGTCCAATTTGTGAAAAACGCCCTTAAATCCGATTGCCAGGTTTGGTTTTCAGGTGTAGAATTAACTTTGGAAGAATTCTCCTCGGTTGATCTATTGCCTTCAAGGATTCTTCTTTGTGGCGGCGGTTCGAGACTTCCAGAAATAGAAGAGACCCTCAATACCGCAAAATGGTCATCGAGTTTGCCTTTCGCTCGTCGACCAACGGTTAATTTTATCAGACCGCAGGATGTCGAAAATATTGTTGATCAAACCGGAGAATTAAAAAATCCCTGGGATATTACGCCGATGAGTTTAGCCAATTTAGCAATCGATCTTGTGGGCGAAGAAGCGGTTATGGATAGTATTTTAAATCGAATCGTCGTGAGTTTGAGAGAATAAAATGGATGAAATAATTTATTTAGAGCCGGATGAAGAAATTACTTCGGTGATAGATAAACTCAAACAGTCGAAGGCAAATCGGCTAAGTCTTGTTGTGCCAAGAGAGGCAACTTTATTACAGAGCGTTGTCAATTTGAAGCTCTTGCTCAAAGAGGCCGAAAGTTTAGGCAAAGAGATTGCTATTATCACGGCCGATAAGATTGGTAGAAACCTTGCTGCCCAAATTGGCATAACAGTTTTTGAGTCAGTCAAAAACCAACAACCCATTTATCAACCACCAGCGCCAGAAATTGCAAGCCAGGATATTATCGAAATAGATGCACAAGAAAGACAAAAACAGTCCCTTCATCCCTCAAAAGGTTTACATGTCCATCATTTCCAAGAAGAAGATGCTGCCCCCGACTTAGCGCAGGTGCGTCAGCAGTTTCCACCCCCAAAGAAAAAGCCAGAGCCAATTCGAAGGTCTTCAATTTTTAAAATCATCAATTGGAGAAAGGCTTCAAAAATTATTTTGTACATAATAATCATCGTTGCTCTATTAGGTTTGGGTAGTTTAATATTTATCTGGCCCAGAGTCAATATTAAAATTAAAGTTAAAGCGGAAAACTATCAACAGTCACTTGAAACACAAATCTCTAGCGAAGATAGCACTAGTGAAGATATTTATAAGGGAACTCTGATAGAGCTAAGTGGAGCGAAAGAAGAAAAATTTCCGGCGACTGGCAAAAAAAACCTCGGCGGAAAAGCGGCCGGAACTTTAACAATTTATAATAAGATGGACTCAAATACCCATGCCTTGAGTGTTGGGACAAAACTATCTTCTTTGTCTAAAACTTTTATTTTGAAAAAATCAGTTACTGTGCCGGGCGCTACAGTTCAGTTCCCGAATATTGTCCCCGGGGCGGTTTCGGCGGAAATTGAGGCAGAAAATCCAGGCGAGGACTATAATGTCAAAGCGGGACGTTTTACGATTATCGGATTGTCATCGGCACAACAGGAAGCAATCTACGGACAGTCGAGTAATGATTTGTCAGGGGGTTTTACAAAAGAGGTAAAAATCGTTTCACAGACTGACTATGATCAGGCAAAAGATAAGGTTTCTAAAGAATTAATTCAAGAACTCCAGGATAAATTGGCCCAAGACGCTTCCGGAATGGTGATTTTGGAAAAAGCCGTTCAGACAGAAGAACAAGGAGTAGAAACATCGGCCAATGTTAATGCTGAAGCCAATGAGTTTACTCTAAAAATAAAGGAGCGTCTTAGAGTAATTGTCTATCAGCAAAGTGATTTTGAAAAATTTGTCATTGCCCAAATTGAAAAACAAATCCCCTATGATAAAATGATCACCTTCAGCGCCAATGATAAAATTGAACCAATTGTTGATGGTACTGATTATGATCAAAAATTATTAAAATTAAGAATCAATATTGCTGGAAAATTAACCAGTCGCTTAGATATAAATAAAATCAAGAAAGATTTAAAGAGTAAAAATAATACCGAGATAGAACAATATTTACAAAATATAAATGGAGTTGAAGGTTTCGAAATAAAATATTGGCCGTCATGGTGGCTAAAACGCATTCCTTCATATCAAGGAACGTTGGCAATCGAGCTCGAATATCTTAGCAGTAACGAGACTGAAGTTACACCAGAAGTTTCTCCAACGCCGGAAGGGCAAAATTGAAAAAAATATTAGGACTTGACATTGGCGATGCAAGAATCGGGGTAGCAATCGCTGAAAAAAAATTAGTTGCTCCCTATGGTGTTGTTTCTGGCTTAAATCTCCAGGCAGCAATTGCTGAAATTGCCAAGATCTGCAGGGGAGAACAGATTCAGGAAATTATCATTGGTGTTCCCCAAAATAGACAAGAAAAAGACACTTTCCAGATCGATAAAATTCACTCTTTTGCCAGAGAGCTTTCTAAAAATATTCAAATTCCGATCATTTATATTGATGAGACATTAACATCAAAAGAAGCAGAAAGGCTTTTGGCGAGAAGTCAAGATAAAAAGACAAAGAAGTTTAAAGAAGAAGTCGACAAACTTTCGGCAGAACTAATCCTGGGGCAATATCTTGAAAAAAGTCATAAAGTTTAAAAAAACAATATTAATTATCGTCACTGTAATAGTGCTAGGAATAATAAGTTATTTTGTCTATGGTTTTTATCGGACGCTAGCCCAAGAAATAGAAAAAGAATTTATCATTAAGACTGGACAAAGCACGCATGAGATCGCCGATAATCTAAAGGGTGATGGTTTGATTCAATCCTCATCATGGTTTATTTTGTATGCCCGCTTAAATCGCGATAGTATTCAGGCGGGAATCTACAAATTATCGTCTAAAATGGGGATAAAAGGAATTTATGAAACTCTAACTTCGAAGGAAGCGTCGGAATATTTTATTACTATTCCCGAAGGTTGGCGGGTGATTCAGATAGACAAATTATTATCAGAGAAAAAAATAATTAATACCGGGGAGCTTACTAAAATTTCTTCTGCTGACGAAGGTTATCTTTTCCCCGACACCTATCGATTTTTGCCTAATTCTGAAGCAAGCCAAATTCGTCAAGAAATGATTGATAATTTTAATAAAAAAACAGCCGATCTTAAGCCAAATCGAGATACTATTATATTGGCCTCAATTGTTGAGCGTGAGGCCAAGTTTGATGAGGATCGGCCGAAAATCGCCGCGGTTTATCTGAACCGTCTCGCTAAAGGAATGAAATTGGAGGCTGATCCGACAGTACAATATGCAAAGGGTTCGTGGGACGAAATTAAAGTTTCTGATTATCGGAGCGTCAAATCGCCCTATAATACTTATTTGTATGCCGGCCTGCCGCCTGGGTCAATTTGTAATCCAGGACTAAAGTCAATTGAGGCGGTTTTATATCCGGACAAAAACGATTATCTTTATTTTTTTCATCTGAAGGATGGCCATGCAGTTTATTCGGCGACAATTGAAGAGCATGAAGAAAATCTGAAAAATTATCGCTAATTTCTCCTTATCCAATGGCTCAGGGGTCTGAGCCATTGAAAAGCTTACCTTATAGGTTTAAAATGAACTCAGATGAGAGGGGGAAGTTAGAGTATAAAAAGTGAGAGGCGTCGTTTGCAACACGTAGTCACAAGTTCGTTTCTCTCTCATGATTGATTATAGTTTATCATAGTTGTTAATGGTTGTCAATAATTCAAGATACAAAATTATGACCAAAGAACAAGCAAAAGAAAAAATTCTTTACTATCCCAGAGCGCGGGGGTAGAATGGGTCTAGAGTTAAGTTATAAATTCTGGTTTAAAAATGGAGGACAAAGTGACCATTGATGATTTAATTAAGATTTATGAAGCCGAGAAGAAAATTTACGGCGAGAAGATATATAACCGTATTTCAGATATCTTCGAGAAAGCTAAAGCGATTCACAAAAAAGATTTTTCTCTATCTGATCACGAACAATCGTGGAGGGCGTTTAAAGGGAAGAATTTGGAAAAATTAATAATGCACATTATAAAAGACCAAGTTGAGAGTCTGGGATTAAAAATAATTTCAGGCAATGCGCTGGAACGAACAAATAATGCAAACCTTTCTAGCGAAATGAGCACAATTAAGAGAAATCTTTTGATCGATTACGGAGAATTTGGCCACCATCTGCCCGATGTCGATTTAATTATCTATGGCGAGGGTTGCAAAATTCTGGCGACTATCTCGAGCAAGGTTACTCTTCGCGAAAGGATCGCCCAAACTGGTTATTGGAAGCTCAAATTTTTACAAGATCCGGTGACAAAAAATATCAAAGTGTTCTTTATTACCCCGGACGAAGATGGGACACTCACAGTTAAAAAACCTACCAAAAAAGGAAGGGCTATTGTCGAAGCTGACACTGATGGAGGATATGTTATGTCAGATAAAGATGTAGAGGAAAGTGACAAAGTAAAATCATTCGACAAATTTATAGAGGATCTAAGGAGGATCATTAATGAATAGAGCAGTGAAGAACGGTTCATTATTTCAAATAAAAGAAGTAAAAAAAGCAAAGAAACTATTGTTGACTAAGCCAGTTAACGATGAGAAACCTCCATTCCAAACTACGACTTTATGGGATTATCCGAAGCAGAGTTATGGCGCGACCCCCAAAGGGAATAATAAATTTCAGGGCGTTACTCCCGCTTTTATTATTTGGAATATGATACAAAGATATACAAAACCGGGGGATTTAGTTGTCGACCCAATGTGCGGTAGCGGGACAACCTTGGATGTCGCTCTCGATGAAAACAGAAAGGCGATTTGTTACGATATTCATCCTCAAAGAAGCGATATTATCAAAAATGATGCAAGAAAGATTCCACTAAAGGATGACTCAGTTGACATGGTTTTTATTGATTCGCCTTACGGCGATAATGTTAATTATGGAAGTGACCCCAGAGATATTGGAAAAATATCTGCGGAGGATGGGAAATTTTATACTGAATTAGAAAAAGTGACGCAGGAGATTTTCAGGATATTAAAACCGGGAAAGGTTGTTGGGTGGCTTATCGGTGATCAGTGGGTTAAACGGAAATTTACTCCGGTGGGTTTTAAAATTTACGTCATGTTGGATAAATATTTCGAACCGGTTGATTTAGTATGTGTGACAAGGCAAAACCAGAGCTCGAATACGGGCGTTTGGCATTATCGTGCTAAAAAATTCAACTTTTATTTAAGGGGATTTAAACATTTAATTATAATGAGAAAGCCAGAAATGCAGAAGAAAGAAACTCAGCCCAAACAAAAGGTAAATTGGAAAAAATATAAATGAATAGTTAAAATTTGTATGAAATACGAATCAGAATTAGTGAAAAGGAAGGCTCGAGCTCCTAAAATTTGTCATCATTGCGGTACATCTGTATTAGTGGGAGAATCTTATTTTTCTGAAGAACCTAAAGATAAATTTTTGAATGTCATACGTAAATATTATTGTACAAAGTGTGGTAGCAATCGGATGAAACATGAATGAATTTAAATGTAAAATTTAGCAAAGGAAAGCCCGATATTTATCAGGTTAAAGCAGCTACCAGACAGAAAAGAATATTAGTCTCTTTGGATAAAGATTTCAAAATTAATGAAAGCTTAACCGGGGCGATTAACAAAAGTTCTGGCGTGATACTAATTGTTTGTAGCCAAACAGATTCAGAAAATATTATTAGAATATTAAAGAAACAGATGAATTTACTTAATCCTAAATTAATTCAAGGAAAAATATGTCGAGTCTCTTTTGATAAAATTGATTTTATAAATACAGGAGGGGTAAAATGATTTATTTTATTATCGGACTAATTGTTGGTGGATTAATTGTATACTTTCTAATACAATCGAAACAACCAGCAGAAACCCAAAAAGAAAATGCTAAAGAAATAGTTGATTCTAACCCCGCGGTTGAGGAGAGGAAAGCGAACATCGAAAAACTGGAAAAATTTGTGGCAGGGAAATCAAACGAGGATAAAATCACCAATGACGAGGTTCAAAAACTCCTAAAGGTCTCCGATGCCACGGCGGAGCGCTATTTGCAAGAACTCGAGAAACAGAGGCTTATCAGGCAATTTGGCGAAGTCGGCCACGATGTCTATTATAATAAGGTGTAGCCAATGGCTCATACCCTTGAGCCATTAGGCTGATACCCTTTTGTATTATTAAAATAGTAAAATATATTCTAGGATTCTATATGATATTATACTATTCAATTGAATACTTTAATATCATCAAGGTTTGTTTTATGATGGAGTTAGAAAGATAGTATGAATGAAAAAATAGTCAAAAGAGCGGAAAGAGTTCTAAAAGGCGGAGCCAATAAAAACCGGTTAAGGATACTTTCTTTTATTGCCCGAGAAAATAACACCAGTGTTTGGGCGATCAGTCAAGGTTTAAAAATAAATTTTGCCAATGCCTCACAACATCTATTGCGTCTTGAGAAGGCGGGCTTGGTGCAAAAGCACCGCTCTGGGTTAGAAGTTTTTCACGAACTTACGCCGTATGGCGAAAAAATCCTCGAATTTGTTAAGAATATCAAGTAATATTAAATTATGAAGCAAAAAAGATTATCAGCTAAAAAGCGCCGAGAAATTATCGAAAGCGTATTTGGGAAAATCCCTTTAGAAAAATTTCAACCGGGAATTTACAATGATTGTGATCGATGGTGCGAAAAATGTAATAACACCGAGAAGTGTTTTTTATATTTTCAGAGCAACAAAGAGGGGCCATCTAAAGACTTTGAGAGTTGTTTTAAAAACGTCGAGAAATCTTTAGGCCAAACAAAAGAGTTAATCCAAAAAATCTGCCAAGCCGAAGGAATCGACTTAACAATGACCCCCGCGGAAGAAGCAGAATATCAGAAAAGAGAAAGGTTGACTGATCCTTATTCTGAACCGCTCTGTATTAAAGCCAAAAACCTAACAAAAATAATCTATGATTGGTTGGATAGCGTTCCGTCTTTGGACATTAAAGAATATCGTGACGCCTACGATAAATTGGCTTGGCATGGAATTTTGGTCGGGGCTAAAGCATGTGTCGGGCTGCAAACAAAAAAGGAGATCCAGCACGAAAGGGGATTTGAGAAAACATTTGCTAAAGAACACGCTAATAAATACGGTTGGATGGGTTATCGGTCGACCTTAATTTGTAAACAGTCTTTAGAATTGATGGATGGTTATGTAAACGATTTTAGAATCAAACCGATGATCGAAGAATGCCAAGAAGTTTTGGACTCTATTGATCAGAATCTATTATCGATAAAATCGGGAACGTCTAAATGATGTAATGGCTCATACCCTTGAGCCATTGCTCGGCTTTGACAAAAGCCCCTTTTTTGTTAAACTGAAGTCTGTTATGAATATCCAAATTTTAGACAAAATTTGGGGGGTGTTTTCTCACGATATTGGTGTTGATTTAGGAACCGCCAATACTTTGGTTTATACGCGTGACAAAGGAATTGTTATCAATGAGCCATCAGTAGTGGCGATAAATCAAAAGTCGAAGCAGATTTTGGCTATTGGTAACGAAGCGCGTAAAATGGTTGGTAGGACCCCAGCCCATATTGTCGCTATCCATCCCTTGGTAGATGGTGTTGTTTCTGATTTTGAAGTAACTGAGCAGATGCTTAAATATTTTATTGACAAAGTCCATCGTGAAAAATTTTCCTTGTTCCCCAGACCCCGTGTTGTCATTGGCATACCTTATGGCGTGACCGAAGTTGAACGCCGGGCAGTTGAAGAAGCAGCGCTTAACGCCGGCGCAAGACAGGTCTTTTTAATTGAGGAACCAGTTGCGGCCGCGATCGGTGCGAGACTGCCTATTCAAGAGGCGGCCGGCAATATGGTGGTTGATATCGGCGGCGGCACGACCGAGGTGGCCGTGATTTCTTTAGGTGGAATCGTTGCTTCAAGATCTCTTCGTGTCGCGGGTAATGAAATGGATCAAGATATAATTGATTTTGCCAGAGAAAAATTTAACCTTTTGCTCGGAGAGCGTACGGCGGAAGAGATTAAATTAAATGCCGGTTCGGCAATTGAGCTTAAAGAAGTGATTAATCTTCCGATGCGTGGTCGAGATTTAGTTAGCGGCCTACCAAAAGAAATTGTTGTCAATGATGAGCATATTAGAATGGCGATAAGAAAATCGGTTAAACAGATCATTGATGCCATTCGTTCGACGATGGAGGAAACGCCACCGGAGCTAGTGGCCGATATTATGGAAAAAGGGATTGTTCTATGTGGCGGAGGGGCATTGCTGCGAGGCTTAGATATTTTAGTCAAAGAAACGACTCAGACGGAAGTGCATATTGCTGATGATCCCTTAACGTCGGTAGTTAGGGGGGCGGGTTTAGTTTTAGAGGATCTAGAAAATCTTAAAAACGTTTTGTTACCGACTCAATATAATTTCTAAAAACTAAAGATATTCATTTAGTCTTTTATCTTTTTGCAATTATGTTTCGAAAATTTTTTAAGCAATATAAATTAATAATTTTTTTGAGCTCGCTCGTAATTATTGGAATAATTTTATCTTCTACGAAATTTTTTAGCCCCATAAAAAATACAATTTATATTGTTGATAAGCCATTGGCCATCGTTACAAATTATACTGTCAACCAAATTACACTCTTTTTTAACAATCTTTTTCACCTGGCTTCCTTAGGCAAAGAGAACCAAGCCTTAATTAAAGAAAATTTAAATTTACAAAGCCAGCTTTCCATTTTGAAGGAAGTGCAGCATGAAAATGAAATTTTAAAAAGGGAGATTGGACTGTTAGAGAAGAATAATAAAAATATCCAGGTTCTACCCGCTAATATTGTCGGTCGCTCATCACTCGGCTATATAAAAACAATCATTATTGATCGAGGTTTGAATGATAATTTAAAGGCTGGCCAAGCAGTAATTTCAGAAGGGTATTTAGTCGGTACAATTAAACAGGTTTATGATAACTCTTCAGAGGTTGATTTAATTACAGATTATAATTCAGTTGTTCCGGTCTTATTGCAAGATTCTCGAGGCACCGGTTTATTACGCGGGGGTTTGAGAGGACTAACAATGGATGACATACCCCTTAATATTTCCATCAAGGGTGGCGAGCAAGTTATTACCTCTGGTCTTGGCGGTGATATGCCAGCAGGGATATTGGTTGGGGAAGTTCGTGAAGTAATTTCACATGAGGGAGAAATTTTTCAAAAAGTGACCGTGTCTTCTCCGGTTCAGATTTATTTCTTAGAATTTGTTTTTGTCGTCAAATAATTTAATGATAAAAAATATTTTAAAAGGCATCGGGATCATAATATTGGCGATCCTGCAACTGGCGGTAATCTCGAAGATATCAATTTTAGGAATAGCGCCAAATTTAATTTTAATTATCGCCGTCGCTTTGATGCTCAGAAATCGTCCCTATGACGCATTTTTGATCATTTTAATAGGTGGAACTATTTTAGATATTGGTTCTTCGTTGAAATTTGGCATTTTTATAATAATATATGTAATTATTTTAATTTTAATTCACTTGTTGATTAATAGAATTTCTCTTATACCAAATTATTTTTTCTCACTCTTAGTATTGATTGGCGCGTTTTTATTTTTTAATACGATAATATCTTTGGTTTATTCCGGTTCGTTACATTGGGAGATTTTAAGTGATTCAATAATAAATTCCCTCTGGGGAATATTAGCTTTGCTCTTAGTCCAAAAATATATTAAGGTAGAGGAAAAATTAATTTAGTATGTCTATTTTTGATTTACATGATGACGAACCCTTGCCAGGTGATAAAAATCACCGAACTTTAAAAAACGGTACTTTGGAATATGAACACTTTAACACTAAAGCAGAGGGAGAAGAAATCTTTTATCAAAAAAGAAGCCCAATTTGGATCCCATATCTATTGTGTATGTTGGCCCTTGCCGCGCTTATAGCCCAACTTTTAAAATTGCAAATCACCCAGGGCAGTTTTAATAAAATTCTAGCCGAAGGTAATCGCGTCCGAATTCGCGAGATTAATGCGCCACGCGGTTTAATGTTAGACTCTAAAAAGAATGCTTCACAGGTTTTGGCTAAAAATATTCCATCATATAATTTAGTGATTTATCCCCTCGATTTGCCCAAAGATGAACAGGAAAAAGAAGCTATTTTTCAAAAACTTGCCAAAGCCTCTCAAATTTCTTCGAGCGAAATCGGAGATGCCGCAAAGAAAGGA
>Ga0210057_1010892_pt1 | contig 10186 bp, 9 predicted proteins | sample CryGeyCG2114_010_2_FD_183968 | JGI IMG/M metagenome (GOLD analysis project Ga0210057, IMG submission 183968) | Groundwater microbial communities from aquifer - Crystal Geyser CG10_big_fil_rev_8/21/14_0.10 (SPAdes) (version 2) | ecosystem: Environmental > Aquatic > Deep subsurface > Groundwater ...
TTTTATTTTTTCTGATTTTTGGCTTGCGAGCATAAGGCGTGATTATGTGGGGGCTATGAAATGGGTCTTTTTAGAAATGAAGATCCCGGGCAATGTTTTAAAGACTCCAAAGGCGATGGAGAATATTTTTACCGCCCTGCACAGCATTTATGGTTCTGATCCGGACTGGGAGGATGTTCATTTTCACGGCAAGGTTTTGTCTTGGTATTCATTTGAAATGGTTGGCTATGCCGGTGGCGTGAGCTTTTATGTCCGCGCTCCGGAATCAACCAGGAACTTGATCGAGTCTGCGGTCTATTCAGAATATCCCGACGCGGAAATAGTTCCGGCGGATGACTATGTCAATTTTATGCCGAATGTTCTGCCAAATGATATTTATGATATTTGGGGAAATGAATATATTTTAGCCAAAGACAATTCATATCCGATCCAGACTTATCCTTATTTTGAAGCCAATGTGGAGGAGCAAAGGCTTGATCCGATCTCGGCTATTACCGAGGTGATGTCAAAATTGAAAGAGGGGGAGGCTATCTGGCTCCAATACCTTATGAGGCCCGTTGGCGATAAATGGAAAAAAGAAGGCGAGGAGATCAGGGATAAAATGTACGCCAGAAAGAAGGCCGACGAAAAAGACAGTTTTTTAATGGGCATTATCAATGGTTTCTTTGAATTCTTGCTTAATTTACTTAAGGGTTTTTTGGAGCCGCCAACCTGGGCTGATGGTAAAAAACCAAGTGAAGATAAAGGCAAAACGGTTACCTTATCTCCAGGAGAAAGAAATGTTTTGGAAGCTATTGAAAATAAGATCTCTAAATTTGGATTTGAAACAGCGATCAGGTTTGTTTATATAGACAAGAAAGATGAATTTACTCAGCTTAATGTAGCCGCAGTATCCGGAGCTTTTAAGCAGTTCGGGACACAGGATAAAAATTCTTTTAAGATGGTCAGCGAGACAAAAACGAGTGTAACGGGCGCTTTACTTACAACTAAAAGCTGGTTCAGAAAAAACAAGATATATATCAGAAAGAGAGCCATCTATGACGCTTACAGATCAAGAAGATTTCCTAAAGATCATTCTATTTTATGCACCGAAGAGTTGGCTACTATTTTTCATTTTCCATTAGCTACCGTAGGAGCTCCTATGCTTCGCAGGGTGGAAACCAGAAAGGGCGAGCCGCCATCAAATTTGCCTATATAATTTCAATTTTTATTTATGGACGAAGACAAAGTAATTTTCGGAATAACAAATTTCAGAAATGGTGATAAGAAATTCGGCATAAAAATGGACGACAGGCGTCGCCATATGTATTTGGTTGGAAAGACCGGAGCCGCCAAGACCACTATTATGGAAACTATGGTCATTGCGGATATTAAAGCCGGCAAGGGTGTGTGTTTCGTTGATCCGCACGGAGATACCGCTGAAAGAATTTTAGATTTTGTTCCCGAAGAAAGGATAAATGATGTTATTTATTTCAATCCTCAGGATATCAATTTCCCCATTGCTTTTAATCCGCTGGAACAGATTGATACGGAATACAGGCATCTTGTGGCTTCGGGCATAATGGGGGTTTTTAAGAAGATCTGGGTTGATATGTGGTCTGCGAGAATGGAATATATTCTGAATAACACGCTTTTAGCGCTTCTTGAATATCCCGGTTCAACGCTTTTAGGAATTATGCGTATGTTGTCCGATAAGGATTATCGCAAAAGAGTGGTTGATAGCCTTAACGATCCCGTTGTTAAGGGTTTTTGGGTCAATGAATTCGCCAAGTACAGTCAAAAATTTGAAACAGAGGCCACGGCCGCCATTCAAAATAAAGTCGGCCAATTCGTCACTAATCCGCTTATTAGAAATATTTTAGGTCAGGCTCACTCTTCCGTAGATATGAGAAAAATAATGGATGATGGAAAGATTCTGATCGTAAATCTTTCAAAAGGAGGAATAGGCGAGGATAATTCTAATTTATTAGGCGCCATGATTATTAGCAAGATCCAGCTAGCGGCAATGAGCCGTATGGATATACCGGAAAATGAAAGAAAAGATTTTTATCTTTATGTTGATGAATTCCAGAATTTTGCTACGGATTCTTTTGCCACAATCTTGTCTGAAGCCAGGAAATATCATCTATGTCTTATTATGGCGCATCAATATATCCGCCAATTAATCTCTGGAGATAGTACTAAGATGAGGGATGCTGTTTTTGGAAACGTCGGCACGATGATATCTTTCAGAGTCGGCGCCGAAGATGCCGAATTTTTGGAAAAAGAATTCCAGCCCGACTTTATGCTTAATGATCTGGTTAACCTTCCCAAATACAATTTTTATATAAAGCTGATGATAGACGGCGTGGCTTCCAGGCCCTTTTCCGCTAAAACCATTCCTCCGTCAAAGGCGCCGGTGGAAAGTTATAAGGACGTGCTTATAGAAAACAGCCGAAGGCTTTATAGCACTCCAAGGATCTCGGTTGAAGAAAAAATTGCGGAAGAGTGGACAGTGACTGGAGCTCGGATGGCAGAGGATAGAATGCTGCATAAAGACGAGCATCGTTTATCGGAGATCTTGAAGCCTATGCCCGCCAAAACTATGGCGGACGAGCCATCTCTTTCTGAAATTGTGGCTGGTGCAGGCGAGGAAAAAAAAGAAAGACAGCCAAAACATCATAATGAGCCCAGATCCTTTGACAAGCTCCTTCGACAAAGCTCAGGACAAGTCAGGACAAGTAAGAAAAAGGTGGATATAGCTGATCTTAAAAAGGCGCTGGAGCAAAGTCTCGCTAAAAATTTTGGAGACGAAGAAGTCAAAGAAAAAACCGACGAAAGTGTAATATAAAAATATTTGATTATGTTAAAAAGCCCTCCGACCTAGGTCGGAGGGCTTTTGCTAATCACTAGTGGCTAGTCGCTAATCACTATTTCGCTTTTTCTACTCTTTCTACATATTCTCCTGTATCGGTATTTACTCGAATAATATCTCCGGTATTAACAAAAAGAGGAACGGGGATTTGAGCGCCGGTTTCCAGATCAGCCATTTTTGAACCGCCTTGAGCGGTATTGCCGCGTTCGCCTTGAGGGACCTCTTTGACTTTAACCTCAACTTTTACAGGAAGCTTTACGGTTAATATTTGTTCGCCGAGTTTCATAGCCAGCACTTCGGTGTTTGGTTTTATAAATTCAATTCCTTTGCTGATTTTTTCTATCGGCAATTTAAATCTGTTTTTAGGATTGCCTTTTTCGGCAAACCAATATTCGTCCCGGTGGCTATAGAGATAAATAATATTTACTTTGTCTATTTCAATCTCCTTCAGAGTTTCATTTTGATGGAAATTTCTTTCAATGCATTGTCCGGTCAAAAGATTTTTAATTCTGGTTTTGGCAACCGGTTTTCTCTGTTGCATTCTTAAAAATTCATAATCCAAAACTTCATAAGGAGTTCCCTCAAATGAAAAAAGCGTTCCTATTTTTAATTCGTTGTAGCTGAGCATGTTTTTATATTTTTAATTGTGTATCTGAGTTTATTATAAAAAATTGATTAATTCAAGCTACGGGTTTGTATTTAGTGTTGGTTAAAACAATCCGTCGACTGACGGATTGTTCGCCCGAACATTCGCTTAAGGCGAATGTTCTAGGGGGTTGATTTTAATTTTTAATTTTGGTTTACTGATACAAGAACTTTAATTCAACAGGAGGAAAAAATGAAATTGAGATTTGGAAATCTTGAAGACATAATTTTGGCTAAAAAGGCAGAAATTCAGGCATCACAAAAAGAGCTTAATGAATTACTTAGAGAGGAGTGTGAAAATGTCGAAAAATGCGACATCCGTTTGGCAGGAATTCCTTGTAAAAGTTGCTTGCTCCAAAAAGAATGCAGAGAGGAATCTCGGAAAATATTTGATAAGGCAGATCTTCTTGAGGAAGAAATGAAGAAGATGCTGAAAAAAGTGAAATATCTGCTTACAGAATTATTTTTAAGTCAGAATGAAGGTATTCAGTTAAAGCATCTAGATCTCGAGTTGTTTTCCTAAAAAACTTAAGGAATTTAAATAATCCCCTCACTCTTACAGAGTGAGGGGATTTTCTTTTATTTTTCCGGTATTTGATGTATTTTATTGTTATGGCAATTAAGGAAAAAATCAAAAAGATAGTGTTTGTGGGTATGTCCGGGGGCGTGGATTCGTCCGTTGTCGCCGGATTATTAAAACAGGCTACACCAAACAATTTTAAAAAATTATTTGGTCGCCTGACCCCAAAGGGGTTTAGGGGCTATGATGTAGTTGGTGTTCATTTGCGTTGTTTTAATTTGGATGGCTGCGCTGACAGAGATCTGGAAGATGCCCGCAGGGCGGCTGAAGTTTTGGATATTCCTTTTTATGTTTGGGATTATGAAAAAGAGTATAAAAAAGATGTAATGCAATATATGATAGATGGATATAAGAAAGGTATTACGCCAAATCCGGACGTAATGTGCAATAAGGAAATAAAATTTGGTCTGTTCTTGGAAAAAGCTTTGGAAATGGGAGCGGATTATGTGGCGACGGGACACTATGTTCGCTTAGTTAAGAAAAAAAATCTTCATTCCCTCAACCCGCTTCGCTCGTCCAGCGACTCGCTTGCTATTCCTCACCGCATTGCCGCTCGGAATAAAATACAACGAGCGGACCGTGCCAATGCGGCTGCGGAGGTTTCGGCGAACAAAGATTTTTTTCTTCTATCTCAAGCATGCGATCAAAACAAAGACCAATCATATTTTCTTTGGACTTTAACTCAAAAACAATTGAAGCATTGTTTGTTTCCGCTCGGCGATCTGATAAAGCCGGAAGTCAGAAAACTGGCGCAAAGATTCGGATTGCTCAATGCCGCCAAAAAAGATTCGCAGGGAATTTGTTTTTTAGGCAAGGTTGGCTTGGAAGATTTTTTGAAAAAATATATAAAACCCAAAAAAGGGAATATTGTTGATATAGAAGGAAATGTGCTGGGCAGGCACGAAGGAGTTTTTTATTACACTATCGGTCAGCGCCACGGTTTGCGCCTGGACAAGGTAGCTAAAAGTCCGGACAGCGCCCCATATTATGTGGCGGATAAAATATTAAAAACCAATACGCTCGTTGTGGCGCAAGGAGAAAATAATCCGGCATTATTCAAAAAAGAAGTTAAATTGGCCAATGTAAATCTAATCAGTCCCTACTTACTATCTCTAATTCGCGCGAATAGGCGAATAAGGATTTTGGCGCGCGTTCGTTATAGGCAGCCGCTTTTTCCAGCGACTCTTGTCGTTTGTCGTAAGTCGTCGGTTCGTCCTGCCGCTCCTGCGGAGCGAGCCTCGCCTTCCGGGCGGGAGTTTAGTCGAGGGATTGTTGGTTGTAAGTTAATGTTTGATGAACCGGTCAAATTTGTAGCCATTGGACAATCAGCCGTGTTTTACTTGGAGAAGGGTGAAATGCTTGGCGGGGGAATCATAATATAATCAACGAATAACGAATTAATACGAATTTACGAATTGTCATTGCGAGTGCCGCCGAAGCAATCTGACCGTAGGTCATCCCGAGCGAAGCGTGGGGATCTCGTGAGATTGCCACGTCGCAGACTCCCGCCCGAACGACCGAAGTCATTCGGTCGGGCAGGCCTCGCAATGACAGAAAAATAAATAAGCAATAAAATGATAAAAGGATTTTGGAAAAAAATAGCGGATAAAGCCAAAAAGGAAAAAAGACCGATTTTGGCTTCTGCCTCTATGGCAAATGTCACGGACGCGGCTTTTAGATTGATGATGGTGAAATATTCTAAATATGATGGAAAAGGTGTTTTTGACAAAAATGGAAAGTTTACCCGTCCGAATCCGCCAGCTGGCGGAGTAGGCGGGCCTGATGTGATGTGGACTGAATTTGTGTCTTGCGATGGGCTTTGTTCGGGGGGAAAAAAGAATTTGATGCTGGACCTAATTTTTGACAAGTCCGAACGGCCGATAGTTGTCCAGTTTTTCGGCGCTAAGCCGGAAAATTTTTATAAATGCGCTTTACTCGCTCAAAAGCTCGGTTTTGACGGGATTGATATAAATATGGGTTGTCCGGATAGAGGAGTGGTTAGACAGGGTGCCGGTTCGGCCTTGATTAAAAATCCTAAGTTGGCGCAAAAGATAATAAAAGAAACTATTCGCGGAGCCGGAAAATTACCAGTATCGGTCAAAACTCGTATTGGATTTAATGAATTAGAATACAAAAAATGGATTCCATGTTTATTAAAAATGGATATAGCGGCCCTCACTATTCATGGTAGGACCAAAAAAGAAATGTCCGATGTTCCTGCACATTGGGATATTATTGGTGATATCGTGAAAATGAGGAATAAGCTCAGGAGTAAAACTTTGATAATTGGGAATGGTGATGTTTTCAGCCTGGCTGACGCGCAGGAAAAATACGAGAAATATGGCGTGGATGGAGTAATGGTTGGAAGGGGATTATTTGGAACGCCTTGGTTTTTTTCCGGCCGTAGGACTGATTCTCTTTCTCTGTCATTGCGAGTGCCGCCGAAGCAATCTGACCGTAGGTCATCCCGAGCGAAGCGTGGGGATCTCGTGAGATTGCCGCGTCGCGGACTCCCGCCCGAACGACCGAAGTCATTCGGTCGGGCAGGCCTCGCAATGACAGAAAAAAATAAACTGAAACTGGCGCTAGAACATACAAAACTTTTTGAAAAAATATTTATGGTCAAAAATCCCTCCTCCGCTAAAGCTACGGCGGGCAAGCATTTTGACATTATGAAAAAGCACTACAAGGCTTATGTTTCCGGATTTGATAATGCTAAAAAAATACGGATGCGTTTGATGAATGTGAAAAGTTTGGATTCGGCAAAAAAGACCCTCAAAGACCTTATTTCTAAGGTTTAAAATTTCGCTATTGATTTCACCCTTCTTTTTACATAATCTTTTACTAGAAGCTTAATTTATTTATAAATAGGGGGGCATATGTCCGAAAAAGGAAAAATTAAAAAGAAAGAAGACGAAAAGACCAAACGATTAAGAGCCGAAATAGAAGATCTTTTGACCGATACCAGTCCTAAAGTAAGAGCTGATTTAGAGAAAGCCATACTTAGTGTTCATATAAAAAGGTTCGCGAGAGACTTCTAAAAGCAAGGTACTAAACTTTAAAAAGCCCCGCTATACTAGCGGGGCTTTTTTATTTTGACTTTTCCTTGTTTTTTTATCCGAAACGCTTTTCTTTTTGGCTAGCACATTCAAAAGTTTTTTAATCTTTTCAATGCTGTCAAAGTCATAAATAGACACCGGAGTTATTTTGGTTTTTGGAATTTTGAGTTTTATTGCCAGGTCGGCAATTTTTTTCCCGACCTCTTGTTCGAGGATCTTCGACGGCTTTGCCGTCGGTACTTTGTTTTTTTTCAACCCTAAGACATCTGTTTTACTAAGGATCAAATATTCAGGTTTATCTAAAAGTTCTTTATTATATTTTCCCAGTTCTTTGCGGATAGTCTTGTAGTCTTTGACGGGGGATTTGGATTCTGCGGAAAGAAAATGAAATAAGATCTTTGTGCGTTCCACATGGCGCAAGAATTTTATGCCTAGCCCTTTTCCGGAAGAAGCGCCCCCAATAAGTCCCGGGATGTCCGCTAAGATCAAATCATAATAAACGCCAAGGTTGGGCTCAAGCGTTGTGAAGCGATAATTCGCCACTTTGCTTTTTGCATTAGTTAATTCGTTTAACAGGCTGGACTTGCCGATATTTGGTAAACCAACAAAGCCGATGTCGGCAATAAGTTTTAATTCTAGGCGAAGATTGAAGTTTTGACCGGGCGTTCCATATTCAAATTCTTTTGGACTAGTATTTTTTGAAGATCTAAAATAAAAATTACCTCTGCCTCCGTCTCCGCCTTTGGCGATCCTTATTCTTTCTCCTATTTTAGTGAGTTCAACTTCTCTTCCGTTGTCCAGATTATGGATCACTGTGCCTACGGGGACTTTGAGGGTCAGGTCTTCGCCGTCGTGCCCGTCGCAATATTGGCCCCTGCCGTCATCGCCGTTCCTGGCTTTTATTTCTTTTTTAAATCTGAATTGGTTCAGGGCGCTAAGGTCCGATATCCCTTCAAAATAAATCCCGCCCCCTTGTCCGCCGTTTCCGCCTGCGGGGCCGAGAGCCAGTTTGTTCTTATCAAAAGCTACTGCGCCTCTGCCACCGTTACCGGCTTCTATTCTTATATTAATATCATCAATCAGCATGCATTTAAATTAACATTTTTAATGGGAATTGCCCACCCATTCAATTTTACATGACATGATCATTATTTTTAGAAGAGAAGAGAACGTTTCACCGGTCAAGGTCATATGGCGGACAAATGGAAAAGAGCTGGCTAGACCTGTGCGAAGCGCTTTCTTACGCTTAAGTTGTTGTAGGTTTGGTCTAGGACGCCTAAGCGCTTGCACTGTCCGTGGCGATGGCGCTAGGAAGTATAGTAAATTATTGCATTATTCAATAATTTAATTAAATAGTGCCTGCGCCATTTTTATAAAAAATGCGGAGTTTGTCCCCCACATAAAACTTATGTGGGGGATTGATAATTATTTTTTTAGTAGTAGTCTTTAAGTAGAAGTTTAAAATAAACATTTAGATAAAAAAAAGGGGGGGGTATGGAATTGGAAATACCGGATTTTAAAGATTGGACTGAATTGAAAATAAAAAGGCGAGTGCGTTGTTTTTTAGATGGCAGACCGTTTTTTGAATTAAGAAGTTATATAAAGTACGAGTCTATTAATAAGATTCTTTCGGGAGTAAGCGCCTTTTTTTATGAAAAAGAAATTATAAAAATATGGACAGCTTCTATTTCTTCTGATAAGGGAAACAAAAAAATAATTGCTCTGCTTCTGGAAGATGGAAAGTGGGCAGTGAGTTTGCCTATTTATGACGATAGGGATAGTTTCAAAGTTTTTGATATAAGTAGAGATCTAAAGAATTTTTATATAAAAATAAAAATTTTGACCGAGTCGGGCTGGAAAAGAAGAATGTTAAAAGCTGAATAAAAAATATTTAACCGCTCCGAAATATTTCGGGGCGGTTTTTATTAGAAAAATTAATTCTATTTGCTTTATTTTTAGACATATGTTAATATATTCTTTGTAGGTTCTCAATAAGTCTCCACTTAGTCATTTAATGATTTAAGAGAGCACTGAAACTATTTCAGTAGAAATAGAGGTTTAGAGAGGGTCGCCCTACGGCAACGACCCAGCACCAGAGCAAAGCTCGGTACGGGGTAAATATAAATCAAACAATGGCTAAGAAATTGTATGTCGGTGGATTGCCTTACAGCACCACTAACGAAGAGTTGAAAGACGTTTTCAGCAAAGCTGGAGAAGTCTCTTCTGCTACCGTTATAATCGACAAAATGTCGGGCAGGTCCAGAGGTTTTGGTTTCGTTGAGATGACGAATGACGCCGACGCTGATAAAGCGATCGAAATGTTCAATGATAAGGAACTTGGCGGCAGAAAGATTCTCGTTAACGAAGCTCGCCCAATGGAAGATCGTCCAAAAAGAGAAGGAGGCTTTGGAGGTGGTAGCCGAGGAGGCTTTGGCGGTGGAAACCGCGGAGGCTTCGGAGGTGGCAGCCGAGGAGGCTTTGGAGGTGGTAGCCGAGGTGGTTACTAAACTCGAATTCACTTTTGAACAAAAACTGCCCCGAAAGGGGCGGTTTTTGTTTTATAAATATCTTTAATTAAGATATAATCTTAGTAATTTAAATATTTATAAATGATCATTGTTTCAAAAAGCGACTACATTCTATTTAGGGAATGCAAGAAAAATGTCTGGCTCAAAAAGCACAGGCCCGATATTTATGATAAGTCCGGCTTGTCTGAATTTGAGAAGTCTATTATAGAGACTGGAAATGAAGTTGAGCTTTTGGCTAGAAAACTTTTTCCTAGCGGGATTTTAATTGAGGGGAGGGGAAAAGAAGCACAAGAATTAACGCAAGAATATTTAGCTGTAATGGCGAAGGGGACTGGATTGCTACGGGCTAAAAGCCCTACCTGCCTGCTGGCAGGCCTCGCAACGACAGATGGGGGCTTAGTTTTATTTCAGCCGATCTTCGTTAGAAACGGATTCTTAGCAGCGGTGGATATTTTGGAATATGACGAAAAGACAAGTGGATACAATATATATGAAGTGAAAGCGACGAATGAGATAAAGG